>Ga0126313_10001296_pt1 | contig 13082 bp, 9 predicted proteins | sample Plot105A_FD_89954 | JGI IMG/M metagenome (GOLD analysis project Ga0126313, IMG submission 89954) | Serpentine soil microbial communities from UC McLaughlin Reserve, CA, USA - Plot105A | ecosystem: Environmental > Terrestrial > Soil > Grasslands | place: USA: UC McLaughlin Reserve, Lake County...
GCCGCCGCCCGAGCCGACCCGCCTGACGCTGCGCTGCACCCGGGGCGCGCTGCTCGCCTTGATCGCCGGCGTCGTGCCGCCCGCGGGCGAGACCGGAACGCTCGAGGGCGACGATCCCGCCCTCGCGCTCCTGCGCGGCTGGATCGCGCAGACCGAGCACCCTGACGCCTGACGACCGTCCGACATCCGCGGAGACCGAAGCCTCCGCGAGAAACCCCGGAATACGCGGGAACGGGGCGGAGCTGGAGGGGGCGAATCGTCCGAGGCGACGCCTATCCTGGACGGTCCGTGACGAGCTCGTCCTGCGCCCACCTCCACGTCCACTCCGAGTACTCGCTGCTCGACGGGGCGTGCAAGATCGACGCGCTGGCGGCGCGCGCGGCGGCGTTCGACCAGCGCGCGCTCGGCCTGACCGACCACGGCGTGATGAACGGCTCGGTCGAGCTGTTCAAGGCGGCGAAGAAGCACGGGATCAAGCCGCTGCTCGGCTGCGAGGTCTACGTCGTGGACGACCGCCACCACCGCGAGGGCCGCGTCGAGCGCAACCACCTCACGCTGCTGGCCGAGAACGCAACCGGCTACCGCAACCTCGTCAAGCTCTCCTCGGCTGGCTTTCTCGAGGGCCTGCACCGCGGCAAGCCCGGTGTCGACCTCGAGCTGATGTCCCAGCACAGCGAGGGCATCATCGCCCTCACCGGGTGTCTCGCCTCGCGCTTCTGCCAGCGGCTGGTGCACGACCGCCCCGACGAGGCGCGCGCGCACATCGACGACCTGATGCAGGCGTTCGGCCGCGAACAGGTCTACTTCGAGGTGCAGAAGAACGGCATCGCCGACCAGGACAAGGCGAACGAGGGGATCGTGCGGATCGCACGCGAGGTCGGGCGTCCGCTCGTCGGCACCGGCGACGTGCACTACCTCCGCAAGGAGGACTACCACCACCACACCGCGCTGCTGTGCGTGCAGACGAAGTCGACGCTGGCCGAGCCGAAGTTGACGTTCGACACCAACGAGTTCTATCTGAAGTCGAACGACGAGATGGCGGACGCATTTGCGGAATATCCAGACGCGCTCCCGACCACGTTGGAGATCGCCGAGCGCTGCAACGTCGAGATCGAGCTCGGCAATCAGCTGATCCCGAGATACACGACGCCGAGCGGCGAGGACGAGAGAAGCTACCTGCGCACGCTCGTCCTGCAGGGGTTGCGCGAGCGCTATGGCGATCCGCCGCCGGCCGAGGCGCTCGAGCGGATGGAGATGGAGCTCGGAGTCATCGACAAGATGGGCTTCAACGCCTACTTCCTGATCGTGTGGGACTTCGTCAAGTACGCAAAGGACAACGGGATAGCGGTCGGCCCGGGCCGCGGCTCGGCGGCCGGCTCGATCGTCTCGTACTCGCTGCGCATCACCGACGTCGACCCGCTCCGCTACGACCTGCTGTTCGAGCGCTTCCTCAACCCCGAGCGCGTCTCGATGCCGGACATCGACATCGACTTCTCCGTGCGCGGCCGCGAGCGCGTGATCCGCTACGTGACAGACAAATATGGAAGAGAGTCGGTCGCGCAGATCGTCACCTTCGGCAAGATGTTCCCGCGCGCGGCGACGCGCGACGCGGCGCGCGTGCTCGGTCATGACTACGGCGCCGGCGACCGCCTCGCGAAGCTGATCCCGGACCCGATCATGGGGCGCCCGCCGTCGTTCGAGGACTGCCTGCAGCCGGGGCAGGATCTGCGCACGGCGGTCGACTCCGACCCGGTCGCGAGACAGATCGTCGACGTCGCACGGGGGCTGGAGGGGATCGTGCGCAATTCGTCGATCCACGCCGCCGCCGTCGTGATCGCCGACCGGCCGCTGACCGACATCGTGCCGCTGCAGCTCGCCGACGCCGGCACTGACGAGAACAACGACAAGGTCTACCGCACCGTCACGCAGTTCTCGATGAAGCCCGTCGAGGAGCTTGGCCTGCTGAAGATGGACTTCCTCGGCCTGCGTAACCTCGACGTGATCGAGGACGCCCTCGACATCGTCGAGCGCTCCAGCGGGGCGCGCCCGGACATGGCGACGCTGCCGCTCGACGACACCAAGACGTACGCGATGCTCGCCGCCGGCGATTCGATCGGCGTGTTCCAGTTCGAGTCCGAGGGCATGCGCGAGGCGCTGAAGAAGGTTCGCCCGACGGAGTTCGAGGACCTCGTCGCGCTCGTCGCGCTCTACCGACCCGGCGCGATGGACCAGATCCCGACGTACGCGCGCGGCAAGCGTGACCCGGACAGCGTCACGTACCTCGACGACCGCCTGAGGCCGATCGTCGAGTCGACCAAGGGCGTGATCCTCTATCAGGAGCAGGCGATGCAGATCGCCAAGTCGCTCGCCGGCTTCAGCGGGGCGAAGGCGGACGACCTGCGCAAGGCGATCGGCAAGAAGAACCGCGCCGCGATGGCCGAGCTCAAGCCCGAGTTCGTCTCCGGTTGTCAGGCGTCCGGGGTGTCCGGGTCGACGATCGAGTCGCTGTGGCTGACGAACGAGAAGTCGGCCGACTACTCGTTCAACAAGTCGCACGCCGCGTGCTACGCGCTGATCTCCTACCGGACCGCCTGGCTGAAAGCCAACTACCCGGCCGAGTACATGGCGGCGCTGATCTCCTCCGTGATGGACACGAAGGACAAGGTCCCGTTCTTCGTCGCGCAGACGGAGCAGATGGGCATCGACATCCTGCCGCCGGACGTCAACGAGTCCGACCACGAGTTCATGGTCGTCGAGGGCCGTATCCGCTTTGGCCTCGACGCCGTCAAGGGCGTTGGCTTCTCCGCGGTCGAGGCGATCAAGCGGGCGCGGGAGGAGGGTGGACCGTTCGCCTCGATATGGGACTTCTGCGAGCGCGTCGACGGCCGCACGGTCAACAAGAAGGCGATCGAGGCGCTGATCAAGTGCGGCGCCTTCGGCTCGACCGGCGCGACGCGCAAGGGCATGCTCTCGGTGCTGGAGCAGGCGCAGGCATCCGGTCAAAAGTCCCAGCAGGATGCGCAGATCGGCCAGGGCTCGATCTTCGATCTTGGCGTTGACGATGGCGCCGCCGCCAGCAATGGCGCTGCCGCGGCCTTCGCCGCGCCGAGCCATCCGCCGATCCCGCCGGAGGAGTTCGAGCAGGCGGAGATGCTCGCGGTCGAGAAGGAGTCGATCGGCCTGTTCGTCTCCGCCCATCCGCTCAAGGCGGTGCGCGAGGCGATGCGGCTGAGAGTCGACTGCACGCTTGCGCAGCTTTCCGACCGTCGCGACGGCGAATGGGTCACCGTTGGCGGGATCATCACGCAGGCGAAGAAGATCCGCACGCGCAGAGGCGACCCGATGATGTTCGCCACGCTCGACGACCTCGATGGCAATGTCGAGATCGTCGTGTTCGGCAGAGCGCTCGCGGCGAACGAGGAGGCGCTCGCGCTCGATGCGGTCACGCTCATTCGCGGCCGCGTCGATCACAAGGAGGCGGGCAAGACGAGCGTGGTCGTGCAGGAGGCGAAGAAGTTCGAGCCGACCGAGGCCGAAGTCGAGCGAGCGCGCGAGCAGGCGCGTGCGATCCCCGTCGGTCCGCCGCCGGTGCACCTGCGACTCGACGCGACGGTTCTCCCGGCGAGCGTGATCGAGGATCTCAAGCAGCTGATCTCCCTCCATCCGGGCGAGTCCGACGTCGTGCTCGACCTGCAGACCTCGCGCGGGCAGCGCAAGCTCAAGCTCGGCCCCGAGTACCGCGTCGCGGCGGCGAACGCCGCGCTGCGCGCCGAGCTGGACCACCTGCTCGGCGCCGCGATGCTCGACGCCGTCGCGGCCTGAGCGCCCGGCGACGGCGACGGCGCCGCGCCGTCGCTACAGGTCCCGCCGCGCGAACCCCCACGCGGCGATCGCCAGCGCGAGGATGACGTACGCGATCGCCCACAGGTCGAGCCCCAGGCCGCCCGCGTGCGAGGAGCCGAACGGCCCGAGTTGGATCAGCGCGCCCGTGAAGCCGGACTGGTCCGCCGTCAGTGCGTGCAGCCCGGCCTGGTAGAGCGCCTCGAACGGCAATGCGATGGCGATCGAGTGCGCGATCTGGCCGAGCGAGTGCGACCCGATCCCGTCGGCGATCGACTGCATCAGCCCGGCGACGAGCCCGGCGCCGAACAGCATGAACGTGACGATCCCATTGGCCGTCGCCGACAGGAAGACCGAGCCCAGCAGCGCAAGCGCGACGATCACAGCGCTCCCGGCCATCAGCGCGAGCCCGGGTCCGACGATCGCGTCCGGCCAGCGTCCGGACGCCTGGTGGACGATCAGCGTCGTCGCCGCGTAGACGAGCGCCACGTACAGCGCGCACACGGATGCCGCCGCCACAAAGCGCCCGAGCAGCAGCGACGTGCGCCCCAGCGGCCGCACGACGAGCGGCTGCAGCAGGCCGCGCTCCGCGTCGCCGCGCACGGCGCCGAGCGTCAGGAAGACCGCAAGCACCGTCGCGAGGAAGAGGATCGCGAACATCCCGAGCCCGAGCATCGTGCTCGCCACCAGCCCAGTCGCGTCAAGCGTGCCGATGTTCCGCCCGACCGTGAAGTCGCCGGTGCTCTCGAACACCTTCGCGGTCGCGAACGCGAACAGGCCGAGGAACAGCAGGGTCAGCAGCAGCACGACGGCGAACACCCGCCGCCGCACGCTCTCGCGCAGCGCGTAGCCGGCGACGACGACCGCGCCGCTCACGCCGCACCCTCCTGCTGATCGCCGACCGCGTCGAGGTAGGCCTCCTCGAGCGAGCTGGTCACCAGGCGCACGCCGAAGATCCGCTCGCCGTTGCGCACGAGGCCCTCGACCAGCTCCGGCACCTGCTCGCGCGACGCCTGCGCAAAACGCCGCACACCGCCGGCCGTCTCGATCTCGACGCCGCCCGCGTGCACCAGCTCCGATGGGCGCCCGGCCGCGACCACCTGCCCGTCGACGAGGATCGCGACGCGGTCGCACACCAGCTCCACCTCGCTGAGCAGATGCGAGTTGAGCAGCACCGCGACACCCCGCTCGCGCAGCCGCTCCAGCAGCTCGCGCACCATCCGCCGCCCGACCGGGTCGAGCGCGCTCGTCGGCTCGTCGAGCAGCAACAGCCGCGGCCCGCCGATCAGCGCCTGCGCGAGCCCGAGCCGCTGTTGCATGCCCTTCGACATCGCCTCGACGCGCCGGTCGCGCGCGTGCAGCAGGTCCACCAGCCCCAACAGCTCGGCGCGCTCTGCCGCGCCGCCGTTTGAGCCGGCGAGCCGCTGGTGCAGCGTGAGCACCTCCTCGGCGCGCGCCCAGCCGGGAAAGCGGAAAAGCTCGGCGAGGTAGCCGAGCGCGCGGCGCGCCTCCCGCGACCCGGCCGGTGCGCCGCAGACCTCGGCGCGGCCGCCGCTCGGGCGCACGAGCCCGCAGGCGATCTTCACGAGCGTCGACTTGCCGGCGCCGTTGGGGCCGAGCAGGCCGACGAGCTCGCCCGCACCGATCTCCAGGTCGACCCCGCCGAGTGCGGTCGTGCGGCCGTAGGACTTGCGCAGCGCCGTGACGGAGAGGGCGGGGGCCACGCGGGCGCAGTCTAGCCCTGCGCCAGGCCGCGGCCTGGCACGCCGGCGCTGAACCGCTCAGCCGCGGGAGCCGTTGGGCCCGCGCCAGCGCCGCGCGAACGGCAGCCGCCAGGCGTGCGGCGCGATCAGCGCCTGCATCGCCTCCGGTCCCCACGTGGAGGGCGCGTAGGCATGCAGCGGGGAGGGGTGGTCGAGCAGCGGAGCGGAGACCTCCCACAGCCGCTCGATCCCCTCGGCGGTCGTGAACAACGTGTGGTCGCCGACCATCGCGTCGTGAATCAGCCGCTCGTAGGCCTCCAGCGCGTCGTCGTCGGCGCCGGTCTCCTCGAGCGAGAACTGCATGCTCATCTTGTCGAGCCGCATGCCAGGCCCCGGCCGCTTGCCATAGAAGGACAGCGACAGGCGGGAGGACTCGTCGAGGTCGAACGTGAGGTGGTCCGGCCCGAACTCGCCGACACCCGAGCCGGCGGGGAACATCCCGGCCGGGGGCTCGTGGTAGGAGATCGAGATGATGCGCGCGCTCTCTGCCAGCCGCTTGCCGGTGCGCAGGTAGAACGGCACGCCGGACCAGCGCCAGTTGTCGACCTCGCAGCGCAGCGCGACGAACGTCTCCGTGTCGGAGTCGGCCGCGACGCCCTGCTCCGCGCGGTAGCCCTCGTACTGGCCGCGCACGACCCAGGCGGGATCCAACGGCTTCAGCGAGCGGAAGACCTTGTTCTTCTCCTCCGTGATCGCGTGCGGCTCCAGCGCCGTCGGCGGCTCCATCGCGACGAACGCGAGGATCTGCATCAGGTGCGTGACGACCATGTCGCGGTAGGCGCCGGTCTTCTCGTAGAAGCCGGCGCGCGAGCCGATCGACAGCGTCTCCGGCACGTCGATCTGCACGTGGTCGATGTGCAGGCGGTTCCAGATCGGCTCGAACAGGCCGTTCGCGAAGCGCAGCGCGAGGATGTTCTGTGCCGCCTCCTTGCCGAGGAAGTGGTCGATGCGGAAGACCTGGTGCTCGGCGAACACCTCGTGCACCTCCGCGTTGAGCGCCCGCGCGCTCTCCAGGTCGGTGCCGAACGGCTTCTCCATGATGACGCGGGCGTTCTCGACGAGGCCGGCCTCGCCGAGCAGCCGCACCGTCTCGCCGGCGGCGGCCGGCGGCACGCTCAGGTAGTGCAGCAGCCGCGTGGTGTGCCCGCAGTCCTCGACCGCCTCGCCGACCGCGCGGGCGAGCCCATCGGCCCCCGTGTCGTGCGGCACGAACGTGAGACGGCGGGCGAAGTCGGCCCACTGCTCCTCGCTGAAGCGGTGGCGTGCGAAGTCGTCGGCGGCGCGCCGCGCGAGCGTGCGGAAGCCGTCGTCGTCGAGCGGGTCGAGCGAGGTGCCCACGACGCGGAAGCTGGCCGGCATGAGCCCGGCCTCGGAGAGATGCAGCAGGCCCGGCAGCAGCTTGCGGCGCGCGAGGTCGCCGGTCGCCCCGAAGAGGACGATCACGTACGGGTCGGGTGCCGCGAGCGTGACGGTCGCCGCGTCCCGAGGATCGTGCGCCGATGCCAAGGGACCAGTCACGCTAGCGCAGGCTGCGGCGGAGGCGAGCGGCGATGCGCGCCGCTCAGATCCCTCGCTGCGCCAGCCCGCGCTCGCGCAGACTGAAGGCGTACCGCACTTCCTCCGCGGTGGTGCCTCTCCTGTCCGGCCCGGGCGTCTCCATCACGAGCGGCAGCCCCTCGAAGCGCGGTTCGGACAGGAAGGCCATGCAGCCCTCCTCGCCGAGCTCGCCCTCGCCGAGGTTCGCGTGGCGGTCGCGGTTGGAGCCCAGCGGCGTCTGCGAGTCGTTGAGGTGCAGCGAGCCGAGGCGATCGAGCCCAGTGACCTCGTCGCAGCGCTCGAGCATCTCCTCCAGGCCGGCAGCGGTGCGGATGTCGTAGCCCGACGCCAGCAGATGGCAGGAGTCGAGGCACATGCCCAGCCGCGGGTCGCTGCCGCCGGCATCGATCAGCGCCGCCAGCTCCTCGAACGAGCGTCCGAGCGTGCCGCCGGTGCCGGCCGTGTTCTCCAGGTGCAGCGGACACGACTCGCTCTCCGCCAGCGCCTCTCGGAAGATCTCGCCGGCACGCGCGATCGCCGGCTCGACCGGGCCTCTCAGCGCCGAGCCGGGGTGCAGGACGACTCCCGCCGCCCCGATCGCGTCGCCGATTCGCAGCGAGTGGATCAGCGACGTGAGCGACTTCGCGCGGATGTCAGGGTCTTCGCTGCCGCAGTTGAGCAGGTAGACGGCGTGGATGATCACCGCGTCGACCGGGCTGTCGTCCATCGCCGCGCGGAAGGCGGCGAAGTCGTCCGGCCCGTATCTCGTCGGCCGCCACATGCGCGGCGACTGGTTGAAGATCTGGATCGCCCGACAGCCTCTCTCGACGCCGCGCTCGACGGCCTTCGGGAGGCCGCCCGCCGGGGACACGTGGGCGCCGATTAGCATGCTGGCTTCATGCGACTGCGATTCGCTCCTTCTCCCACCGGTGCGCTGCACATCGGCGGTGCTCGAACAGCTCTCTATAACTGGTTGTTGGCGCGGGGCTCAGGGGGTGCCCTCGTGCTGCGAATCGAGGATACGGATCGCGAGCGCTCGACCCCTGAGAACGTCGAGCAGATCCTCGACGCGCTCCGCTGGCTCGAGCTCGACTGGGACGAGGGCCCGATCTTCCAGGCGCAGAACGCGGCGCGCCACGCGGAGGCGCTCCAGAAGCTGCTCGACTCCGGGCACGCCTACCGCACATCCGCGACCGCCGACGACGTCAGAGCGTTCAAGCAGCAGCACGGCCACGACCGCGGCTTCCGCGGTGAGGCGGAGGACACCGGCGCCGTGCGTCTGCGTGTCCCCGACGAGGGCGAGACGGTCGTCGACGACGTCATCCGCGGCGATGCGCGCTTCCAGCACGTGCACATGGACGACCCCGTGATCGCCCGCGCGGACGGATCGGTCCTCTACAACTTCGCCGTCGCGATCGACGACCTCGACGCCGGCATCACGCACGTGGTGCGCGGGGAGGACCACCTCTCCAACACGCCGAAGCAGCTGCTCGTCTTTGAAGCGCTCGGTGAGACCGCTCCCCGCTACGCGCATCTGCCGCTGCTGCACGGCCCCGACGGCAAGAAGCTCTCCAAGCGCCACGGCGCCGCCTCCGTCCAGGAGCTGCGCGACGCCGGCTACCTGCCCGAGGCGGTCACCAACTACATCGCGCTGCTTGGCGCCGGCTTCGACGCGGAGGAGGAGATCTTCCCGCGCGACGAGATGGCGCGGCGGCTGCGGCTGGAGCGCATCTCGAAGTCGCCCGCGGTCTTCGACGAGAAGAAGCTGCGCCACTTCAACGGCCGCTACCTGCGCGAGCTGTCGGTCGACGAGCTGACGGCGCGGATCGAGGCGTTCACAGGCCGGACCGGCCTGCGCGACGGCGTCGAGATCAGCCGCGAGAAGATCCAGACGCTCGCCGACTTCTGGCCGCTCGCCGGCTTCCTCTACGACGGGCCGGTCGAGGACGAGGCCGCATGGAGCAAGACGATCGGCGCCGAGGGCGGGGCAGAGGCGCTCGCGGCCGCGCGCGAGGTGCTGGACACGCTCGACCCGTTCACGCAGGACGCGATCGACGTCGCGCTGCGCGCCCTTGTGGAGCAGCGCGGCTGGAAGCCGAAGCAGGTCTTCCAGCCCGTACGGGTTGCGATCGCCGGTACGACGATCTCGCCGGGGATCTTCGAGAGCGTTGCGCTGCTGGGGCGCGAGGAGACGCTGCGGCGCATCGACGCGGCGCTTGCCCGCTCCGCCGGCGCGGCCGCGTAGACGGCCCGCGCACCGACTCTTCAGACCCTCAGATCGTGTGCTGTCACGGGCCTTTCGCCCGCTTGGCGCGTCGCCGCTCGAACGGATGAGGGGCGAATGAGCGGAAGACCCTAAACCGGTCGGCTCCGGCTGCCGATAGAGGGAGCGGATCGCGGCATTGACGCGGCGGTCTCTCTCGCACGCCGAGCACAGGAACTCTACGATCGCATGACGCCCGCCACCTCGACTGCCCTCGCACCGACCGTCGCACCCACCAGCTTGCCTCCGAGCAGCCCCACTGCCGATCCGCCGATGGTCCGGCATCACAACGAGGGTCACGGCCGCCGCCTCACGGCCGCCTTCGAGGCGCTCGAGGCGTTCCCCGTGCTGGCGGAGTCGCGCAACCGCGTGCTGCGCCTGTTCTCGCAGGAGCGCCCCGCGACGGCCGACATCGTCACCGCCGTCGAGTCAGACGTAGCGCTCGCGATCGCGACGCTGCGGCTCGCGAACCGCGTCGACGGCCGCACGCGCGGTCGCGTCGACAGCGTCGTGCGCGCCGTCAGCGTGCTCTCGCCCGCGGCCGTGCAGGCGCTGGCCAGCCGCGCGCGCACCTTCGACTTCTTCGAGCGTTCCGGCATCTGGGAGGGCACGCCGGAGCGCTTCCGCCTCCACGGCGTCGCCACGCAGCGCGCCGCGGACCGCCTCGCAGCCGAGCTCGGCTACGAGGAACGCGATCGCCTGATGATCACCTCGCTGCTGCACGACGTCGGCAAGCTCGTGCTCGCGCACGCGTATCCGGGCTACCCGCGCCAGGTGCACGGCGACGCGAGAACGCCCGAGGAGCGGATCCACCGCGAGCGACGCGAGCTGGGCGTCGACCACGCACTCGTCGGCGGCGTGCTCGCGCGCCGCTGGGGGCTGCCGAGAACGATCGCCTCGACGATCGAGCGCCACCACGGCGCCGACGCCGACGGCGAGGCCGCGATCGTCCGGCTCGCCGACATGCTCGCCCACTACGGGCAGGGCGACGCCGTCTCGCCGAGCGAGATGCTCACGTGTGCGCGCACGATCGGGCTCGGCCCGGCTGAGCTGCGCGCCGTCATGTACGACCTGCCGTATCCGTCGAACGGTCAGCGCCAGCGCCAGCTCGACCCGTGCCCGCTCTCGACGCGCGAGATCGAGGTGCTCAAGCGCCTCGGCCAGGGCAAGGTCTACAAGCAGATCGCCCACGAGCTCGCGCTCTCGACCAGCACGGTGCGCACGCATCTGCACAACATCTACGGCAAACTCGGCGCCGTCGATCGGGCCCAGGCAGTCTTGATCGCCACCGAGCGAGGCTGGATCTAGCCAGTCGGTCGCATACCATCGGGAGCGCTCGATGCTCTCGATCACGACGAAATCTCCGTATGCGCTGCTGGCGCTCGCCGAGCTGGGGCGGCTTGGCGGCGCCGGCCCGGTGCCGATCGGTGAGCTGGCGCGGCGGCGGGAGATCCCGGTGCAGTTTCTGGAGCAGCTGTTTGCGGTGCTGCGGCGGGCTGGGATCCTGAGATCGCAGCGGGGGGTGAAGGGCGGCTACAGCTTCGCGCGGGCGCCGTCGGAGATCACGGTGCTCGAGCTGGTGGAGTTGCTCGACGGGACGTTCGGCGCCGGCTCCGAGGGCGTCTTCGCGGATGCGGCCGCGGCGGCCCGCGCTGTGCTCGAGCAGACGACGGTCGCGGACGTGATCGAGCGTGAAGCGCGTGATGCCGGCTCGGCGATGTATTACATCTAGCCAACTGCGACCGCGAACGCGCGTTATCTCCGCCATGCACCGAATCCCCCTCGCGCTCGCCGCGCTCGCGCTCCTCGCGCCCAGCGCCGCAGCCGCAAAGCCCAGAGACCTCCTGCCCGACCTCGCGCAGGGTCTGCCGACTCCCATCGAGGCCCTGATCGACAGCTCGACCGGCACACCGCAGACGCGGCTCGTGTTCGGCTCGACGATCGCGAACGTCGGCGAGGGACCGCTGATCCTCACGGCGAGACGGGCACCGGGCGCGAGCACGATGGCGGCGCATCAGGTGATCCGCCGCAGCGACGGCAGCTCCTACGTGCGCAGACAGGTCGCCGGCATCCTCAAGTTCGTGGTGGCGAGCGACCACCGGCACTGGCACCTGCTCGGGATCGACCGCTACGAGCTGTGGACCGGCAACGCGAGCAGACGGCTCCGCCGCGACCGCAAGCAGGGCTTCTGCCTCGGTGACCGCTACGAGCTGTTTCCCGACAGACGCATCGCCCACCAGCCGCGCCGACCCGGATATCCCGGCGCCTGCGGCAAGGAGCGGCCCGACCTCACCCACGTCGTCGAAGGCATCTCGGTCGGCTGGGGCGACAGCTACAAGGCGAACATCGAGGGCCAGTTCATCGACATCACCGGCACCGCGCCCGGCAGATACCTGCTCGTGCACCGCATCAGACGGGGCGGGCTGCTCGAAGTCAACCCGTACAACGACGTCTCGTGCGCGGCGATCGAGCTGAAGGCCCCGGCCACCACGGGTGAGGCGCCGACGGTGGTCGTGGCGGGCAGCGGCAAGCAGTGCACGGCGACCTACAGCCGCTGGGGCGTTCCCGGCGGCTGATCGGACGGCCGTCGGCGGCGCCGACGGTCAGGCGAGAAACTGGTCCGCGAGCGAGGCGACCGTGCGGGCAAGGCCGACCTCGCTCGTCTCGCCGCGCCGCTGACGTCCCGCCCCCGGGTCGTCCGCGAGCGCACGCACGCCCGCGAGGGCGTCCTCGCAGCCGAGCGCGGCGGCGTGGGGGGCGACGGCCTCGAGCAGGTCGTCGAGGATGTCGGCGACCGGACGCAGCGTCTCATGGGTCGTGTCGATCAGCTTCGCCGCCATCCCGTCGCGCGCTGCGAGGAAGCGGTTCTCGGCGAGCACCTCCTCGGCCGCGACGATGCTGCCGGCGACGTAGCCCTCCTCCAGCTCGAGGCGCGCGATCGACTGCACGAGCGCGACGAGCGCCGCCGTGTCCTGCAGGCGCGTCTGGGCATCCATGATCCGCACCTCGATCGTGCCGAGTCGCGGCTGCGGGCGCACGTCCCACCACAGGAACGTCGCCTCCGGCAGCGCGCCGGCGCGGATCTGCAAGTCGACCGCCTCGACCCACTCGTCGTAGGCGAGATAGCGGCGCGGCATGCCGGTGCGCGGGAAGGCGTGGAAGAGCACCGTCCGAGTTGAGGCGAAGCCGGCGTCGCGTCCCTGCCAGTAGGGCGAGTTGCCCGACAGCGCGAGCAGCGTGGGGAGGTGCGCGCGCATGCGGTTGTAGAGGTCGATCGCGCGCTCGGGATGCTTTACGCCGACGTGTACGTGCAGGGCGTAGGTGGGCTCGCGGGCGGCCAGCTCGCGCATCGTGCGGTGGATCAGGTGATAGCGCTCGGCTGGGGTGATCTCCGTCTCCGACCACACGGCGGTCGGGTGCGTTCCGGCGACGCCCGCCGCGAGCTCGATCGAGTCGAGCGCTCCCGCGAGGTCGGCGCGCAGCCGGCGCAGCTGGCCGACCGTCTCGCGCACGGTCCCGTGCGGGTCGGTCTGCAGCTCGACCGCGCTCGCGTGCGTCTCCGCGCCGACGTAGTGCCGCATCCCCTCGGGCAGCGCGGCGAGCACGTCCTCGATCCGCTGCGCGAGGCACCAGTCGTCAGGGTCGAGCAGCATCACCTCCTCCTCGACGCCGAGCGTGTA
>Ga0126313_10001297_pt1 | contig 13081 bp, 12 predicted proteins | sample Plot105A_FD_89954 | JGI IMG/M metagenome (GOLD analysis project Ga0126313, IMG submission 89954) | Serpentine soil microbial communities from UC McLaughlin Reserve, CA, USA - Plot105A | ecosystem: Environmental > Terrestrial > Soil > Grasslands | place: USA: UC McLaughlin Reserve, Lake County...
CACGGCCACGACCTGCCGCTCCGGGTGCACGAGCTTCGCGGCGATCGCCGCCGGCAGCGCGAAGCCCATCCCGGCGAGGCCGTTCGCGATCAGGACGGTGTTCGGCTCGTAGGCGGGGAACATGCGCGCGATCCAGAGCTTGTGGAGGCCCACATCCGAGATCAGGATGTCCTCCCGACCGAGCGCCTGGCGGATGTCGTAGAGCACCCGCGGCGGCTGCATTGGGAAGTGATCGTCGTTCTTCGCCTGCTCGAAGCGACCGAGCACGAGGTCGCGCAGCCTTGCCGATCCGCCCCGGTGCGGGACGTGCCGGCCCTCCTCGGCGAGGCGGGTGAGGATGTTGTAGATGTCGCCGACCAGCTCGACCGCGGGCATGAAGAACGCGTCCGTCTCGGCCGGAAGCGAGTCGACGCAGATGACCGTCTTGTCGCGCTTCGGGTTCCAGTGCTCGGGGGAGTGCTCGACGAGGTCGTATCCGATGGCCAGCACCAGGTCGGCCTCGTCGAAGCCGGCCATCGTGTAGTCGCCGGACTGGAGACCGACCGTTCCGAGTGCCTTCGGGCTGTCGGGCGACAGGAGGCCCTTGCCCATGAACGTCTCGGCCACCGGGATGCCGGTGGCACGCACGAACTCGCGCAGGGCCGGAGCGGCGTTGCCTCGCACGATCCCGTTCCCGGCAAGGGCGACGGGGTTGATTGCGCCGCGCACGAGGTCGGCGGCCTTGAGTAGCTCCCGGGCCGCCGGCTCGGGCCGCGCCTGGCGGCGCCGGCGGAGCGGCTCCCCGTCGGTCTCGGCGGCCATGACGTCCTCGGGGAGCTCGATGTGCGTAGCGCCCGGCTTCTCGCCCTCGGCGACGTTGAACGCCTTGCGGACGACCTCGGGGATGATCGCCGGGTCCGCCAGCCGCGCGTTCCACTTGGTTATCGGGCGCATCACCCGCAGCAGATCGACGTACTGGTGCGACTCCTTGTGCATGCTCTCGAGGTCTCCCTGGCCCGTCAGCGCAACGAGCGGCGCCCGGTCGAGGAAGGCGTCGGCCACCGCCGTCGTCAGGTTCAGCGCACCGGGCCCGAGCGTCCCCAGGCAGACGCCGGCGCGGCCCGTGAGCCGCCCGTACACGTCGGCCATGTACGCGCCGCCCTGCTCGTGCCGCACCGGGACGAACTCGATCGACGAGCGTGAAAGCGACTCGTTCAGGTCGAGCGTCTCCTCGCCCGGAATGCCGAACACGTGGTTCACGCCTTCGGACTCGAGGCACTCCACGAAAACGTCGCTTGCCCTTCTCGTCGACACGCGTTTCTGACTGTAGTGCGCCTCGGTGACGTCAGGTCCGCGCCACCCGTGGCGCGTTACGCGGGGAGCGGCGATCTGCACCGTGAAGGATCTCGTCGCCGGATCTGGAATCGGCTTCCAGGACCGTGGGGCACACGAATTGCGAGGGCTGCCCGGCCAGTGGCGCCTCCATGCAGTGAACTGAAGCTCCGCTACCTTCGACATCCGGACGCGTTAGGGAACCGTGCGTCGAACCATCTTCCTCACCCTGCTGGTCGCGGTCGCGGCCTCTACAACGGCAGATGCCGCGGTGCGCCACGTCGTGCGCGGCGCCGGCTTCGGCCACGGCATCGGGATGAGCCAGTACGGCGCCTACGGGTACGCGCTCGAGGGGGCCTCATACCCCGGGATCCTCGCCCATTACTACACCGGCACGACACTCAGCGAGGCGCCCGCGCGGCCGGTGCGCGTGCTGCTCCAGCCGGTCGATCCCTACATCCGCGTACGCGGCGCCACCAGTGTTGACGGGACGGAGCTGAGCTCGGGGACCACCTACGTCGCGCGGCGTTCGGGCTCGAGCGTCGTCGTCAGGACCGCCGGCGGCAGGCGGGTTGGGACCTTCTCGGCGCCGGCGCGGTTCGAGGGCGCGGGTGAGCCGCTCCGACTCCTCGGTCCGGCGCTGAACGGAATCTCGAGCGGGCTGTACCGGGGAGCGATCGAGGTGCTGCCGGACGGCGGGGGTGTCACAGCCATCAACGCGATCGACCTCGATGACTACGTGCGCGGGGTGGTTGCTGGCGAGATGCCCTCCTCATGGCCGCTCGAGGCGCTCAAGGTCCAGGCGGTGGCGGCCCGCACCTACGCGCTCGCCACTCGCAAGACGAGCGGTTCGTTCGACCAGTACCCCGACACCCGCTCCCAGGTCTATCGCGGCGTGTCGGGCGAGAGCGTGCGAAGCGACGCCGCGGTGGCCCAAACCGCCGGGCGCATCCTCACCTACAACGGCGTGCCCGCCGTGACGTACTACTTCTCCACTTCGGGCGGCCACACCGAGAACATCGAGTACTCGTTCATCGGCGCGCTGAGCAAGCCGTGGCTCGTTGGAGTGTCGGACCCCTACGACAGCCGCTCGCCGTACCACCGCTGGCAGGCCACCTTCTCGACTGCCAGCCTCACGCGGGCACTCGGCGCGCCGGGCACCTTCAAGCGGCTGGAGGTGCTTCAGCGCGGCACCTCGCCGCGGGTGGTGCGGGCACGAGTTGTCGGCTCCCGTGGCACGACCACGATCTCGGGGCCGGCGATACGGGCGCGGCTCGGCCTCCGCGACAGTTGGTTGACGATCGTCTCCGTCAAGAGCTCCGCCCGAGGCGGCTCAGTGCGGCCGGCGGGCTGGAGCGCCGCCTCGGCGACGCTGCCCCGCTCGGTGTGGCTGGCTCGCCGCGCCGGCGCGGCCGGCGGGCGCGCCCTTGTCGGCGACTACTGGCCCCCACCGAGGAAACACAGGCTGCGGGTCGAGCGGAGGATGGCGGGGCACTGGCGGCTCGTGAGCTTCGTGAAGACGAACCGGCGCGGCCACTACCGTGCCAAGCTGGAACGCCCCGGCGTGTACCGGGTGAGCGCCGGGTCTGTGGCCGGCCCGCAAGTCCGGCTACGCTAACCACATGAAGGGCCGCGCGCTCCTCGCGCCCGCGGCCATTGTTGGCGCACTCGGGTGCTTCGGCGTCGGTGCCGCAGCCGAGAAGGCCTCTCAGAGGGCTCCGGCCGGCGGCGAGGACCACGGCGTCGTCCTCACGGCGCATGCGCGTCCGGCCGGCCATATCCGGCTGCGCCTCCACTCCCCGGTTGGTGTGCCCGTGACGATCACGGAAGCCACGGGAGGGGGAAACGAGCCGGTGATCGCGTTCACGCCGACGCGCGCGGACAATGAGGTTCGACCCCAGCTCGAATGGCGCTGCGACCGCACGCTGCGGAGCTTCACGGCCACCACCGCCGACGGGCGCAGCGCCTCGGCCGAGGTGCGCACCCCGTCGTGCGGCAGCCGGTTGCGACTCGCCTCCCCGCCACGGGCCCGGGTGGGGCGCCGGGTGGCGGTCCGCGTCATCGATCGCTGGCGGATCGGCGGCCTCGAGGTCACGGTCTGCGTCGAGCCACCCGGCGGTCCGGGCCACTGCCGCATACGCCGGCTCCGCGAAGGCGCCCCTCGCCTGGTCTCGGGCTTCCGCGCGCTGCGGCCGGGCGGCTGGCGGGTGCGCGTCCGCACGCCCTACCAGCGGCTCGCGCGCGGTGTTCGGGCCCGGCACCCGGGCGGTCGCGTTAGCGTGCTGGCCACCGGGGACTCGATGATTCAGGTGTTGGACGGCTTCTTGAGGCAGCGCCTCGGCACCCGTGGCGCGAGCGTACGCAGCGACGCCCGCATCAGCACCGGCATCTCGAAGCCCTCCACTCTCGACTGGCAGGCGCACGCCCGGCGCCAAGCGGCCGGCATTCGCCCCGACGTGACGGTGATGTTCCTCGGCGCCAACGACGGCTTCCCCATGGCCGGCGCCGACTGCTGCGGCTCCGCATGGGTGTCGGAATACGCCCGCCGGGCCCGGCGCATGATGGTCGCCTACGGTCGCGGCGGCCGCGGGCGGGTCTACTGGCTGCTTCTCCCCGCCGCGCGTGGCGGCTTCTTCCGGGAGATCTTCCCGGCCGTGAATGCGGCTCTTCGCCGCGCGGCGGCGGGCGCGCGCCGCAACGCGCGGTTGATCCACTTGGACGAGGTCTTCACGCCCGGTGGCCGCTACCGCGCCGTGATGCACATCGGCCGGCGCAACGTGCGCGTCCGCCAGCGCGACGGCGTCCACCTCTCCGTCGCAGGTGCGGCGCTCGCGGCACGGATCGTGATCAGAACGCTGCGCACAGAGCGCGTACTGCCCTGAGCGCCGGTGGTCTTTCCGTCCTACGAGTTCGCCTTCTTCTTCCCGGTGGTCCTGGCCCTCTCATGGGCGCTGATGCCGCACCCGCGTCTGTGGAAGCCGTTCATCCTCGCCGCGAGCTACGTCTTCTACGCGGCGGCGAGCCCGCGCTACTGCCTCCTGCTGGCCGGCATCACCGCCGCGAACCAGGTCGGCGCGATGCTCGTCCAGCGAGCACCGAACGCGCGCCGCCGCACGCAGATCACCGCGGCGACGGTGGCCGTGGATCTGGGGGCGCTGGGCGTGTTCAAGTACTACGGCTTCTTCGCCGATGAGATCGGTGGCTTCCTCGATTCGATCGGGCTCGGCATGCCACTGCCGCTCCTTACACTCGCCCTGCCGATCGGGCTCAGCTTCATCACCTTCCAGGCGATCTCGTATGTGGTCGACGTAAAGCGAGGGCTTATCCCGCCTGCCGCGCCGCTTGACTTCGCGCTCTATCTCAGCTTCTTCCCGCACGTGGTGGCCGGGCCGATCGTACGGGCGCGCGAGTTCATCCCCCAGCTCGCGACACCGCGCAACCCAAGGGACGTGGCCGTGGGAGCCGGCGTGGTGTTGATCGTGCTCGGGTTGATCAAGAAGGTGGCGATCGCGGACTACCTGGCCCGCACCGTGGTCGACCCGGTCTTCGGCGTGCCCGAGGCCTACCACGCGACCGACGTCGCGCTGGCCGCGTACGCCTACGCGGCACAGATCTATTGCGACTTCTCGGGCTACACCGACATCGCCATAGGGGTGGCCCTGCTGATGGGCTTCGTGTTCCCCCAGAACTTCAACAGCCCTTACCGCGCCACGAGCTTCCGGGACTTCTGGCGCCGCTGGCACATGACCCTCTCGCGCTTCCTGCGCGATTTCCTCTACATCCCGCTCGGCGGCAATCGCCGCGGGAAGCTCCGGACGGCCCTGAACCTGATGATCACGATGACGCTGGGCGGACTCTGGCACGGGGCCGCCTGGGGGTTCGTGCTCTGGGGAGGGCTGCACGGCGCCTGTCTCGTGATCGAGCACCAGCTCCGCGGGCGGGTGAGCGCGCCGGCGTGGCTGCGCTGGGCGATCGTGCTCAACGTGGTGGTGTTCGGCTGGATCCTCTTCCGCACCGAGAGCCTCGACCTCGCGGCCGCGTTCATCTCGCGCCTCGCCGATCCGGGCCCTGCCACGCTCTGGTCGCCCGTGACGGTGGCGGCCGTGGTGGCGGTGATCGGATTCCAGCTCCTGCCGCCGGACCCGCTCGAGCGGCTGCGTCTGCGCGCCGCCCGCATGCCCGCCCCGGCGCTCGGGCTCGCGCTTGCGGGCGTTGTGGCCGTGGTGGGAGCGACCGTGCCGAGCCAGGGAGTGCCCCCGTTCATCTATTTCCAGTTCTGAGATGACGAGCCCCCAGCCCCCCGTTCCCAAGGCCCCGCGCGGACGACGCCTCCGTTCGCGTGACGCCATCGTGGCGGTGGCGCTCGCCGCGCTGATGCTGGTCCTCTTCGAGGGCTCCTCGATCCGGCTCTCGGGCGAGGAGATGCAGCCCGGCTTCGAGCGCGACGTCGTGCTCGCGATTGGCAAGCCGGCCGGCTGGATCGCGGACCGCCTGCCGTTCGACGAGTGGGGCGACGACGCGCTCGCGTTCCTGGAAGACGAGGAGGTCGGTGGCGCGGGCGGCTTCGACCGCCGTGCGCCGGCCGCGGGCGGCGGTCGTGGCGTGCCGGCGGTGCCGCCGGACTCGTTCGATCCGAGCGACCTCGGCGTCGAGCCGCGGCGACCTCGGAAACTCGACACGGTGCTAGTCACCGGCGACTCGCTGTCGATGCCGCTGGACGTGGAGGTGGCGCGCCGCGGCGCGGGGGGCGACGTCGAGGTGGTCCGCGATCCGCACATCGGGACCGGGATCTCGAAAACGGGACTGGTCGACTGGGGCAAGCTGTCGACCCAGCAGGTGCGCGAGCACGAGCCCGACGCCGTGGTGGTGTTCATCGGAGCCAACGAGGGCTTCCCGATGCCCGGTCCGCGCGGGCGAGAGCTCGAGTGCTGCGGTCCCGACTGGGCAGCGGAGTACGCCTACCGGGTCCGGCGGATGATGAACACCTACCGCCAGGGCGGCGAGGCGCGCGTTTACTGGCTGACTCTCCCTGCGCCGCGCGACGGCGACCGCCGGGAGATCGCGCGCGCGGTCAACGCCGCCATCCCGGTGGCCGCCGAGCCGTACCGGGCGCAGGTGCGTGTGCTCGACATGAGCGAGCTGTTCACGCCGGGCTGGAGCTACCGCGACGCGATGACAGTGGATGGCCGCCGGCAGATCGTGCGCGAGGCGGACGGCGTCCATCTGAACGGCACGGGGGCCGGCGTCGCGGCCGAGGTGGTGCTGGATGCCGTGCGGCGGGACTTCGGGGGCTGAGCCTCGTCACTGGCGGGCATCCCAGATGCAGCGGCGCCGCGAACCCCGCCTCGGTTCTGGCGAGTCGATCGGTTGGAGGCTTATACGAACTGGGTGTACGTGTGCTTGACGACGCGGCGACCTTTCTCGCAGGTCACCCGCCCGTCATACGACACCCGGCTCTTGTTGAAGCGACGCTCGCTGCAGCGGTAGCCGAGCACCCTGCGGCTGCAACGGCCGGCCTTGCCGCGGCGGCAGGCATGGAATGCGCGCACCACGTCCTTGCCGGACGCGCAGCTGGTGCGGCGCACGCTGAGCTCGAGCAGGTAGGTCGTGCCGTAGCCGCGGCCGCTGCCCACCTCGCAGTTCCTCGACGCCGTCGCGATCGGCCCCGCGGCGGCAAGCTCCGGGAGCGCCACGATGAGGAGCACCGCGGACAGAACCAGGGCGGGAGCGAGCCGGCGCACGCCGCCATGGTAGGTCAGCCGCGAGTGGGCGCCAAGAGGCGGTATTCAGGAGGTGAAGCGGAAGGTCACGACGTCGCCGTCCTGCACCACGTAGTCGCGCCCCTCGATCCGGGTTAGGGCGCGCTCGCGGGCCGCCGCGTAGCCACCGGCTTCGACCAGGTCGGCCCACGGGGTCACCTCGGCCGCGACGAAGCCGCGCTCCATGTCGGTGTGCACGACGCCGGCCGCCTGCCGCGCGGTGGTGCCGCGCCGGATCGCGCGCGCTCGGGCCTCGGCGCCAGTGTGGGCGGTGAAGAACGAGATCAGCTGGAGCAACGCAAAGGCCTCGCGGACCACGGTTGCGAGCCCGGACTCGCTCACGTCCAGCTCCTCACGCATCTCAGCGGCCTCGTCGTCGTCGAGCTCGGCCAGCTCGGACTCGAGCCGGGCGCTGACCGCGGTGGCCCGGGCGCCGCTCGTCTGTGCGTGTTCGAGAAGCTCGGCCGGCGCCTCAGGCGGCTCGCCCTCGGCGACGTTCGCGACGAATAGCACCGGCTTCGAGGTGAGCGCCGACAGCCGGCTCGGCGCTTCGGAGGCATCCGCCGGCGCAGGGACGGACCGGACACCCCGGCCCTCGCGCAGCGCCTCGACGACCCCGCGGAGCCAGCCCTCTTCGGCGGCCGCCCCCTTCTCGAGCGACTTCGCCTGCCGCGCTACCCGCTCGAGCCTGCGCTCGGCCTGCTCCAGATCGGCGAACAGCAGCTCCGTCTCGATCGTCTCGACGTCCGCGAGGGGATCCACGCGGCCCTCGGGGTGTACCACCCGCGGGTCGTCGTGCACGCGCACCACGTGCACGATCGCGTCGGTCTCGCGGATGTTGGCCAGGAAGCGGTTGCCCAGTCCCTCGCCCCGATGCGCCCCCCGCACGAGCCCAGCGATGTCGTGAAACTCGATCGTCTCGTGAATCACCGGCGCCGCCCGCACCGTCTCCGCGACGCGGTCGAGGCGCTTGTCGGGCATCCCGACTACGGCCACATTCGGCTCGACGGTCGTAAACGGATACCCCGCCTCCTGCGCCCCGGCCCGCGTGAGGGCGTTGAAGAGCGTCGACTTGCCCGCGTTGGGGAGGCCAACGATGCCGACCCTCATGTGCCGCCGCCCGAAAGATCGGTCGCGGCTCGGCGACCGCGGGCGAGCTTGAGGAAGGGGGCCCTCAAGGCATGAGCTCCGCCACTGCGTCGCCCAGGATCGCACCTGCCACGACGTCCGACGGGTAGTGCACACCCAGGTACGGGCGCGAGAGAGCCATAGCCACGGCGAGCGCATAGACCGGTCCCGCGGGCAGCGCCTCGGACAGCACGCGTGCGCCCGCGAACGAGGCGGTCGAGTGGGCGGAGGGGTAGGACCGGCCCCAGAAGACCGGACCCAACGCGGGCAGCTCATCGAGGGACGGCCGCGCCCTTCGCACCGCCCTCTTCCCCACCGTGTTCACCACCATGCTCGCGAGCACGACCCGCATCGCCCGCACGTAGACGTTGCGGCGCTCCTCGTGGAGCACCGCCCCGGAGGCCGCGAGCGCGTACCAGATCAATCCGCTCTCACCGCTGCGGGCGAGCGCGATCACCGCCGCCTCGATCGGCGGCGCATGGCCACGCGTCCGCATCATGCGCAACAGGCCCAGGTCGAGCGAGCGCAGCGCGGCCCGCGCGGCGCGCCCGCGCCGCCGCCCCATCAGAAGCCGACGCGGTGCGCTTCGGTGTCGAGCCTGACGTAGATGACCTGTGCGAGGTCGATGGCCACCTCGGAGTCCTCCGTCTTGAGCTCGAACCAGCGATCGGCCTTCTCGTTCCCGAGGGCTCGACGCAGGCCCTCGTACTCCTCGGTCTTCACCCGAACGGGCAGCACCTGCCCGCCATGGAAGCCGATGTCGATGCGTTTCACTCGCTCTGGCATCTCGGATCAGTGGTCCTTTGCGGGCTCGACCAGCTCCATGAGCACGCCGCCGGTCGACTTCGGGTCCATGAACGCCACGCGGCTGCCCAGTATGCCGGTGCGCGGCCGCTCGTCTATCAGCTCGAACCCCGCTGCCCGAACCGAGTCGAGCGCCGAGTCGATGTCGTCCGTCCGGTAGGCCACGTGGTGCATGCCGGGGCCGTGCCGCTCGAGGAAGCGGCCCACTCCGCTGTCCACGTCGACCGGCTTCAGCAATTCGACGTGGCCGTCCCCGATTCCGAGGAGCACGGCCTCGACCCCAAACTGGTCGAACGTCTCGCGATGCTGTAGGGGCATTCCCAACCGGTCCTGGTAGAGCGCGATGGCCTCGTCGAGGTCCTCGACGGCCATGGCGACGTGGTCGATCTGCCCGAACACGGGCGCGGAGTCTAGAGGGCGCGCCGAGCGGGCCCGGCGCAGGGCTACTCGACCCGCTGAAGCCGCGAGTTGGGGTTGTAGCGGCGACCGACCTTGGCGCAGTCGCGACCGTCGACCCTCACGACGTCGGCCGTGAAGTCGTTCTCGCCGCGGAGGAGGGCGGAGCCGACCCCGTACGAGTCGACCGGGGTGCCCTGCTCCTCGAACCGCCGAATCCTCGCCGCATCGAACCCGCCCGAGGCCACGATCCTGACGCGCTGGTGCCCCGCTCCGTCGAGGGCCTCCCGCACCCGCTCGACCAGCACCGGATTGACGCCGGTGGGTTTGAAGTAGCCCATCTCGTGCCAGAGCGAGCGGTCGACCAGCTGGCCCGACGTGTCGAGCCGGACGCCCCAGAGGTTGTCCCCGAGCGCGTCGGCCACCTCGAGCGCCGTCTGCACCGAGTCGTTATCGAAGTCCACCAGCACCGTCACGTTCATCTCCTCGGCAAACCGATCGGCGAAGTCGCGCGCCGCGGCCACGGTGTCGCCGCCGTACGCCGCAATCAGCCCGTGGGGCACGGTGCCGACCCCGGTGCCTCCCCACCAGCTCGCCTGCGCATCGGTCGAGACGCCGATCGCTCCCGCCACGTGCGCCGCCCAGCCGTCGCCGGTCTGCACGAGCCAGTGGTCGTGGCGTGCGGGGAAGAACAGGATCGGCTTCCCGTTCGCCGCCTCCACGACCTCGCGCACGTTGCGCATCACGAGCGTGCGCCTGGCGAGGCAGCCGAGATAGACCGTCTCGAGATGGGCGAAGAGCGAGTAATCGCCCTCGATCGTCATCACGGTCTCCCAGGGCGCGACCTCGTCGCCCTCGAAGAGGGCGTGCACCTCGAGCTCGTCCCAGCCGGATTCCCAGCCGTTCGACCAGCCACGCCCGGCGCATTGCTTCAGCACTGCGATCGCCTCGTCCACCCCACCGAGAACCGATCGGTGGCGCTGGAACACCTGCATCGTCACGCGAGGATGGCGTCTCCTCTCCTCGAGCAGGCGCTTCGTAAAGTTGAAGTAGGCGTCCGTGTAGTAGCCGTCCCGAATCCGTTCGACCGGGAGACGGAAAACGCCAGGATCGAGGCGGGTGCGCGGGCTGGCCTCAGTGGCCATGGGAGGATGGTAGGACGAGACCCGAGTCTCCGAGCTCTACGAGGAAGCGCTCTCGACCCTCAGGATTTCCTCGAGCGCGGCGCGGCCGACGTCGAGCTGGTCGGCGGTCGGCTCGCGGGTGCCCACGGCGCGCTGGATCTGGTGGCCGGGCTTACGCAGCAGACGCGTGAGCCGCGAGTCGGGATTGCGCTCGCCCCACGCGAACACCTCGACGGCCAAGGCCGCGCTGCCGAGACCGACCGCCGCGTCGGCAGCGGGGCCGCGCAGACCGGCGCGGCGGGCGGCGACGTTGCCGAGGGCGGCCGCCGTGAGCATCGGTGCGACCAGGTGGGAGCCGCAGCGGTCGTGTTCCTTGTCGGCGTCCGCGGCGTCAGCGTCTTTCTCGTAGCCCGCGATCGCCTTGTGCTCCACGCCGTGGTAGGCGGCAAGGTCGCCGCCGCGAAGCGCGAGCACCGCCGGAACGACCGAGAGCAACGCGACCGCCGCCTCGCCGGCGGCACCGGGCCCTCCGCGCGCCGGCGGTGCGCCGCGGGTGCGTGAGCGGATCGCCTGCCCGCCCAGCGCCGCGACACCCATGGCCCCGATCGTCCTGAAGTCCTGCATCGGAAGGCGCGCCTCGGGCAGAGCTCGCTTCACGAGCGGCACCACGGCCATCGCCTCGGCGAGCTTCACAATCCCGCGCAGCCCGGGAACCCGCTCGGAGGCCCTGCCACCGAGGTCCGGCTTGCGGCCGGATGCCACCCGCAGCTTGCCGTCGTCGGTGCGGACCGCGGCGGCCCAGTGGGTCGGGCCGTGCACCAGCAGGCCGTTGCGGAGCGCCATGCCGCCGAGCCGCAGCTTCTCCTCGGGCACCGGAGCGGTCATCGAAGGGTCTCCACCATAAGCTCAGCGTAGAAGGTCGCCGCAAGACCGAGGTCCTCAACGGCTACGCGCTCGTCCGCGCCGTGAATGAGCGAGAAGGCCTCGAATGCGTCCATCCTCCGCCGTGGGAAGAAGCCGTAGGCCACGCATTCGGGGAAGGCGGCGCGCCACCAGTGGGAGTCGGAGAATCCCGGCAGCACGACCGGCGCCACCCCTGCGCCCGGGTCTGTGCGCTCCACGAAGTCGCGGATGAAGTCCATCAGCGGTGTCTCGACCGGCGAGCGCTTTCCCGAGACCTGGTCGTCGAAGCGGACCTCGTAGCCGTCGTTCCCCAGCGCCGCTCGGATCGCCGTGAGCGCCGCCTCCTCGCCCAGCCCGGGCGGCACGCGGCAGTCCACCTGGAGCTCGGCGCGCGAGGGGATCACGTTGATCTTCTGGGAGGCGGTGATCATCGTCGGCGCGAGCGTCACGCCGAGCATCGGCTCGATCAAGATCGCGACCCGGGGGTCCTTCGCCTCCATCGTCCGAACCGATCCCTCGAGGTCGTGAGGGTCGAGTCCGAGCGCGAGCAGCAGCTCTTCGGGCTCCGGCGAGAGCGAGTAGGCCGGCCGGCCCTCGCGGAGCGCCTCGAGCAGCGGAGCCATCCTCACGAGCGCGTTGTCCGCGATCCGCGGGACGGAGGCGTGGCCGGCACGCCCGGAGGTCGTGAGCGTAAAGCGGAAGGCGCCCTTCTCGGCCACGCACACGCCGTAGAGCCGGCGCCCGTCGAACTCCAGCCTCTGGCCGGCGCCCTCGTTGACCACGAGGTCGCAGCGCACCGCGTCCGGGTGTTCCTCGCAGAGCCAGCGGGCCCCATGCTCGGCGCCGGTCTCCTCGTCGCACGTGAACACAAGCTTGAGCTCGCCGGCCTCTGGCCGCCAGCCCTCGTCGGCCAGCGCGAGGGCGGCCGCGGCCTCGGCGGCCACCTGGCCCTTCATGTCGAGCGCGCCGCGCCCCCAGACGCAGCCGTCGCGCAGATGGCCCGACCAGGGGTCCACCGTCCACTCGCTCGGATCGGCCAGCACGCTGTCCACGTGCCCGAGCAGGCAGAGCCGCGGGCCGTCGGACGACGCGCCGAGGCGCGCCACGAGGTTGGGCCGACCTTCGACGGCGGCGAGCAGCCGGCACTCGAAGCCGGCCGCGTCGAGCAGATCGCGCAGGAACTCCTGGGCGGCCTGCTCGTTCCCGGGCGGGTTGACCGTGTTGAAGCGGATTAGCCGCTGAAGCAGCTCGGTGGCCCGGCGCTCGAGTTGAGCCCGATCGGGCACGCGTCAAGTATGGCGTCCGGGGTCAGCGCGGGAAGATCTTGCGCGCCCGCCAGAGCCAGCCCAGTACATTTGTACCAGTGACCGGCACAAATGTACCAAGGGGTAGCGCCCGCCGCGACGTCATCCTGCGCGCCACGCTGGCGCTCATCGCCGAGCGCGGTATCGGCGATGTGACCCATCGAGCCGTCGCGGACCGAGCCGGCGTGCCGCTGTCGGCCACCACCTACTGGTTCGCCTCGAAGGAGGAGCTCCTCCAGGAAACGCTCCTGCTCGCGGCACACGAGGAGGTGGAGCGGCTCGAGCGGGTGGTGCTCGAGCTGGCGCCGCGCGAGCTCGACGTTGCCGAGTGGGCGCGCGCGGTGGCCCGAGC
>Ga0126313_10001298_pt1 | contig 13081 bp, 10 predicted proteins | sample Plot105A_FD_89954 | JGI IMG/M metagenome (GOLD analysis project Ga0126313, IMG submission 89954) | Serpentine soil microbial communities from UC McLaughlin Reserve, CA, USA - Plot105A | ecosystem: Environmental > Terrestrial > Soil > Grasslands | place: USA: UC McLaughlin Reserve, Lake County...
CCGGCGTTCGGGCTCGCGTCCCACTGCATCGGGGTGCGGTAAGGGTCGCGACCGTGGCCGGGGCTCCTGACTCCTTGTGGGTCGCGGACCAGATCCGGCGGTATCTCGACGTCGTGCATCCCGATCTCGTCCCCATAGTAGAGGGTGGGCGTGCCGCGCAGCGTGAGGAGGAGCATCTGCACCAGGCGCGCCCGGTCTTCTCCTACGCGGCCCACGATGCGCGACGCGTCGTGGTTGCCGAGGACCCAGTTGGGCCAGGCTCCCTCGGGCAGGGCCGCCTCGTAAGCCTCGATGACTCGCCCGACGGCGCGCGCCTCCCACTTTGCCAGCAAGACGAGCCCGAAGTTGAAGGGCAGGTACACGCCGTCCAGCTCCGTCCCGTAGTAGGAGACAACCCGCTCCAGGGATGGAAAGATCTCCCCGATGAGCACCCTGTCGCCCTCGTAAGAGTCCGCCAGGGCGCGCATCTCGCGGAGGATCTCGAGCATCTCCGGCCGGTCTTCGGAGTAGACCCGGATCTGGCGCTCCCACAGCGGATCCTCCTCCCGCCAATCCGGGTTCTCGGGATTGTCGCGGAAGAGGTCGTCCTTTATCAGGGCAGGGAGCACGTCGATCCTGAAGCCGTCCACTCCCCGATCGAGCCAGAAGCGCATCGCGCCGTACATCGCTTCCCTGACCTCCGGGTTGCGCCAGTTGAGGTCCGGCTGCTCGACGTCGAACATGTGCAGGTAGTACTGCCCCGTACCCTCGTCCCACTCCCAGGCGCTGCCGAAGATGCTCCGCCAGTTGTTGGGCGGTCCTCCTTCGGGTGCAGGATCCCGCCAGAGGTACCAGTCCCTCTTGGGGTTCCCGCGCGAGGAGCGCGACTCGACGAACCAGGGGTGCGTCTCCGAGGTGTGGTTCGGGACGTAGTCCAGGATCACCGCGATCCCTCGCCGGTGCGCGCCTTCTAGTAGCTCGTCGAAGTCCGAGAGCGTCCTGAAAAGGGGATCCACACCCGTGTAGTCGCTCACGTCGTAGCCGAAGTCGGCCATCGGCGAGGGATAGAACGGCGAGACCCAGACCGCGTCAACCCGAGCCATTCGAGATAACTGAGCCGGCTAACTATCCCTCCGAGATCCCCTACGCCGTCGCCGTTCGCGTCCATGAAGCTCCGCGGGTAGATCTGGTAGAGCACCCCGGATTGCCACCACGGCTGCGTTCTCTCCGGGGGTCCTGCGTTGGATCTCTGCGCCATCGCCCCTCCTGACTCGAAAAGCCGGTCGTTGGATCGCGCCGCCGGACGTCCAGCCGACCCCCCGAGGCGCCGAACGACTTTACACGAAGTACCCCGGACGTCAGCAACCTGGATTGCGTGCGCGGATCGCGTTAGGCTGAGAGGACCTGGAGCAAAGGGACGGACGATGACGAGCACGATCGCGCGGCCTCGGGAGAAAAAGGAGCAGAGAACGCAGGGGCTTCCGCCCTACAACGTGGTCCTGCTCGACGACGACGATCACAGCTTCGAGTACGTGATCGTGATGCTCAAGACGCTCTTCGGGCATCCACCGGAGAAGGGCTACAAGATGGCGATGGAGGTACATACTACGGGGCGGGTCATCGTCGCCACCACGAACCTGGAGGAGGCCGAGTTGAAGCGGGACCAGATCCGGGCCTTCGGACCCGATCCGCTCATCCCGCGCTGCAAAGGCTCGATGTCCGCGACCGTAGAGCCGGCGTCCGGCTGAGACTGCAGCAGAACACCTCTTAGCCGTTCGCAGGGGCGAGGCGGAGGATGCGGTCGTCTTCGGCGGCCGGGGTGCCGCGGCCGTCGAGGTTGCTGGTGGTGAGCCACAGCGAGCCGTCGGGGGCCTGGATCACGTTCCTGATCCGTCCTACCTCCCCCCTGAAGAGCTGGTGTCGTGCGGTAACGTTTCCGTCGGCGCCGAGCTCGAGCCTCCAGAGCCTCTCACCCCTTAAAGCCGCAACGAAGAGATCCCCCTCCCACTGGGGGATCGCTCCGTCCTTCAGGATCTCCGCGCCGCTCGGGGACGCCTCGTCGGTCGACCAAGTCGTGATCGGGTCGACGTACCCTTGGGACTCGCCTCCATCTCCTTCGACGGCTGGCCAGCCGTAGTTTTCTCCCGGTGTGATTCGGTTGACCTCGTCGTAGCGGTTCAGGCCGAACTCGCTGGCGTAGAGCCGGCCTTTTTCGTCCCAGGCCAGCCCCTCCACGTTGCGGTGGCCGTAAGAGTAGAGAGGATTGTTGGGGAAAGGGTTGTCGTCGGGTACGCCTCCGTCGGGCGTCAGGCGCAGGATCTTACCGCCGAGCGAGTTTCTGTCCTGGGAGTTCGCGGGGTTGCCTGCGTCGCCGGTTGCGGCGTAGAGCATGCCGTCGGGGCCGAAGGCGATCCTGCCGCCGTCGTGGTAGGTGTTGAACGGGATGCCGGTGAGGATCGGCTCTGGCTCCTCGCCGAGCCGGAAGCGCACCACCCGGTTGTCGCGATCGGTCGTGTAGTACGCGTAGACGTACCCGTCTTCTTCGTAGTCCGGCGAGACGGCGAGGCCCAGGCTTCCGCCCTCGCCGTAGCCCCGGGTGGGGAGGGTCTGCACCACCTCCATATTCCCCGCAGCGTCCATCCTCAAGAGGCGGCCGGAGTCGCGTTCAGTGAAGAGGGCGTCGCCGTTCGGGAGGAATGCGAACCCCCAGGGCACCTCGAGGTTCGTGGCGATCACGCTCGTCTCCACCTCGACCGGGCCGGTATCCGCCGGCTTGTCCTCCGATTTTTCGGACATCGAGCTCTCTGTAGCTTCGGTCACTGAATCTTCGGCGGCCGGCGTCTCCCTCTCCGCCCGCGTCGTCTGCTGCGTGCTCTCCTCCGACGCGCCACCTTCCGACGTCGCGGTTTCGTCCGACGATTGGTCCGTGTTCGCGCCACAGGCGGCGCAGAAGGCGACAACGATGAAGACCAACGCTATGCGGAGGTGAGGTTGGTCTGAGGTACGGTTCGTCAACGGGCCATCCTTCTTCGAGAGATCCGGCTGATGGTCTTCAGATTATAGTCCGTTGCGAATATAACCCATTTGGGTGATGCGCCGTGCTCGGCGAAGGTATTAAGCTGGGGCGGGAACGCGCCTCGAAACAGGAGTATAGAGCATGAGTGCGATAAGCCGGGACGTAACTTCGGTGGGGATGGCCGCGGCGATCGAGGCGAATTTGAACGCGGCATTCCCGCTCTTCAGCAGTTTGCCAAGCATCGAGTTGCACGATGAGCCGGCCTTGCGCTGGCTCATCACTCCTGATGTGCCGTTCCCCCTGTTTAACCACGTCTACTGGACGAGACTTCCGCAGGAGAGTATCGACGTCAGGGTCGAGGAAGTCCGGGAGCGCTTCGCAGCATGCCAGGTCCCCATGATGTGGTCGATAGGTCCCTTCACACGTCCTTCCGATCTCGGTTCGCGCCTGGAAGCACGCGGAGCAGCCCACGCAGAAGACCTGCCCGGCATGGCTCTAGATCTGCAGGCACTCAACGAAGATGTACCCTCGCCCGACGGGCTGGCAATAGAGGGGGTTGGCAACGCCGAGTCGTTAAGAGAGTACGTCGATGTCGCGAAGGTGGGGTTCGAGCTTCCAGAGGTTGTTGCGCAGGCTTTCTTCGACGCGTTTGGCGCCCTCGGCCTTGTCGGGGATAGACCGGTTCGGCACTACGTTGGTCGGCTCGATCGCGAGGCGGTCGCCAGTGCGACGCTCGTGCTCATGGCGGGAATAGCAGGGATCTACAACGTCGCCACGCTGCCCAAGGCGCGGCGGCAAGGAGTGGGCGCCGCGATGACACTGGCGGCGCTCCGTGAAGCCTGCAAGCTCGGCTACCGGATCGGCATCCTGCAGTCCTCTGCGGCCGGCTTCAACGTCTACCGGCGCCTCGGCTTCGAGCAATACAGCACCTACTCCGTTTACGTGTGGGCCGCATAGGGGTCATCCTTCTAAAGCGACCTTCCATGACCATCCGAAACCGTGCCAGGATGCGGCTCGGGTCGTCGGGGTGAGGCGAAAGCTACCCTATCCGATTCATTACCCCCTGCTAAGGTCGGCACGGTTGGCAAGCTCTGGTCAGACGAGGAGCACCGCAGAGCAAGACCCGAGCCGGGCAAGGGCTCGCCGAACCAGGTATCTACGAGAGGGGAGCGATCATGGAGAGAGAACTACGGAGACACTTTCCCCCACCCGACTGGGATTCGGTTGAGTTCTTCGACCCCCTCCCACACGACCCACCCCCTTTCGAGTGGCGAACCTTGAGACACGGACTGGACTCGGCGGACCTGCTCGTGGAGACCAAACTCGGAGGCATAAACGCTCGAGGCCGGGTGGAGTGGGTAGTTCCGTCATCGACCATGATCCGGTTCCCGGATCGGAAGCACGTGAGGGTTCGGTGGGAGATGAGCCAGGATACGATAAACAACTACGAGCTGACCGAACCGAGGCTGCGAATCACCCTCTGGCGCTATTAGGCGGTGCACAGCTAACGGACGTACTTATCAGGCTTCCACGAGATGCGCCTTCTCGCGCGTGTTAACCTCTTCCGCGTGACTGAGGCGATACGTCGAGCTCCCGCACTCTCGCTCCCCGAGCAGCAGAGCGCATCCTTTTGTGGTGTCCACTTGCTGCACCGGGTCGCCGGGGGGTTCCTCGCGGGGTTGCGAAGCCGGGGCGGACCGGATGAGCCCGGGTAAGGGGACCTCACCTCCGCAACAGCGGTTCGTCCGTCACCCGCTCACCTGGGCGACCTACGGGCTGGTCGGTTACTTCGCCTACCTGGAGACCGTCCTCGGACCGCTCATGCCGTTCTTGCGCGCGGAGCACGGCTTCGGCTACACCGTAGCGAGCCTGCACTTCAGCGCGTTCGCGCTCGGCGGCGTGCTTGTAGGCTTCTTCGGCGACCGCGTGAGCTGGCGCTGGGGACGGCGCGCGAGCCTCTGGGGCGGCGGAGCGGGCATGGCCGCGGGCGCGTTGCTGCTGGCGGTGAGTCCGGTGACTCCGGGGACGGTCCTCGGCACGCTCCTGATGGGAACCTTCGGCGGGCTGCTCCTCATCACGACGCAGGCGCTACTCGCCGATAAGTACGGGGAGTGGAGCGCCGTCGCCTTGACGGAGTCCAACGTCGCCGCCAGCGCCTGCGCGATCCTGGCCTCCCTGGCCGTCGGGGCCTTCGTGGCCTCGGGGTTAGGCTGGCGCGCGGCGCTGGTCCCGCCGGTCGCAGCGCTGATGTTGCTCGCGGTTCGCTTCCGCACCGAGCCCCTAGGCCAGGCCCGCACCCATAAGTCGGAGTCTGGCAAAACCGCGTCCGCGCTTCCCGCCCGCTTCTGGGTCTGCTTCGGCGTGCTCTTCCTCGGCGTCTCGGTGGAGTGGTGCGTGGCGTACTGGGGCGCCGACTTCCTGGAGAACGGGGTCGGCCTGAGACGCTCTGCGGCGCCGGCGGCCCTGAGCGTCTTTTTCGTCGCCATGCTGGGAGGGCGGATTCTGGGCAGCCGCCTGACGCGCGTGCTGCCGGGTGGGACCCTGCTCCTGGCGACGATATGCGTGGCGCTCGCGGGCTTCCCTCTGTTCTGGCTGTCCGGGGTGCCTGTGTTGAGCTTGCTCGGGCTCTTCGTCGTCGGGTTGGGCGTCGGGAGCGTCTACCCGCTCGCCATCTCGGTCGGCGTCGCGGCGGCCCCCGGCCGGACGGACACGGCTACCGCCAGACTTGGATTGGCCGGCGGCGGCGCGATCCTCACCGCTCCTTTCGTGCTCGGCGTCTTCGCCGACCGCGTCGGCATCGAAAGGGCGTACGGCATTGTCGTCCCGCTGCTGCTCGCGGCGCTGGTGCTGACGCTCCTCGCATCGCGGCCAGGCGCCCGCGAGGGGCATGAGTAATCTGCCTCCGGGCGGTCAGGCCGGGACGCCCTGCGAGGCGCCTACTTCGCGCACGGCTCCGTGACCCGACTAACAGCATCCTCCGACCACGGGAAAGGGGCGACGCGGAAAGCCGTCGCGCGATGCGGGCGTACTCGAACAAACTTTGCCTCTCCGTCTGCGAGGGACACTATTCTGTACTCGCGCCCGTCTTCCAGCTTCTTGCGGTGGAGAAAGTGCCAGCTTCCGTCTGAATGGGACAACAACCTGTTGTGGCTGGGCTCCTCTCTTCCCTGGTATTCGGGAGTGTTTCCGTAAGTCAAGAGCGGCATGAAAGCCGGCGTATACCAGGCGAGCATCAAGGAAGCGGCGATGCCGAAGGTGTAGGCGGCCGCCAGACCGGGCAGGACCCATCCCTGCGTTATGCCCCTGACGAGGAACCGGAATGTGCCCCTCACACGATGATCGACGACCGGGCCGCGCCCCTCGTTCACAGAGACGCTTTGACGGTATCTCCGGTAGGCCCTGTACATGAGCCATCCTCCCCACAATCCTCCCACGACGAAGACAAGGGCAGGGACTAGGGAATCGGGCCACAAGTTGAGCTGATGCCGCAGGGCTTCTTCCTGGCATTCGGTCGGCTTGCTACCGAAGTTGGCCTGGCGGAACACCCTGCCCGCGGCCAGTAGCCTGCTGTACAAGACGTACAGCAAGAGCGTCAAAATGGACACGAACGCCAGCTTGGCGCCGAGCATACGCCCGCGCACAAAACGGCTCGAGACCCCGCTGTTGTCGTGCCGGAGAAGGATCTGAGCGACTATCCCGGAGAGCAACACGCTGCCGATCAGTGCCGCGGCCAAGATGCCGGCACCCTGCCCCAGGACCACTACCCTGTGGACCAGAGACGCCGCGTACCAGGCCGTATAAAAATCCAACCGGAAGTAGTTCGTGAACTGTGCAAACAGCGCGACGAACCCGAAGGGGTACAAAAGCACCACCGGTAGCGCCAGGTAGGCGGCCAGCGTCTGCGCTATGGCCAGGAAACTGATTCGCGGTGCCGTCATACGTCTATCGCCAGGGCGGGAGGCGCCGCGCCCGTCACTACCACCATAAGGACCGCCGCCGCGAGGAGCGTCGTCAAACGCCTCGTGAGGGCACCACCTCCTTCCCCCAAGGGATGCATGGCTGCATCATACTCTCGCGGGGTACGGGGGCGCATCACCCGAGTGGACTATCTTCGGGCTACTTCCTACAGGTGGATTTCGGGGAACGCCCCTCCCACGCCGTTAGGTGAATAGGCGCCTACACTACATCCTTTCGACCCACTGCGCCCGCCACTCCGGTGGTTCAAACGGCTCGCCAAAATACGCCCTCACCCTCCGGATCCTGCCACCCTGCAGTTCGAGTACGTCGCAGATATACACACGGTTGCCGTCGTACTCGAAGAGCATCTCGCCAACACCGAGGTCTCCGCTGACCTTGTAGCTATAGTCGATCATGTTCGGATGGCCGCCGGGATAGTTCTCGGCGATCGCCCGTGAGTTGTGCTCGCCACGGATCCTTTCGCCCGACTGGGGGTACTCCTCAACGTAATCATCGTGGATGAGGTCGTCGATAGTGTCCAGGTCCTGCCGCCCAAACGCCTGGAAGTAGCGCTCCAGAGTATCGCGGTTCTCTTGCTCGGACATTTGGTGCCTCCCGTTTCTCACTTGGAATCCCGGCGGGGCATGCCCTCCACCACTACTACACAGGATGCCAGCCACCGTAGTCCGGTGCATCTGTCTATCTTCCGGGTGGCTCCACGCCCGATTTCCGCCCGCCTCGACGATCGGTCGGGTGAGATAGATCGGCTAGAATCCGTTACCTGTTCGTAGCCCGGCTCTCGAAGAGCGAGGATGGTACGGTAGAAGAGAAACCAGACAACCCGAGGTTCTCGGACAAGACCAGGGCGCGGCTCGACGGCTGGCGTCCGTATCTTGGGACGCTGTTCCTGATCACCTACGCGTACACGGCGTTCGCGCCCGGGCCGCTGGCTACAACCATCTTCCTGGGTACGGGCGCTACTCTGTATGCGCTGTCGGTCCCGTGGGCCAGCAGGTTTCACAAGGGGCTCGCGCTGGTGTCAATCGCGATGCTGGGGCTGGTGATCGTTACGGGCAGGTTCGACGCGTCGGTATTCTTCGAGGGGCTGCCCGCGTACTTCAACGTAGTGGCGGTGCTGCTGGTCTTGAGCGTCGCGGGGTATCCGATCCGGGCGGCGCGCTACGAGGCCCAGATCCGGGCGCTCATGGCCGCCCTGACCCGGAGGGGCGCGGGCGTGAGGACGACGGCGGGGGCCCTTGGGCACGTGCTCGGGGCGGTCCTGGACGTGGGGGCGTTCGTCCTGATTGACGTCATCCTGCACCGGGCCGCACCGCGCGGGCGCGTCGAGGCGCTGACCTGGGCCGGACGGGCCTTCTCCTTCGCCCCGCTCTGGACGAACCTCAACGTGTTCACGGCGACGACGATCACGCTGACCGGCGTCGCCTATCCGAACCTCCTCGCGGTCACGTTGCCCTTCATCTTGTTAGGACTCGCTGCGACCCTCTTGTTCGCCCAGCGCGAGAGGGGCGAGGAGGAGGTCCCACCGATCGAGGGTACGCCGCTGGACCGCGGGGCGGCAGCGGTCCTCCTCTACCCGATGATGCTGGTGGCGGCGGTCGCGCTCGTCAACCTCATCCTCCCCGGATTCCCCCTGACCGCCGCCATCGCGGTGACGGTCGCGTTCGTGGTCCTCCTCATCTCCTGCCTGGCGGCCGCGCTGCTCCGCCGGGTCTCCCCGCTGGGGCGGCTCGCCAACGAGACGCGCGGCTCGCTCACCGCCTCGCACGCCGAGTTCGCCCTGTTCGGATCGGCGGGAGTTCTTGTGCTCTCGCTCAAAGAGCTGGGGGCGCTCGCCCCTCTGGGAGATCTTCTCTCCGCCCTGCCCCCCGCCCTCGTGGCGCCGGCGCTGGCCATCACGATGGCGGTGGGCTTCGTGCTAGGGATTCACGTCATCCCGATGATCTTCCTGATCGACACCGCGTTTCCCTTGGGCGACGGACCCGCCCCGGCGCTGTGGGCCGCGGCGATCCTGCTGGGTTCCCAGGCCGTCCTGCTGCTTACCCCCTTCTCCAGCGCCACGACCATGCTCTCGCGGCTCACGAGGTTGCACCCGCTGGAGATAGGCCCCAGCCGCAACTGGGGCTTCTGCCTCGTCCTGTCGGTCGCCGCGCTGGCCTACCTGGGCCTCCTCACCCTCGTCTTCCTGTAGAAAGTGCGAAACCGCCCTTGCTATGATGCAAGCTCACGGAGAGGGACCATGACAGATTCTCGAGGAACGACCACCCGACGGCGCGACTCAGACCTCACGCAGGTATCGGGCGCGGAGGGATCCGGAACCGTGCGCATAAGGCTGCTCGGCCGCTTCGAAGTCTCGGTGGGTTCGCGGATCATCCGGGAGGACGAGTGGCGCCTGAGGAAGGCAGCCAGCCTCGTCAAGCTCCTCGCCCTCGCAACCGACCACCGCCTCCACCGCGAGCAAGTAATGGACCTCCTCTGGCCGGACCTCATGCCCGGTGCCGCCGCCAACAACCTCCACCAGGCCCTCCACGTCGCCCGCCGCACGCTCGAGCCGGAAGTCTCAGCTCCCAGCTACTTGCGTCGGCAAGGCGAGCAGATCGCGCTGTGCCCCGACGGCTCGCTCTGGATCGACGTCGAGGCCTTCGAGAGCGCTGCAGCCGAGGCCCGCCGCGCCCGGGACTCCACTGCATACCGGACGGCGCTCGAGCTATACACCGGAGATCTGCTACCCGAGGATCGCTACGAGGACTGGGCGGAGGAGCGGCGGAAAGAGCTGCGGATGCTGTACCTGGCCCTGCTCGTGGAGATGGCCGAGGTGTACGAGGAACGTGGGGATCTCGGCCTCGCCGTCGAAGCACTCCGGAAGGTGGTGTCGGGCGAGCCAGCGCGCGAAGAGGCGCACCTCGCCCTCATGCGCCTGTACGCCAGCACCGGCCAGCGCTACCAGGCCCTCAGGCAGTACGAGCAGCTCCGGGAGACCCTCCGGCGCGAGCTCGGCACCGAGCCCGGCGCGCTCACACAACGCGCCCACGAGGAGATCGAGGCCGGGCGCGTCCCGATCGGCAAACCCGCGCCCATCGGCGAACCCGTGCCCATGGGCTCTCCACCGCCAAAACCTCTGGACGCCGGCAGGCATAACCTCCCCGGATCCCTGACCAGCTTCGTCGGCCGGGAGCGCGAAAAGGAGGAGGTCAGGCGGCTGCTCGGCACGGCGCGCCTGCTCACGCTCACAGGGGTCGGCGGCGCCGGCAAGACGAGGCTCGCGCAAGAGGTGGCCAGGGATCTCGCCCGAGCGTACCCCGACGGCGTGTATCTGGTGGAGCTGGCACCGCTCGCGGACGCGGCGCTCGTTACGTACGCGGTCGCCGAGGCGCTCGAGGTGCGAGAACAGCCGGACCGTTCGCTCACTGAGACGCTCGTGGAGGTCCTGCGCGAGAAGGAGTTGCTCTTGATCCTGGACAACTGCGAGCATCTCGTGGACGCCGCCGCCCACCTCTCGGAGACGCTCCTCAGATCCTGCCCGCACCTCAAGATCCTGGCCACCAGCCGGGAGGTGCTGGGCACCCCCGGCGAAGTGACCTGGCTCACGCCGTCCCTGTCGGGGCCGAGTGAGCACCACCGGCCACCGATCGAGGAGCTGGAAGGGTACGAGTCGGTGCGCCTCTTCGTCGAACGTGCCCGGTATCGTAATCCCACCTTTGTCCTGACCCCGCAGAACGCGGGAGCCGTAGCCGAGATATGCGAGCGGCTCGACGGCATCCCGCTGGCCGTAGAGCTGGCGGCCGCCCGGGTGGGGCTCTCCGTGGACCAGATCGCCGGACGGCTGGACGATTCCTTGAAGCTGTTGACCGCCGGCAGCCGAACCGTCACGCCGCGCCAGCGGACGCTGCGCGGAACAGTGGACTGGAGCTACGAACTACTCGATGAGCCGGAGAGAAAGCTCTTCGGTCGGCTCTCGGTGTTCGCGGGGGGGTGGACCCTGGAGGCGGCCGAAGCCGTAGGTGAAGGCGGAGGGATCGAGCAGGATGATGTGCTGGACCTGCTGTCCAGGCTGGTTGACAAGTCGCTGGTCGTGGCCGAGGCGACCGGGGACGGCGGCGTGCGCTACCGGCTGCTGGAGCCGATCCGGCAGTACGCGCAAGACAAACTCGAAGTGAGCGGAGAGTCCGACGCCGTCCGGCGCCGGCACGCGGCGTTCTTCCTCGCGCTGGCCGAAGAGGCCGAACCGGAACTGTCGGGCTCCCGACAGGTAACGTGGCTGAAGAGGCTGGAAGCCGAACACCCCAACCTGCGGGCGGCCCTGGCGTGGTCGCTCGATGGAGGCGAACCCGAGACGGGGCTGCGCCTGGCGGGTGCTCTCTGGAGGTTCTGGCTTGCGCACGGCCATCTGAGCGAGGGACGCCGGTGGTTGGAGAAGGCGCTGGCGCTCCGCGACGCAACCTCGCCCACCGCGCGGGCGAAGGCGTTTCGGGGAGCCGGCGCGCTGGCGTGGGCGCAAGGGAATCTGGACCGGGCAGAACGATGCTTCGACGAGTGCCTGGCGCTGCACCGTAGAGTGGGAGACCGCCGGGGCATGGCGGCGGCGCTCAACGGCATGGGGAACGTGGTACAGAATCGAGGCGACTACACTCGGTCGAATGCTCTCTTCGAGGAGAGCCTTGAGCTCTGCAGGGAGCTAGAAGACGGAGAGGGTATCGCAAGGGCGCTCATCAACCTGGGAGCCACGGCGTTCTATCAGGATGACTACTCTCGGGCGGCGGCGTTCTTCCAGGAAAGCCTGGCCCTCTACAGAGAGATGGGCGATAGAGACGGCATAGCGATATCCCTCAACAACCTGGCAGAGGTCGCGCGTATGGAGGGCGAGTACGCGCGGGCGGCGCAACTGGGCAAGGAGAGCCTCATCCTGTTTCGGGAGATGGAGGACAGGTGGGCCATCCTCCAGACCTTGATCGGCCTGGGACGGCTGGCGGTGGCGCGGGGCCACAACGGACGCGCGGCCCGGCTGCTGGGGGCGGCGGAGTCCATGCGAGAAGCCACCGGTTCCGCCCTGCCGCCGCCGGTACAAGAAGCCTACGATCAAAACTTGTCTGCCCTGCGCTCCCTGCTGGGAGAGGAAACGTTCACGGCCCTGTGGACACAGGGCAGGGCAATGAGCTTCGAGGAAGCCGTCGAGTTTGCGCTTGCGGAAGAACAGAGGCCCCCACCCGACGAGCCGTCCTCCGCCCTCACCCGGCGCGAGCAGGAGATCTCAGTCCTCATCGCACGAGGGCTGACCAACCGTCGGATCGCTCAAGAGCTTACGCTCTCCAAGCGCACCGTTGACACCCACGTCGCCAGGATCCTCAAGAAGCTGGGAGTTAGTTCCCGGGAGCAGGTCGCGTCCCGACTGGCAGAGCAACAGCCACTCGCACCTGACCGGTAAGTTCTACCGTCGCCGGGTGTCCTCGGAGAGCAGCGCATCAAGAAAATACGCGCATCTCTCGAAAATACGTATACGTAGGGTGCCCGGATTAAGAGCCCGCTAAGAGGCGTCGCCTAGGATGATCTCATGATGTATGTACTGGATAGCAGTAGCTGGTCGAAAATCACCCGTTCGATGGATGTGCCGGCCGCCGATCCAGAGGTGAGTTGCGGGTATTGGGGCGTTCATGGAGATTTGCCGAGAAAATTTCGAGATCTAGCCCATTTGGGGGATGCGCTGCTCTCCCTCTTGCGAGTAAAGTGCGACCGTTGCGTAACAGGGGCGGGGGTCTCACCTTTCTTCCTCCGCACCGCTAAAGAAAGGTGCTAGTGGTGACAAGGACCGTTCTGTCGTTGACTTCTGTGGCCGTAGCCTTGCTCTTTGCATGCGTAGTGAGCCTGCTCGGGGTGGAGAATGTGGCTGAGGCGGCATTCCCTGGGACAAACGGCAAGATCACCTTCGACCGGAGTTTCCGGATCTGGGTAAAGAACCCGAACCTCGATGCCGTGGAGACGAAACTCCGCGACGACGGGCCTTCGGACGGCCAGGCTGCCTTCTCACCTGACGGCTCCCGGGTGGCGTTCGTGCGCAGAGGTGGCGAGGTTAGCGGCCCGGAGATCTACGTCACCAACGCCGACGGCACGGGCACG
>Ga0126313_10001299_pt1 | contig 13075 bp, 15 predicted proteins | sample Plot105A_FD_89954 | JGI IMG/M metagenome (GOLD analysis project Ga0126313, IMG submission 89954) | Serpentine soil microbial communities from UC McLaughlin Reserve, CA, USA - Plot105A | ecosystem: Environmental > Terrestrial > Soil > Grasslands | place: USA: UC McLaughlin Reserve, Lake County...
GCTCGTCGGCGTCGTCTCGATCGCGTCGACCGCCCACATCGAGCCCACGTTCACGATGGCGCCGCCGCCGCGCTCGCGCATCGCGCGCGCCGCCGCCTGCGCCGCCCAGAACGTCGGCCGCAGTATCGAGCCGAGCGCCTCCTCGAGGTGCTCCTCGGTCTGCTCGAGGAACGGCACCGGGCGGAAGATGCCCGTGCTGTTGACGAGAACGTCGACGGCGCCGAAGCGCTCGACCGCGAAGGCGACGAGATCCTCGGCGTGCGCGCGGCGGGTGATCTCGCCCGCGCGGACCGCGGTGCGCTCGCCGGCCGGATCGAGGTCGGCCTGCGCTGCCTCGAGGACGGCCGCGCGCGTCCCGCTGAGGACGACCGACGCGCCCTCCTCGAGGAATCGCCGCGCCGCGGCCTTCCCGATGCCGCCGCCACCGCCCGTGATCAGGACCACGCGGTCGTCGAACTGCCGGCTCATGGAGCATCCCTCCGTCGGTTGATTTCGTTGCGCATGCATCAGATGCATGTGCACCATAATACATGCAGACGCATCTATTGCAAGTGCAGTTAAGCTGACACGCCGTGACGCCCCTCGACGACGACGAGCTCGCCACGTGGCGCGCGTTCCTCACGGCGCACGCGCACGTCACGCGGCGCATCAGCCGCGACCTGACCGACGCCGGGCTGCCGGACCTGGGCTGGTACGACCTCCTGTGGGCGCTGCACCGGCGGCCCGATCGGCGGCTGCGGGTCAACGAGCTCGCGCGGGAGGTCGTGCTCAGCCCGACCGCGATGAGCCGGTTCGTCGACCGCGTCGAGGCGGCCGGCTGCGTACGCCGCGAGCCCGACCCGGCCGACCGGCGGGCGCTGCAGGTCGTCCTGACGGCCGAGGGCAGCGCGCTGCTGCGGCGGATGTGGCCCGTCTACGAGCGCGGCATCGAGCGCCACTTCGCCGCGTTCCTCGGGCGCTTGGGGCCGCGGATGCGCGCGATGCTCGAGCGCATCGCCGACTCGGCGCGCTGAGCGCCGCGCCGGCCCGGCCGCTCGGTGTGATTGCGGCGGGCGCTCAGCCGAACGTGAAGGTGAACCCCGATACGCCGGCGCCGAAGCGCAGGTCGAGGCGGTGGCGGCCCGGGGCGGCGAAGTGCGCGAGGTGGTAGAGGCGCTGTCGGCGGACGGTGATCGCGCCGCCTCGGACATGGGTGCCGCTCGAGCCGGCGGGCCGGCCGTCGACCGCGACGCGGACGCGGCCGGCCCGGCCCGCGCCCGCCGACAGCACGAGGTAGACGTCGCGGGCCTGGACGACGGCCGCCAGGCGCGCGTCGTGGACCGCGAGCGCGGACTCCTTCGAGACCCGCCAGGTACCGGCCAGCGCGAACGCGTTCGGCCCCAGCGACTCCGGCGCGCGGTACGCCCGCGTGCCGACCCGCGGCCGGTCGCCCGCGAAGCCCTCCGCCCGCTGCGCGCCGAGGTACGTCTCGGGCGTCGTGCGCGCCGACGGCGTCACGGCGCCGCGGACGCGGGCGGCGCCGCCCAGCCGGCGGGTGCCGCGCTCGGCGAGCAGCGACCGGATCGCGCGCTCGGTCTCGGCGTACTCGCCCTCCCCGAAGTGGGCGCGGCGGACGAGCCCGGCCGCGTCGATGAGGAACTCCGCCGGCCAGTACTGGTTGCCCCACGCGTTCCACGTCGCCATGTGGTTGTCCTGCGCGATCGGGTAGCGGAGGCCGGCGCGTGCGATCGCCTCCTGCACGTTGCCGGCGTCCTTCTCGAACGAGAACTCCGGCGAGTGCACGCCCACGATCGTGAGGCCCGCGGCCCCGTAGCGGCGATCCCACGCGGTGAGGTAGGGCAGCGTGCGCAGGCAGTTGATGCACGTGTAGGTCCAGAAGTCCACGAGCACGACGCGCCCGCGCAGCTCGCGCAGCGACAGCGCCCGGCCGCCGGGCGTGTTGAACCAGCGCTGCGTGCCGGTGAAGTCTGGGGCGACCCCGTAGCGGGGCAGTCCGGCGGGCCGGTGGCGCAGCTCGGCCAGGCGTGAGCGCGCCGCCGCCGATTCCTCGATCGGCCGGGCGGGATCCACCAGCGCGCTCGGCAGGTGGGTCGCGATCGCGGCCTGGAAACGTGCGTCCGCGCCGAGCGCCATCGCGAACGCGGTCAGGATCATCACGCCGCCGAGCGCGCGCTGCACGAGCGCGCCGCGCGCGCCCCGCCGCGCGCCGGCGAGCAGGCGGCGGCCGCCCAGCGCGAGCGCGAGCAGCGCGAGCGCGGACCCGAGTGCGTACGACGCACCGATGAGGACGCTGCGTCCGCTTGCCGCGCTCACCGCGATGACCGCGGCGAGGATCGGCCCCGCGCACGGCGCGTACACGAAGCCGAGCGCCGCGCCGACGCCGAGCCCCGACCACAGCCCATCGCCCGCCGTGCGCGGGCCCAGCCGCGCCAGGCGGGACAGCGGCGCCTCGAGGCGCGCGCCGACCGCGGGCACGGCGACCGCCACGCCGAAGGCGAGCAGCACGGCGATCGCGATGCTGCGTAGAGTGCCGTCGCCGAGGCCGACCCCGTCGATAAGCTCGGCGAGGCCGACGATCGTGATAGTGAACGTCACCGCCAGGCCGGCGACGATGCCCAGCGGCCGGCGGCGTCCGCCCGTCGCGCCCGCCGACAGCAGCGCGGGGAGGATCGGCAGCACGCACGGGCTCAGCGCGGTGCCGGCGCCGGCGAGCACGGCGAAGAGCGCGAGCAGGTCCACCGGGCGATCGTGGCAGGAGAAGGCGCGCGCGGCGCCGTCTCTGCCGTGGGACCCCTTCGCGTCGGGCCGAGCCGACCCGACGCTACGCGGCCCGGCGCTCGTCGGGCCGGCTCTCGTCGGCGGCCTCCTCGCCCGACCACGTCCGCAGCGGGCGCTCGGGCAGCGACACGGCGAGGAGCAGCGCGACCACGCCGAGCGGCACGCTCGCCACGAACACCGCGTGCAGCGCGTCGGCGAGCGCGGCCTGCGTGCCGCCCGACAGCTCCGACGGCACGCCGGCCCCGGCGCCGAGCAGGCGGTCGGTGTCCACGCGGGCGGCGGCGTCGCCAAGGCGCGCGGTGAGCTCGCTCGCTAGCCGGTTCGCGAGCAGCGTGCCGAGCGCCGCGACGGCGAGGCTGCCGCCCATCGAGCGGAAGAACTGGATCGTGGCGGTCGCGATGCCGAGGTTCGTCACCTTGACTGCGTTCTGGGTCGCGATGACGTAGGGCTGGAACGTCATGCCCATGCCCAGGCCCGTGACGACGAGGAGGAACGCGACCCACGCGGGCCTCGAGCTGGCGTCGAGCAGCGCCAGGAGCGACAGGCCCGTGAGGATGAACAGGCTGCCGACGATCGGGAACGCGCGGTAGCGGCCGGTGCGCGAGATGAGCTGGCCGGTGACCGTCGCGGCCACGACCCAGCCCAGCGAGAACGGGATGAGGATCACGCCCGAGCTCGTGGCCGAGATCCGTTGCACCCCCTGCGAGAACACCGGCACGTAGATCGAGACGGCGAAGATGATCGCGCCGACCACGAAGCCGCCCGCGGTCGACACCGCGAAGATCTGATCGCGGAAGAGCGTGAGCGGCAGCAGCGGCTCCTCGACGCGTCGCTCGATCGCCAGGAACGCGCCGACGAGCAGCAGACCGCCGACGCCGGCGAAGAGGACCTGCGCCGACCCCCACGCGTAGGTCGTGCCGCCCCACGTGCAGGCGAGCAGCAGGCCGGTGATCGCGACGCTGAGCACCGCCGCGCCGGCGTAGTCGATCTTGTGCGGGCGCACCTGCGCGGGCGCGTGCATCGTCCTCAGCACGACGAGGAGGGCGACCGCCCCGAGCGGCAGGTTGATGAAGAAGATCCACCGCCACGACGCCGCGTCGGTCAGCGACCCGCCGAGCAGCGGCCCGGCCACGGCGGCGGTCGCCCACATGGATCCGATGTAGCCCTGGTAGCGGCCGCGCTCGCGCGGCGAGAACAGGTCCGCGATCGCGGCCTGCGACAGCGGCAGCAGGCCGCCCGCGCCGATGCCCTGCAGCGCGCGGAACGCGACGAGCTGGCCCATCGACTGCGCCGCCCCGCACAGCAGGGAGCCGGCGAGGAAGATCGAGATGGCGACGACGAACATCTTCCGCCGGCCGTAGAGGTCGGACAGCTTGCCGTACAGCGGCACCGTCACGGTGGCCGCGACGAGGAACGAGCTGACGACCCAGGAGAGCTGCTCGAAGCCGTGCAGGTCGGTGACGATCTGCGGCAGCGCGGTCGCCACCACGGTCTGGTCGAGCGCCGCGAGCAGCGTGGCGAGCATCATCGCGCTGAACGCGAGGAGGACCTCGCGCTGCGGGCGGGCGGGCGGGGCTTCGTGGGTCGTCGACACGAGCGCTCCACGGTAGTGGGTCGCGCCGCTTGCGCTCGCCCGCCCCTCGCACTCCGCTCCGGCCGGCTCGCGGCGCGGTTCGTCTGCGGACCGCGCAGGCGGGTCGCGCCGCTCGGGACCGCCGCTAAGCGGGCTTCAGGCTGTCCTCGGGGATCGCGAACACGATGTGGCGCCGCGCGACGGCGATGAAATCGTGCTCGGTCCCGGGGCCCTCGCGCCCGATGACCTCGAGCACGACGTCGGTGAGCGAGACGAAGTCGCGCTCGGAGGCGTTGAGGAAGTCCGACAGGCGGCTGCGGTAGCCGTCGGCGGGCAGGGTGAGGCGGCCGGTGATGCGATGCCGGGCCGTCTCGAGGTAGACGCGTTCGTGACGGTGTTGCACGCCTTCCATGTCGGCAGCACCGGCGCGGAGGTTGAGCCCTCGGCGCCAGGGTCAGACGAGCGTCCCGAGCAGCGCGCGATCGTGGTCGTAGCTCACGAGCGCGAGGGCCTCCTCCGGCGCCAGCCAGCGCAGCTCGTCGACCTCGGCGTCGGGCTCGAACGGGCCGGCGTCGACGACGTCCATCCGGTACCAGCGCACGGTCTTCGGCCGGCCCTTGCGGTCGCGGTAGTGCGCCGGCGCCAGCTCGGCGACGATCCGCGCGCGCACGCCGGTCTCCTCCTCGACCTCGCGCACCGCCGCGTCCTCCCAGCTCTCGCCCGGGTCGAGCTTGCCCTTGGGCAGCGACCAGTCGTCGTACTTGGGGCGGTGGACGACCGCGACCCGGCCGTCGCGCACGATCAGGCCGCCGGCCGCCTGGACCTCGTCGGGCTCCATCGGCCGGACGCTACCCGGTGGGGCGGCGGTCTTCGCGGGACGCCTGTCAGGCGACCGGGCGAGACCGGACCGCGTCGGGGACCACGGCTGACGGGTCCCGGCCGGCCACCCCCCAGTCGCCGGCCGGGACGCCGTCAACACCCCCTGAGTGGTTCGCGACGGATCCGGCTGAGTCGGCGGCCGAGCTGTCTGCGTGAGACCTCCGGCTTTGCGTCCCCGCCTCGCGACGGGTTTGCCCTGATAAGCGACTCCGTTGTGAGAACGGATGGTACGGGCCGTGGTTGCGGCCCTGGACGGATGGAGGAGGCGGCCGGGCGGCGGGGCACCGCCGCCGGGCGCGCGATCAGCGCCGCTCGACGAGCTCCTCGAGCGGGCGGCGGTCGGCGCGGGCGATCCACTGCTCGGGTGAGCGGGCGTCGGGGCGCACGTCGCCCGCGGGGTAGCCGAACGACAGCACGATCGCGAAGTGATCCTCGTCGTCGAGCCCGAGCACGTCGCGCATCGCGGCCGCGTCGGCGACCCCGTTCGGGCACGAGCCGACGCCCTCGTTCCAGGCCGCGAGCATCATGTTCTGCGCCGCGCGGCCGCAGTCGAACGACACTGGCCCCTTGCCGCGCACGACGACCGCGACGACGAGCGCGGCGCCGAGGACGTTGTCCGCCGCCCACACCGCCTCGGCCGCGCGCTCGACGGTCTCGCGGTCGGCGAGCACGACGAACCGCCACGGCTGGCGGTTCTTGGAGCTGCCCGCGACGCGCCCGGCCTCGAGGATGCGCCGCTCGATCTCCGGCGGGATCGGCCGGTCGGCGTACCGGCGGACCTCGCGCTTGCTGGCCACGGCGAGGAAGGCGTCCACGCGCGCCAGCCTACTGCGGTGCGCCACCATGTCGGCCGGCAATGGCGGTCCTGGTCGACGAGCTGCGCGAGTACCCGCACGTCCGCTGGACCGTGAAGACGTGGTGCCACATGGTCAGCGACGAGAGCTTCGAGGAGCTCCACGCGTTCGCGGCCGCGCTCGGCATCCCGCGGACGCGCTTCCAGCGCGACCACTACGACCTGCACCCCGAGCTGCGCGCCCGCGCCATCGCGCACGGCGCCCGCGAGGTCACGATCCACGAGCTGTCCGAGCGCATGGCCGGGCCGCGCGGCGACCGCAACCGCCGCCGCCGCGACCGCCGCGCCGCGCGCGCCGCCGAGTGAGGCGGGCGCCCGACGCGCTCAGCCTGCGTGCACCACCCGCGCGCGCCCCGCGGCCAGCCCGGCCCACAGCTCGGCGCCGCACAGCACGATGAGCGCGAGCAGCGGGACGCTCCAGTCGCCCGTCGCCGCGTGAAGCAGACCCATGAGCAGCGGCCCGGCCGCAGCGAGCAGGTAGCCGAACCCCTGGGCCATGCTCGACAGCCGCGCGGCCGTGTGGTCGTCGCCGGCGCGCAGGACGATCATCAGCAGCGCGAGGCTCAGCGCCGCGCCCTGGCCGAGCCCCATGATCACGACCCACACGAGCGCCGTGCTCGACGGCGCGAGCAGAATCCCGGCCAGCCCGATCGCCGTGAGCGCGACGCAGCCCGCCACCGACTTGCGCTGGTCGCGCATCCGGTGGGCGAGCACGGGGGCCAGGAACGTCGTTGGGATGCTGATGAGGTTCATCGTCGACAGCAGCACGCCGGCGATGGCGGGGTCGATGCCCTGGTCGCGGTGGATCGCCGGCAGCCAGGACAGCGGCGCGTAGTAGAGCAGCGACTGGAAGCCCATGAACGCGGTCACGTACCAGGCCACCGGGCTGCGCCCGAGCGCCCGGATCGCCTCGCGCCCGCCCGCCCCGGCGGGCAGCGCCCGGTGGCCGCGCTGCGGCAGCCACGCCGCGATCCCGACCACGAGCGGGATCGCCCAGATGCCGAGCGCGAGGTGCAGGGAGCCGCCGGCGGCGTCTCGCAGCGGCACCGTCGTCGCGGCCGCGACCGAGCCGCCGCTGACGAGCGCGGTCGTGTAGACGCCGGTCATGAGCCCGACGTGGCCCGGGAAGCGGCGGCGGACGAGGCTCGGCACGAGCACGTTCATCACCGCGATCGCGCAGCCGACGAGCACTGTGCCGCCGAACAGCCCCACGTTCTCCGGCCACGCCGCACGTAGCACGAGCCCGACGAGCAGCACGACGAGCGCGAGCAGGAGGCCGCGCTCCTCGCCGAGGCGCGCGCGGAGCGCCGGCGCGCCCAGCGCGGCCAGGCCGAAGCAGATCACCGGCACGGTCGCGAGGACCGCCTGCGCGGCGGACGACAGCCCCAGGTCGGGCAGCACCGGCGGAATCTCTGCGATCGCCGTGCGCATGTTCAGCGCGACCAGCACCACGCCGGCGACGGCCAGCGCAGACAGGGGCACGACCGCGGACGGCTGCGCGGAGGTGGGCTCGCGAAGTGGGGCGCTGGTCATGGAAGGGCGGGGGCGCGCCGCTCGCGCGCCCCCTCCATGATGCCCGCCCGCCGCCGGTTCAGGCCGTGACGCCCTGCGCCTGCAGCGCGGCGTCAACCGCCCGGTCGAACGCGGCCGCGATCTTGGCACCGGCCGCGCGCTCCTGCACGAGGATCGCCTCGGAGGCGCGAACCGTGTCCTCGTCGTTGGCGCGGCGCGCCACGCGCAGGAGCTGCTCGTAGGCGCCGACCTCCAGGAACTCGAACGCGTGCGCGAAGCCCGCGAGCTTGGCCGGCGTGTCGGGCTGGGCGCCGAAGAAGCCGCCCCAGTTGAGGGCGCCGAGGCGCATCGCGGCGTCCTTGATCGTGTTGGGGCTTGCGCCGTGCGTGTCGAGCAGGGTCTCGACGAGGCGCTGGTGCTCGCGGGTCTCCTCGAGGTGCTGCTCGAACAGCGTCGCGAGCTGCGGATCACCGGCGATGTCGGGGCCCTTCGAGAGCAGCCCGATCGCCTGCCCCTCGATCGCGTGCGCGTCGGACAGGTACTTCACGAGCTGCTTTCCGAGGTCGTCGGGATCCTGCTCGCGCAGCGAGGCCTCCACCGCGCGGTCGAACGACTGCTCGAGGCGCTCGGCCATCGCCGCCTCCTCGTCGCGGATGCGCTCCGCCAGGGCGGCCGTCTCCTCGTCGTCGGCGCGGCGCGCGATCCGCATGAGCAGCTCGTAGGCCGCCCACTCCATGTGCTCGTAGGAGAGCGCGTGCGTCGTGAGCTTGCCGGTCGTGTCCGGCTGGCTGCGGGCGAACAGGACGAACGCCTTGCCGCTGCCGTAGCCGGCGGCGTCCTTGAGCTTCGACGGCGAGGCGCCGAGCGCCTCGAGCCGGTCGCGGACCAGCTGCTCGTGGCGCTCGGTCTCGGTCAGGTGCGCGCGGAACGCCGCCGCGAGCTGCTCGTCGCCGGCCAGGTCGGGCGCGGAGCGCATCTGGGCGAGCGCCTGCTCCTCGATGGAGTGCACGTCGGTCAGGTACTTGACGACCTGCTCGTCGATGGGACGGTTGGGCATGGCTGCTCCTCGCTGCCGGGGTCTGCGCGGGTGGTCGGGAAGCCGGATACCCGCGGGCCGACGGCGCCTACGCGGCGCGCGCGCGGCCGACCGCGGCCGAGAAGTCGAACTCGAACCACACGCGCGTGTTGTCGTCCTCGCGCGTGAGGCCCCAGCGGCGCGTGAGGCGCTCGATGAGGAAGAGCCCGAAGCCGCCGTCGGCCTCCGGCGCGTACGCGCGCGGGCGCGGGGCGAAGCCGTCGCCGGTGTCGGTGACCTGCACGCACAGGAACTCCCGCTTCGGCGTCACGGCGATCAACAGGTCGCCGTCGCCGCCGTGGCGGACGGCGTTCGTGATGACCTCGCTGATGACGAGGCGGAGGTCCTGCAGGCGCGCGGCGTCGACGAACGGCTGGGCGAGCGCCATGACCCGCTCGCGCGCCTCAGCGACCGTGTGCGGTGCGGGTGGCAGCGTGAAGCTCTGCCTTCCCGAGGTCGCTGTGGTCGCTCCGGCGTGCATCTCGGCGCCATAGCCTACCGGCGCCCTCAAGCCACGGACGACGGCGGTGTGCCTGCCGGCCGCTCGCCCCGCGCCCCGGCGGGCGGGCCCGGCGGGAGCCCGGGGGACGGCTGGCATACTCGACCGTGCCGTGAGCCCGTGCCCGCCGCGCACCCCGCCCCGAGCCCGTCGACGCGCGCGGCGCACGACTGCGTGCGGGCTGCTCCTGGTGCTCGTGCTCGCCGCGGTGCTCGCCGGCTGCGGCAAGACCACGACCGTCAGCGAGCCGTCGGTCGACGTCCGCGGTTCGCCGCGCGCCGACGCGCCGCCGGGCGCCGCGCCGGCGGACCGCCGCGGCGGCGTGCGCATCGCGGTGGTCACCCACGGCCAGGCGTCGAGCCCGTTCTGGGCGATCGTCCGCAACGGCGTGGAGGCCGCCGCGCGCCAGATGGACGTGCTGGTGACGTACCGCGCGCCGGACGTCTACAGCCTCGAGCGGATGCGGGCGATGGTCGACCAGGCCGTCGCCAGCCGACCGGACGGGCTGGTGGTCTCGCTGCCCGAGCCGGGCCTCGGGCCCGCGGTGCGCCGCGCCGTGCGCACCGGGATCCCGGTCGTCACGATCAACTCGGGCAGCGACCTCGCGCGCCGGCTCGGCGTCCTCGCGCACGTCGGCCAGCCTGAGCGGCGGGCCGGGCTCGTCGCGGGCCGGCGGCTCGCCGCGGCCGGCGTGCGCCGCGCGCTCTGCGTCAACCAGCAGGTGGGCAACATCGGGCTCGACGCGCGCTGCGCCGGCCTCGCTGCCGCGATGCGCGCCGTGGGCGGGAGCGCTCGCGTGCTCGGCGTCGACGACCAGAGCCCCGCGACGCCGGGGCGCATCGCCGCCGCGATCGACCGCGACCGCATCGAGGGCATGCTCACCCTCAACGCCACCACCGGCATGGAGGCCGTCCAGGCGGTGCGCGGCGACCGCGCCAAGGCAGTCAAGATCGGCACGTTCGACCTTGGGCCCGACGTGCTGCGCGCGGTGCGTGCCGGCCGGCTGCGCTTCGCCGTCGACCAGCAGGCCTACCTGCAGGGCTACCTGCCCGTGGCGCTGCTCGCCCAGCGCGCGCGCTACGGCCTGTTCCCGGCGGAGGGCGACGTGATCCCGACCGGGCCGCACTTCGTCACGCGCTCGAACGCCGAGCAGGCCATCGAGCTCAGCCGGCGCTCGATCCGCTGAGTCAGTCGCCGAGCGGCGTGTAGAACGCCCGCTCCCGGCGCTCGAGCAGGTCGAGCGCCTCGCCCTCGACGTGCGTCTTGAAGTGCTCGGAGGTGCGGTGCGCCTCGCCCGCGGCCTCGTCGGCGTAGCGCTCGTAGAGCAGGAAGACGCGCGGATCCTGGGTCGAGCGGTGCGCCTGGTAGGCCTCGCAGCCGGGCTCGGCGCGCGACGGTGGGGTCATCGCGGCGATGATCCGCTCGATGTCGGCCTCGCGGCCGGGCTTGGCCACCCAGGTGGCGATCAGGACGACGCTCATCGGGCCAGGGCGTGGTACTCGAGGTTCGGAATCTGGCCCGTGGCGAGCGCGAGCCGGTTCGTGAAGTTGTACATGGCGGCCACCTCGACGACGTCCCAGGCGTCCTCGTCGCCCAGGCCGTGCGCGCGCAGCGCGTCGAGGTCGGCCTCCTCGCAACGGAGCGGCTCGCGCGTGACCTTCTCCGCCAGGGCGCAGATCGCCCGCTGGCGCTCGGTGAGCCCGTCGGCGCGGCGCCAGTCGAGCGTGATCCGGTCGGCCATGATCGGGTCTCCCCACGCCTCGCGCAGGGCGGCTCCGTGCGCGACCAGGCAGTACAGGCAGCCGTTGGCCATCGAGACGACGACGGCGATCATCTCGCGCTCGGCGGCGCTGAGCCCCGGCGTGCCCTCCATGACGGCGCGGAAGTGCGCGAACCAGGCCGACAGCCGCTCGGGGCGGAAGCTGTAGGCCCGGAAGACGTTCGGCACGAACCCGATCCGGTCGCGGGCCGCGCGGAACAGGCCCTGGAGGTCCTCGGGCAGCTCCGACTCGTCCGGCACGGGGAACCAGGAGATGCGCTCGGTGGCGGTGCTCATGGGCGGCACGCTACTCCGCCGCGGGATAGCGTCCATGCGGGATGAAGCTGTACGACCAGCCCGCGTCCGGCAACTGCCTGAAGGCGCGGATCCTCCTGCGCCAGCTCGGGCTGGACTGCGAGACCGTCGTGATGGACCTGTTCCGCGGCGAGACGCGGACCCCGGAGCACTTCGCGCGCCACCCGGACGGGCGCGTGCCGGTGCTCGAGCTCGACGACGGCCGGACCATCCCCGAGTCCGGCGCGATCCTGCTCTACTTGGCCGAGGGCACGCCGCTGCTGCCGGCCGACCGGGTCGCGCGCGCCCACGTGCATGCGTGGATGTTCTTCGAGCAGAACCAGATCGAGGCCACGATCGCGTCGGCCCGCTTCCTCGCCGCCGCGGGCCGCGACCGCGAGCAGCCCGAGGCGTTCGCGGACAAGGTCACGCGCGCGCACGCCGCGCTCGCGACCCTCGAGCGCGGGCTGGCCGACGGGCGGCGGTTCCTCGCCGGCGACGTATACACCGTCGCGGACATCGCGGTCTACGCCTACGCGCACGTGGGCGCCGACATCGGCGCGGACCCGCGCGCGCACGAGCACGTCGGGGCGTGGCTTCACCGGGTGGAGGGAACGGACGGGTTCGTGAACGACCTCGCCCCGTTCCCCGACCACGTGACCGCGCGCCCGATCTGATCGGCCGCCGCCCGCACCCCGCCCGGGTAGATCAGACGATGTGGCGGATCCCGCACCCGCAGCGCGATCCCCTCACCGTGATTCCTCCCGCCGTGAAACGCGATGTGAACGGCGCCGCGCGGCATGCCACGTCGCGCCCGGGCCCGCAGCCCGCGTCTCCCGCGCTCAGGCAGCGAGCTCGTGCAGCGTGTCGACCGCCACCTCGACGGGCTCGTCGTCGCCGGCCAGCCGGACGATCGGGACGTCGGGGTTGTCGGGGTCGACGTGCACCACGACCCCGGCGCGCCCGTCGAGGAGCCGGATCTCGGTCCCCACCGGGTGGGGGAACACGACGCGGCGGAACGTCTCGACGACCTCCGGGTCGAACGCACGCCCCGAGCCGGCCACGATCACGTCGACCCCGGCGCGCGGCGGCGCCGCCGCCTTGTGGGGCCGCTCGCTCGTGATCGCGTCGTAGACGTCGGCCACCGCGGCGATCCGCGTGAACTGGTGGATGTCGGTGCCGGCGATGCCGCGCGGGTAGCCGCTGCCGTCGACGCGCTCGTGGTGGTCGCGGATGACCGTCGTGACGAGCGGGCTAACGGAGCGCGTGTCGAGCAGCGCGACGCCCGCGTCGGGATGCGTGCGCATGAGTTCCCACTCATTCCTCGTCGAGCGGCCCCGGCTTGTTGAGCACCTCGGCGGGCACGGCCATCTTCCCGATGTCGTGCAGCAACAGGCCGAGCCCGATGTGCGACAGCCGCTCGTCGAGCCGGTCGTAACGGCGGCGGCGGCGGTAGTCGAGCCAGCCGTCGCGCCGCCACAGCGCCCGGGCGATCACGAGCCCGAGGGCGGTCACGTTCACCGAGTGGCGGTGCGTGTAGGCGTCCGCGGCGGCGAGATCGCTGATCGCCAGCGCGGCGCCCGGGTTGTCTGCGATGCTCGTGGCCAGCCGCGACACGACGGCCGACAGGTCGCGCAGCGTCTCGGCCGGAAGCGGCTGCTCGGTCGCGAACGCGTCGCGGGCGCTGTCGAGCGCCTGGTGGACGCGGGCCGCGGTCTCCGTCCGCACGGTCTCCGGCATCAGCTCCTCGGGCTCGATGCCCGCCGACAGCTCGTCCTCGACCCACACGGCGTGGATGCCCTGGTCGGTCAGCGCGCGCTGGTAGCGCTCGGAGAGCACGGTCCCCTCGCGGA
>Ga0126313_10001300_pt1 | contig 13073 bp, 11 predicted proteins | sample Plot105A_FD_89954 | JGI IMG/M metagenome (GOLD analysis project Ga0126313, IMG submission 89954) | Serpentine soil microbial communities from UC McLaughlin Reserve, CA, USA - Plot105A | ecosystem: Environmental > Terrestrial > Soil > Grasslands | place: USA: UC McLaughlin Reserve, Lake County...
CCGGGGAGGTTCTCTGCGGGGTGCATCACCTGTACCTTGACCGAAGGCGAATAAAAAGAGAAGTGCACCGGGACTCCCGGTGCAACCTCCTTCATCAGCCGCCTGCGGAAGACGTTATCTTCGAGATCTGACTCGAACATTGGAAGCTAATTTTAGCACTTCAGCACGTCTGCTTCGCAGGCTTGTCAGCCCGCTCCAGCCTTCGGCTTCCGCTCTCAGCCTTCAGCTTCTCCCGTTCTGGCTTTGCCTGGCTACGCATGAGGCACCGCTGCTGAGGCGTCCGGGCTCTACGCGCATGGGGAGGCTACAGGACGACTAGCTGAAATGCTGACAAGCCGCCTGCAAGGCGGCGGGCTGACAAGCGAAGGCGTTAGCCTGAGCGTGCTGAGGAGGCGGCGCAGCCGCCGTGCTGACTAACTGAGAAGCTTTTCTTGGCGCAAGACAATGGCCTCGATGGGCTCCCCGGCGGGAATGCCTTTGGAGGCAGGGCCGATGAGGGCGAGGGCATCGGCTCTGGTAAGCGAGCTGACGAGCCCCGAGCCCTGGGCCCCGACTGACTCGGCCAGCCAACCTTTCTCCGTCCGCCTTATGCTAACCCTCATGGCGTGCAATCTGCCGAACTTGTTGACGATGTCCTTCTCGAAGTAGACAGGGACGCGCGGTCTCCTCCTATCCCCGCGGCCCATCATGTTCATCAAAGCCGGCCTGACGAAGAGGTCGAAGCAGACCATCGCGGAGACCGGGTTGCCGGGTAGGCCGAAGAGGCGAGTCTCGTCCCGCGTGCCGTAGAACAGGGGCTTGCCTGGTTTGAACTTGACGCCCCAGAAGACCTGCTCCACCCCGAGGTCGAGCATCGTGCTCTTGACGAGATCCTTCTCCCCCACCGAGACCCCGCCGCTCGTCACGACCACGTCGGCCCTCTCGAGTGCTTCCCCTATCGCCTCCCGCAAAGGATCCGCGTCGTCCGAGGCGGCGTAGAGGCGACGGGCCTCGGCGCCGGCCTCGCGGGCCGCTGCGACGATAGCGTAGGAATTGGAGTCGAAGATCTCACCAGGCTCGAGATCCCGCGTCCCTGGCTCGACGAGCTCGGTCCCTGTAGAGAGGACGACCACCTTCGGCCTCCGGTAGACCGGCAGTGCGCCGTAGCCCTGCGTAGCAGCGAGGGCTATCTCGGGCGCCCCGACCTCGGTTCCTGCCGCCAGGATGAGGTCCCCTTTGCGCGTGTCCTCGCCCGCTGCGCGGATGTTGTTGCCGGGAGAGGGCGCCTCCTTCAGCACGAACTCTTCGCCCCAACCCGAAGTGTTCTCGACCATCACCACGGCGTCGGTCCCGTCAGGGATGACGCCGCCGGTGAAGATCTTGATGGCCTCGCCTTCTCCGACCCGCCTCCTCGCCGGGCGTCCCGCAGGCGCCTCGTCGACCACGCTGAAGATGCGTCCGACCTCGGCGTCCTCGCTCCGCAGCGCGTACCCGTCTACCGCCGAGTTGTCGAAAGGCGGCGAGTCGGTCATGGCCGTGAGATCCCGCGCCAGCGCGAGCCCCAGGGCTTCCCCGAGCGGCAGCTCCTCGATGGGGAGCCGCGGGGTGCTCTCGGAAACGAGCCGCTCGGCTTCGGAGTACTCGATCAGCTTCTGGAAAAGTTGCACGTTCACACCTCGACGGATTTATCGTTTGTCTGCGAACACGCTACCACATGCGGGGGAGCGTGCACGGGCAGTGCGCACAGCTCCCACTCTACTCCAGGAGCAACGCCATCGCCCGGTCCGCCGGAGGATTTGGCGATCTTGACCGGCATGAAGATGAAGTACGCTCCCCGCAACGGCAAGTCGCCCAGGTTGGTCAGGATCTCGACGTAGCGCATCCCGCGGCTCAGCCCCTCCTGGTGAACAGGCACGCCGTCGTGGGCGCTCCCGATGCTGGGGGCGTCTAGTAGCGATCCCATCCCGTTCTGAAGAGCACCACCTCATCCGCCCGAAGTGATCCGTGCTCCTCCTCCCAGCCGCGAACGTGGTCGGCGGTGATGAGGGGACTGATCCCCGATTCTCCTTCTTCCGCCAGAGACCGGACATCGATCACGGCAGCGGGTCCCGTCAGGTAGAGGTGGGGGACGGGACGAAGTGGGGCTCCGATACGGTCAGTGAGAGATCCACGACCCTCGCTCCCGCCAGCGATGCGACGTCCAAAGCTCCTCCCTCAGAATCCCTCAAGGTATCCTTCGGCATCGAAGCGTATCTCTTCAGAATCGCCGACTACCTCGGCCTCCGTGTTACGGAGTGCTTCGTCGAGGAGATTCTCGGAGACGTAGAAGTACTCGAGGTGCAACGTGTTCGGGATGCGGACGAAGCGCGTCTCTTCGGGCGGGACGCCCCAGTTGCAGCGTACGGCCGTCCGGAGCGCTTCCTCGTCGCTCGCGAGGACCATGGGCACCTTCGCCCGCTCGATAAAGGTGCTCGTGACGACGTTGGCGTTCATGGCTTGGTTTTCGATCTTGCCGGCTAGCCGCCGCGTGGTCAGGTCAGCGAGGCCAACCCCCAAGGCGTTGCCGTGTGACTCCTCGCTGATATCGCCGACGATCACGTATTTGACGGCGGGCTCCTCCGGCTCTTCGACGCCGAGGATGCGGAAGCGTCCGATCACGTTAGTGTCCATCCCCGTCCCCGAGTAGTTCTTGCCCAGGGAGTCGACGTAGAGCACGTCTATATCCGAGACGGGGAGATCAGGCATCATCTCCATATACTCGGCGAGGAGCTCCACCTCCCACTCGTGGATCTCGGCCGCAGGGATCGCCTCGATGATAGCCGGCTCGTCGTAGGCGTTCTCAACGGTCGCCACGCCGAAGAGGATGTGGCCCGATTCAAGCACCTCGTCCGCGACCTCGACCATGAAGTCGCGGATACCCTCGACGCCGTAGCCGTGCAGCGCGAGCGCCTGCTCGTGCTTTCCGAGCCCGATAGAGGCCATCTTCATGAGACCGCTCTCTATCGTGGAGCGGAAATCCGTGTGGGCTTTGATCCTGTTGACGAGCACCACGCCGTCGGCTTCCGAGGCGATCCTGTCCATGTACACGGGCACCCCGCGCGCCGTCTCCCCCAGCTCCACGACCTCCATCGAGGAGAGTATCGGCGCGCCACAAGACTGCTCCGTGACGCCCAGAGACTCGAGGATCTCGACCTGCCCCTCGGCCGTCGCTCCGCCGTGGCTCCCCATCGCAGGCACGATAAAAGGCTCGGCCCCCATCTCCTTTAGGCTCGCGACGAGTAAGCGCAGGATCCCGTCTATCTGCGCGATGCCGCGGCTCCCAGCCGTGAGCGCCACGCTCATACCGGGCCTGACGGCCGAAGCTATCTCCTCTCGGCCCAACTGTTCCCGCAGCGCCTCCTCGACGCTCTGGACGCGTGGCCTCGGGAACTTCTGCCTGACCTTGACCACCTTCGGGAACTCCACCTTAACTCCTCTCTTCTGCCCGTTCCTCGGCCCCCGCCAGCCTGCGGGCTAGCTCCAGAGCCGCGCGGAGGCTCGCCGGATCGGCCTTCCCCGTACCGGCGATATCGAAGGCTGTACCATGATCCACACTCGTTCTGAAAAACGGCAGCCCAACCGTCACGTTGACGCCGGTATCGAAGCCCATCAGTTTTATTGGTATATGTCCCTGGTCGTGGTACTGCACGACGACGATGTCGAACGCGCCCATCCTGGCCCGCATCATCACGGTATCAGGCGGGTGTGGTCCCGTCGCGTCGATCCCCTCCTCCATGGCGGCGGTCACAGCCGGCGCTATCCGCTCGGCGTCCTCGATACCGAAGAGTCCGTTCTCCCCGGCGTGGGGATTCAGACCGGCGACGGCGACCCTCGGGCTCTCGACGCCTAGCTTCCGGAGCGACTCGTGGGCGAGACGTATGACGGCCAGCTCCCGCTCGGGCCCGACCCGTTCTATGGCCTCCTTGAGAGAGACGTGGGTCGAGACGTGGATCACCTTCAGCTCGTCCGCCACGAGCATCATCGCGTAGTCTTTAGTGCCCGTAAGTTCGGCCAGTATCTCGGTGTGACCAGGATACTCGTGGCCGGCCAGATGCATGGCCTCCTTGTTGAGCGGCGCCGTCGCTATCGCCCCGACGCTACCTGCGCTCGCCAGGCCCGTCGCCCGCTCGACGTAACAGAAAGCCGCGTCGCCGGCCCTTGCATCGAGCTCGCCGAAAGGTAGATCCGCAGGCAATTCGGTCTCGGAGATCACATCTATAGTGCCAGGCGCGAAGGCGGCGTCCTCGGGTTCTGCTACCACATTGGTGCGCAGCGGCAGATCGAGCAGGCGCGCGGCGCGCTGCAGGATCCCCGCGTCGCCCACGACGATGGCCCGATTCGCTTCCCGGAAGTCTCCTCTGGCGAAGGTTTTGGCTATGATCTCAGGTCCGATCCCGGCCGGGTCACCCATCGTGACGGCTATGAGGGGCGGTGTCATGAATTGCTCTTCTCCCCGCCGTACGCCAGCGCCTCTACTGCTCCTACGAGTGTATCCGGTCCGCCGAAACCGCCAGCTTTAGTCACCACAGGGTAAGGCCTGGGGCCGATCAGGACGCCCACCGGGACCCCGCTCTCCACCTCTCCCTCGAGCCTGATCCCGGAGGCCCCCAGCCGCCGCGCAACCCCGACCGCCGTGGCCCCCCCGGTCAAGACCAGCCCTTCGAATAACCCCTCTTCCGAGAGATTCGCGACCACCTCGGCCAACGAACCGAGGACCGATTCACTGGAAGGGCCTCTCTCCTCGGGCGAGTGAACGACAGCGCACGTTCCCCCGGCGAGCGCCACCCTGGCCGCCCCTACCGCCTCTTGCACAGCATCGGTCTCTGCACCACCACCGACAGGAATAGCCATCTCCCCGTACTCTTCGACTAGCCGCCGCACCTGCTCCCGCGCCACGCCGCTCAGACTCCCGACGACCACGAGTACAGGACCGATCCGGGCTCTCTGCACGTCCGTTTCACCCGTGCAAGGCCCAGGGTAGACGCTCCCCAGCGCGAGCGCTAGTCCGGCAGAGCCGGCCCAGAGTACCCGCGCGGGGTCGGGCACGGCCCGTACCAGGGTCCCGAGGTCCTCGTCACGGTCCGCATCGGCGACGACGCATTCGTTGTCTTTCAGAGCCTTATGAACATCCTTCAGGTCCGCGAGGTCCTCGATACTCAACGCGCCGACCGACGAGAACGCATCGGCGAGCAGGCTCGGGACGTGGGCCACCCGAACGGGGGTATGGGGATCATTCGCCATCTCGGTCTCGTCGACGGGGACACCGTGGACGCGTTGGATCCCACCGACGGTAGTACGCCCGGCGGCCGGAAAGGCGGGCGCGACGACGACGCGCTCGCGTCGCGTACCACCCAGGGCCGCGGCGAGTTCTGCGGCGACGTTCCCCCGCAAGGTGGAGTCCAGCTTCTTGTAGACGATGCGTGCCTCACGGGCTGCGTGCGCCGCCTCGAGAACACGTTTCGCAGCGAAGCCTGCCGGCCTGGTGCGGGAGTCGGTGTCGAAAGACACCGCGTCGAGATCCTCGGCCGGTACCTGAGATTCACCAAAGAGCACAGCGGTCCGGTAACCAGCGTTGACGAGCTGGACGCCTGCGTCCGCGGCGCCGGTGAGGTCGTCGGCGATTATAGCTATCAGCATTTCAGCACGCTCCGCCCTTCGGGCTCCGCTTCTCAGCATTTCAGCATTTTCAGCTTCTCAGGTCTTGCAGTCGGAGAGGACTCTTCATGAGTAGGTACTCCTCTGGTATTCTCTCAAGCGCACGAGCGTCTCATTACACAACCCGTAGCTCTGAGTGGCTGAGATGCTGAGGAGCCGCCTGGCGAAGCCGGCGGCGTGCTGAGATGCTCACTGTGCCATATACCCTCCGTCCACGCAGAGGACCGCGCCGCCGCGTAACGAGAGAGGCTTCGTCCGAGGCGAGAAAGAGGATGGCATTGGCCACCTCCGCCGGCTCGCCGAGCCTCCCACCCTTCGCCGCCCCGGTGACTATGGCCACCTTTCCCTGCAATCTGCCGAGTCCTCGCGCTGTATCCTCCGTCACGCTAATTCCTCTGTCTATGGCGCTTTTAGGCGGCCAGACGCCTGTGCGTTTTGGCACAAGTTACGCTCTTCGTCCACAACCTAGCATCGGTGTCTGCAGGACGTCAAACACACGCGCAAGGTGCAGATGAACGCCCAATTGGGAAGGGTAGAGGTACGCTGGGGATGCCGATTGACTCGATGTAACGATTCAAATCCTAAAAGTCAAGTGGTCGAAAGGATGGTCGGCTGGGGTGCCTAAACGGCGCGTGTTGACTATCCTTCTGGCCATGGTGATCTTCTGCGTCCTATCTTGCTAGGTCTGATCGAGTAGCCCGGCCCCTCCTCACAATACACACCTACCTCAGCCGACCAGGATGACGTGAACATCGCCGGGTCCGTGCATCCCGACGACCAGGGACATCTCGATGTCTCCCGAACGGCTCGGCCCCGTGTGGAAACAGACGTTCGCCGGAAGGGCATTCCCCACGTACTTCTGTACGGCGTCCGGGAGCGTACGCAAAACCCGATCCGCCGGAAGAACAGCCACGTACGTTGGCGGCAGTAGCGTCACGCTGCGGCCCTGCTTCGGACCGTGCTCCAGCACCAGCGATCCTGTCTCCGCGATGGCCCACGCGGCGGTCGAGAGACCGATGTCAGCGCGTCCGGCTGTCTCCCTGAGATGAGGCGCCTCGCGCCAGAGGGCGACCTCGACACCGGATTCCCGAAGAGGTTCGTCTGCGCCAAGCTCATCGAGGTACTCGCCGTCCCAGCGCACGAGTAGCTTCGCTTCCCACTCTCGCGCCAGGTCCAGAACGTACTTCCGCGCCTCTTGCAAGCTCTCGACCTGTTCGCCGTGCCCGCCCAGCGCCTCGAGCTCCTCGATAAACCGGGCCTGAGGGTCCGCGATCTCCTCTCGCCCCGGCCGCTCTACTCCCGGAGTCCACACGGAGTCAGGGGACTTCGTGGGTTTGTATTGTCCTCTCCTGGTGCGATGCCGGATAGCTTCCAGGAACTCCGTCCGGTCGGCCATCGCTAGATGCCTTCCTTCCACAGCTCCCTGAAGGACTTCTCGGCCAGCGGCGCAAGCTCCCGGAAGTCCGTCCAGCCGCGTATTCCGGGAGCCTCCTCTATGGAGCCGTCCTTCACGAGCGGCTTCTGCGCCAGCCTGCCGAACTTCGCGCCGGCTCTGTAGAGGGCTGGACTCTTCATCGTGCGCTCGAAGCCTTTGAACATCAGGCTCTCGGCGCGTCCGGCCAGGCCCTCCTCGACCTGCCGGTTCCGCAGTTTCAAAAGGAGGTCATGGAGCGGAATGCCGACCGGACACGTCTCTGTACAGGCGCCGCACAGCGAGGAGGCGTAGGGAAGGTCCTTCGCCTCTTCGTCTCCCTTGAGCAGCGGCGTGATAACGGCTCCTATCGGGCCGGAGTAGGTCGAGCCGTACGCGTGGCCGCCCGTCTGCCTGTATACGGGGCAGACGTTCAGGCACGAGCCGCAGCGGATGCAGTAGAGGGCCTCTTCGTACTCCGTGCCTAGCAGCTTCGAGCGCCCGTTGTCCATCAGGATGAGATGGAATTCCTCGGCGCCGTCCAGCTCGCCTTCGCCGCGCGGACCTGTGATGAAGTTGGTGTAGACAGTGATCTTCTGCCCCGTTCCACTACGGGCCAATAGTTGCACGAACGTCGAGAGGTCCTCGAACTTTGGGATCACCTTCTCTATCCCCATCACGACGACGTGCACGGGAGGAACGCTCGTGACTAGCCTGGCGTTGCCCTCGTTGGTGACGGTGCAGATCGTGCCTGTCTCGGCGACCCCGAAGTTGGCGCCCGTGATGCCGATGTCAGCGTTCAGGAACTTCTCCCTGAGACGCTTTCGGGCGAAGGCGGCCAGCGACTCTACATCCGGCGGCAAGTCCTCCTCGGAGACGCCGGAGAGGATCTCCGTGATCCGCTCCTTGTTCATGTGCAGGATCGGTCCGACGATGTGTGACGGAGTCTCTCCGGCGAGCTGGGCGATCCACTCTCCCAGGTCCGTCTCCACTATCTCCAGCCCGAGGTCGGCATAGTCTTCTTCGAGACGGTGGTTAAGCTCGATCTCCTCTGTCGCCATGCTCTTGGACTTGGTGAGGATCTTCGCCCCACGCCTCCGCGCCAGATCCCCGACGTAGCGGACCACGTCCTCGCCGTCCTCTGCGAAGAACACGTTTCCTCCGCGTTCCTCGATGGCGTCGGCCAGCTGCGAAAGGTAGTAGTCGAGGTTCGCCATCGTCTCCTGCTTGGCACGATACGCTTTCTCCCTCAACTCCGGAGCGTCGGGATGGGCTCTCAACTGGGCGTTGCGCCCGGTGAGAGTCTTGCTGGTGAACAAGGAGATCGAGTCGTGCAACTTCCGGTCCCTGACCGCCTTCCGGCCACGCTCGTTGAAGCCTTCGACCTTGCTCTCCAGACCTTCTGGCCTGCGGTCCTCGGTGTCGCGGCGGCGTGCCGGCTTGCTGGTCTCCACGTGCCCTACCTCCCCTCGGAGTCGAGTATCTGGGCCAGATGCAAAATACGAGTGTCGTGCCCCGTTCGGCGAAGCCTGCCTCCGAGATGCATCAGACAGCTCGAGTCGCAGGAAACGAGCGTATCAGCCCCGCTCTTCTCCAAGGCCGCTATCTTCTCATCCGCCATCGCGGTCGAAACGTCGGGCATCTTCACCGAGAACATGCCCCCGAACCCGCAGCACAACTCCTCGTGTTCCCACTCCAGAAGCTCCAAATCGGAGACGTTCCTCAGAAGGACTCGCGGCTCGTTCAAGACCCCGAGTTCTCGGCGCTGGTGGCAGCCGGTGTGGAAGACCGCGCGCCCCGCGTAGCTTGCGCCGAGGTCCTTTACGCCGAGCACGTTAACGACGAAGTCCGAGAACTCCCTGACCCGGTAGCCGAGGGCCTCCGCGCGTTCGCGGTCGTCGGGCAGGGCCTGGTTCTCGAAGACGAACGGGTAGTAGTGGGAGACCATCGTGGTGCAAGACCCGGAAGGACAGACTATATAGTCGAAGCGTTCCCCCTCGAAGACATCCAGGAAGCGGCGCCCAATAGCGCGGGCCTCGTCGAAGAAGCCGGAGTTGAAGGCGGGCTGCCCGCAGCAGGTCTGGCCTTCGGGGTAGATCACCTCCACCCCGAGCCTCCTCAGTACGCGCACCACGCTAACGCCGACCTCGGGATTGATCTGGTCGACATAACACGGCACGAACAGGGCCACCCTCAATGTCCACGACCTTTCCGCCTCTTGGCTGCTTCCCTCGCGAAGTATAGCAACGCCAACAGGCCCGGCCCCGTGAGGCGCTGCTAGAATGATCGCTGGTACCTAGAAGGGCAGGGGAAGGGATGAGCGGTGATCTCCACGAGGGTGGGTGTTTCTGCGGGAGGGTGAGATACAGGGTGGCCGGAGAGCCTCTAGCGTCGATAATCTGCCACTGCGTCTCGTGCCGCAGGACGTCGGGCGCACAGTCGGTAGCGTGGCTTACCTTCCCCTTCCGAAGGTTCTCCTTCGTTCACGGTGAGCCGGCCGACTACCGTTCTTCTGATGAGGTGAGCAGGACCTTCTGCCAGAGTTGCGGCACTTCGCTCACCTACAGGCACGATGAGGTACCCGACTCCATCGACGTGACCACTGCGAGCCTGGACGTCCCCGAGGAGTTTCCTCCCACACGTCATATATGGCTGGAAGACAAGCTCGCCTGGGAGGATGTGGGCGACGATCTACCCCGGTTCGAGCAGGGTGGCCCGCCGGATTAGCGTTACACAGGTGGTCTATACGGAGGTGAGGCAATGCAGACAGAGAACCCCGTCTACGAGGAGATACAGGAGATCCTGCGCGCGGTCGAACTCCCCAGAGTAGCGCTCGTCGGGCAGCGGATAGATTCTCCTGCGGCACTTACGAACATCAGAGAGGCCGTCCGCGAGGCGCTGAACTCCGTAAAGCTGCCATCAGGCTCGGTGGCCATCGGCGTCGGGAGTCGGGGGGTGGCCAGGATAGGGGAGGTAGTGACGGCGCTGGTCGAGGCTCTAAAGGAGTCCGGCGCCGAGCCCTTCGTGGTCCCCGCGATGGGGAGCCACGGCGCGTCGACGGCGGAGGGCCAGGCACAGGTGCTCGCCCACCTCGGCGTGGGCGAGGAAGAGGTAGGGTGTCCCGTGCGGGCGACGATGGAGACGGTGAGGCTCGGTGAGACACCCGAGGGTGTGGCCGTCTACATGGACCGTAACGCTTACGAGGCCGACTCGGTCATCGTGGTAAACAGGGTCAAGCCCCACACCGCGTTCAGGGGAACCGTGGAGAGCGGTCCGACGAAGATGCTCGCCATCGGGCTGGGCAAGCAGCGGGGCGCGCACTCCATTCACTCCGCGGGCTGGGAGAACATCCACCGGACCATACCCGAGGCGGCCCGCGTCGCCGTCGAGAGCGGAAAGGTCGCCTTCGGCCTCGCCACCGTCGAGAACGCACAAGAAGAACCATGCAAGATAGTCGCGATCCCCGCAAGTGAGTTGGAGGAAGCCGAAGCGCCGCTCCTCGAAGAAGCGAAGAGGAACCTGGCGCGTCTGCCGTTCGACGACATCGACGTGTTGATCGTCGACGAGATCGGGAAGAACATCTCGGGCGACGGTGCCGACCCCAACGTCACGGGCCGCTATCCGACGAGTGCTGCCTCGGGCGGCCCTTCGGTCGAGCGCATGGTCTACCTCGGCCTGACGGAGGAGACCGGCGGTAACGCCAACGGCCTCGGCATGGCGGACGTCGTTACCGAGCGCCTCGCCGGCTCGATGGACCGTCCCTCTACCTACATGAACGCCCTCACCTCGACCACGCCGGCGCCGGTAAAGACACCCATGGTCATGCCGACGGACGAGATGGCGGTCGCCGCAGCTTTAACGATGTGCGCCGGCATAGAACCGCGGGATGCCCGCCTCGTCCGAATCGAGAACACCCTCAAGCTGGGCAGGATCTGGGCCTCCGAGGCACTGCTTGGCGAGATCGAGAACGACGAGCGGCTGGAGATCCTGGAAGAACCCCAACCAATGCGCTTCGACGAAGGCGAGATCGTTCCTAGAGGCGTATAGAGCATTTCTCGGAAAGGTTGAACCTTTCCGAGAAATGAGCACTTCAGCTAGTCAGCACTTCAGCTAGTCAGCATTTCAGCTTCTCAGCCTACAGAGAAGATGGCTTCAGCTGAGAGCGCCCTTTGTCGCAGGGCGTCTCCTCCCTCTCAGGGAACCGTACAATGAGTGAACAAGAAGCTGATTAGCTTTGCAAAGAGGTCAAAGACCTCTTTGCAAATCACTGTAACGGGCTCGGATTCAGCCCTGGAATCCCAGGCATCGAGAGATCTCGGTGGCGGCCCGCTTGCACAGTTCGCCGATCTCGGAGAGAGCGTCAGGTGTCAAGCGGAAAGCCGGGCCAGAGACGCTCACCGCGCCGACGATCGCGCCTTCGCCGCTACGAATCGGCGCCCCGACCGCGTTCAGTCCCGTCTCCAGTTCCTCCACGGTAGAGGCGTACCCTTCGTCCCGAACCTTCTTGCTATGGTCTTTCAGCCTCGCCGGGTCCACGACGGTGCCCTCGGTATAGCGCTCCAGCGGTCCTTCCAGGATGCGGTGTAATTGATCTTCTGGCATGAAGGCCAGAAATAGCTTCCCTGCGGCCGTGGCGTGCAACGGTGTGTGACGTCCCGTCCAATCGACGCTAAGGGCTGACGCGCGTGAGATGCTCTGGTGGATGACGACCGCGTCATCGCCCTCGAGGACCGCGATGGTGACCGTTTCCTTGGTACGTTCGCTCAGTCGCTCGCAGACCGGCCTGGCGCACCGAAGGATGTCAAAGTCGGCACTCACCGCCCTCGCGAGTAGGACCAGTCCAAAGCCCAGCCTGTACTTCTCGGTCGCCGCGTCCTGTTCGACCAACCCCCGGTATCTCAAGGTCGTCAGCAGCCGGTACGCCGTAGACTTGTGGATGTCGAGCTCCCTGGAGACCTCGGTCACTCCCGCCCACCCGCGGTGCGAGAGGAACTCCATAACGGAGATGGCCCGGTCGACCGACTGTACCGAGGGGCTACTGCGTACTACGGCACACATAGGCGGAGATCCTACACTACCCCCTGTATCTTGGCTCGACCCGCCCGGCGCTTCGAGACTCCGCGCCGTTGGCGAGCTCGTGACCTGCCGTGGCGGCGTCCTGTTGCGAGAGGGTAGCCCACGGCTACCAGAATGTTCTTATGTCTGCCATCTTTGTGAAGGAGCGAGGACGACTGTCAGGCCGCTCTGCCGATTGCCCGTCGCTGAGGTTACGGCTCGACCGCTCGCCGGTGGCCGACCGTACCGCACGTCTCAGCCGGTCGAGGCGAAAGAGGTCGATATCGTGACGGGTAAACCCCTTCTCGGCCAGGTCGGCCATGATCTCTCCGACGACGCTGGCGAATTTGAAGCCGTGACCAGAGCAGGGTGAGGCGATAGAGACCTGCGGGTAGTCCGGGTGCAAGTCTATGACAAAGTGGTGGTCGGGGGTGTTGGTGAACATGCAGGTCTGCAGATCCATCGTTGGGCCGCAGCCGTCGGGGAAGTACCTTTCGGCAAAGCTCCGGAGTAGCCGCTCATCGTAGTCGTAGGGCTGGCGGTCGATCTCGTCGGCACCGCCGGTCTCGCCCAAGTGGAAGTACTTGCCGAACTTGAAACCGGGCACACCGAAGACCGGGAAGCCGTAGAAACGGCCCTCGTCCACGAGCAGGTTGAAGACAGGGAAGGTGTCCGGCCGGAAGAGATCCGGCCTGGCAGGTTGCAGCCAGGCCAGGACCTGCCTTTCGGGCACGGCGAGCCCGTCGAGGACATCGAGGAGGTCGGCGTTCCAGGCGCCTGCGGTCATTACGAGCCTGTCGGCCTCGTAAGTGCCGCGGTCGGTGCGGACTCGCACGCCTCCTTCCAGCGGCACCCACTCCAGGACCCGCTCGTGGCCGTGGATCTCGGCCCCCAGGGACTGCGCCGCCATCACGTAGGAGACGATGCACCGCTC
>Ga0126313_10001302_pt1 | contig 13065 bp, 15 predicted proteins | sample Plot105A_FD_89954 | JGI IMG/M metagenome (GOLD analysis project Ga0126313, IMG submission 89954) | Serpentine soil microbial communities from UC McLaughlin Reserve, CA, USA - Plot105A | ecosystem: Environmental > Terrestrial > Soil > Grasslands | place: USA: UC McLaughlin Reserve, Lake County...
CCCCGGCTCGATCGGTGGGAGGACGGGGTAGTGCTCGACGTCCCGGAGATAGTCGGCGATCCGGTCGATCACCTCGTGGGCCGCTGACCGGAACCCCTCCGGGTCCATGTCGTGGAGCCCGGTCCGCTGGTCCTCCCCCACTCCGTCAGTCGGATCGTCCGTCAGACCGACTCCCCGACGGCGGACAGGATCGCCGAGACCTGGCCGCCCAGGAAGATGAGCGCGACGATCGAAAGGATCGCGATCGCGATGGCGATGACGATGCACCCGATCACGACGCCGCCCGACCCGGCGTTGAGCGGCTGGACGATGGCCGTGTTCGCGAACCGGTCGTGGAGGCCCTGCTTCTGGGGATGCGAGGCGGTCGTCACGAGCAGGATGAGCTGCCAGGCAAAGGTGGCCAGCGAGGCGAACGCGCCGAGGATCGGCACGAACCCGAGCAGCTGCAGCCACGAGCCGAAGGCGAGCCAGCGACGGAAGCCGGTCGCGACAGGGATCCGGTTGCCGGTGGTCGCGTCTCCCACCTGGAGCTTCAGCAGACGCATGCCGAGCGTCGCGCGGCCGCTGCTCGACCACAGCAGGACGAAATAGGCGGCTTCGAGGACCAGCAGGACGACGGTTCCGATGCCCGCCGTCGGTCCAACGGGGATCGGATTGCCGGCGTCGAACGCGCCCGGGTTGGCGAGCGACTCGTTGACGATGCTCGACGCGAACGGGAGCGTGATGATGGACGAGACGACCGCGAGGAGGATCGCGTCGATCAGGTACGCCACGAACCGCGCGCCGGTGCCCGCGTACACGAGGCCGGGCGCACCGGGGACCGCGAATCGCCCTCCCTCCGAGGGCGCCGCCGCCCATGCCCCCGCGGCGGGGGCTGCCCAGGGCGAAGGCGCCGGCGCCCCGGGCGCAGGCGGCAGGCCCGGCGGCACGAGGTCGGGCGGTGCGGCCGGCGGCATCCCGAGATCCGGCGGGGGTGGGACGCGGGCCGTCGGGCTGTCGTCGGGTGGCGGCGTGAAGGGAGGCGGCGACCCGGAGACGGGATTGTCCGGCCTCGTCGCATCGTCGTCCGGGCCGCCTGGCGCGCCCTGTCCCCCGGAGCCCTGCCACGTCATCGGGTATGCCCTCGCCTTCGACTGCCGAATGGGCTGATCCTACTCGCGCCGAAAGGCGACGAGCGGCCGAAACGATCCGCTGGCGCAGATCCGACGTACGAACCGATGCGTCCCGGCCGTTTCTCGGCTTGGCCGGGACGTCTCCCCCCTTCGCGCCCGCCAAGCCCTGTGCCGTGCGCGACGGTGCTGCTGGCCGACGGGCATGCCGCTGCAACGCGCTTGCAAGCACCTTGCAGTCGAGAGGCGGTCGTGCAACCGACGACGATCGGTCAGACTCGGCGACGAGCGGCGGCGGTGCCAGTCCGGCGTTCGCTCCGGCTTCGGGACGGCCCACCACGAGCAGGTTCCTCAACCAGACTCGTTTCCGTTGATCCGGTGGGTCCCGGAGCCGCCAGCACTCGACCCGCGAAGGATCCGGCCGGAACCCCCACCGGGATGCCGGGTCCTTTGCTGTCCGGGTCCTTGCCCGTCGAGACCGCGCTACGCGACCTCGGCTGCCTCGAGACGTGACTCGGCGAGGTGCATGCCGTGCATCCCCGTGACGAGCGTCATCATGCGAGCGCGATCCACGAAGCGCACGGCGACGTCCACGCGGGCGAACGAGCCCGAGTCGCCTTCGGTGATGGGCGAGACCTGCGAGAACGGCACCTCGGACCCGGCGATGAACGCAAGGCTCCCTCGAGCGTGCGCCGCGGACGCGAACGCGAGGGTCAAGCGGATCACGAGCAGGTCACCACGCCTCGCAGGATCCAGCAGGACTTGACCGCCGCCATCGTGCGTTTGGATGAGCGCAGGGTGTCGGCGAGGCGACCCGGTGCGCCGGAACACCACTCCGGTCCATGACCCGCCGGACGACCGCCCGCGGGCGACGTTCAGCTGCGGGTGGTGTCCACCGTGCTGTAGTCGCGGTTGAGCCCATTCTGGAGAAGGCCCACTTCCTGCTCGATCGTGATGACCAGCTCCTGGGCGCGCTGCACCGCTTCCGCGTTGCCCATGTCCTCGGTCGGGAGGAGGTGGGCGATGCGCAGGGCCTCGTTCGCGGTCATCAGGCGCTTCTGCGCCGATGCGAGACGCTGTTCCCGGACGTTGCGGCTGTGGTCCACGCCACAAGCCTACGACGATCGCACGGCGACGTCACGCACTCCGCGCAGCGGGTGTTCCGTCCTTGCAACAATGACGGGCGCCATCGCCACACGGCGCTGTGCCGGGTGGACCTACGGTACTCGCATGGATTCCCGTGTAGAGCTTCCCCCCGCCGGTCGCCCGGCGCAGCCCCCCGTTGCCACGCGCGAACGGGTCGAGGTCCTGAATGGCGTCGTCGAGGTCGAAGACGGGCGGGTCACCGTCTCCGATGCCCTCGGCGCGTCCCTGGACCTGCCGATCAGCGAGATGCGGCGCGTCCAGTTCGACATCGAGACAGATCGTCCGGGCACGCTTGCGTTCGTTCCGTCCAACTCCCGGTACGCCCCTATCGTCCTGGCGGTTGCGCCGGTGACGTACACGGCCGTGGCCCGCGTCATGGTGCACATCGGCGCACATCTCGCCAGCGACGAGGAGACCGCGCCCGCGTAGATGAGACGCGGCGCGGGTTCCGTACCCAGGCGGTCCCGCGCGGTCTAGACTGCGGCCCGCATGTCGGACGCCCTTCCGCCCGCCGCAGCCGCGCATCCCGTCCGGGTGACAACGCCCCCCGCCACCCGCGTTCTCCGCGCACTCGGGTGGGTCGTTGGCGCCGTGTCCGGCGTCATGGTGCTGATCGGCATCTTCTCGTGGGCGGCGTCAGGGTTCGCGCCGCTGCCTGGCGTGTTCGCGCTCAGCCCGGCACTCGTCGCATCCGCGACGCTGCAGGCCACATCGTTCGTCGTCTTCGGCCTGATCCTGACGCACCGGCTCCCGCGCCACCCGGTGAGCTGGGCGTTCGCGGCCGCGGCATTCCTGTCCGCCGCCCGGACGTTCGGCTGGGGTGTGGCGACGAATGCGGCGACGGGCGATGCCAGCCAGCTCGGGCTGGACCCGGATACCGTCGTGTGGGCCACGACCGGCACCACGATCGCGGGGACGCAGCTCGCGATCACGATGCTGGTGCTCCTGTTCCCGGACGGCAGGTTCCCATCCATGCGCGCTCGCCAGCTGACGTGGGTCGCCATCGCATCCGCGCTCGCCCTCGGGCTGGCGCTCTCGCTGCGGCCCGGACCCGTCGTGCTCCTGGAGCGGTTCGAGAGCCCGATCAGCGTCGGCCCAGGCATCGCGGGCGTGCTGCCCGTGCTCGAGGCGCTCGGGGGCGTGGGCGCCGTCATCGCGCTCGTCGGCGCCGCCTGGACGATGCGGGTGCGCTACGAACGGGGTGACCGGCTCCTTCGCCGCCAGGTGCGCTGGTTCGCGTGGGCGGTCGCGATCGTCGCCGTTCCATTCGTCGCCTTCGTGCTGCTGCGCGGCCTCCTGCCCACCGGCTCCCCGGCCGCGGAGCTCGTCGGGGTCGGGCTCTTCCTCGCCCTGACGTTGCTGCCGCTCGCGGTCACCCTCGCCGTCCTCCGCCACGGGCTGTGGGCGATCGACCGGCTCATCAGCCTCACGTTCGTCTACGCGTCGCTGCTCGCAATTCTGGCTGGTATCTACGCCGCGACGCTGTCGGTGCTCGACGGCATCTTCGTCTCGGCGGCAGGTGACACGTCGGCCACCGCCCACGCAATCACGACCCTGCTCCTGGTCACGCTCGCGACCCCTATCCAGCGCCGGCTCGACGCGTACGCTGAGCGCCGGCTGGCGCAGGCCCAGGAGCGCGATCGTGACGCGAGCGACGCCTCTGCCGATGCGGCCGAGGTCCCGTTCGCGACCCGGCTCGACCAGCTGGACGCACGCGTCGCACGGCTCGAGGTCTCGGGCGGCGGTTCCTCACCGCCTCGGGGCGCACGTCGCGGCCATACGGCTCATCGCCGGCGCTGACCGCGTCACAAGCGGTACGTGCGGCGGCGCGTCGAGGAGTAAGGGACCCGCAACGGGACGGCGTCGCGGCGCGGAGTCACGTAACGCGAGGCGGGTCACACTCACGTGAAATCAGAGCGTCGCGGCCGGCTGCCGGAGAACGCTGCAGAGGAGATCCGTGCGGACAGCCCGGCTTGTCACCTACCTCAAGTCCAGCCTGTGGGTCGTGCCGGTGCTGTGCGTCCTCGCCGGGGCCGCCTTGTCATTCGGCACCCTCGCCATCGACCGGGCCTTCGACTACGAGGCGATCCCCAGCGTCCTCGTCGGCGACCCGGCTGCCGTCATCAGCATCCTCTCAACGATCGCGGCATCGATGGTCAGCCTCACCGCGCTCGTGCTGACCATCACGATGGTCGTGGTCCAGCTCGCCATGGGCCAGTTCTCGCCGCGCATCGTCCAGCGGATCCTGCGCGACAAGCCGAGCCAGGTTGCGATCGGTGTGTTCGTCGCGACGTTCGTCCACGCGATCCTCGCGGTGCGCGAGATCACGGTCGGGGTCGATGGGCGCGGGCATGTGCCCGGCGTGGCGGTCGTGACGGCGCTGATCCTCGTGCTCGTGAGCATCGTCGTTCTCGTCCTGTACGTGCACCACATCGGGCAGGCGCTCCGCGTGTCGTCACTGATCGAGCTCGTGGGTACGGACACTCGGGCGCTGATCGAGCGCGAGTACCCCGCGGCGCATGAGGAGGCCCCGCGCAAGGGCATCGTCCGTGCGAGGCAGCCCGGAATCGTCATCGCGATCGGGTTCGACGAGCTGGTCACGGAGGCGACCCGAGCGGACTGCATGATCGAGCTCCTGCCGGCGCTCGGCGAGTTCGTGCCCGGCGGAGCTCCGCTGTTCCGGATCCATGGCACTCCCGTCGGGTTGAACGAGGAAGCACTCCACGCCGCGATCCTGGTCGACGAGGAACGCTCGCTGGAACACGACGTGGCATATGGAGTGCGGCTGCTCGTCGACATCGCCGAACGATCGCTCGCGCAAAGCCCGTTCCAGGATCCGACGACGGCTGTTCAGGCGATCGACCGCCTCCACGACATCCTCCGCAACCTTGCCCGCCGACCGTTCCACGACGGGCAGTACCGGGATTCGGGCGGGCGCGTGCGTCTGGTCGTCCGCACGATGACCTGGGAGGCGTACGTGCACCTTGCCTTCGACGAGATCCGGCTCGCCGGTGCGGCTTCGCCCCAGGTTTCGCGGCGCCTCGCCGCGGCACTGATGGACCTCCGAAGCGTCGTTCCGCCCGAGCGCACTGCGGTGATCGACCACGAGATGAGCCTGTTGAGCGCGGCGGTCAGGGCCGGTTTCGACCACGAGCTGGACTCGGAGATGGCCCTCAGCCCCGACGGCGAAGGGATCGGCGAGGCGGCCGGCCGGAACCGGCGTGACGTCGTGACCGCCATCCGGCGGTGACCGGCGCCTCGCGCGGCCAACGTGTGAAGCCCGTGCAACGCCAACGGCAGTGGGAACGCTGCGGACGTCCCGGCCGCTCGGTCATTGTCGTGCGATGACAGCGGAAGTCTGTCCGATTTGCGGCGGATCGAGCTGGGTCCGTGAGAACCTCGTGGTCATCAACGACCCGATGACCGGAGAGACGCACCCGGTGATCGTCGATCGATACGCTGCGGGCGACTGGGCGTGCGAGGGATGCGGCTGGACGCTCGCGCGCCCGGCCGTGGAAGCCGATGTCCTCGACGGCGTGATGGAGCGCGCGACCCACCGCGCGCCCACCCCGCCAAGGACACGCGCGCCGAGGCCCTAGCGCGGAAGCGCGGAGGTTCGACTCGGCCTACCCGTTGGAACCATCGATCAACGCGGCGGCAAGAAGTCGATCGATGCGAGGAACGCGTCCACCTCGGGCAGCCACGTATCAAGGCCCCGAGCACTGAGCGCCTCGAACACGACGAGGTGCTCGTCGACCTCGAGGATCGTGAGTCGTGTCTCTCCCCCGCTCCCGGCGGTTGCGGTCGTCCCGCTGAGCACGTCGTTCAGGTATCCGATCGTCCAGCACCGTCGGTCCGGCGCACTCGTGAGCCGCAGGTCGCGCGCCGCGATTCCTCCGACCCGGCGGTCAGCCGCCTGCGCAACACCCACCCCTTGCATCGCCCCCACGTAGCTGACGAATTCGTCCACACCCGAGATGGGACGCCGCAAGCTCGACCAATCACAGGGGTCGAGGGGCACGTCTTCCACCACCCAGACCCGGACCGCGTACTCGCCCGTGTCGTACTCCACGAGGTGTCGGCTGAGCACATCAACGACGATCTCGCCTCTCGGCATCTCGTACTCGAACCCCGCCAGAAAGGCAGCAGGGGAGATCTCGCGTCGTGTGCTGGCATCGCCGGCGGTCTGTGACGATCGCACCGATCCACCTGCACCGGGCTCGGCGGTGGGTGTCGACACGCCCAGGAGGACGGCGAGGATGAGCCCGCACGCGGAGACCGAGGCAGCCACGAGAGCGGTAGGCGCGAACGGAACCACGCGACGCCATCGCCCGGCTTGCGGCGTGTCCAGGATGGGGTTGAGCATCCGTTGCCGGGCGACCGCCGGCATGCGCGAAGGCCCGTCTTCCAGCCAGTCGCCGATCGTTGTGTCGAGGTCACGTTCGTTCATGCCGGGCGTGCTCCCGATCGCTCCTGGCGCTCGATCGCCTCGCGCAGCAGCCGGGTTGCGTAGTGCAGCCGCGACTTGACCGTGCCGATGGGTACGCCCAAGGTCGATGCGATAGTGGCCAGCGGCAGGCCCACGTGGTGATGGAGCACGAACACTGCACGTTGCTCAGGTGACAGAACGGCAAAGGCATGCTCCAGCGCCTCGCGATCCTCCACCGCGACGTAGGTGTTGGTCGGTGAGGGATCCTCCGGCACGAGCTCTCGTACCCGCGCGTTCAGCCGGCGGTGCCGACCGGCGAGCTGGTAGCACTGGTTCACGAGCAGCCGCATGAGCCAGGCATCGAACCGGTTGGCGTCGCGCAGCCCCGGCAGATCCCGCCACGCCAGCAGCAGCGCCTGCTGGACGGCGTCCTCGGCGCGGTGCGGGTCCCTGAGGATCCGGTAGGCGATCGCGTAACAACGGTCCACGTGGATCGCGAAGAGCTCCGAGAAGGCGAGCTGGTCGCCGGTTCGCGCCCGCTCGACGAGGGACGTTGTCATGTCGTTCCTGGCCGACGGGCGTTCTGCCCGCTGCCCGTACTGGTCGTCGCCCACCCGAAAAGGTTCATCTGAACCATCCGCACCTGCCCGCGACCTTCCAGTCCACATGGTTCAGCACGCAAGCTGAACCGCGCTCGAAGGCCGAGGACGGGAACATGCTCACTGTGCATCTCAAGGCGCGCTTTCTCGCCGCACGCGTCCGCGTCGCGACCGCCGCCCTCGGGCTCGTCGCCCTCGCGTTCCTCACCGGGTCTGCCCTCGGCACGTACCCGGGCTCGACCGAAGGCCGCCTGCTGTTCGGGGCGGTCGTGGACGGCAACACCGACATCTACTCGGTTATGCCGAACGGGCGTGGCGTCCAGCGTCTGACGACCCAGCCCGGCTTCGACGCATGTCCCGCATCGTCTGCCGATGGCAAGTGGATAGCCTACTGCTCCGGGGTCGCGCCGAGCTACGAGATCTGGGTGATGCGCCAGGATGGCTCCGAGAAGCGCCAGATCACGACGCTCGCCGGCGCTTCGACCTTCCCCGATTTCTCGCCAAGCGGCGAGCGGCTGGTGTTCACCGCTCTGGTCCCCGGCGTCACCTCAGGTGCGGATATCCTCGCCGTCAACGCCGACGGCTCGTCGCTCACCCCGCTCACCTTCGCCGCTGGAGACGACCGTTACCCTGCGTACTCCCCTGACGGCTCGCAGATCGTGTTCAACAGTGCGCGCACGGGCCAGTGGCAGGTCTGGGTGATGGACGCTGACGGCTCCAACCAGACGCAGCTCACCTTCGACCCGGTGATGAAAGACCAAGTTCCGGATTGGAGTCCCGATGGTTCCACGATCGCCTTCGTGACGCGGCCGGACCCCGAGGTTCCAGGCGGGGACATCTGGCTGATGGACGCAGATGGTGCTAACCAGCGCCCGCTAACCGATGGGCCGGACCGCGATTACGGCGCGAGCTGGGCACCCGATGGAACGAGCATCGCGTTCCTCGACCTCGGCACGCGTGCTGTCCGAATCCTTGACCTCGCATCCGGCGAGCGGCGGACGGTGAACGGCTTCGCGCCGCAGCTCGTGCCGGGGTGGCAGCCGCGCGGCGACCGGTCGCCCTGACGCGTCCGCGGGTGGCCGGTCGGCGGATTTCGTCGGCCGGTCCTGCCCGCGACGATGTCCGGCTCGAGATCCGACACCTCGTGTCGTCGCGTAGGGTCGCCCGCAGAGTCGTCACCATCTCGGCCCCAACCCCGTCGTCGGGCGGCGCTCCGCGTCAACCAACCCTTGGGTTCCGCGTGTCTGCGCGGCCAGCCCAGGGCCACCGAACGACAGGAGTCGTCATGTCCCCCACCCTCTTCAGCGGCGCGTCGCCGTCACCCGTCTCGACGCGACGCTCGGCCCGCATCATCTCGACGGCTCTTGCCGCCCTTGCGCTCTCGGCTGCCGCGGCCCCGGCAGCCGCCGCCGAACCGGCCGTCGCCGCGGCCGTCGCCGATGGTGCCCTCCAGATCACCGGAACCCACGGCGCGGACCGGATCACGCTTCGCCTCTCCGCGCAGGATTCGACCGCGCTCGAGGTCGACGTGCGCGACGACGGATCGGCCGACTTCACGTTCGACCGCACTACGTTCACGCGGGTGGTTGTGGACGGCCGCGACGGCGACGATTCGGTGCGGATCGCCGAGGCAAACGGTGTATTCACGACGACCGAAGTGATCCGAGTCGACGGCGGGAACGGCGACGACTCGTTCATCGGCGGGAGCGGCAATGAGCTGTTCGTCGGCGGACGCGGCGACGACTTCACCGACGGCAACGGCGGTGCCGACACGGCGCGTCTCGGGCAGGGCGACGACACGTTCGTCTGGGACCCGGGTGACGCGTCTGACGCGGTCGATGGCGGAGCAGGCGCTGACACGCTCGTGTTCAACGGCGCCGGCGGCAACGAGGTGATGGCTGCCACGGCGAGCCTCGGCCGGGTCCTCTTCACCCGGGTCCAAGGAGGAATCGTCATGGACCTCGACGGCGTCGAGACGATCGACGTCAATGCCCTGGGAGGCGTGGACCTGGTCACTGTCGACGACGTGACGGGCACGGACCTCCGGCGGGTGAACGTCGATCTCGCGGCAGCCCTCGAAGGCACGGCCGGCGACCGCCAGGGTGACACCGTCGCCGTGCTGGGCACAGGCGGCGATGACAGCATCACGGCAACGGCAGTCGCGGGCGCGGTGAGCGTCACCGGTCTCAATGCCGGCGTCCGGATCACGGGCGCAGATGCCGACCTCGACACCCTCGCGATCGACGCGCGCGGTGGCGATGACATCGTCGCGGTTGATCCCGGCGTCGAGAACCTGATCGAGGTGACCGTGAAGTAGCGGACGGCGCTTGTCGGTGCGGAGCCGCCGCACCGACAGCGCGCGGGTCGGCCCGCCCATCACTCTCGCGATCGCGACTCCACGGCGCGCAGTGCGAGTGATCCGCGCCGATGACTCGGTCGTCCGTGAACCCGGGCTACCTCGTCGAAGCTGCGACCGCGCTGCCGACGAGCGACCGTACGGGTCGGGTCAGTCGACGAGCGCGAACACCTCGAGCGGGGTGGGGAGACCCTTGAGGCGCTGCATGCCGCGTGACTCGAAGCGGAGCGCCCCATCCTCCACCAAGCCTCGCGTCGTTGACGAGACCATGACGTCCGATGCTCCACCGACGCCCATCACGCGTGCAGCGGCATGGACTGCGACGCCGCCGATGTCCCCCCGAAGGAGCTCGACCTCGCCGGTATGGATGCCGGTTCGGACCGGCAGTCCCATCCCAGCCGTCGCATCGCGGATCGATGCTGCGCACCGGATCGCCGCGACCGCACTGGCGAACATGACCAGGAAGCCGTCGCCCGTCGTGTTCACCTCCTGCCCCAGGTAACGCTCGAGGCGGGAGCGGACGAGGCGATTGTGCTCGCCGAGCTTCTGCTTCCAGGCGACATCCCCGAGCCTGCTCGCGGTCGCCGTCGAATCGACGATGTCGGTCATCAGCAGCGTCGTCACGATCCGGTCCTTGCTCGCGGGTCGCCCGAGCTGGTCGATGTTGCCCAAGAAGTCGAGGAGGACGGCCGGCTCGTCCCCCACCACCCACGCATCGTGGCCGGGTGGCACGTCGAAGATCTCGTTCGGTCCGATCTCGACATACTCGCCGTCGTCCATCTCCACGGCGAACCGGCCTGACAGCAGGAACTGGAGATGGTGGATCTGACAGAGGCGCTCGTCGGTCTCCTTGCGCAGATGGGTCGACCAGCGGAAGCCCGGCTCAAGGGTCGCGTATCCGAGATCCAACGACCCGACGCGAAGCAGGTTCAACGTGATGGCCGGGAGCTGACGTACCTGGTCTGCCGCGAACACGCTCTTGCGCTGGATGCGTCCCGTCATCGGCACACGCCACGTGTTCGCGTCCGGCTTGCGTCGCGTGTCGGACGTCTCACGCTGGGCACCGAACAGGGCGTGGTCGCGCACGAGGCTCGCTGATCTCGAACCCCCTGACGGCCTTCGCGAACGAGCAGAAGTTGGAAAAAGAGCCGGACCCCACGGCTCGATTCTCCCACCCGGCACAACGCAGCATCGGCCGGCACGTTGATCGCCGTCCAGGCCGTGGATCGGTCCGTGTCCTGGGTCGACGGGACGTCAATGGCGCATCGGCCAGGAGCAGCAGCGCCTGCGAGTAACCGATCGAGAACGCCCTCGACGGTTCAGATCCGCGTGTCGAATGCCTCGGGAGGTGTGGGATACATCGGGCGGATGTCCGAGTGCAGACCGGCCATCGATCGGCTCCAGTACCTGAGCAGCGCGACGACGGTAACCAGGAACGCGACGGCGGCAACACCCCACCCAACAGGAGTGGCGATCCATGCCGTAGCGAGCCCGCCGATGGCCCCCGCGAGCGTCGCGCAGATAACCGCGACGATGCCCTGCGTCTGAACGAGCGCGAACGCGAGGCGATATCGGGGAGGGCGGACGCGGATGCCCGTCCCTTGGCTGCGGAATACGCCTCGCTCGTCGTCGTAGATCGAGAGCACGAAATGCGGCTTGGTCGCGGGAACCGCGTCGGCGACGACATGGCGGATGCGGTTCATCCCCGTGATGTACACGATCGCCTCGCGCTGGAGCTCGAGGGTTCGCATGAACGTCCCGATGCCCAGGAACAACGCTTGCGGCAGGGCCACGAGCGCGAACAGGCTGAAGGTGCTTCCGAACCCACCACCTGCTTGAGCCGCGAACCCGAGCGCGACGCCCATCGCCGATACGACACCCAGGAACAGACTGACGCGCGTGAGGGACGCGGACCAGACCGTGGTGAGCATCGCGGTGAGCATCGAGTACTCGTGCTGGAGCGCCTCCCACAAGGCGGCCTGTTCCGGGGTAGACACCTGCGACGGCGCGTGGGCCGGGGTTGTCATGGCTACGTCGTTGTCTCGGGACGCATTGGGTCAGGATAGCCAAATGGCTTTGTCATTCCTGGCCACCAAGAATGAGCCAAGGACTCGCCGAGAGCGAACGCGAGCGGAACCAACCGCCACGGTCCCTGCGCGAGGAGAAGTCTCCTTAGGGGCACGACCGGGGGCGGGGCCATTCCGGGATCTACGATGCTGCAATGAGTCCGTCGGTCGTCGTTACGACGGCCGCGGCTTCATCGTGACCGACGCGGATGCCTCGAGCGCGCGTCGGACGAGCGAAACGACGCAGCCACCCAGTGGTATTGCCGCCGCGCATCCCCGTGGCGAAGACGCGAAAGGTGCGCGAACCGCGGTTCGCCAAAGCGTTGCTAGAACCGGCGGCGACCGGGCGTGACGGCGGCTCCCACGACGGCGGCTTTGGCGACCGGCGAGCGTCCGGGCGTGACGGCGGCTCCGACGACGGCCGCCTTGGCGACCGGCGAGGGTCCGGGCCCCGAGATGGCAGACCCGACGACGGCAGCCTTGGCGACCGGCGAGGGTCCGGGCGTCACGGCGGCGGTGACAACGGCGGCGCGGGCGAGGCGGGACGGACGCAGCGGCATCTCAGACTCCTTGGGCGACGAGTGCCGCTTCGTCGGCCTCGACTGCGGCGATGATGGCCTGGACCGGGATCCGACCGTTCGTCACGAGTTGCCCGCCTGCGCGGCGGAGAGCCGAGCCGAGCCGGGCGGCCCACAGATTCTCGTAGACGAGGACGGCGCCCAGGCTACCGGGCGACATGACGGCCCCGAGCCGGACCACGTCCTCCTCCGCGAGCGTCTCCGCGAGCTCGGTTTCCAGCCGCTCGAATTCGCCCATGCTCTCGAGATCGCCGAGCTCCTGGGCCATCACGGTTCCGTCGTGGCCCTTGCCGATCAGCACGAGGTCCATCACGCGGATGATCCCGGAGTCATGAAGCCGCAGCAGCTCCTTGGCGGCCTCGCCCGTAAAGTTCTGCTGCCCTTCCGGAAACTCGACGACGAGATAGTCGACGGGCCCCAGCTCGTCGATCGAACGTTCGGTCATCACTGCTCCACTCTGTCCGCGCGCACCTCGTGCGCTCCAGCCGGGCGAGTCGACGGTCGTCGAGGGGTAGGATCCCCCGGATCGCATGGGCTCGCCGGTGCGTCTCCACCGCCGATCCCGCGGCTGGTCGCCAGTGAACACCTGCGCCCCGAGTCCGGCATCCTCCGATTGGGGCGATGTTGGCTCGGGATGCGGTCTGATCGCATGACCGCCTCGTCAATGCGGTCGACGAACGCGTGTGCCCTTCCTCGCGACAAGAAGGGCGACGACCCCATCGCCTTGCCCCACCCTGGGGATCGCGCTTGTGCAGGGGTTTTGAACGCGCCCGAGCGCGATA
>Ga0126313_10001303_pt1 | contig 13063 bp, 11 predicted proteins | sample Plot105A_FD_89954 | JGI IMG/M metagenome (GOLD analysis project Ga0126313, IMG submission 89954) | Serpentine soil microbial communities from UC McLaughlin Reserve, CA, USA - Plot105A | ecosystem: Environmental > Terrestrial > Soil > Grasslands | place: USA: UC McLaughlin Reserve, Lake County...
GGCTGGGGTCGAGGATCAGCATGACTTCGTAGTGACGCATGTCACCTCCTCTGGACTGAGCGGCCCCCTTCGTGGGAGCAGGAGCGTGAAGCCGACCGAGGGTAGCAGCGCGCCGCCCTGGCGGGCAACGCGCCGGGCCCGCGGTCCGCAGTCCCAGCCATGCGGGCATCTTGCCACCGACCCCGGACAGTCACCGCCGGCCGTCCACAGTCCCCCGGCCGGCGGCGGGCGTGGCCGCGAAGGCGCGCACCACCAGCACGCAGGCGGCGACCAGCAGCAGGTTCCGGAGGGTCAGCAGGCCGACGTCGAACGGGTAGAGGCGGCGCAACTGGGTGTACCGGAAGGGGAAGATCACCTGGCTCACGGCGGCGGCGGCCACCAGGACCCACAGCGCGCGCCGGCCGGCGAGCCCGGCGGCCAGGGCGGCCATCGGCGCGCACAGCCACACCAGGTACTGGGGCGACAGCACCCGGGTGGGCAGCACGAAGGCGAACACGCCGACCGTGAAGGCCGCCGCCCAGTCGGCCGGGCCGAGCCCGCCGTCCCGGCGGGCGCGCCGCCAGACCAGCCACGCGGCGGCCGCCAGCGCGGCCAGGGTGGCGACGCCCGACAGCAGCTTGGCCGCCCCCGAGACGCTGGAGCTGAGGTCGTAGGCGCCGAAGCCGTTCACGGTGCGCGCCTGGACCACCCCGAGCACGTCCAGCAGGCCGATCGCGTTGGCCCAGAGGCTCTCGATCTGCACGCCCCGTTGCACGTGGAACAGGACCGAGTCGGCCGTGCCCCCGACCGACAGCAGCAGGGCAGGCACCACGGTGAGGCCGAAGCCCGCCAGGAACGGCGGCACCGTCCGCAGCAGCGAGCGCCGCCAGCCGAGCGCCGGGACCAGCCCGAGCACCAGCAGCGGGGCGAGCACGCCGGGGAAGATCTTGGCCGCGGTCCCGTAGCCGAGGGCGGCCGCCGCCCAGCCCGGGCGGCCCTCGGCGGCCATCGCCGCCGCCAGCAGCACGCAGACGGCCGGGACGAGGTCGAAGCGGAGCAGCAGCAGCGGCCCCATCGCCACGATCGCGAGCACGTAGGCCAGCGGGATGCGCCGCCTGCCGTGGTCCACCACGCTGGCCAGCCGGGTCGCCGCCCACAGCCCGACGGCGTCGACCAGCAGCATCTCGCAGGCGAACGCCAGCCGGTAGCCGGCGCCGGTGCCCCCCACCAGCGCGGGCACGATGGTGAAGGGCACGCTGCCCGGCGGGTACTCGATCGCGACGTCCCGGTAGGGCAGCTCGCCCTGGAGCATGCGCTCGACCTTGGCGGCGTAGAAGCGCACGTCGCCGAAGACCGCCGCCGAGTACAGGCGGGGGTTGAGCGAGATCACCAGCAGGACCGCTCTGGTCAGCAGCCAGAGGCCGACGACCAGCAGGTCGACGTGCGCCCCGCGCTGGCGGCCGTCGCGCCCCTCCGGCCGGGCCCTGCCCGCCACGCTCGCGGCCCGCATGCCTCCCCGGTTCCGGCTAGGGCCTGGTCGGACCCGGGCCGGGGCCAGGCAGGGTCGGCTGGGGCTGGCCGGGCAGCGTGGACTGGGGGAACCCCGGGTTGGTCGGCTGGGGCTGGCCGGGCAGCGTGGACTGGGGGAACCCCGGGTTGGTCGGCTGGGGCTGGGGCGGCGGCTGGGTGGTCGGCGCCGCCGTCGTGGGCGGCAGGGTGGTGGAGTTCAGCGGCACCCCGAACGGCTGCGGCTCCACGAACGACTGCACCTCGGTGCCGCTGGTCGCCTGGATCATGAAGTCGTGGAAGATCCGCGCCGGCAGCGTCCCGCCGGACACGGCGCGCCACCCGTGGATGTTCAGCAGGCTCCGCTTGTGCTTGTCGTTGTCGTAGCCGAGCCAGACGGAGGCGACCAGGCTGGGCGTGTACCCGACGAAGCGGGCGTCCACGTAGTCGCTGGTGGTGCCCGTCTTGCCGGCCACCTGGCGGTCCGGGAGCCTGGCGGCGGTGCCGGTGCCGCTCTCGACCGCGCGCCGCAGGACCTGGTTGACGGTGTCCGCGACGTTGGGGTGGACCACCTGCACGCCCTTGGCCCGGTAGTCGTGCTGCTCGATCACCCGGCCGTTGGAGTCGACCACCTTCTCGACCAGGTGCGGGGCCTGGTGCCAGCCACGGTTGGCCCAGGTCCCGAAGGCCGAGGCGAGCTGCAGGGTCGTGACGTCGCCGGCGCCCAGGCCGAGCGACAGGTAGTCCGGCAGGATGGGCGGCTTCTCCAGCGGGCTCCTGGCGGGCTTGACCGGGGTGCCGAGGTGCAGCTCGGCGGCCAGCCCGTGCTTCTTGCTGAGCGCCACCACGCGGTCGGGGTGCACCTGCTTCATGAGCTGGACGTAGACGGTGTTGACCGACAGCCTGGTCGCCTCCGTCAGGTTCATCCAGCCGTAGTTGACGTCGTCGTAGTTGGCGAACGGCTCCCCGTCGACGATCAGCTTGGCCGGTCCCTCGAACGCGGACTCGACGGAGTAGCCGTCCGACAGCGCCTGGGCGAGCACGAAGGGCTTCATCGTCGAGCCCGCCTGCCGTCTGGTGTCGGTGGCGTAGTTCAGCTGGCGCTTGGCGTAGTCGCGGCCGCCGTACATCGCCCGCACCGCCCCGCTGTGAGGGTCGATGGCGACCAGCGCCGCCCTTGGGTCGTCGGCGGGCCGGTCGAGGACGCCCTCGACGGCGCGCTCGGCCTGATCCTGCATCTTCATGTCGAGCGTGGTCCTGACGCGGAAGCCGCCCATGTTGACCGCCTCGGCGCCGTACTTGTCGACCAGGTACTGGCGGACCTTCTCGAGGAAGTACGGCGCCCGCGAGTTGGCGATGCCGCCGCGCTTCTGCTCCCAGTCGATCCCAAGCCTGGACGCCAGGGCCTTGCGGGCCTGCTTGGGGCTGAGCCAGCCGCGGTCGAGCATCACCTGGAGGACGAAGTTGCGCCGCGCCTTGGCGGAGACGGCGTGGTCCCTCCTCCCGTAGAACTCCGGGCTGCGGATCACGCCGGCGAGCAGGGCACCCTGGGCGGGGGTCAGCTTCTCGGCGGTGACCTTCGTGCCGGGCCTGCCGTTGCCGGCCGGCCGCGAGAAGTAGGTGCGGGCGGCCGCGTCGATGCCGTAGGCGCCGCGGCCGAAGTAGACGGTGTTGAGGTAGAACTCGAGGATGTCGTCCTTGGAGTGCTTGCGCTCCAATTTGACCGCGATCACGGCCTCCTTGAGCTTGCGGAACAGCGTCCGGTCGCGGCCCACCCCGGGGAAGGCGTTCTTCACGTACTGCTGGGTGATGGTCGAGCCACCTTCGGAGATGCTACGGCGCAGCAGGTTGGCGGCGGTCGCCCTGGCGAGGCCGCGCCAGGAGATGGCGCCGTGCTCGTAGAAGTCGCGGTCCTCAGCGGCCAGCACCGCCTGGCGCACGTAGGGCGGGATCTTGTCGAGCTTCACCACCCGGCGGTTCTCCTGGGCGGTGAGCGTGCCGATCTCCTGCCTGCCCGACTGGTCGAGGAACACGATCGTCTGGGCGGTTGGGACCTCGTCGGGCAGGGGCACGCGGGCGAAGGCGTACACCAGCCCGATGACCGTGCCGGCGAAGATCGCCAGCACGGGGATGGCCAGCCACAGCGTCCAGCGCAGGATCTGGCGGAGGCGGGAGCGTGGGGGCGGCTCCTGGCTCTCTGGCTTGGCGTGTCTGGCGGCGCGGGAGGGGGTGATCGTCGGTGCGGCCATCAGGTGCCCGACTTTACCGCACCAGGCATGCCAAAGCCGATTCACGGCCCCCGCGGCGCGGCGGCGCTCAGCCGGCGTGGCGGCGGCCGAGCAGGTAGCGCTGGGCCAGGTGGTTCCAGTAGCAGGCGGTGCAGACCTCGACCACGTAGCAGGCGACCTCGTCCAGCGAGCGGTGCAGGTCGGCCAGGCCGTCGCGCGGCCAGACGCGCCCGGAGCGCTGGTGCAGGGCGTCGCCGAACACGTAGGTGACGTGCACCAGGGGCTCCTCGGCGCACACCGGGCAGGGGACCGGGGTCGGCTCGCCGACGTTGCGGGCGGCCCGCAGCAGCTCCGGGTGCGCGTCGCAGACGTCGGTGCGGGACAGGCGCCCACCGCGCAGGTCGGTGAGCTTCGCCCGCTTCGCCAGGGTGTAGTCGACGAGCCGCATGTCGGCAGTGTAGCTCCGCCGCCCGGCGGACCGGTCGGGCATGCCCGGCGCGCACGCTGTCCGTTGCCGACAGGTCCAGCGTCGTCCGGGTGCGACGCCGATGTCCGGTAACGGCTTGGCCACGCGGCTTGACATGCTCGCGGGCACGTACCTATCGTGTCGATACATCGAGTCGATACATCGGTCCGATATGCAGTGCAAGTGAACCACAGGAAGAGAGGACGTGCTCGTGCTCGAGCTTGCCGTGCTGGGGCTGCTCAAGGAGTCGCCGATGTCCGGCTACGAGCTGAAGAAGCAGCTGACGGTCAAGCTGGGCGCGTTCTGGCGGGTCAGCTACGGCTCGCTCTATCCGTGCCTGAAGCGGCTGGCCGGCGACGGGGCCCTCGACGTCGAGGTCGCCCCGTTCACCTCCCGCAAGAAGCACGTCTACCGGCTGACCGAGCGGGGCAACCGCCTGTTCCACGAGCTGCTCGAGTCCGCCGACGTGCACGACCTGGAGCAGGACCGGTTCTCCCTGCGCCTCGCGTTCTTCCGCTACCTGCGCCCCGACATCCGCCTCGACCAGCTCGAGCGGCGCCGCGGCTACCTGCAGGAGCGGCTGGCCGACCTGCGCGCCTCGGTGCGCACGGCCCGCGAGCGCATGGACGCCTATACGATCGAGCTGATGGACCACGGGCTGGACGAGCGCGAGCGTGAGATCGCCTGGCTCGACCGGCTCATCGCCCGCGAGCGGCGCTCGACCCAGGGCGACCCCGCCCAGGAACAGGACCAGGCTGGGCACCCCGCCCAGCGTCCCCACACCCCGCGCGACCCCCGCCTCCCCGCACAGACCGGGTAGGCCGCGCCGTCCAGGAGGAGGAGACCAGACACCCATGGGAAAGCTACGCGTCGCGATCGTCGGCGTGGGCAACTGCGCGTCGTCCCTGGTGCAGGGCGTCCAGTTCTACAGGGACGCGCAGCCAGGCGACCAGGTCCCAGGTCTCATGCACGTCGAGCTCGGGGGCTACCACGTCCGCGACCTCGAGTTCGTCGACGCCTTCGACGTCGACGCCAAGAAGGTCGGCCGCGACCTCTCCGAGGCCATCCTGTCCAGCGAGAACAACACCATCCGGTTCGCCGACGTCCCCCCGGTCGGCGTCGAGGTGCAGCGTGGACCGACCCTCGACGGCCTCGGCAGGTACTACGCCGAGACCATCCGGGAGTCGGACGCGCCGCCGGTCGACGTCGCCGTCGCGCTGGCGGCCGCCGGCGCCGAGGTGCTCGTCTGCTACCTGCCGGTCGGCTCCGAGCAGGCGGCCCGCTACTACGCCGAGCAGGCCCTCAAGGCCGGCGTGGCGTTCGTCAACTGCCTGCCGGTGTTCATCGCCGGCCGCCCGGAGTGGGCCGAGCGATTCGCCCGCGCCGGCGTCCCCATCATCGGCGACGACATCAAGTCCCAGGTCGGCGCCACCATCGTCCACCGGGTGCTGAGCCGGCTGGTCGAGGACCGCGGGGTCCACATCGACCGCACCTACCAGCTCAACTTCGGCGGCAACATGGACTTCATGAACATGCTGGAGCGCAGCCGCCTGGAGTCCAAGAAGGTCTCCAAGACGCAGGCGGTCACCTCCCAGGTCGACCACGACCTCGGCAGGCGCAACGTCCACGTCGGACCCAGCGACTACGTGCCCTGGCTGGACGACCGCAAGTGGGCCTACATCCGCGTCGAGGGCCGCGCCTTCGGCGACGTCCCGCTCAACATCGAGCTGAAGCTCGAGGTCTGGGACTCGCCGAACTCGGCCGGGGTCGTGATCGACGCGGTCCGCTGCGCCAAGCTGGCGCTCGACCGCGGGATCGGCGGTCCGCTGCTCGGCCCGGCCGCCTACTTCATGAAGTCGCCGCCGGTGCAGTACACCGACGACGTGGCCCGCCGCATGGTCGAGGAGTTCATCGCCGGCCAGGTGCAGGGGAACCTGCCGCCCGCCGACCGCAGCCTCGACCCCGCCCAGGCCTGAGCCCCACACGCGCCGCCCGGGGGATCCCCGGGCGGCGCCTTGTTAGCCTGGCGGGGAGCGGCCCCTCCGCCGAGCGCGGGAGAAGAAGGGAGGCGGCGTGGCCCGAGGTGACTGGTGGCGGTACGGGGTCATCTACCAGATCTACCCCCGCAGCTTCGCCGACTCGAACGGCGACGGGATCGGCGACCTGCCGGGGATCACCGCCCGGCTCGACCACCTCAACGACGGCACCCCGGGCTCGCTGGGGGTCGACGCGATCTGGCTGTCGCCGTTCTACCCCTCGCCGATGGCCGACTTCGGCTACGACGTGGCCGACTACACCGACGTGGACCCGATCTTCGGCACCCTGGACGACTTCGACCGGCTGGTCGCCGAGGCGCACGCCCGCGGCATCCGGGTCATCGTCGACCTGGTGCCCAACCACAGCTCCGACCGGCACCCCTGGTTCCTCGAGTCGCGGTCCTCCCGCGACAACCCCAAGCGCGACTGGTACGTCTGGGCCGACCCCAAGCCGGACGGCTCGCCGCCCAACAACTGGATCAGCTCGTTCCCCCGGGCCGGACGGGCGTGGACCTTCGACGAGCGGACCGGCCAGTACTACCTGCACTCCTTCACCCCCCAGCAGCCCGACCTCAACTGGTGGAACCGGGAGGTCCGGGAGGCCATGGACCAGGTCATGCGCTTCTGGCTGGAGCGCGGCGTCGACGGCTTCCGGGTCGACGTCGCCCACAAGATGGCCCGCGACCCCGACCTGCTCGACAACCCCCTGATCGACCTGGGCGACGACGCCGAGCGCGGGGGCGGCGCCGAGGCCAGGATCGCGCGCCTGGCCAAGCTCCACTCGGTCGACCGGCGCGACGAGGACTGGCCAGAGGTCCACGAGATCCTGCGCCGCTTCCGCCGCACGCTCGACGCCTACGACGACCGCATGGCGGTCGGCGAGGTCTACCTGCTGGACCTCGTGAAGCTGGCCCGCTACTACGGCTCGGGGCAGGACGAGTTCCACCTGGCCCACAACTTCGTGTTCCTCACCCAGCCGTGGAAGGCCGAGGCCTTCCACGCGGTGGTCGACGAGTTCGGCGGGCTGCTCCCGGCGGACGCCTGGCCGGCGTGGATGCTCGGCGACCACGACGTCTCCCGCATCGCCAGCCGCTACGACGAGGGCGGCAACGGCCAGGCACGGGCCAGGGTGGCCGCCATGATGCTGCTGACGCTGCGCGGCACCCCGTTCGTCTACGCCGGCGACGAGATCGGCATGACCGACGGCGAGGTCCCCGCCGACCGGGTGGTCGACGTCGACGGCCGCGACCCGCAGCGCACCCCCATGCAGTGGGACGGCTCCCCGGGCGCCGGCTTCTCCACCGGCGACCCCTGGCTGCCGGTCGGGACCTCGGCGGCGACGGTCAACGTCGCCGCCCAGCGGGACGACCCCGCCTCCATGCTCTGCCACTACCGGCGCCTGATCTGGTACCGCAAGGGCTCCGCCGCCCTGCGCGCCGGCGGCTACCGCTCCCTGCCCGACGCCCCCGACGGCTGCTACGCCTACCTGCGCACCGCGGGGGACGAGCGCCTGCTGGTGGCGCTGAACTTCACCGGCCAGCCGCTGGAGTACCGGGCTGGCCTGGGGACCGACCGCGGCCGGCTGGAGCTCGCCACCGACCCCGACCGCCGCGCCGGCGAGGAGGTCGGGCTCGACCCGCTGCGCCTGGGCCCGGACGAGGGCGTGGTGCTGCGGCTGCCCTGACCGCCGGGAGGGCCCTAGGCCTCGGCCCCTGGGTCCTGCAGCCCCTCCCGGCGGGCCCAGTCCCGCAGCTCCCGTACGGCCTCGTCCTCCGACATGGGCCCACGGTCCAGGCGCAGCTCCAGCAGGTGGGCAAGGGCCCTGCCGACCAGCGGGCCGGGCGGGATGCCGAGCAGCTCCATCACCTGGCGGCCGTCCAGCGGCGGGCGGATGCTGGCCAGCTCCTCCTCGGCCTCCAGGCGGGCGATCCGCTCCTCCAGCTCGTCGGAGTAGGCGGCGAGCTGCTTGGCCTTGAACACGTTGCGGGTGGTGCAGTCGGAGCGGACCAGGAAGTTCAGCCGGTCCAGCAGCGGCCCGGCGTCGCGCACGTAGCGCCGCACCGCCGAGTCGCTCCAGCCGAGCCGGTAGGTGTGGAAGCGCAGGTGCAGCAGGACCAGCTGCCGGACGTCGGCGACGAAGTCGGCCGGGTAGCGCAGCTCGGTGAGCCGGCGCTCGGCCATCTTGGCGCCGACGACCTCGTGGAGGTGGAAGCTGACGCCCTCGGGGGCGACCCGGCGGGTGCGTGGCTTGCCGATGTCGTGCAGCAGCGCGGCCATCCGCAGCGTCAGGTCGGGGTCGTCGGCGTCGAACGCGGCGGTCCGCTCGACCACCGCGATGGTGTGGCGCAGCACGTCCTTGTGCCGGTGCACCGGGTCCTGCTCCAGGGCGAGCGCGGGCAGCTCCGGCAGGAACTCGTCGGCCAGGCCGGTGTTGACCACCAGCCACAGGCCCTTTGCGGGGGCCCGGCCGAGCAGCAGCTTGGAGAGCTCGTCGCGGATCCGCTCGCGGGAGACGATCTGCAGGCGGTCGCGACGCTCGGTGATGGCCGCCACCGTCTCGGGGGTGGGGACCAGCTCGAGCTGGGCGGCGAAGCGGGCGGCCCGCAGCATCCGCAGCGGGTCGTCCTCGAAGGAGACCGCCGGGCTGGAGGGGGTGCGCAGGCGCCTGGCCGCCAGGTCGGCGAGCCCGCCGTGGGGGTCCACGAACGGCCCGTCGGGCAGCCGCATGGCCATGGCGTTGACCGTGAAGTCCCGCCTGGCGAGGTCCTCCTCGACCGAGCGGCCGAAGGTCACCTCCGGCTTGCGCGAGTCCTCCCGGTAGCGGTCGGAGCGGAAGGTGGTGATCTCCAGGCGGAAGTCGCCCTTGCGGACCCCGACCGTGCCGTAGCGGGCCCCCTGGAGCCACACGCCGTCGCTCCAGTTCCCCGCCCTGACGACCGCGAGCACCTGGTCGGGGGAGGCGTCGGTGGTCAGGTCGACGTCGGGAGGGGCGCGGTCCAGCAGGGCGTCCCGCACGGTCCCCCCCACCAGGTACAGCTCGTGGCCGCGCCTGGCGAACCGCTGGCCGAGGTCGCGGACGACCTTGGCGAACGGCGCGGCGCGCAGCAGCGCGCCGAGGGCCTCGCGCTGCGCCGGGGAGAGCTCGCTCATGCCCGCAGGATACCCAGTGGCTCCTTAGCAGTTCAGGTGGTTTAGGGACAACACAACGAGGCAACCGATCCCGGGAGGAGGTGGTCCGATGCCGGACATCAGGAAGATGAGCAGGGCTGAGGCGGGCCGCAAGGGCGGGCAGACGACCAAGAGGCGGTACGGGGACGACTTCTTCGGCAAGATCGGCCGGATGGGGGGCAAGAAGGGCGGCGAGACCACCAAACAGCGCTACGGCATCGAGTTCTACCAGCGGATCGGCCGCAAGGGCGGGTCACGCTGAGGGCGCGTGCTGGGAGGACCCAGCGGGGCTGCTGACGGCCGGGGCGTGCACGCCCCGGCCGCCCGCTATACTCACGGTGGCGCGCCCGCCGAGTGTGACTCCACCGGAGACCCCCGTGCGATCCAGCATCGACGTCCACAACCACCTGCTCGCCGCCGACGTCGTGCACGAGCTCTCCCAGCTTCCGGGGCCGCTGCGCGACCTGGCCGCGGCACCCGGCGTGCTCGGCCTGCCGGCCGTGGCGGTCGGCCGGCCGACCCTGCTGGCCGACGACGACGGCGCCGTGGTGGCGCTCGCCCCCGCCGACGCCGAGGTCGACACCGCCGGCGTGGCCGAGCTGCTCGGCCGCGAGCGCCTCACCCCGGTCCCTCCCGACCAGGCCCCGGGGCTGACCGGCTACCTGCTGGCGTTCGTGCCGCCGGTCGCCCTCGAGTGCCCCACCACCCTGGTCGTCGACGAGCGGGTCGCCACCCAGGACGTCGTCTACGCCGCCGCCGGCGAGCCGGGCGTGATCCTCAAGGTGCGGGGCGCCGACCTGGTCAAGGCGACCAGCGCGGTGGTCGCCCGCATCACCGGGCAGGGAAGCTGACCGTGCGGACCGCCCGTGCCGTCTCGGCCGGCGGGGTGGTGCTCGCCAACACCAGGCCGGACGCGCCCGTGGCGCTGGTCGCCCACCGCTCCGCCCGTGGCGCCCTGCAGTGGACGCTGCCCAAGGGCGCCCAGGAGCCGGGCGAGACGGTCACCGAGACCGCCCTGCGCGAGGTCCGCGAGGAGACCGGCCTGGAGGTCGAGCTGATCGGCCCGCTTGACACCATCGACTACTGGTTCGTGTGGGCGCCGGAGCAGACCCGCTACCACAAGTTCGTCCACTACTTCCTGATGCACGCCGTCGGCGGCGACTTCGCCAGGCACGACAGCGAGATGGAGGAGGCGGACTGGTTCACCCTCGAGCGGGCAAGGCGGCAGATGGCCTTCGCCAACGAGCGCAAGCTGCTCGACCTGATCCCGGCGGCGCTGGCCGGGCAGGGCGCACCCGGTCGGTCGGGGTGAGCCGGCGCCTCCTCGCCGCTCTCGCGGTCCTCCTGGCCATCTCCGCGGGGCTGGCCGCCCCCGCCAGCGGGGCGCAGCCAGGCCCGGACCTCGAGGTGGTGCTGCTCTCGGTCTCGCCGGTGGTCGGCCCGGACGCGCGGCTCGCCTACCGGGTCGCCGTGCGCAACCGCGGCCAGGCGCCGCTGCGCGGCCTGGCCGTGCACGCCAGCCTCGGGCAGCCGGTGGCGACCCGCTCGGAGCTGGCCGACCTGCTCGCCACCCCCGGCGGCCCGACCGCCGGGCTGGCGGGGCTGGACAGCTTCAGCCCGGCCAACGCCGAGGTCGCGCCGGGGGCCACGCTGCGGCTGCCGGCGCGGCGGGTGCCGCTGCCCGCCGGGCTCGGGGCCGGCAGCGCCGGGCTGGTCCTGCCGCTGTCGATCCGGGTCCAGGCGTCCAGCGCGGCCGGGTCGCCGGAGGCGAGGCTGGAGACGTTCGTCGTCCACCTGCCGGAGCCCCCCGCCCACCCGCTGCGGGTGGCCCTGCTGGTGCCGTTCCACGAGCCGACCCACCGCAACCCCGCCGGCGAGTTCGTCGACGACGGGCTCGCCGGCCTGCTCGCCAAGAACCGCGCGCTCGGGGCGGCCGCCGCCGCGCTGGCGCGGCCAGGGGCGCCGAAGGCGACCATGGTGGTCGACGGGATGCTGCTGGAGGAGGCCACCGTCATGGCCGGGAGCTGGCGGCTGCGCAGCGGCGGCGAGCTGACCGTCGTGCCAGCCGGCGACCAGCGCTCCCTCGACGCCAGGAGCTTCCTGCAGGACCTCCAGGCGGCCGCCAGCAACAACCCCCCGGCCGCCCTTCCCTACGCCGACGCCGACCTGCCGGCCCTGGTGAGGAACCGGTCCGACGGCCAGGCGGCCATCCAGGTCGGCCGCACCGTGCTCAAGAGGAGACTGGGGACCACCCCCGACCAGCGCCTGGCGTGGCCGGTCGACGGCGCGATCGACGCCGCGGTGCTGCAGGCGCTCGCCGCCGGCGGCGCCGACACCGTGGTCCTGGACCCGCGGCGCCTGCCGACCTCGGCGACCACCACCCAGAACGCCACCGTCGAGCTGGGCGGGGGGCTGCTGCAGTCCCAGCGCGCCCTGGTCGGCGACCCCGTGCTGTCGGCGGCGCTGAGCGACCAGCGCGCGGCGGCCGCCCCGGCCGAGTGGGCCCAGCGGGTCCTGGCCGAGACCGCGATCGCGTGGCTGGAGCGGCCGAACGCCGCCGAGCCGCGCGGCATCCTGCTCGCCCCGCCGCACGGCTGGCGGCCGGTGCCGGCGTTCTTCCGGGCGCTCGCCAGTGGGCTGGCCGCCGCGCCATGGTTGCGGGTGCAGCCGGCCGCCACGCTGGCCGAAGGCGTTGCCCAGGGGCCGGAGCCGGGCGAGCGCCGGCTGGCCACCGTCACCACCGCCGACGTGGCCGCCGGGCTGCCCGGCAGCTACCTGGACCGGGTGGACCGGGTCCGCTCCAAGCTGGCCAGCTTCCGCCGCGCCGTCGGTCCCGACTTCCCGCCAGGCGGCGACTTCGACCGTGACCTCCTGATCGCCGAGTCGAGCGACTGGCGGGCGGCGGCCACCAGGGCTCGCGGCCGCGGCTTCGTCCGCGCGGTGGAGCGGGGCATCGCCGTGGTCTACCGGCGGGTCGGCGTGGAGTCCACGCGGGTCACGCTCACGGCCAGGCGGGGCACCATCCCGATCACCGTCCGCAACGACAGCTCCCAGCGGATCACCGTGGTCCTGCGCCTGTCGTCGCCGAAGGTCGACCTGCCGCCGGCGGCCAACGAGCCGTTCGTGCTCGAGCCGCACCGCCGCTCGACCCAGCTCCTGCAGGTCGGGACCCGCGCGACCGGCACCTTCCCGATCCGGGTCGACGTCCTCACCCCCGACGGCGCCGAGCCCATCGCCGCCGGCGAGGTGGTGCTGGCCTCGACCGCGTTCAACCGGGTGGCGCTGGTCCTCAGCGGCGGCGCGGCCGGCTTCCTGCTGCTGTGGTGGCGGCGGGGCCGGCGGCGGGCCGGCGGCGGGGACGCGGGATGACCGCGGAGGGACCTGGGCCCAGGGTGGGCGAGGTGACCGGCGCCGCCGCCGGCCCCGCCGGCCGCGCCGGCCGCCCGGCCGAGCCGAGCCTGGCGCGGTCCACCGCCCTGATGGCCACCGGCACCCTGCTCTCCCGGGTGACCGGGCTGCTCAGGGTGACCGTGCTGGTGGCCACCCTCGGCGTCGGCGAGAGCCGCCTGGCCGACGTCTACAACGTCGCCAACACCACCCCGAACATCATCTACGAGCTGGTCCTCGGCGGGATCCTGTCGTCGATCTTCGTGCCGGTGTTCGTCGAGGTGCGCAACACC
>Ga0126313_10001304_pt1 | contig 13058 bp, 14 predicted proteins | sample Plot105A_FD_89954 | JGI IMG/M metagenome (GOLD analysis project Ga0126313, IMG submission 89954) | Serpentine soil microbial communities from UC McLaughlin Reserve, CA, USA - Plot105A | ecosystem: Environmental > Terrestrial > Soil > Grasslands | place: USA: UC McLaughlin Reserve, Lake County...
ACTCTCGCGGCGATCAAGGCGCACGTGCTCATAGCCACGATTGTGGTCGTCGGGCTGGCTTCTGGCTGTGGAGGAAAGGAGCAGTCGGTGGCACCTGAACCAGGCGCGAAAGCCGAACAGCCGAGTGGCCGGAAACGCGATCGAGCTGTCAGGAGAGATATGCCGCTCTGCCCCCGGCGGGCAGGCTTGACGACGCGAGAGAAGGCAGAGGCGGCGCTCTCCGCTGCGTATAAGGGCGTGGACTGTGGTGCGCAGACGCCTCTTGTCTGTCCCCGGCCCACAGATGTGCCTTCGCTCCCAAAGGTGCCGACGCTCGAGGAGGCGGAGAGGACACTCCTCGCGGCGATGAGGGGCGTCGAGTGCGATGCCGACGCAGTCCTTGCCGCAGAGATGTTCCTGGAAGCGCTGGCGACAGGGAGCCAGGCACAGGAGGTACGACCGGACGACCTCCACACCAGCAACACGTCGCTGCCTGTGTGCACGGACGATCACCTGCCCGTGGCGACCACCCCCGAGGAAGCCGAAGCGGAAGCGGCGCTCGCCGACGCGGACACCGCCGACGCGTGCGACGGCTCACGGGGAGGAACGCTGACGCTGTGTAGAGGCGGGCATGTGAACTGCGTGATGGTCGACGAGTACACCGGACCGCCAAATCCATCCGAGGGATTAGCCCCGTCCGCGGTTCGAGCTCTTTTGACATTTGCCCCTTCCCTAGTTCCACGGCAAAAACTCGATGTCAGCGGCTTCAACACACGAACGCCCATGCTGTCCTCTCAGGTGTCGGACGAGTTCACCACGGCGTTTATCGGCGACGGGGGGAAGTGCTTAGCGTCTCCGTGCTGGCGCGGCCCACCGATGTGGCAGGCCGCCGGACAGCGGTACGGAGCATCGGTCGACGCTGGGTTGATGCGAGCAAGTGCCCGCCGGCGTCTTCTAGTGCTTGAAATTTGCCCCACGAAGCGCGATGCTCGCTGCCTACCTAGAGGGAGGCAGCATGCGGCAGATCCTCGTTCTCGCGGCAACAGCGGTCTCGGCGGCCGCTTTCATCGGCACCGCCGCCGCCGATCGCATCTACCACACCGAGCGCCTAGAGCTGAGCGGAGTCGGGGGCGCACCGGGCGGAGGAATGGTCGTCAATATCCATCCGAACGGACCGAACGTTTACGCGCACGAGATCTACACCCTGCGCCACGCCGTTCCTGGGACTTATCAGGTTTCACTCAATTTGTTCGCGACGAGCCTGAACTGCACGGGTCCGAGCGCCGCGCTTCCCACGGCGACGATCACAACAAACGCGACCGGAAACGGCCGAGCCGACGTGAAGTTTACGCCAGAGGACGTGGCAGGGCTTCGGGGCATGACGGTCAGCATTTCCTGGACGGTGGCTGGGCCAGCGACGTACGTCACCGCCTGCACTGTTGTAACGCTCGACTGAACTCGCCGCTCTGCGACTATCCCAAGGTCGCAGGTTCGATCTCTGCCCGGCCCAAAACGAAAGCCCCGCTCAACCGGGGTGCGGGGCAGGCGCGGGAAGACATGCGCGTACCACGGTAGTACCGGCACTGCACAACCACGGTTTTCAAGGTCTGCGGGAGACGGCGGCTCCGCCCAGCTAGCCGGGTCTCGCGTCTGCTCGGTCGGCTCAGGTCCGCTCGCGCGACGGTGCTCCTTTGACGAGATGGATGAAGGCACCTGGGGTTCGGAGGCGAAGGCATCTCGTGGTGATGAGGTTTCTGCGCCCGCTGACCGCCTCGCTCGCCGGAGCACTCGTCCTGGCCAGCAGCGCCTACGCCGTCGACGTCGGCGTGGTCGACGATTATGGAATTGCGCCAGCGAACTCGCCGAGCTTCTTCGACAGCCTGACTGACCTGGGCATGCGCGAGAACCGGCTCTCCATCCCGTGGGACCCCGCGACGCCCACGACGATCCAGAACCAGCAGGCGCTTGAGCAGTACATGGCACTCGCAACACTCCGCGGCGTCCGGATCGTCTTCGCCGTCGCGCCGACGAAGGCGACCGCCATCACCTCGGATCCAGACGCCGCCCCTGCATACGTGGCGTTCCTGCAACAGCTGGCGCGCACCTTCCCGATGGTCAAGGACTTCGTCATCGGAAACGAACCCAATCAACCCCGCTTCTGGCGGCCTCAGTTCGGACGGCAGGGCCAACCGCTCTCGCCGTCCGCGTACTACGCCCTCCTCGCACACTCGTACGACGGGCTCAAGGGCGTAGACCCCGCGACCAGCGTCATCGGACTGGGGCTCTCACCGCGCGGCAACGACCAGCCAAACGCCCGGGAGAATGTCTCGATCTCGCCCGTCCGCTTCCTCAACGGCCTTGGCAGGGCCTACCGTCGCGCAAGGCGCCAGAAACCGATCATGGACGCGCTCTCCCTCCACCCGTATCCGGACCGGGACACGGACAGCCTGATGAAGGGATACCGCTGGCCGAACGCCGGAACCCCGAATCTCGATCGGATCAAGCAGGCATTCTGGGACGCCTTCAGCGGCACCGCGCAGCCGACATTCCGCGAAGGTCGGTCTCGTGGTTCGATGACGTTTCGCCTCGGCGAGATCGGCTGGCAGGTCGGCATCGTCCCGAACTCGACTGGGGCGTACTACGGGCGCGAGAGCGTGCGGCCGACGGACGAGGCCAGCCAGGCGGGCATCTACGCGCAGGCGATCCGCTACCTCGCCTGCGATGCCTCGGTCCAGTCCATGCTCTTCTTCCTCCTCCGCGACGAGCCGGATCTTGAACGCTGGCAGGCCGGGCTCGTCCGGGCCGACGGATCAGCTCGGCCGTCATTCGACTCCGTGAAGGCGACCCTGACCCAGACGGGCGGCCGTTGCACAGGCCGGCTGCGCTCCTGGCGCCACTCGATGAAGGTCGCGGGCGCGCGCGTCCGTTTTCCTCGCAAACGCAGTTTCCCGCCCCGGAGGCTCGCCCTGGCGCTCGTCGCGAACGCACAGGAGGATGCGCTCGTCGACGCGCGCCTGTACCGCGGTAGCCGTCGGATCCTCCGACAGAGGGCGACCGTCAAGGCCTATCGCTCACGCATCGTCCGCTTCCGCATGCGCTTTCGCCCAGGCCGTTACACCTTCCGTGTGACCTTTCGCGCTGCGATGAACCCCTCACGGTCCAACCGCTTCTCTGCGCCAATCCGCATCGTGCGATAGCGATCCGCAGGCAGGGCAGACCTCGGTCTTAGCTCGTCGAAGGTTGAGATCCGCTCAGCGAAGAGCCTCCTCGAACCGGGGGTCGTCGCGTACGGTGGCGAGGTCGTCGTCTCTGCGCGCGTCGTCGCGGAACCGCGGCAGTACCCGGACAACCCGGACAGGTAAAAAACGCGCGCGCGCGCGAGGGTCGACGCGCCGACTACGCTGTCGGCGGAGGTCGCGTATGACCGAGGACGAGCTCGTGGCGCTCATCGAGGAGGTCTTCGCCGAGGACGACGAGCCAGCGTGGAGCGAACCGCCGCCAGACGCGCAGGGCGGCCGTGATCGAGGGTTGGTCAACCTCGTGCTGATCGGACCGCCAAGGAACGGCGCGACCGGCAACTAGCCGGGTCAAAGCAATCGGAGACGACGGACTCGGGCCCGGATACATTGGAAGGCGCGACCGTGGCCGAATCCCCACCCGAGGGCGCCGAGCTCTTTGACTACGAGGGGACGCCGGTTTCCCGGTTCGCCCCGAGCGAGGAGGAGCCTTTTGAGGTTCTCGTCTGGACGCCGGACCCGCGACCGGCACCTGTTCGTGCCGAGGGGGCGCAGCCGCCGGCGCCCCCTCGACTGCCTGTCGAGCCGCTAGTGACCCGTGACCGCGAACCAGCGGGGCGGATCGCCGGCCCCGGTGGTCACGAACACGGCCGGGTCGAAGCAGGGGCTCGGGACGTTGACCTGTGCCTCGATGTTCGAGTCGCCCTGGGGTGTCGCGGGGAACGGGCCGGTGACGTCGCGGGCCGTTGCGGCCTGCCCGTCCACGATCGTATGGCAAGCCACGACCGCGCGAAAGGCGGCCTGTGGATTCGCGCCCGTGTTCACGAGGACGAGGCCCTCGACCTCGACCTCGAGGGCACCGTTGGTGCGGAGCTCTCCGTGGGCTCTGTCAATCCGCCAAGCCGCGCCGGCCCCGGGCACGCCGTTGATCGGATTCGCGGAACCGAGGAACGGCCCGCTCACCCCAATCATGGTGTCGAACTCGAGAATCTTCTCGTCGCCCGAAGTCGCCCCAGAAGCCTGAACCAGTAGGCCGAGCGCGAGCAGGGCGATCGCTAGAACGGCGATCCGCTTCATCCTCGTCTCCTCCTCTCCCTCGTTTAAGCGTTGTCGGATACAGGAACGTCGATCGGATACAGAACGCCACTGGGGCCGAACGATTTGAACCCCGCGGCGCAGGAGTTCATTCCTCGGATGTACGGCGAAACGGGCGACCCGGATCTGCCCATTTTCCGCACAGTGGTCTAGCCGGAGCTCGTCGCGATCCCCAAGTCGAGAGACGGCAACCGGCGTTCAGGTCGAAGATCAGGATTTCGAAGGTCAGAACCTCGCGCTAGTGAAGAGCGAGGCTGAGGGGTTGCCGGTCCGAATCGTGCGCGGTGCAAATGGGGAGCCGGCGTTCTCGCCCACATCGGGCTACCGATACGACGGGCTCTTCCGGGTCGAGGAGTCTTGGCGGGAGCGAGGCCGATCGGGCTTCTTCGTGTGCCGGTACCGGCTCGTGCGGCTGGCGGAAGATGGAACTCCGGTTCCGATCCCTGAGACGGTTCCGCAGGGCCCGGCGCCGCGAGAAGAAGCGACCGTCCAGCGCCTAGTCCGAAACACGGCGATCAGCCGGAAGGTGAAAGAGCTTCACGGCTACGTGTGCCAGGTCTGCGGCGAGGGCATCGAGATTGCGTCGGGGGCCTATGCGGAAGGCGCGCACATTCGGCCGCTCGGTCGTCCGCACGATGGGCCGGACGTGATGGAGAACGTCCTATGCCTGTGCCCGAACGATCACGTGCGGTTCGAGTACGGGTCGATTTACATCGAGGACGATCTGACGATCGTGGATCGCATCAACGGTGCGGCGGTCGGAACGTTGCGGACACTCAGTAGCCACACGGTCGACGTGGCCCAGCTCGCCTACCACCGCGAGCGGTTCGACTTGATCACGTAGACCACGCGGGGCAACAAACCAGAGGTTGCACCGCCCGGCGGCGTAGTCAAACGAGCGGTTCCGACCTCACGCCGTCTGGACAGAGAACGATTCGAGCAGCTGAGCAGGCGATCTACCCGAATATCCCGGGCGATCGCGCCACTTTGGCTGGGAGCTTTCTCTCAGCGTGCGAGAAGACCTAAGAGATGGACTCACTCGACCGCATCCGGCCGCAACTGGGCCAGAAAGTGAAAGGCAGATACCGGCGGGCCGCTCGATCCGGTGCGCTACGCGGCCACGCTCAAGGCTGCGCTCAAGCGGGCGAAGATCGACAAGCCGATGCGGCCGTTCCCACGACGGGCGGCATACCTCGATCACGAATGCGGCAGCGGCCGGAGTCGCGCCGGCGGCGCTGATGGCGCGGGCCGGACACTCCGACTTCAAGACGACTCAGGGCTACATCGACCTGGCCGGCGAGACGTTCCGCGAGGAGGCGGAGCTCGCCGAGGAGCGGATGCTCGGGCAGAAATCCGGGCAGAAGTAGCGGCAACGTCGCCGCATCCGACAACGGAGAGCCCCGCTACGGCGGGGCTTTTCGCTGCAAGGAAGGAAACGGAGCGGCGCCGGAGTCGAACCGACGTAGCCTGGGGCTGCCAGACCTCACCGGTTTTGAAGACCGGTTGGGCCACCGGGCCCCGCCGCTCCGCCGGCGATCGTAGTCACGTCAGAGCGGCTTGGCGCCGCGCGTCGCGCCATCCCGCTTCACCGGCCGACAGCTGAGCTCGCGGCCGATCTCCGCGGCGATCGCGTGGGCGATCGCCTTCGGCGTCGCGACGGGGATTCCGGCAAGCTCTCTGCGGATGGAGCAGCGACGGCGTCTCCTCCAGGCCATCGGCGTCGCGACGCTGCTCGTTGCGCTGCTCGGCATCGTTGCGCTTGCCGCGGGCGGACGGGCGCCGCTCGGCGGGAACCGGGGTGAGGGCCGCAGCGTGCCGATCGTCTTCTGGGACTACGTTTTCAGCACTGCGGTCGTCCTCTTCGTCCTCGCGGTGCCGTTCCTTGTCTGGGTCTTCTGGGGTGTTCCCTGGCCGACGCGCCGCCGCAGCGGCCGCCGCGCCGACGTTCTCGTCCTCGTTTACGTCGCGCTCGTCTGCGCCGTGGTCGTCGGCGCAAGCCGGGTCTGGGGAGAAGAGGCGGAGTCGTTGCGACTGAGGATCCCGCGGGTGGAGACGCGGGGGCGTCCGCCGCTGCAGGACGACGAGCGGCGCACGCCCGAGTTCCGCTGGCTTCCGCTCGTGATCGTCGCCGGCGGCGCGGTCGCGTTCGTCGCTTATCAAAGGACCCGCGCCCGACGGGCCCCAAGCCTCGACCGGCGCAGCGAGGAGGAGCTCGTCGACGAGCTCACCGCGCTCCTCGACGACACGCTGGACGACCTCCGCGACGAGCCCGACCCGCGGCGGGCGGTGATCGCGGCGTACGCGCGGATGGAGCGCGTCCTAGCCGCGTTCGGCGCTCCGCGCCGACCCTTCGAAGCCCCGCTCGAGTACGTCCAGCGGGTCGCGCCGGATCTCGAGCACGTCCCTGCTGCGTCGCGGCTGCTCTCCGAGCTGACCCACCTCTACGAGCGCGCGAAGTTCAGCCCCCACACGATTGGCCCCGAGATGAAGGAGCACGCGATTGCGACGCTGCAGTCGCTGCGTGGAGAGCTCCTTGCGCCCGCGTGAAGCGCCCGCTCCTCTCGCTCGCCGTCCTCGGCGGTCTCGGCACGCTGGTCGCGGTCCTCGTGGCCGGCGCGCCGCGCACCCGCTCGCTCGACGCCCTCGCACTCTTCCTCGGCGCACTGCTGATGGCATGGCTCGTCCAGCACACGCGCCGTGCCAGCGGCGCCGACCAACCATCGAGCTATGAGCGGTCGTTGCGACGGCCGCCGTCTCGTGAGGAGGCGCGGCCGGCGAGCCTGACGCAGCTCGAGCGGATCGTCTATCTCTCGGCGACGAACGCTTTCGACCTGCATATGCACCTGCGCCCGCGCCTCCGGATGATCGCCGAGCAGCGGCTTGCGGGCAGGCGCGGCTTGCCAATCGACTCCCCGGAAGCGCGTGAGCTCGTCGGCGAGGACCTGGCCGAGCTGCTCCGACTCGACCGGCCCCGGCCCGACGATCCATTCGCACCCGGCATGCCGCTCGACCGCCAGCGCGCCGCGCTCGAGCGGCTTGAGAAGATCTGACGGTGCAGGTGGACGACGTCGGCTCCGCGGGCGGCCGCGTCCTCGACCAGGTCGAGCGGGCGGTCGTTGGGAAGCGCGACGTGCTCGAGCTCGTGCTGCTCGGACTGCTGGCGGACGGCAACGTTCTCATCGAGGACTTCCCGGGGCTCGCGAAGACGCTCGCGGCGCGCTCGTTCGCCCGGGCGACAAGCCTCGGCTTCGCCCGGATTCAATTCACGCCGGACCTGATGCCGTCGGACATCACGGGGTCGTCGATCTACAACCAGCGCGAGGGCGACTTCGAGTTCCGGCCGGGGCCGATCTTCACCAACCTCCTGCTTGCGGACGAGATCAACCGCGCCCCGCCGAAGACTCAGGCCGCCCTCCTCGAGGCGATGCAGGAGCGGCAGGTGACGATCGAGGGTCACACGTACACCCTGGAGCGTCCGTTCATCGTTCTGGCGACGCAGAACCCCATCGAGTACGAAGGGACGTATCCCCTCCCCGAGGCGCAGCTCGATCGCTTTCTGCTGCGGATTTCCTTCGGGTACCCGTCGCCCGACGCCGAGTGGGCGATGCTCGACGCCCGCGCTGCTCGGCAAACCGACGACGTCGAGATTGAACCCGTGATCGACGCTCGAGCGCTGCTCGACCTCCAGAGCACGGTGGAACAGGTGTACGTCTCGGAGTCGATCGGCCGCTACATGGTCGATCTCGTCACGTCGACGCGCGAATCCACCCGGATCGCCGTCGGCGCGAGCCCGCGCGGGACGCTGGCGCTGCTGAAGCTCTCTCGCGGGCTCGCGGCGCTCTCGGGCCGCGACTTTGTCACGCCCGAGGACGTGAAGTCAGTGGCCGTGCCGGCGCTTGCGCACCGGCTCACGCTGAAGCCCGAGCTCTGGGTGCAGCGGATCCGTGGCGACGACATCGTCCGCGAGTCGCTGGAGGCGGTCCCGACCCCTCCCGCGGAAGACATGCGCCCGGGGGCGACGGCGTGACCCGGCGTGGCTCGCCCCGGCTCGGCGCGTACGCAGGGCTCTCGGCGTTCGGCCTCGTGGCGGGTCTCGCGCTCGGTCTGCCCGAGCTCGTCGCGCTCGTCACGCCGTTCGCACTGGCGCTCGGAATTGGGCTGGTGATCGGCCGGCCGCCGAGGCTCGAGGTTACGGGCCGGCTCGACGGCGACCGGGCACTCGAAGGGGACGAGCTGGCTTTCAGCGTGCGGGTCCGTGCGGCCGCGCCGGTCGAGCGGCTCGACCTCAACCTGGCGCTCCCGGACGGCCTTGCAGGCGACGGTCCTCTGAGCTTGCACCTACGCGCGAACGAGGAGCGGGAGCTCGAGCTGCCCGTCCACTGCGTTCGCTGGGGCTCGTACCTGCCGGGCGAGCTACATGTGCGCGCCGCCGATCGCCTCGGTGTCTTCGCCTTCGAGGACGTCGTCGACCTGCGCGCTCCGCTCAAGGTGTTCCCGCGGCCCGAGCAGCTCCTCGGGATCCTGCAGCCGCTCGAGACGCAGGTGTACACGGGCAACCAGGTGGCGCGCACGAAGGGCGATGGGATCGAGTTCGCGGAGATCCGACCGTTCGTGCCGGGCGATCGTGTCCGTCGTGTCAACTGGCGCGCCAGCGCCCGTGGCGGCGAGCTTGTCGTGAACGAGCTCCACGCCGAGCGCAACACGGACGTGCTCCTCTTCCTCGACACCTTTTCCGAGGCGCGCACGGCGCAGCGCGGAACGCTCGACCTGACCGTGCGTGCGGCGGCGGCCCTGGCCGCGGAGTATCTCGCTCGGAAGGACCGCGTCGGCGTCGTGGGCTTCGGCGGACTCTTGAACTGGCTGCTGCCGGCGACCGGCATGGCCCAGCTCTATCGGATCGTCGACTCGCTGCTCGACACCGAGATCGTGCTCAACTACGCGTGGAAGGGCGTCAACCTGCTTCCGGCGCGAACGCTGCCGCCGAAGGCGCTAGTCATCGCGCTGAGCCCGCTCCTCGACGAGCGCTCGACCGGCGCGCTGCTCGACCTCCGCGGGCGCGGCTTCGACCTCGCGGTCGTCGAGGTGTCGCCGGTGCCGTTCGCGCCTCCCGGCGGGAGTGCGAGCGCCGAGCTGGCCCACCGGCTGTGGGTGCATATGCGCGCGGCGATCCGGTGGCAGTACGAATCGGCAGGCGTCCCCGTCGTCGAATGGCGGGACGGAGTCCCGCTGGCGGGACCCTTGGAGGTGTTGGCGGCATACAGGCGCTACGCCCGCGTCTCGCACGGCTAGGGACCGGCATCGCGGCGGTCCTCGGGGCCCTCGCCCTGGCGGCGCAAGCCGCGCTCGAGGAGCCGGCGCTCGGCCTCTTCGCGCTGGCTGGCGCCGTGGTGCTGGTCGTCGCGCTCGTTCTCCGCCGGTCGGGGCCCGTTGCGCCGGCGCTCGTGCTCGTCGCCGCCGGCTATGCCGGCACGCTCGTCCTGCGCGACGCGGACGTCGTCGACGCCGCCGCCCCCTTGGTCGCCTGCGCTCTGCTGCTCGTGGGCGAGCTTGCGTACTGGTCGGTGGAGCTCGCGGGCACGGGCCAAGCGGAAGTGCGGGCGCTGCTGCGACGCTTGGTCGCGCTGCTCGCGCTGGCCGCGGGCGCCCTCGGTCTCTCCGCAGGCGTCATCGCTACGACGGCGGTCCCGCTCGGCGGCGGGCTCGTCTGGGACGCCGTCGGCATCACGGCCGCCGCCGCCGCGGTTGCGCTGATCGCGGCGCTGGCGACGTCTTCCCGACGGTAGGCGCTCGGGGCTACTTGGCTCGTCGGCGCAGGCGGCGCTCGTCTCCGACACGGAGCGTGACCTTGTCTCCGTCCAGGCGCTCGAGAATCGCCTGCGCTGTACGGCGAGAGGTGCCGAGGATGTCGCGCGCCCGGGCGAGGGTGATCGTCCCCGCCTGCTCGCACTCGGCGACGACCACGGACCGCGCTTGCTCGAACTCGTCCCGCTCGAGCACCACGCCGCCCGGGAGCCGGACGCGCCCGTCCTCGGGGATGACCCTCCGCGGCGCCGGCGGCGGGGACGGAGGCTCCGCCGGCACCGGCCGCGCGAGCACCACGCCTCCGCCGACCGTCGTCTCGGCTCGGAGGAGTACCCGATCGCCGGGCGCCGCCACGAACGGCTCCGCCAGCCGGAGCTCGACCCGGCCGTCGCGGCGGCGCACGCGCGCAGACGTCGCGCCGCTGCCGTGGTGAGCCGTCACCGACGCCGGCACCGGGCGCAGTTCCGTCAGCGCCACGTCGACGCGGCGGGCAGGCTCGTACGCGCCGGGCTCGATGAGCGCCGTCCCGCGAGGAAGCTCGGACGCCGAGACATGGGGTAGAGCGACGGCGACGCGCTGACCGGCCTCAGCGCGGTCGACCGCCTCGTCGTGCACCTCGACGCTGCGAACCCGAACCCGCCGACCGCCCGGCTCCGCCGCCAGGACGTCGCCGGCGCCGATCGAGCCCGCCCACAGCGTCCCGGTCGCGACGGTGCCGATCCCCCGCAACGTGAACCCGCGATCAACGAAAAGGCGAGTGGGGCCCGTGGCCGGCCGCTCGTCGACTCCCTCGGCCCCGCGCAGGAGCGCTGCGCGTAGCTCGTTCAGTCCGGAGCGGGTCTTCGCGCTCACCGGCACGACCTCGGCCTCGCGCACAAGCTCGCGCGCCTCGCGCACGGCCGCCTCCAGCCGCGCCGAGTCGACAGCGTCGGCCTTCGTCACCGCGACCACGCCGCGCTCGATCCCGAGCAGGCGCAGGATCTCGAGATGCTCGTGCGTCTGAGGCCGTGCTCCCTCGCCCGCGTCGACAACGAGCAGGAAGAGATCGATCCCCGTCGCGCCTGCAACCATCGCCCTGACGAACCGCTCGTGCCCGGGTACGTCGATCAGCGATGCGCGGCGGCCGCCGGGTAGCTCGAGCGGCGCGTACCCGAGGTCGATCGACATGCCGCGCCGCCGCTCCTCCGGCAGCCGGTCGGTGTCCTTGCCGGTCAGGGCTCGGACGAGCCACGTCTTCCCGTGGTCGACGTGCCCGGCGGTTCCTACCGTGAGCGGCACGAGCGAACCGCCTCTGCCACCTCGTCGAGCTCGTCGTCGGCGAGCGTCCGGCAGTCGAGGAGCAGCCGCCCGTCGCGGACGATCCCGATCACCGGCGGCTCTCCGTTGCGCAGCCCCGGCGCGAGCTCCTCCCCGACGGCGCAGGCGAAGCTCGGCAGCTCGGCGAGGGGCAGCGCGCCGCCGCCGACTCGCCCGACGGTCTCCTCGACCGTCCCGTCGACCATCGCAGCCAAGCGGTCGGCCCGCGCCCGCACCGCCTCGACCGGTTCCTCCAGCATCCGCAGCACCGGGACCTCACGCAGCGCGCGTTCGGGCTCGAGATAGAGCCGGAGCGTCCCCTCGAGCGCAGCCAGCGTGAGCTTGTCGGCGCGCAACGCCCGCTGCAGCGGATGCCGCCGGAGCTGTTCCACGAGCTCCGCGCGCCCGACGACGATGCCGGCCTGTGGGCCACCCAGCAGCTTGTCGCCGGAAAACGTGACGAGGTCGGCGCCGGCGACGAGGCTGCCGTGCACCGACGGCTCGTCCGCGAGCTCGACCAGGACACCGGAACCGAGATCGTCCACGAGCGGGAGCCCGTGCCGCCGAGCGACGGCAGCCAGCTCCTCCACGCGCGGCTGCTCCGTGAACCCGACGACGCGGAAGTTCGACTGGTGAACGCGGAGGAGGAGCGCGGTCTCCTCGCCGATCGCGCGCTCGTAGTCCGCGGCGCGCGTCCGGTTCGTCGTACCGACCTCCACGAGCCGCGCGCCCGAGCGGGCCAGCACGTCCGGGATCCGGAAGCCGTCGCCGATCTCGATCAGCTCGCCGCGCGAGACGACGACCTCGCGGCGCTCGGCCAGCGCCCCCAGCGCCAGCAGCACCGCGGCCGCGTTGTTGTTGACGACGAGCGCCGCCTCCGCGCCGGTCAGGCGCCGCAGCAGCCCCACGACGTGGTCCTGTCTCGAGCCTCGCGTGCCGGTGTCCACGTCGTACTCGAGGTTCGCGTAGCCGCGGCCGACCTCCTCGACTCGCTTCAGCGCGGCCGGCGCCAACGGCGCGCGACCGAGGTTGGTGTGCAGCACGACACCCGTGGCGTTCAGCACCCGCCGCAGCGCCGGCCGCTTCGCCGCGGCGAGCTCCGCCGTTAGGCGCTCGCCCAGGTCACCTGGGTCGAACCCGGCCCGTATCTCTTCACGGGCGCGCGACAGAACGGTCCGCGCGGCGTCGATGGCGAGCGGATCGCCGACTCCCCTCGCGAGCTCGTCCACCGAGGGCAGGTCGCGCAGGCGCACGCCTACTGCGCGTCGGCCTTGCGCGCCTCGGCCGGCTGATCCGCGCAGCGCTCGCGGTAGCAGTCGACCACGATCTCGACCGCCTCCGCGGGGTCGTCCGTCAGGTACAGGAGATCCTCGTCCTCCGGGCTGATCATCCCCTCGGCGAGCAGGCGCGCGCGGATCCACTCGAGCAGGCCGTTCCAGTGCTCCCGCCCGAAGAGGACGACCGGGAAGTTGAGCACCTTGCCCGTCTGGATCAGGGTCAATGCCTCGAAGAGCTCGTCGAGCGTCCCGAAGCCGCCCGGGAACATGACGAAGCCCTCGGCCGCCTTCACGAGCATCGTCTTGCGCGCGTAGAAGTGCTTGAACGTCAGGCTGACGTCGACGTACGGGTTGTTGCGCTGCTCGTGCGGCA
>Ga0126313_10001306_pt1 | contig 13044 bp, 14 predicted proteins | sample Plot105A_FD_89954 | JGI IMG/M metagenome (GOLD analysis project Ga0126313, IMG submission 89954) | Serpentine soil microbial communities from UC McLaughlin Reserve, CA, USA - Plot105A | ecosystem: Environmental > Terrestrial > Soil > Grasslands | place: USA: UC McLaughlin Reserve, Lake County...
GGACGAGGTCGACGATCCCTATTACCGCCACGACCTCGCGCTGGTGCACCACCGCGGGTACGGGTTCCACGCCGACGCCTGCGCGCCCGGGATCGGGGCCCTGCTCGCATCGGTTCGTGAGCGGGAAGGCTTGGTCGTCGAGCTCGGGTGTGGGAGCGGATTACTTACCCGACATCTCCTCGACGCCGGCCATCGGGTCCTCGCGACCGACGGGTCGCCGGCGATGCTCGAGCTCGCCCGCGAACAGGCGCCCGACGCGGAGGGCGTCCGCCAGGTCACGCTTCCCGACGGCCCGATCCCGCCCGCCGACGCGATCGTCGGCGTGGGCCACGCCCTGAGCTACCTGCCCGACGAAGCGGCCGTCGACCGGGCGCTCATTGCTATCGCGGAGGCGTTGCGGCCCGGTGGCGTGCTCGCGGTCGACGTGTGCGATCTCGCATGGGGTGAAGCGCGACGAGACTGGTCCAGCCAGGGCCGCGTCGGTGACGACTGGGCGATCATCACCAGTTCTCGGTTCCGGCGGCGAACCGCTTCGTCCGGGAGATGACGACCTTCGTCCGCAACGACGACGGGTCCTGGCGCCGTGACGACGAGCGGCACGACAACGTCCTGATCGACACCACCCGCGTTCCCGCGTTCCTGGCGACGCACGGCGTCGAAGCGCGCGTTGCCGCCTCGTTCGGCGCCGAGGAGCTCCCGACCGGGCTGTGCGCACTCATCGGCCACCGCCCCGCGTAGGCCGATGCGAATCTTCCTCGACGGTGAGATGTCGAGCACGTGCCGCCCGACTGCGCGACTCCCGATAGATTCCCGCCCGTGGACTGGCGACTCGAGCTCGTGCAGGTGCCCGTCTCGGACGTGGATCGCGCGAAGGCCTTCTACACCGACAAGGCCGGCTTCAACGCCGACCACGACCACCAGGTGAGCGATGAGCTGCGCTTCGTGCAGCTCACCCCGCCCGGGTCCCCGACCTCGATCGCGCTCGGCACCGGCCTCAGCGACATGCCGCCGGGCTCGGTGCAAGGCCTCCAGATGGTGGTACCCGACATCGACGCCGCACGCGCCGAGCTCGTCGAGCGAGGCGTCGACGTCAGCGAGGTCCAGCACTTCCCGTGGGGTTCTTTCGTCTTCTTCAGCGACCCCGACGGCAACGGCTGGGCCGTCCAGTCGATTCCACGCCCGTAGCAGCTCGGGCGCGCACAGGCCGGGTGGCACGTGACCGCGGTGGACGGCGCACCGGACTGATGCGCCCGGGCCGGCACCGCTGATCCGTCCGAGCCCCTGCTCGCCTCGCTCGCTGCGCTCGCTCAGCTCGGGTCTTCGACCCGGGTCTCGGCCGGGCGGGCCGGACTGCCCGGGACGCATCGCCCGGCGGCCGCCCCCCGCTCCATTCGCGCGTCGGCCGGCCTACGTCTGCAGCGGGAGGATCTCGCGTGCGGCGAGGTCGAGCTCGGCGGCCCATGACCCCGGATCGTGCGCGGGCACCAGCACGAGCTTCGAGAAGCCGTGCTCGAGGAACTGCTCGAGGCGCGCCCGCAGCGCGGGCAGCCCGACCGGGACGAGATCGCCGGGCTCGACGTCGGGCCGGCGGGCCTTGATCCCCGACGCGAGCAGCTCGGGGATCGCGTCGCGTGCGTAGATGACGAGGGCGCCGTAGTGCTCGTCCTCGATCTCGCGGCCGGAGTCGGCCGCCGCCTCCTCGACGACGACGCGACCCGCCGCTACCTCCGCGGGGGTCGAGAAGCTCGGGAGCCAGCCGTCGCCGAGCCGTCCCACCCGCCGCAGCTCGCTCTTGGCGCGGCCGCCGAGCCACACGTCGGGCGGCTTCTGCACCGGTTTCGGCCGGACCGAGAGCCCCCGGTAGGAGAAGCGGGGTCCGTCGTGGTCGACGGCGTCTTCGGTCCACAGCCGCCGCACGAGTGGGAGCGCCTCGTCGAACCATGCGGCGCGTTCGTCACGCGTCACGCCGAACGCCTGCTGTTCCGCCGGGTTGGCGACGCCGAGGCCGAACGCGGGAAGCGTGCGTCCGCCGGAGAGCCGGTCGAGGCTCGCCCACTCCTTGGCGACGTCGGCCGGGTTTCGTCCCGGGAGCACCTGCACGCTCGTGCCGAGCTTGAGCTTCCGGGTCCGGCCGGCCGCGAACGCGAGGCCGACCATCGGGTCGGGAGCGTCGCCGGTGAGCCGCTCCGAGAGCCACAGCGAGTCGAAGCCGCGCTCCTCGAGCCCGTCGACGAGCTCGCCGAAGGTCGCGCTCTCGCGGAGCCCCTGCACGCCCAGCCCGTAGCCGATGCGGACTTTCACGGTTGGTACGGCCGGAGCTCGCGGCGGGCGATCTGCTGCTTGTGCACCTCGTCGGGCCCGTCGACCAGGTGCAGCGTCCGCGCGTGCGTGTACATCGACGCCAGCGGCCAGTCGTCCGACACGCCGGCGCCACCGAAGAGTTGAATCGCCCGGTCGATCACCGTCGTCGCGAGGCGTGCCGCCACCACCTTGATCGCGGCGATCTCGAACCGGGCACCCTTGTTCCCGACCGTGTCCATCAGCCAGGCGGCTTTGAGCACGAGGAGGCGGGCCTGCTCGATCTCGATGCGGGATTCGGCGATGCGGTCCTGCACGACCCCTTGCTCCGCGAGGGATTTCCCGAACGGCCTGCGCAACCATGCCCGCTCGCACATGAGCTCGAGCGCCTTCTCGGCGAGGCCGATCGCCCGCATGCAGTGATGTATGCGGCCCGGGCCCAGCCGCGCCTGCGCGATGGCGAACCCGCCGCCTTCCTCCCCCAACAGGTTCGACGCCGGGAGCCGCACGTTCTCGTACAGCGTCTCGCAATGGCCGCCGCCGGCGTCATGCCCGAAGACGGGGAGCGTGCGCACGACCCGCACACCAGGCGCGTCCATCGGCACCAGGATCATCGACTGACGGTGGTACGGGTCCGCATCGGGGTTCGAGACGCCCAAGAGGACGGCCACCTTGCAACGCGCCGACGCCGCGCCGCTCGTCCACCACTTGTGCGCGTTGACCACGTAGTCGTCACCATCGCGTTCAATCCGGCTCTGGAGGTTGGTGGCATCGGAGCTCGCCACCCAGGGCTCGGTCATCGCGAAGCAGGACCGGATCTCGCCGTGCAGCAGCGGCAGCAGCCACTCCTCTTGCTGCTCCGCGGTGCCGAACTCGGCGAGGATCTCCATGTTGCCGGTATCGGGCGCGGCACAGTTCGTCGCCTCCGCCGCGAGCAGGTTGCGTCCCATCAGCTCGCAGAGCGGCGCGTAGTCGAGGTTCGAGAGGCCCGCGCCCCAGTTCGGATTGGGGAGGAACAGGTTCCACAGGCCGCGCTGGCGCGCCTCGGACTTCAGGTCCTCCATGACGGGCGGGTGGAAGTGGGGGTCGCCTGATTCCTCCACCTGCTGCCGGTACACGGGTTCGGCCGGGACGACGTGCGTCTCGATGAAGTCGCGCAGCTGCTTCTGGAGCTCGAGCGAACGGGCGCTGAACTCGAAGTCCATCTCGCGGCACGCTACCCCTACATCCGGACGGCGGGCGGCGTAGAACTACTGGCGTGAGACCGCTGTTCGAGGTGTCGCTCCTCGCGGTCACCTGGATCATCGGGTGGCTGCTGCTCTGGCGCGTACCCCGGCTCCCGCTCGCCTCGAGCGCCGCCCGCGGCCGCAGGGTGTCAGTGGTGGTGCCCGCACGGAACGAGGCCGGCCGTCTCCCCGGCTTGCTCGCCGCGCTCGCCGCCCAGACGCGCCCCGCCGACGAGCTGCTGGTGGTCGACGACGATTCCGAGGACGACACCAGTGCCGTCGCCGGCGCGGCCGGCGCCGACGTCATCACCGCCCCGGCTCTGCCCGACGGCTGGACCGGGAAGACGTGGGCGTGCTGGACGGGCGCGCAGCGCGCGACGGGAGACGTGCTCGTGTTCCTCGACGCCGATACCGAACCCGAGCCCGACCTGCTCGCCCGCCTACTCGACGCGCTCGATCACCGGCCGGGGATGCTGTCGGTGATGCCGTACCACCGCATGCAGCGACAGTACGAGCGCCTCTCGGCCTTCTTCAGCGTGATCTCGCTCATGGGCGTCGGCGCGGCCTCGGCGCGCCCCTCGGCGCGCGTCACGGGAGCATACGGACCGTGCCTGGCCTGTGACCGCCGTGACTACGACACGGCCGGCGGTCACGAGTCGATACGCGGCGCCGTCGTCGACGACGTGGCGCTCGCGCAGCAGTTCCGCCGTGCCGGGCTGCCCGTGCGCGTCGCTGGGGGGCGCGGCGCCATCAGCTTCCGCCTCTACGGCGGCGGCCTGCATGACCTCGTCGAGGGTTGGAGCAAGAACTTCGCGTCCGGCGCCCGGTCCACGCCGGTCCTGCGCTTCCTGCTCGTGTTCGCGTGGGTGGTGGGCGTGGGCACCGCGGCGCAGGCGCCGGTTCGCGAAGCGATCGCCGCGATAGCCGGGTGGTCGGGTCCGGGAGTCGTGGTGTGGATCGGGTTCATCGCGTTCGCGGTGCAACTGGCTATGCAACTCCGTCCGCTCGGCAACTACTCGTGGGCGGCCGGGCTGTTCCCCATACCGCTGGCGGCGTGGTTCGTCATCTTCTTCCGGTCGATCGTGCTCACGGCGCGCGGACAGGTCAGGTGGAAGGGGCGAGCCGTCCCGGTACGACCGGAGCGGGCGAGGTGGTGAGCACCCTGGCGACGCGGCGGAATCTCGTCATCGTGTTGTTCGACGCCAGCGTGTGGGCGTCCTGGAGCGTGCTCTGCGGCTACGTCGCGCATCGCATCCCGTCGTCTCGCCTGGCGCTCGACCGCGGGTTGCTGCGCATCCGAGGGTTCGAGGCCGGCGGCCGGTTCTACGAGCGATGGCTCCGGATCAAGCGGTGGAAGGACCTTCTCCCGGAAGCAGGCGCGCTCTTCCGCGGCGGATTCTCGAAGCGACGCGTGAGCGCCGCCAATCCGGTCTATCTCGAGCGCTTCGCCGTCGAGACCCGGCGGGCCGAGCTCACGCACTGGTCGATCCTCGCCGCCAGCCCCTTGTTCTTCCTGTGGAGCCCGTGGTGGCTGGGACTGGCAATGGCTGGATACGGGGTCATCGCCAACGTCCCGTGCCTGGCCATCCAGCGCTACAACCGGGCTCGTCTGTTGCGTATGATCCGCCGGCCCTTCGCAGCATGGTCGGCTTGATCGTCCTCTGCCCGTTTGTTCCTCGATTACGTTTTCCGCAAATGGTTCACCTGACCGGTACTTACTCCGATGTCGACCATTCGGCCGACCCCGTGGGGGCGGCCGAATGGATGGACACGATGTGCGACTGGCCGTTCATTCGCGCCTACAAGGAGCGGACCGTCGACCTGCTGCGCGTCAAGCCCGGCGCGCGCCTCCTCGACGTCGGCTGCGGAACCGGCCATGACACCCGCGCCCTGGCGGTGACGGCGGGTCCCGACGGCATCGCGATCGGCGTCGACGCGTCGGCGGTCATGCTCAAGACGGCCCACACTCGCGGCGGCTCCTACCTGCAAGCCGACGCGCGGGCGCTGCCCTATCACGACGGTGCGTTCGAGGGCACCCGCATCGACCGTGTGCTCCAGCACGTCCCCGGGCCCGAGGACGCTGTCGACGAGATCACCCGCGTCACACGCGCGGGCGGACGCGTCGTCGCCATCGATCCCGATCAGGAGACGCTCATCGCCGACGTCTCCGATCCCGCGCTGCTCCGCAAAGTGAAGGACTTCCGGCGGGACCGCAACCTGTGCAATGGCACCATCGGGCGGCAGCTCCCGCGCCTGTTCCGGCGGGCGGGACTCGCCGATGTGGAATGCGAGGCGGCGACGCTCGTCCTCACGGATCCGCGTGATGCGTTCGGTTTCATGACGTGGCCACGGCTGATGCACGCCGAAGGGCTGCTCACCGACGACGAGGTCGCCCAATGGGACGCCGACATCGACGCCTCCGTCGCCGGCGGGGAGTTCATGTACGCCGTCACCTTCTTCATCACCAGCGGCTCGAAGCCCTGACGCGCGTCGTCGCGCCCGAAGCACCGCCTGACGCTTGACTCTCCCCCGGGGGGAGATCGGAGGATGGCCCCGTGGCCGGGGACGCGCTGCTGCGCATCGGTGATTTCTCGAGGGCGTCGTCGCTGTCGGTGAAGTCCCTGCGCGCCTATCACGAAACCGGACTGTTGGTGCCGGCCGACGTCGATCCTCGGACCGGATACCGGTCGTACTCGGTCGCCCAGCTGACCGATGCCGCCATCATCCGCCGGCTGCGCCTCCTCGACGTGCCCCTCGAAGCGATCAGGGAAGTGCTCGACGCCCGCGACCCGGCGGTCACGAGGAAGATCCTCGACGAGCACGGCAGCGTCCTCGAGGCGCGGCTCGCCGGGATGCAGCGGGCCATCGACGAGCTCAACGTGGCGCTCGAGGCACCGACGCTGCACACGCCCGTGCACCGCCGCCACGAACGGGCGCTCACCGTGCTCACCTTCTCGGGGACGGTCAGCGAGGCAAGCTGGCTCGCATTCCTCGACCGGGCGTTCGCCGCCCTGTCCGAGGCCGCCGCCACCGACGGTGCCGTGGTCGTCGGTTCCTTCGGCGGGTGCTACCCGACGCTCCTCGACGACGACGCGCAGGAGGTGGTGGCGTTCCTGCCGGTCGCGTCGGCACCGCTGCTCTCAGCTTCGTCGCGCGCCGTCGGGGTGCAGGTAGGCGAGCTGCCGGCCACCGAGGTCGCCGTCGTAGCCCATCACGGCGCCTACGACGACATGGACGACACGTACCGGAACCTCGGGGCGTGGGTCGCCGAGCATGCCGAGCCGGCCGACCTGCCGGTCCGGGAGCTGTACCTCGTCGCCGCGTCGCACACCGACGATCCCGACGAGCTCCGCACCGAGCTCTGCTGGCCAATCCGCAGCGCCGACGTCTGACGCTCAACCGATCATCAGGAGAATCCCGTGGCTTCGATCACCAAGCAGGTTGTCATCGACGCATCGCCCGGCGACGTCTGGGAAGCGCTGCGCGACTTCGGTGCCGTCCACCAACGGCTCGCACCCGGGTTCGTCGTCGACTGCCGGCTCGAGGGCAACACGAGGGTCGTCACCTTCTTCAACGGCGCGGTGGCACGCGAGCTGCTGGTCGCCGTCGATGACGACGCCCGTCGCCTCGTCTACTCCGTCGTCGAGAGTCCCTTGGGAAGTACCCACGACAACTCGTCCGCCCAGGTCCTCCCGGACGCGGACGGTCGAAGCCGGTTCGTCTGGATCAAGGACGTCCTCCCGGACGAGCTCGCTCCTCGGATCGACGAGCTCATGGCGCACGGCATCGGCGTCGTCAAGCAGACGCTGGAGGCCCCGACGTGGTCCCGCGCCTAACTGCGCGGGACCACGTCCGGGCGGTCTTCCACCGGAACCGGCACGGGCACGAGCGCGGGGGCTCCCGCCGGAGCGACCGTCCCGCCGAGCGACTCGTCCGACACCGACCGAGTGCGACGCTCGAATGCGACCGTTGCGATGAGCGCGCCGAGCGCGGCCGCGATGCAGATGACGAGGAACGCGGCGTGGAATCCGTCGAAGCCGGCTTGCGAGACGAGCACGGTCGACACCGCCGCGACACCGGCGGCACCTCCGATTTCGCGCATGGTCTCGACCAGGCCGGCCGCCAATCCCGTCGCCGCATCGGAGACGCCTGACAGCGCTCCGATCTGCACGGAGGGAGCGCAGAGCCCGATTGCCACCCCGGCGAGCAGCAGCGCCGGCAGCAGATCCGTGACGTAGTTGGCGTCAGCCGGTACCCGCGTCAACCAGAGGACTCCGATCGCGAGCAGGGAGAGCCCGGTGACGAGGAGACGGCGCACGCCGAAGCGACCAACGAGCCGGGCGCCGGTGAAGGCGGACGCAAGGAAGGCGGTCACCGAGGTCGCCAGCCACGACACGCCCGTCTTCGTCGCCGAGTATCCGAGGCCCTGCTGCATCAGCAGCGAGCCCAGGAAGATGAACGAGAAGAAGGCGCTGAAGGTGAAGAACGCCGAGAGGTTGGCCGCGACGAGCGTGCGATTCCGGAGCGCGGTAGCGGGAACGAGCGGATGGCGGGACCGCCCCTCGATCCGCACGAAGGCGGCGAGCAACAGCGCCGCCGCCCCGAACAGCAACAGCGTCGAAGCAGAGGCCCAGCCGTAGTCGGCGCCCCGGTTGAGGGCGTACACGAGCAGCAGCAGCCCACCGGTCACGGTGCTTGCGCCGGCGACGTCGAACTGTCTGCCGCCCCGTTCCGCGCGGTCGGCGACGAGGAACACGGTGGCGAGCGCGATGAGCACGATGCCCACGGGCACGTTGATGAAGAACACCCACCGCCAGCCCGGGCCGTCGGTCAGCAGCCCGCTGGCGATCACGCCGATCGACGCGGAGGTGCCGCCCACGGCGCCGAAGATCCCGAGGGCGCGGTTGCGCTCCTGACCCTCGGAGAAGGTGACGGCGAGGATCGAGAGTGCGGCCGGCGCCACCAGGGCGGCGCCGAAGCCCTGGAGCCCTCGGGTGACGATCAGGAGCCCGATCGACTGGGAGATGCCGGCGAGGAACGACGCGCCCGTGAAGATGGTCAGTCCGGTGAGGAGGATCCGTCGCCTGCCGAGCAGGTCGGCCAGGCGCCCGCCGAACAGGAGGAATCCCCCGAGCATGAGGCCGTAGGCGATGACGACCCACTGCAGGGTGCTCTGGCTGACGCCCAGGTCGCGCTGGATCGACGGCAACGCCACGTTCACGATGGCGACGTCGAGGATCACCATGAACTGGGCCGCGCACGTGAGCGCCAGGATCAGGTTCCTGGCGCCGGTACGGGTGGTGGTGGCCATCTCGCTCTCCTCACTCCGGGGTTTGCCAAGACGACGAACGGGAGACCGCCGAATCGACACGATCGTTGCTTCAAAGCAGCTGCCTTGCTTTTAGCAAGTAACGTTGCGAAAGTCAAGCGAGCCGGGCATACTCGTGGTGTGACACGTGGCTATGGGCAGTTCTGCGGTGTGGCCCGCGCGCTCGACGTGGTGGGCGGGCGGTGGGCTCTCCTCGTCGTGCGTGATCTGCTCACGGGGCCGAAGCGCTTCGGGGAGCTGCAGGAGGGCCTGCCCGGGATTCCCACGAACGTGTTGACGTCCCGGCTCCGCGAGCTCGAGGAGGCCGGGATCGTGCAGCGGCAGGTACAAGATCGCCCGGGTGGCGGCGTCGTCTATGCGCTCACCGAGTACGGCCTCGAGCTGGAGGGGGTCGTGCTGCAACTCGGGTTCTGGGGCGCCAAGGGGCTGCGCGGGCCCCAGAAGGGCGACTTCATCAGCATGGACTCGCTGGCGCTCGCGTTGCGCGGTGCCTTCCATCCGGAGAACGCACGCGGAACGCGCCGCATGTACGAGTTGAGGATCGGCGGCAAGTCGCTTCGCATCGCAGTGAAGGGCGGAAAGGCGTCGATCCCCGCGTCATCGTCGCAGGAGCCGGACGTCGTGATAGAGACCGCACCCGGCGTGATGAGCGAGCTGCTCACCGGGTCGACGGACATCGACGCCGAGATCAGCTCGGGCCGCATGTGTCTGGAAGGCGATCACGTCGACGCAGAGCGCCTGTTCGAGATGTTCCGTTTCCCGTCCACCGAGGACGCGCGCGTCTAGACCGTCAGCCGGTCGCGTCGATCCAGTCGGCGATCGCGAGGACAGCCTCGTCGCGGCCGGTGGGCAGACCGTAATGGTCGGAGTCGATCTCGACGCGGTCGACGCGAGGCGCCGCGAGCGATGTTGCGATCAGGTCGGTGTCGGACGGGAAGATGCCGTGGTCGCCCGAGTAGCTCACGACGAGCGCGGGAAGCGTCATCCCGGGACCGGTACGTTCGATCGACGCCCGCGACGACAAGCCCGACCACGTCGACAGCCACGCCTCCGGCGACACGATCCGGCCGAACCCCACGGCGCCGTAGTTGATCCAGTCGGGGCGCACACCCCACAGCGAGCCGACGGTGCGCCGTGACGGGTCCAGCGAGAGGTCCACGAAGCGCGGGTCGGCGTCGGTGCGGTACACGGTGAGGAAGTCGGTGGCGATCGAGCGCCGGCGATCGCCGACCGATCCGGACTGGTCCCACCGGGCGCGTGCTTCGCGCCGCCGCGCCACTCGTTCCCGCGCCAGCGCGTCGAGACGCTCGACGCGGGCTCGCTGCGCATCGCGGTAGCGCTTCACGAACTCGGGTTCGTACCGCGTCTCGCCCGGTGGCTCGACGAACCCGTTGGCGGGGTCGTACAGGTCGAGTGCGGGGTCGCACGACACCGGGTCGTTCTCGTCGGTCACGGAGGCGTCGATGGCACGCAGCAGGTAGAAGCCCTCGCCGACGTGCGCGGCGAGGTACACCATGGCGTCGGCGGGCGGCAGGTCGAAGCGGTCGAGGTCGAACGGATCGCCCGCCGCGGTGTCCTTCAGGCGTGCCCCGGTGACGCTCGACTGCTGCACGTAGAACGTGAGCAGCGAGCCGCCGCCCGAGTTTCCGCACATCACGACGCGGTCGTAGCGTTTTCGCAGTGCGGCCACGCCCGCGGCCACGTCGAGGAGGACGACCTCGTGGAGCAGGGTCGAGTCGTTGTTCAGCCAACGCGTGTTGAGGCACAGCACCGCGTACCCGGCATCGACCAACCCGGGGACGGCGTAGTGGTGCGAGAAGTTCGCCCGCGGGTGGACGAGCAGCACGGCGGTGGTCTCGCCGCCGCGTGCGTACAGCCATCCGCCGGCGACCGCGCGGTCGGCCGTCTCGAGCACGAGCGGGTCGCAGACCGTCCCGGTAGGTGGCGGGCGGCTCCACTCCGCGACCGCGTACGGGTTGTCGTAGCGGCCGACGCGCGTGGTCCGGGCCATGCGCGAACGTCTAGGTGGTGGCGACGGTCTTCTGAGCCTGGTGGAACGTCGGTGCCGGCGCTTCCTTGAGCGGCGGATTCGCCTCGGTCAACATCCGCTGCGCGTCCTCGCGGTCGGCGTCCGTGAAGGGCTTCGTGGTCGCACAGAACTCCACCAGCGTCCCGTTGGGGTCGACCGCGTAGATCGACGTGCACCATCCGTGATCGATCTCGGCGACGTCGTGCCCGGCGTCGAGCCACCGGTGCTTGTGCGCCTCGATCCCGGCGAGATCGCCGGCATCGAACGCGAGATGGTTGGTCCAGATCGGGAGACCCAGCCCGGCGGAGAGCGAAGGCTCGAACTCGGTGGGGACGTTCTCGTCGTCATGGATGTCCCAGAACGCGATCAGGCCTTGGCCGTGCGTGTCGTAGAACAGGTGCCGGGCCCAGCCGCCACCATCGGTCGCGGCCGCCTCGACCTTCACCAGGTCGAAGCCCATGGCCTCCGTGTAGAAAGCGTGGGTCGCGGCCACGTTCCGAGTTGCGACCGCGACATGGTGAAAGCCCATCGTGCCCTCCCGACTCCGAGGGCCACCAGCATCGCGCGGGAGGCAGCGTGGACGAGCGCAACGTTCATCCCGACCCAATCGTGCAGTTTCGGGACTGGATCGACGAGGCAATGGCCGAGGGCGTCCGCGAGCCCGACGCGATGACGATCGCAACCGCCGGCCGCGACGGCATGCCATCGGCCCGAACCGTGTCGCTGCGAGGCTTCGACGAGCGCGGCTTCGCGTTCTACACGAACTACCGCAGCCCGAAGGCCCGCGACCTCGACGACAACCCGCGGGCTGCGGTCGTGTTCCACTGGCGGGAAGTCGAACGGCAGGTGCGGGCAACGGGGACAGTCGCGCGGCTCTCGCGCGAGGAGTCACTGGCGTACTGGCGCAACCGTCCGCTCGGGAGTCGCCTCAGCGCGCTGGTCTCGCCCCAGAGCGAGGTCGTCGCCGACCGGGCCGAGCTCGAAGCGGCATACGAAGCGGCCGCCGCCCGCTATGGCGACGACCCGCCGCTGCCGGACTCGTGGGGCGGCTACGTGGTCACGCCCGACGAGGTCGAGCTGTGGGAGGGGCGGCCGAACCGGCTGCACGATCGCGTGCGGTATCGCCGCCTGGACGACGGGTGGGTGCGGGAGCGGTTGGCGCCGTGAGCGTGGGCCACTTGGCGGGGCATGGGTCAACAGAGGGCAGACGCCGCCACCGCCGGGCCTTCGGCGTTCGACGAGTTCCCGGCCTCGTCGGACGCCTCGACCCGCCACGTGATGGTGCCGTCGGCCGTGTAGGGGCCGATGGGTGCTTCGAACGCCCCACCGGAGGCCGTCATCCTCTTGCGTGTCTCGGCGCCCGACGGGGTGTCGACGAACACGAGCTCCACCGACGCCAGGTGGTCCCCGGGATCGACCACGCTGGCCAGGGCCGATGTCGTGGTCTGTCGAGGGCCGATGCATCCGAAGACGGTCGCGAGGTTGTACACGATCGGCCCGCGAGTGTCGGGCCCTGGTGCAACGGTGGTGACGGGTGGAGCGGTCGTCGGCGGCGTAGTGGTGGCGGCGGGCGGCTTCTTCTCCCGGGGGGCGGCAGCCTTCGTTTCGGAGGCGAAAGACCGCGTGTCACGGCCGAACCCGCGGAAGTCGGTGTAGATGGCCGCGACGAACACCGCCGCGATCGCGACGACCGCCGCGCGGACCAACAGGCGGCGCCGCGGATACATCGAGCGCGGGAACCCGCTGCGACGCAGCCGGGGCGGCGGCGGCACCAGGCTCTCGACCTCGTCGTACGCGTCGTACTCCCGCTCGGCGACCTCGCCGTGGCTGCCCTCGACGGCGGCGGCGCCCTCGACCGGGGCCGCGATCTCGGTCGGCTCGGTCGGCTCCGGCGGCGCAGTCACTGCGTCGCTCGTCGCCGCGGGCGCATCGGTCGTCGCGCTCGAGGCGGACGTGGCCGCCGCCGCGTCGTCGGGTGGGGGCTGGCCCAGCACCGCCGCCGTCCACTCGGGCGGGCCGAGCACCGACCACAGCAGGTCGACGCGGTCCAGCACCTCGTCACGGACCTCGGGTGGCGCCGGCTCCGCCGGCACCTCGCCGAGGAGCTGCATGGGTTCCGGCTGGTCCTCACGCCAGAGCGAGCACTTCCGGCACGTGTCGAC
>Ga0126313_10001307_pt1 | contig 13043 bp, 16 predicted proteins | sample Plot105A_FD_89954 | JGI IMG/M metagenome (GOLD analysis project Ga0126313, IMG submission 89954) | Serpentine soil microbial communities from UC McLaughlin Reserve, CA, USA - Plot105A | ecosystem: Environmental > Terrestrial > Soil > Grasslands | place: USA: UC McLaughlin Reserve, Lake County...
TGAAGTAAAGCGTCTTCGCGATATGCACGAAGCTTCCCGATAGGAAGTAGAATATACCCTTTGTAGAGGGCCCTTTTAACCGGGCTCTTGTTCTGTGGAAATAAGTACTCATGAGGACGGATACAAGGTTTTTTCTTGTTTTAAAAACTTTGGCAAACTATTTACTTATTAAACGAGGATAGAACAGGACCATGGAAACCGGTATGTCCTTATGGAAGGGCGGTGAAGCGTTTCGCAGATTGTTGAACGAAAGGTAAATTTAGATTTCCAGGCCGACAAGGGTATAAAATCGACACAATAATTATGGCCCAGTAAAAATAGAAGAAGTTAATCATTACCCTTTTGACTACTAGTCCTACCCTGATGAGAGCGACATGTTGAGCTTATTTAGGAAGCCTTGGGGAATTGCTGAAGGCACCAACAGCGATTTAAAGTTGCCCTTTATACTGGATGTTGAAACCGTTATATAGAAAAATTATAAGGAACTAACTATGATGACTATTACAAGCTACCAAACCCAGGCATGTTTTAATGCATGGGTCAATTGCGAAAACTTGCTTGTTTCACTGGCACAAGCAAAAACTGTTTTCTCCAGGAAAACGACTAAAATAATAGACGAGTGCGCTCTTATTTGCATGGGTACCTTTCATGCCATAAAAAGTTATTCTCCCAACATAAGTAATATGGCTTTGTTATGTGTAGGTATATGTGAAGAATGCGCTGAACTATGTGAAGACCAGCAAGGTGAAAGTTTTACGGAATGTGCCCGTATTTGCCGGGAATGTTCTAAAACAATAAGCCAACTGGCTTTTTCATCTAACCCCTGATCGAAAACTTTTTTGTATGGTTAAAGGAGCTAGTAATAGCTCTTTTTTTGTTACAATTAGCCAGCACTTATTGATAGATTAGGGCAATAATACTTGCTTATTTAATCACAGATTTATTGGTGCGTCACTTACTTTTCTGTCAGCGGGTTTTACATACCCCATTATAAAACAGTCTATAACACTACCAAGGGAGAAAGTATATACATGAAAAAACGGCTACAGTGGAGACTGTAGCCTTGCTGATAGAATGGACCGTGTATATGAGAAAGACTAAAAGTATTTATGCTCTTCTGATAATGCCTAACAATAATGCGATAACGGCAATCACAATTAAAATATGAATTAACCCAGTTGCATGCCATGCAAACACACCTAATAACCAACCTATAATCAGGATTACTGCTATGATGTAAAGTAAATTTCTCATTGTTTAATCTTTTTAATTGTGCTGATTGTTATTTATCATTATTTAAAAAAACATTGCCACTGATTGCAAAGCTTCAAAACAATCTTTTTTGTAGAAGAAGCAAAAACAGGATAGCTTTCTGTGTACAAAACGCCCCATGGCAATATTAATATGCTTTTGATGGTTCGATGGCTGGCATAGGTTTCTTTATAAATGCAAAAAGGAAGTATGAAACGGTTAGGCAAAGTATTTAAGCTGATTGGAAACGCAGTTCATTCTTTTTTAAATGATGAAGGGTTTAAATTAAGTGCTTCATTGAGTTACTATACCGTATTCGCATTGGGGCCGCTGCTAATTATTATTATTTCTTTAGCAGGCATTTTCTTTGGTCGGGAAGCAGTTCAAGGCCGTATTTATCACGAGATTAATGGCCTTGTAGGAAGTGAAGCGGCCATTCAAATACAGGATATAATAAGTAACATCCAACGTTCGCATGCAACCACCGCAGGAGCTATCATTGGCGGGATCGTCCTTATTATAGGAGCCACCGGTGTTTTTACAGAAATGCAAGGCTCTATCAACTTCATTTGGTCTGTAAAAGCAAAACCAAAAAAAAGTTGGATAAAGTATCTCATTAACCGCTTAATCTCTTTTTCTTTAGTAGTAGGGCTGGGATTTCTTTTACTGGTTTCTCTTATCGTAAATGCACTTTTGACTTTATTAAGCGACAGGTTAATAAAGTTTTTCCCCAACTATACAGTGACACTCTTTCACATCCTTAACACTGTGATTATATTGATAGTAATTACAGGATTATTCACCGTAATCTTTAAAGTCTTACCAGATGCTGTTATATCGTGGACAGACGCTTTGATTGGTTCGGCCCTGACCGCTGCCCTTTTTTTGTTCGGAAAATTTTTGATTGGCATCTATATTGGGAAAGCTAACCTTGGAATAACCTATGGTACTGCGGCCTCAGTTGTTATCATACTCACCTGGGTTTATTACTCATCAGTGATTTTATATTTTGGAGCAGAGTTTACAAAAGTGTATGCATTAAACTCCGGAGAAGGCATCAGGCCAAAACAAACGGCAGTGTTTATTATAAAACAGGAAGCCAAAGAAATTCCTCAATCAAGATTAAATGTCTGATATCGTTGTGTCATGAAGATGAATGTACACCAGTCCAAATGGCACAAGTTTTTAATAATTTAGGAGTGGGCATGGAAAAGATAATAGGATGATTAAAACAGGTGTATATGAAAAACATAAGGCATCCGAATTTCATATTAGGCATTATTAGTTTTGTTCTTCTTTTCATTGGAATCGGGATGAGGGCAAATGGGTTGCAGGGCGGTGATTACGTATTAGGATCGAGCTTTCTATTAGGAGCGATCCATTGGATATGGAGTATCGTTGACGTATTTAAAGATTACAGGATTAATTCCAGCTCTGAAAACAGGATCATCTGGGTGATACTTGTCATTATTATACCTCCTGTTGGGGGCTTGCTTTATTATGCAATGAGCAAGACCGTTAGGATGTAGCTAATCCAGTTTATCTTATCTTAAACACCCCGTAATTGCAGGCCTACGCGCTGGGAAAAGTAATTGTAAACGTTGTTCCTTGCTTTACTACTGATGTAACGTCAACATTTGCTTTGTGCGATTGCAAAATGTTCAAAGTGGCTGCAAGCCCCAGACCCATGCCATTTCGTTTGGAAGTAAAATAGGGCTCAAAAAGCCTGGAAATATTTTCTTCGGGAATACCACAGCCATTATCTTTTATAGTAACCACGTGGGTATCCTTGGCACTGTCTATAGTAATATTTAACTCACCGGTCAGGCTTGGTACAGCTTCTACAGCATTAATAATAATATTTAGAAAAGCGATCCTCAGCTTTTCTTTGTTGGCCATTACATAGCAAGGTTCATCAGCATATTTTATTTGCATGTTCACATGCTGCAGTGTAATCCGGTCCAGCGCTTCTGCAATACTTTCATCCATGATAGCCTGTAAAGTACACTGGTCAAATACAAGATCTGTTGGACGGGCAGTATCTAACAGCTCGGTAATAATATCACCTATGCGTTTACTGTTTCGTTGAACAATGTCCAGAAATAATTGCGATTCTTCGTTGCCGTCCTGACCCTGCAGCAACTGCTCTACTGACATATTGATATTATTGAGAGGGTTGCGCACCTCGTGGGCCAAAGTTCTGACCAAGCGGCCGGTGGCCCCCAATTTTTCAATAAGCAAGTTTGCCTTCTCTGCTCTTCTCATATTAGTAATGTCATGTAATAGGCCCTGGTAATAAGATCCGGCTTCATCAACCGTAGCAGTGGCTGAAAAAACACAGGTTTTCTTCTCCCCGGTTTTGGTTTGTACTTCAATCTCCAGGTCACTCACGGCACCTTCTTCATACATAATCTTCTGAAGAAGACTTTTGTCGGTAGGATCCGAAATGAGATCAAAAACTGTTTTTTGCCTGAGCTCTTCTTTTTCATAACCCAATAAAACGGAAGTAGCCTGGTTCATGTCTATATAACGCAAAGTTCTGTCGGCAATGAACACAGCATCTTTCGATAACTCAAAAATGCTCCTGTATTTTTTTTCATTGGCCCTTAATGCTTTTAAATAGGCCATTCGTTCAAGCGAATAACGAATGCACCTTTCGAGTTTATCCGTGGTAAGCTCTGTTTTGATGAGATAATCTGTGGCTCCCATTTGCATGGCCTCTATATCTACATCCTTATTTCCTTTACCAGTTAGCAGTACAATTGGCTCCTCTACCTGCCAGCGAACCGCCTCCTTTAAAAAATCAAGTCCTGTTCGGGCGCCAAGGCGATAGTCAACAAAATATATATTGTACTTGCGTTCCTTCAAATTCTGAATCGCATCATTGTATTTATAACACCAGTCTATCTGGAGCTGATACTCCTGTATCTGCTTGAGGTACTCAGAGGTGATAAAAAAATCATCTTCGTCATCATCTATAATTAATATACGAACTATCGGAGGCTTTACTGCGCTCATTTTTACATTTTACCTAATAAAGAAATAGAAACATACAACCTTGAGACTTTATCTCATTCACAGTAAAGCTGGCTTTATATTGGTCAAGAATAGGGGTGTTTATTTGTGGCTACATAATGAGCTAATCCCTTTATTGGTTATTAAACTCCTGGTATTGCTTCATCTTATTATAAAGTGTTTTCCTGTCAATATTTAGCAACTTGGCAGCCTTGCTTTTATTAAAGTTCACTTTCTTCAATGCTTTTAATATCATTTCATATTCAGCATCAATACTGGCTCCTTTCAGGGTAGTTTCAGAAATGGTTCTGGGGCTCTCTGCTATCTCGGTAACCGTTGTTGGAATTGAATTTACAGCCGCGGGTTCGGGTTGCTTATCAAACTGCAACTTGTTAAAGTGAGATATTTCAAAAGGAAGTGAACTTGCTTCAATTTCTTCGCCATCACTTAATAAAGTTGCCCTTTTTATAACATTTTTCAGTTCGCGTAAGTTGCCATACCACACATAGCTTCTAAATATATTTTCTACTTCGGGACTAAATCTCTTTATATTTTTACCAAGCTCCTGGTTTGTTTGAAATAAAAAATGATTGGCAAATAACATCACGTCATCCGGACGTTGACGCAGCGGCGGAATATCTATGCTGAATTCGTTAAAACGGTGATACAAATCCTCTCTAAACTTGCCTTTGCGAACGGCATCCCATAAACGTTCGTTACTCGCTATTATAATGCGCACTTCCAGCTCAATATCTTTTACACCACCGACGCGACGCATTTTTCTTTCCTGTACCACACGTAAAAGCGACACCTGGATATCATAGGATAAGTTACCTACTTCATCAAGAAATATGGTGCCTGTGTTAGCCAACTCAAAACTTCCGATCTTTTGGTTTAAGGCGCCTGTAAAGGAGCCTTTTTCATGGCCGAATAACTCGCTTCCTGCTAATTCCTTAGACAGGGCTCCGCAATCAATAGCCACGAATGGCTTGTTTTTCCTTTTGCTGCGTTTATGAATTTCCTGTGCAACTGCTTCCTTGCCGCTTCCACTTTCACCATGAATAATTACCGTATAATTGGTTGGGGCTACAAGGTCTATTTGTTGTAAAATCTGGCGGAAGACTGGGGTATCGCCAAAAATATATTCACCCGATACTGTTATGGCTGGTTGTTTTTCTCTTGCTGCCGCAGGTTTTTCAGTCTTTTCTTCAGAGGAAAAAGCGGCAGGTTGCGCTTGCAGGGATTCGCCTTCCTTGTTAGTTGTCTCAAGGGCCTTTTTGATGGTGACTAGTATCTCATCAGGGAAAAGCGGCTTGGTTATATAATCATAAGCGCCCATCTTCATTACTTCAACCGCTATTTTGATATCGCTATACCCTGTAATAATAATTACCGGCATGTGAGGATATCTTTCCTTTATTTTTCCCAGTAAAACATTGCCTTCCATATCTTCCAGCCTGAAATCACACATAATCAGGGATGGTTCAACAGTTTCTAATAATTCCAAAGCTTTTTTACCACTGTACGCTTCTGTTACTTCATAGCCGTGACGGGTAAGGAAACGTTTTAACAAAAGGCACATATCTCTGTCATCATCAATAATTAAAATATTCTGCATCTCTATTTGTTGTTTGTTTTATGGTTCGAAATTAAAAGTAACGAAATTAAGCCCATAAGCCACGTACATGTGACACGGGTATTTGTAATTGCTCCCTGTATTTAGCTACAGTTCGCCTGGCTACTGAAAAGCCTTTTTGAGAAAGTATCTTTACCAATTGCTGATCGGTGTAAGGATTGTGCTTGTCTTCTGTCTCTATCACTTCTTCAATCGCCGACTGAATTACTTTATTACTGATTACTTGTCCTTTTTGGTTGGCAATTCCTTCTGTAAAAAGGTCTTTCAAAAGCAGTAAACCAAAGGGAGTTTCCGCATATTTATTACAAGTTATTCTTGACACGGTAGAAATATCTACGCCAACCATTTCTGCAATATTTTTCAGGATCATTGGTTTTAACTGATTAATGTCACCGGTCATAAAATAATCATATTGTAACTCCACTACAGCCTTCATAATTTTCAACATGGTGCTTTCTCTCTGTTGTACCGCATGAATAAACCATTGGGCCGATTGTAATTTGTTTTTTATATACTGAACGGCCGACTTGTCTGTAGTAACCTTTGCATTGTTCTCCGCCATTTCTTTCCAGGACGAATTGATATTTAAACTTTCGGAACGCTGGCGAAATAACTGCACTTCAATAGTATCCCCGTTACGGGTAACTATAAAATCAGGAACAATATTCTGATTAACTCCTTCTTGCAATTCACAGACCGGTCTCATCTTTAACGAGGCTATAAGACGAAGCACAATTTTTAATTCTTCATCATCAATCAATAAATGAGCTTTGATTTTATCCATATTCCTGTTGTGCAGGTCATTAAAATGCTGCTCTAATAATTTTACAGCAGTACGCACGTCCGGCCTTTTTGTATTCTGGCGATATAATTGAATCAGAAGACATTCCTTAATGCTCCTTGCCCCTATTCCAACAGGCTCCAATTGATGAATCTTAATTAATATTTCTTCAATCTCTCCGGCCTCTACCCACCGGTTATATTTAAAGGAGATGTCTTCGGCCAGGTCCTCCAACTTTTGCTCCATCAAACCACAGTCGTTTAATGAATCAATAATAAATTCTGCCAATTCAATTTCTTTTACATCTTCGGTGGTAAGCTTGTATTGTTCCTTTACGGATATACGATAATCAAAACTATTGGTTATAGGTTTTTCCGGAAGCTTGTCATTATGTAAAGTACATCCGTACTCAAACTTATAATCCGGAATGTCATCATATCCATATTCTTCCCAGTCCTGGTAATCCTGTACCGAATCCTTATTAAACTTATCGACTACTGGCTCAAATTCATTTTTTTGATCCTCCAATAGTGGATTGTCTTCTATCTCCTGCTGAATGCGTTGCTCTAACTCTAGCGTATTTAAGTGGAAGAAATTAAGCAACTGGATTTGTTGCGGCAGTATCTTCAGTCTTTGCTTTTGTCCTAGATGCTGGTTGATCATTGTGCTGATTTTGGCGTACTATTTATAAAACAACTCTGACACCAAAAAGAAAACAGCGTCAAAAGAGTTTTCTTTATTTGATAATCAATAAATTAAGTGGCGAGTGAGGCAGAAGAGTTAAAAATTATTGCTTACTATATTAAATCTTTAAAGCATTTTTTGGGGAAAAATTTTCTCACCGGGCAACTGTATCCAAATCAGACCTAATGAAGAGCTCGCCGAAACGGAAAATAAAAAACGCAGTGCTTACTGCGTCCCAGCTAATAGAGTTAGTATCTATAAAAGATCATCATTCTTAGGCCTGGTTCTATATTCAAAAAAAGAAGGTATAGGATATCTTTCCCCTTTTGGCGATGAAGACGGATCCGAAAATTTTCTTTCTATAATGGGCTGTCTACCCAAAGGCATTGTTGGTTTACCTGCACTAACGGTTTGGGTAGCTGCAGAAGCATTTCTAATTGTCATTGTGTTTTGCATAGCAAGTGTAAAAAAAATTACAATCTGTTCTAAGCTATACTAAGTAAAAAATGTACCATTTTGAATTAGCCTGAATATCCGGCCTCTGGCGACATTGTTTAGCTTTTAGTGGAATTGTTTCCTCAAATAACCCATCAATAATTTTTTAGAGTGGACACACTGAAAAGCCCATTATGGTACAATTCTTTAAGCTATATCTATGAAAATTTATTAACCAACAAAACCCTTAATTTATGTTACGCTGGACAATCATCTTTTTAGTCGTAGCCATAATAGCCGCGATATTTGGCTTTGGTGGAATAGCAGCTGGTGCAGCTTCTATTGCAAAAATTTTATTCTATATTTTTTTAGTATTGTTTGTGCTTTCTTTGATAGCAGGTGGATTCAGAAGAGTCGACTAAGAAATACTACTTTAAGACAGGTGCGGTTTATAGCTGCACCTTTTTTATGAATATGCTACGCCACTTTATTAAAATTGGCTGTTGTAATGAATATTTCCCTTAATGATGAATGCCTCCGTGATAGCGGAGGCATTCTTTAACCTAACCCTCTGATGACAAAACTTTTAAAATAAAGACCCCCGCCAATCGTTCATCACATCCACCTAAACTCTAACACTGCACGGGGGTTTAAGAATCCTTGTGTCGTTAATTCCTCAATCAATCCTGATCATCTTGTATTTTATCATCGCTTCCAGTCGCCTCACTTGTATTGGCTGCCGTTTGCGGCTGACCTTTTACTGTTTTATCACCTCTTTGTTGATTAACAATTACTTTCTCGTCCAGGCGGCTATCAGTTGGTGATGATTCTGCCAGCGCATCATCTCCTCCTTCTCTACGCGGCGTTACATCCGGAAAAGATTCAAAAGTTGAATTGTCCCTGTTGGAGTCAGAAAATGTAAAACGGGTATTCTCATCTCTATTCATAAATTGTATTTTAGTTTGAATGAGATACATATATAAGCTAAGTAAAAACTGTACCCGCTTTCATGCCTTTACCAGTAGGAGCTTTAAAGAAAGTTTTTCCTCAAACAGACAAATTAATGGAATTACTTCTACAGGCTAACCTTCCCGATTCCGGGATGTACATATCCATAACACACTTCGGTTAAATAATAAGGTTGAACAGTAATTTCAAAAGGAGAAGATCATCGAACCGATATTAACCTGTTTGAGAAGTGGCTACTGGGTCCGGGTCTGGTTTAGGGCGAAGCTTAGAAAAAATACTATTGATCTTCTGCATTAGCTTAGCTCTCTGCTGCTCGGTAATAATGTGCGAAGAATAATTTTTAATTACATAGGGAACCAGGATCTTAGTGAACCATCCTGCTTTTGCCAATAAAACACGACGAACTAAAAGATCAACACTAAAGTCCAAACCAAAGTTGGTCAGTGCTCCTGTTTTATCCCGGGTGGTGAACTTATTTATTGTTTTCATCGCGTTACCTATTGGCTTCAGCCCTTCTTTTACACCGGCCAGATCATCACGAATCAACAATTCTGTCGTTTTCAGTTGAGATAATAAACGTTGCTCTTCCTGCAAAAGGTCTTCATATGTTTTGATCTTACTCATAAACCTTACTAATAATTGTGTTCCTGACTAGTGGTACGATAACTTTCTTGCGCAAAGCGAAAACAAGAATAACTAAAAGTAAAAAGAAACCGGCTACGCAAAAGAATCCCCCGGCCCTACTTTCCAACAAATCTCCAAGCCAAAAGCCAATTGCTGTAAAAGCAAAAACTAAAAAGAAAAAAGTAAATAGAAACGCGGCAACCCCAATCACTACTCCCGAAACTGCATTAGATGCTCCGGTGGTTGCTTTTGCTTTGGCTAACTGCACATAAGTCTTTAAATACTCACTAACGTGGTCTTTGAGATGTGTAGCCTTTGTTTTCAGATCTTCTTTGGTTTGTGTACCGTTGCCGTTTTGCGTTGTAAAATCTTCCATGTGCTGCTTGGTTTCTACTAAGATAAAAAAAGAGCAGGCCAGTGTTTGACCTGCATCATTCTAATTAGCTAAAGCTTTCCGTTACATTGTTGAATTTAGTACCCGCATCTGATGCAGCTCTTGATCCTTTCCTGGTGAGATTGCCAACTTCATCTTTTGCGTTAGCAAAAAGATCGGACAAATGACTAGTCCAATCTCCAGCTCTCTGCGATATCCTGGAACGCAATTCTGTGCCTTTTTCAGGGGCCAAAAGTAAACCTACTGCTACACCCGCGGCGGCAGCACCTACTATTCCAAGAAGGATTTTTGTTTTTGTAGACATAGTATTACTATTTAGGATGACAATAATTAAAATTATTTAAATAATCATACCAAACTCCTCTTTGATAGAGCGGCAATAAATGTTGATGAGAGTGTGTATTTTATACATCATTCCCATAATTTTATGCGAGAAATTGTTTTTTACGTTCTTTTATGACTGGTATGATAATTTAGGAATACAGACTTCAGAAGAGCTATGATAACGCGGAAAAAAGTATTAATCATTGACGACGAAGTAGACTTATGTCTTTTAATGAAGACTTATTTTCTACGAAAGAATTACGAAGTGTATATAGCACATACGCTTTCGGACGGGGTTTCCCGTATAAATGAAATCACACCTGACTACCTCTTTATAGATTATAATTTGCCGGACGGTTTAGGATGGGATAAACTCCCTGACCTTTATCGCAAATACCCTGATATTCAATTTCATTTGATTAGCGCTTTCCGCCCTACTATGCCTACAGAACTGGATGGAGCTAAACTAACCATTTGGGAAAAGCCGATTAGTTTAAAGTCATTGGATAATTTCTTTTGACCCATTGATTTCTAAGGGAACTCTAGTCTTATTAAAACCTCAACCTTTTTTGAATTGGAGAACTTAATGGTCTCTATAAATTCTTTTCTCCATTTAAACGCAGCCGTTATTCACCCCAGATCTCATCTTCTTCTTTCAACGATTTTTTAACCAACTCTGTACTAACGGATTTTGGTCTTTCAAGCGGGAACCCAAGCGCCCTGTCCCAACAAAGGCTTGCCAAAACTCCCAATGCGCGGCTTACAGCAAATAACACCGTATAAAACTCGTACTCAACCATACCATAGTGTACCAACAAGGCCCCACTATGTGCATCTACATTAGGCCATGGGTTTTTTATCTTACCCAGTGACTGCAAAATGGGAGGAACTGTTTCATAAATATTCCAAACAGTTTCTACTAAAGGATCATCAGGCATGTGCTTTTTTCCAAATTCCATTTGTGCCGTAAACCTTGGATCAGTTTTACGAAGAACAGCGTGACCGTAACCGGGCACTACCTTTCCTTCCTTTAATGTTTTTTTGACATACTCAGCAATTTGCTCATCCGTAGGAAGGTCTGTGTTAAGTTCTTCACGCATGTCAAAGATCCACTTAATCACTTCCTGGTTGGCTAATCCATGCAAGGGGCCAGCGAGGCCATTCATACCTGCTGCATAACTTAAATAGGGGTCACTTAAAGCTGAACCTACTAAATGTGTTGTATGAGCAGATACATTACCACCTTCATGATCAGCATGAATGGTCATATACAAGCGCATCAATTCTTTAAAGCTTTCATCCTTGTATCCCATCATATGAGCAAAGTTTCCAGCCCAGTCAAGCAAACCATTGGGTTGAATATGGTCTCCGTTTTTATACTTGCGGCGATAAATATAAGCGGCCACCCTTGGCAAACGTGCAATCAAATCCATTGAATCGTCAAATACTGCGTCCCAATATTCTCTTTTGTTCATACCGGCAGCGTAACGTCTTGCAAACTGGCTTTCGGTTTGCAAAGCCATTACAGCTACTACAAACTGTGTCATGGGATGTGCCGTTACGGGTAAGGCTTCAATTGTAGCAAATACATGATTAGGTACATGGCTCCGTCGTTGCCAAACAGCAGTTATATGTTGTACATCTTCGTCCGAAGGAAGTTCACCTACCAGCATCAAATAAAATAGTCCTTCAGGCAACGGCTCCGATCCACCGTCCGCTTTTGGTAGTGATTGTTGTAATTCAGGAATAGAATATCCCCGAAAACGAATACCGTCCTGTGAATCTAACAGTGAAGTTTCTGTCACTAGTCCTGTTATTCCTCTCATACCCTGGTAAATCTGGGCTAATTGAACTTCTCCAATTTTTTTTGTTCCGTGTTCTTTTAAAAGATCTTTGATTTCGGCAGCTACAGCATCAGCTTTTTCTTTGAACCGGTCTTTTATAACTCCCATTTTAAGATTTTTTTCTTGTTGTGTAGGTTAATCGCTTCAAAGCTCTAAAGTTATACAATGGACAGGGTGCAGCAAAAAAATGATGGAAGCCTATGATGATCTGCAATTAGAGTTTGCGAAAGCTAACCTTTATCAAGTTTCCGATTTACTTCGGCGCTTTCTTATACAAGAATAAAGCAACCAGTGTGAATACTAAATTAGGTATCCATGCTGCTAATAATGGCGGCAGATCTCCCTTAACAGAAAAAGTAGTTGAAAAACGGTCTGATACTATGAAAATTGCCCCGATAACAATACCAATGGCCATATGCAACCCGCTACCACCCCTGCTTCTTCTTCCCGCAATGATAGCCCCAATCATTGTAAGTAGTAATACAGTAAACGGAGTGGCCGTTCGTCTATACATTTCCACCTTCAGAGGATTTAAACCTTCTGCTGCCCGCATTTCTTCTGTCTGAATATAAGCCGCCAGTTCAGGTGTGGTAAGATTGTCCTTTAAATATGTATCCTTCACCAGCTCTTTGGGTTGGAGTTTTAAATTAATATTCATAGTCGGTATCTCACTCACTGTCTCCTGCAGGCTATCTATCTTACGTACTACTACAGTAATTAACTTCCAGTTCCTTTTAGCCGTATCCCATTCTATTCTTTGCGCTCTGAGGTTATAAAAAACTTTATTGTTCCGCACCTTTTCCATGAAAAAATTAGTGGCTGACCTGGTGGCTGTATCATAACTTTTTATACCAATGTAAGTGACAGAGTCTATCCGCCGATAAATACAATTCCAACAAGTGCTGCCCGTATTGGCTGATGGACCATTATAATCGATGTATGTTGTTTGAAAACGACTGCGAATTTCATTAGCCCTTGGAAGCATATAACGGGCTGCATAGAACAAACCTGTTGCAAAGAATAATCCGCCGAAAATATAAGGGCGGAGCCAACGATTATAAGTTGTGCCACTTGCCAATATTGCAA
>Ga0126313_10001308_pt1 | contig 13041 bp, 13 predicted proteins | sample Plot105A_FD_89954 | JGI IMG/M metagenome (GOLD analysis project Ga0126313, IMG submission 89954) | Serpentine soil microbial communities from UC McLaughlin Reserve, CA, USA - Plot105A | ecosystem: Environmental > Terrestrial > Soil > Grasslands | place: USA: UC McLaughlin Reserve, Lake County...
GTGACCATGATGTTCTCGGGCTTGAGGTCACGATGGACGACGCGGCGCTCCTCGGCGAACGCCAGGCCGCTGAGCAGGCCGTCGAGGACGCCGCCGATCTGCGCGAGCGACAGCAGGCCGACGTGCGGTCGCAGCGACCCGCCGGGCACGTACTCCATCGCGATGTACGGCCTGCCGCGGTACTCGATGTAGTCGTAGACCGTGACGATGTTCGGGTGCCCGAGCGACCCGGCGAGGCGGGCCTCTCGCAGGAACCGCCGTGCGAGTGCCGGATCGGCGCCGTCGAACAGCGAGAGCTCCTTGAGCGCGACGTCGCGCTGAAGGTCGGTCTGGCGCGCGAGGTACACGGTGGCCATTCCGCCACGGCCGATCTCCCGCACGATCTCGTAGCGCCCGACCCGCCGCGCCGTCGTCCTGGCCACCGGCCGATTGTGCGGTGCGCCCCCGCCCGCGCCGATCGCGAACGCCGATGCGGTGATAAGCGATCCGCGGTCGGAGCGGAAGCCTCTCGCCCGATTCGCCGACCGTGTTGGAGAGCTCCGCGCGCGGCCTCACCGTGGCCGCATGACCGCTCTCGACGCCTTTGAACTCGCCGGCAGTCACGATCGGGACCTGGGCAAGCGCGCCCAGGCGGGCGACGCCGCCGCGCGGCGGGCGCTGATCGAGCGCTACGTCCCGCTCGCGCGCAGCCTCGCCCTCCGCTACAGCCGCTCCGGGGAGCCGCTCGAGGACCTGGTGCAGGTCGCCTCGATCGCGCTCATCAAGGCCGTCGACCGCTGGGAGCCGGCGCTGGGACACGCCTTCTCGTCTTACGCGGTGCCGACGATCCTGGGCGAGCTGCGCCGGTACTTCAGGGACTCGACGTGGATGGTGCGCCCGCCGCGCGGGCTGCTCGAGCTCAGCCTCGTCATCGAGCGGCTGCGGGAGCCGCTCGCGGCCGCCCTCGGCCACGAGCCGACGATCGCCGAGCTCGCCGATCACCTCGACCGTCCGGCGAGCGAGGTGGCCCAGGCCCAGGAGGCCTTCGCGAGCCGCGTGGCCCGCTCGCTCGACACGCCCGTCGCCGAGGGCGAGCACGACACGACGATCGTGGACCTGCTCGGCCAGGACGACGACGGGTACGAGCAGGCCGAGGCGAGGACCGTGATCGACGGGCTGATGCCGATCCTCGACCAACGGGCACGCACCATCCTTCACATGCGCTACGAGCACGATCTCCTGCAGGCCGACATCGCGATGGCGGTCGGCCTCTCGCAGATGCACGTCTCGCGCGTGATCAGCTCCTCGCTCGAGCGGCTCTCCACTTACGCCGCGGGGCTCGAGCTGCACCTCCAGCCCGCCTGACCCGCGGGGCCCGATCGTCGCGACCGGGCATCTCCGATCGACCCATTCCGGAGCCGGATGGACAACACGTCCCTGCGCGCCAGGATCGATCACGGGGGCCACCCCGGCCTCTCGATCGACCGCAAGGAGCGTGTATGGCCCAGCCCCATCTCCGTCTCACCTGTCTCGCCGCCGCCACCACGGTGGCCGCGCTGGCCGCGACGCCGGCGCTCGCGACCGAGCCCGGCCAGCCCGGCGAGCCTGCAGGACCCCCGCCGCCCGCCGCGCTCGTCCTGCCGAACATCGCGCCGTTGCCGAGTGCACCTCGCCACGCAGCGCGTCCCTCGCTGCGGCGGGTCCGGGTGGTCCCGCGGCGCATCCGGAGCGGATCGCGGGCCCGCGTGCAGCTCACGCTGTCCGCGCCCGCCCGCCTGAGGATCCGCGTGCAGCGTCGCAAGGGGCACGCGCTGGTCCGCGTCGGCACGATCACCGCCGACGCGCAGGCGGGCAAGGTGTCGATCCGCCTGCCCCGCCGTGCCCACGGCCACGCGCTGGCCGCCGGGCGCTACCGCGTGTCGGTCGTCGCGGTCGACGCCACGGGCAACCGCTCCGCCACCGTGCGGCGGACCCTGCGCATCCGCAAGCGCGCGCGCTGACGCCGGCTCACGCGGCCTCCTCGCGGGACTTCCCGCGAGGGGGCCGCACGTCGTCGTGCGGCAACGGTCAGCGCAGTCCGTCGTTGATGATCTCGCGCAGCTGGGAGCCGGCGCCGGGATCGCGCTGGACGTCCCAGTCAACGATCCCCGTGCCCTGCTGCTGGACCTTGCCGCGGCTCGGCAGCTGCGACCACATGACCGCGCGGATCCACGGCATCGCACGGAGCATCCGTCGGAGATCGCCGAGCCAGCGGACGCGGCCGCTGAAGTCCGTGTTGGTCTCGGCCAGGACGAGCGGCTTGGCGAACGCCCGATGGAGCACGCGCAGCCGGTCCGCGAAGCGGGCGACCGGGTACTCCTTGCGGCCCCCGAAGTCGATCATCGTCGAGCCGACGAGGTCGACGTAGCGCCGCCCCGGCCAGTAGCGGCGGAGCGTGCGAAGCCAGACGGCCTCGGGCTCGTAGAGGTTGGCGTTGACGGACCACACGAAGCGCACGTTGCGCGCGCCGGCGGCCGCGAACAGCCGCACGATCCTCCGCCATGCCCAGCGGTAGGCCTTCGCCCCGCGGCTCCAGGGGTACCAGTAGCCGTTCATCTCGTGCGCGTAGCGCAGGTAGATCGTGCCGGGATACGCCGCAAGGCTTCGTGCGAAGCGCAGGATGTAGCGGTCCTGGGCGCCGCGCGCCACGTCGACGTTGCGATAGCCGGGCTGGGGCGCCGACTGGGCGGCCACGCCGAAGCTGCTGGGCACCGGCTGCCAGGGCTCCCACGCGATCATCATCCGGTGGATGCCCTGGCGGATGCTCTCGGCGCCGTAGTTGCCCAGCGGCCGGTCGCGCGAGAAGGCCTCGAACTTCGCGACCGCCTGCGGGGCCGCGCGGACCGCCCGCGCCCAGTCGTCCACGTGCCAGGGGTCGACGTAGACGCCGAACACGCGCTCGGGGTGGCGCGCGGGAGCGACCCTCACCGCGGTCGCCGTCGCCTCGGTCGCGCGGTGGCGGTCGAGGACCGACATCGCCGGCAGCGACAAGAGGGCGAGGAGCAGGACCGTCGCCCCTCCGCTCAGCACGTTCAGCGTGAGCGCCCTCATGGTCACACCCTCCCGGCTCGCGCTCCGCGTTCAATCGCCCTCGACGATCGGCGCGTCGGGTGCGCCGATCGCGGGCGAGGCGATCCTCCCGAGGTATCGGCCGATCGGCCCCACGATTTGTGAGTGGCTCGATCAGCGCGCAGATTGAAGCTCGATGACCATGCTGGAGCAGGCCGACGTCGGAGAGCTGGAGATGATCCGCGGTACACGCGCGGTGCTGTCGCTGCTCGCCGGCAAGTGGAACGTGCCCGTGCTCTACCTGCTCGCGAGCGGGACGCGGCGCTACAGCGAGGTGCTCTACGAGGTCGGCGAGATCTCGAAGAAGACGCTCACGCAGACGTTGCGCGGACTCGAGCGCGACGGGCTGATCGCCCGTCGCGTCATCCCCGAGGTTCCCGCACGCGTGGAGTACTCGCTCACATCCCTCGGCTGGAGCATCACCGGCCCGCTGATGGCGATGTACGAGTGGGCGGAGCAGCACCTGCCCGACGACGTCGCCCACAGCGACCGACTGGCCGCCTGACTCCAGCCCCACCCCCGAAAGGGAGCCCCCCATGTCCCTGACACATCACCGCTGGCTGTGGCTGCTCGCCACGGCACTCGCCGTGGCCCTGGCCGCGGCTTCGCTCGCCGCCACGACCGCGCTCGCGAGCGAGCCGGACGAGGACGACGAAGACGACGGGGAGACGCCGGCGCAGATCCTGCCGGCGACGCCCCTGCCCGTCGCTCCGGAGCCGGCCACCCCGGCACCGGAGACGTCGGCACCCGAGACGTCGGCACCCGAGGCGCCGGCGTCGATCGTCCGCGGAATGCAGCGCACCGCCCGGCGGCCCACCGGCTCGGGTCACGCTCCCCGGAGCAACACCCGCCACAGCGTCTCCGTCCGCCCGGTCGCGCACGTCGCGCGGACCAGCCGCCGTCACCGCACGAGCGGCATCGCCGTCCGCACGATCCCGCGCGGCGGCGTCCAGGCCGGCGCCGGGGGGATGGCGGCCGACTCCCGGGCGAACCCGCTGGGCCTGCTCGCCGCAGGCCTGCTCCTGCTCGCCGCGGGCGGCCTCGGCGTCCGCAGGCGAAGCAGCGCCCGTTGACCATCCGGATGCTCCTCGGCCCGGCGGCGGTGATCACCGCCGCCGGGCTGATCGCCGTCTCGCTGCCCGCGGGACGGCACGCGGCGATGCCGCTTCCCGACGCTCCGCCGCTTCCTCCTCGGGGCGAAGCGCCGCTTCCCCCTCACGACCACATCCGCTCCGGTCACCATGCGCGAAAGCGCCGGCCGGCGCCGGTCGGCATCGAGATCCCGGCGATCGGCGTGCGCGCACGCCTCGTGCCGCTGGGCCTGAACGCGGACGACACGCTGGAGGTGCCCACGCGCTTCGGCGACGCGGGCTGGTGGGCCGGCGGTCCGCGGCCCGGGGAGCGCGGCCCGGCCGTGATCGCGGGTCACGTCGACAGCCGCACCGGCCCGGCGGTCTTCTACCGCCTCTCGGAGCTCCGGGCCGGCGACCGGATCTCGGTCATGCGACGTGACGGCAGCCGGGTCCGCTTCGTCGTCCGCCACTCGGAGCGCTATCCGAAGGCACGCTTCCCGACCGCCCGCGTGTACGGTCGCACGGCGGGCGCGACGCTTCGCCTGATCACGTGCTCGGGGACGTTCGACCGCTCGAGCGGCCACTATCTCGACAACACGGTCGTCTACGCCGACTGACCGTCGGCGAGGCTTCAGCCCCGGCAGCGTGCAGTGTCGGGGCACTCCGCGAGGATGTCGATGAACGGACCGCCGTCGCGCCAGCGCAGTCGCAGCAGGAGCGAGGCGGCGTTGTTCGCGTAGGACGTCTCGCGCAGGCGGCGGTCGGCGTTGACCCGGTGCACGAGCAGGTAGCGTCCGGGCCGCAGGCCGTCGAGCGGCAGCCACTGTCCCTCGAGGTTGGCGACGTAGTCGTCGCCGTAGCCGACCGAGATGCCCTCGCGGATCCCGAGCAGCCCGGGCCGCTGGAGCCCGCAGCGGCTCGTGAACACCGGCTGCGGCGCCCGCGTGGGCGGCGCGGCCGAGACGGGGTAGCGGTCGCCGAGGCAGAAGCCGCTCTTGCGATCCTCGACGAGCGCCCGGCGCCCGCCGGGCCGCCGCAGCTCGTAGCGGTCGAAGCCGAGCAGGTGCCAGTGCTGGTGGTCGGGCGAGCGGACGTAGCGCAGCCGGCCGGCGGCGGGCACCTCCTCCATCGGCGCGCCTTCGCGCTGGATCACCTGGCTCGCGGCCATCGCCCGCTCGACGCGGGCGCGGCGGCCCTCGATCAGCAACGGCCCGTCGCCCACGTTGCCGACCGCGGAGCGGAAGCCGAGCCGCCACCGCCGCCCTGAGCCCGAGCCGACGTGGGTCACCACGAGCCCGGAGGGGGTCGCCTGATCGAGGTCCGGCAGCAGCGGCCTTCCCTCCGGGGCGCTCTGACCGATCGCGATGGCGGCCGGGACCACGACCGCCGCGGCGGCGAGCGCCGGCAGCAGCCGAATCACCAGACGGGCCATCGGGAAGTCGCGCGACACTGGCATCGGCTCTGCCGGAGCCTATGGCGCACGCCTTGCGCGCCTGGATTCCCGGAGGTGCCCAAGGGGTCGCGCGCGCCCCCGCGCGCGCGAAGTGCGTCCGTAGCGTGGGCCACGGCGGCGCTGAACTCGGGGCCGCCTGTCTCCTCCCCAGAAAGGAGGGCGCTGCATGCGCTCCATCCCCAGAGCGGCCGTTCCGCTCGCCATCACCATGGGTCTCGTCGCCGCCTCCCCCGCAGCGGCCGACGCGGGCCCGTCGGCGAAGGCCCATGCCTCGGGCAGCCCCGCCGTCGAGCTCATCTACCCGTCGATCGTGAGGGCCCGGATCGCCCGCACCGAGCGCGCGCTCGAACGGGCGACGGAGCGGTACGAGAACGGCAGCCCGCTCGACGCGGTGCCGACGTTCAAGGTCGTCCGCCGCCAGCTGGCGGCGGCCTGGCGCGGCGCGAAGTACGTGATCCGCACGACGCCGCCTCCGGTCCCGCCCGAGGACCTCGCCCGCGTCCGCCGGCGCGCCAGCGTCGCCCAGGACGAAGGTGGCCCGACCTACGCCACGCCGGCGGAGAGCGGGTTCGCGGTCCTGAGCCTCCAGCACGACGTGTCCGCCGAGGTCGTGCAGCTGATCGACGGCAGCCACGGCGCGGGGCTGAACGCCATGAGCAAGACGCTGTACCTCACGCTCGACCGGCGCGACCGGGCGATCCAGGACATCGTCACGCTCTCGCCGCCGGCGCCGCCCGAGGAGCCGGATCTCTCGCGGGTGCATGCGCGTGCCAGCCAGGAAGAGGGCGAGGTCGTCACGTTCGACACGGTGATGCCGAACACGGTCGCCCAGTTCGACGACGAGCTGCAGGCGATCGCGGGCACGGAGGCCGACGCGACGGACCTGACGGCCGGGGGCCGGCGGCTCCTCGACCGCGCCTCCACCCAGGTGACGGCGACGAAGGCCCGGGTCAACACCCTCTGGCCTCCCGTCCCGCCCGAGGACTGATCTCCACGGCGGCCGGCTGCGGCCGGCCGCCGCACCACGGTCCCGGCGAGCGGCCGGCGCGGAAGCGCCGGCCGCTCGTCTTCGTGCGTAGGTGGCACCTGCCGCTCGTCATCGTGCGGGTGCGAAGAAGGGCCGTCCGCGCCCCGGGGGGAACGGGGCGCGGACGGCATGGGGAACAGCGCGGTCAGGGGGAGGGAACCGACCGGCTGCCGTCGTCCCGCGCGGAGGGCGGGACGGGGCTCGGCGCGGCCGCCGCATCCCTGCGGCGGAGGAGGGAGCGCACGAGCTCGATGCGGCGCTTGCGCGCCTCGGTCCGGGCGGCGACGCCCATGAACCGGATGGAGGGGCTCACGAAGCCTCGTCTCCTTGCATGCCCAGACCCTCGCTCACGCCGACTCGTCCAGCAACAACGTCGAGCGAACCGCCGAGAGGTCGGCGCGATCGGGGCGCGTGCTCCAGCCCTGGTGGAACATCGTCGCGAACGCCGCGATCCGGAGCGGGACCATGAAGAACGTGATCTGCAGCACGAACAGCGGCAGCCTGCGGAGATCCTCCGGCGCCCGGCGCAGGCGCGGGATCTGGCGCAGGCCGATGCTGACCAGCATCCCGACGTACGCCAGCGGCAGCTCGAGCGCGAGCGGGAGCCCGGCGGTGCCGGAGTCGCCGCGCAGCGCGTGCGCGACGGCCAGCCCGACCACGGCATAGAGGGCGAACGGCGTGAGGATGTCGGTGGCGAAGCAGACGAACGCGACCGGCTTGCGCCACAGCCACGGCAGGCTGAGCAGCGTCTCGCGCTGGCTCGACCGGCCCCAGCGCAGCTGCTGGCGCCAGAAGCGCGGCCATTCGGACGGGGCGTCCGTCTCGACGAGCGCCGTCGACTGGTAGACGGTCCGCCAGCCGTTGCGCAGGAGCTCGTTGGTCAGCACGCGGTCGTCGCCGACGTGCTGGGGGGCGCCGAGGACGGTCTGGCCGACGAGCCGCTCGACGGCCGGCTCGAACGCCGCGCGCCGGTAGGCGATCGTGCGCCCGGCCAGGCAGCCGACCTGCCCGAACACGGACTGGGCCGGCACGGTGAGGTGGTAGCGGATGTCCTCGATCCAGTCGGCGAGGCGGCGTACGGCGTTGCCGCCCGGCTCGAACACGGCTTGGCGCGGCGTCACGCCGCCGACGGCCGGGTCGGCGAAGGGCCGCAGCAGCTCCGTGAGCGCGCCTGGCGCCCACACCGTGTCCGAGTCGAGGACGATGACGACGTCCGTCTCCGGATCGCTGGCGCGCAGGCCCGCCGCGATGGCCACGCGCTTGCCTGCCTTGGGGATCCGCAGCACGCGGTCGCAGTACTCGGCGGCGATGCGGGCGATCGCGGCGTCGCCGCCGTCGACCACGGCGATCAGCTCGGAGGGCCGGTTCGCCACGACGCTCGCGAGCGCACGGCGCCAGATGTCCTCCGGCTCGTCATAGACGGGCACCAGGACGGAGGTCCGCAGCCCGCCCGGGGAGGCGGTGGACGGGCGATAGCGGCGTGCGGCGAGCGCCTTGGCGGTCCACAGCAGCCAGACATAGGCGAAGAAGCCCATGAACAGCGTCGGCGCATGGACGCCGGTCAGGACGGCCCAGGCGTCACGGACGAAGCTGAACATCGGGAGCGACCTCCTCGGGGCTCGCTGCGGGGACGACGAGCTCCCCGCGGTACCACCAGCGGCCACCGAGCCGGATCAGCGGCGCCGGCGTGCGGCGCGACGGGCGCGACGCGAGCGGCGACAGGCGGTCGGCGAGCCCGCGGAGGCGCGCAGCAGCCGCCTTGCGGACGAGCGGATGTGCGGACATGGACCTGCCGGCGGCGAGGCCGGCCGCTCAGCCGGCGCTGGGGCCGGGCCGAGCGCCGGGCGTGCGCCCGCGGGCGACGGCGAGGCGGCTGCGTGCGCCGGCAGGCGCGGCCGCGCGGCCGGCCGCGGCGCCGGCGACGGCGACGAGCAGGCCCTCGAGCACGATCGCGACGAGCCCGGGCGGCTCCGCCCACTCGCCGACGTCGGCGGTGGCGGACGGCAGGCCGACCGTGCGGCTGATGACGTAGCCCAGCAGCAGCATGCCTGCGAGCGATCCCGCCGCCGACAGCGCCCGCGGATCGCCGCTGACGGTGAGCGCGGCGGCGAGCAGGACGCTCGCGACGACGGCGGCCACGAACAGGCCGCCGAGGTACCCCGCCTCGTCGAAGGCGGCACGAAGCTGGAGCGCGTGCACCACCGCGATCCCGGCGAGGGAGGCGATCGCGACCATGCGCTCGAGAGCCTCGTCCGCGGGCTCCTGCATCCGCTCGTCCGCCGGGTGGTTGGTGCCGAAGGTCATGGTGCAGCTCCTGATCGCTGGTCGACGTGAATGTGAGGGTGCGGCCGTCACGCGACCGCGGCGAGCTCGCGCCGCGGGGCGTGGGACTGCGCGGCGAGGCGCATGAACGCGGCGCACGTCATGCCCGCGTCGGGGCGGGCCGTGAGCACGACCTCGCAGGCGGGAGCGGGCGGCGCCAGCGGCAGGAAGCGCACCCCGGCGGTGGCGAAGCGCGACTCGGCCGAGGCGGGCAGCAGCGCGACGCCGGTCCCGGCCGCGACCGCGAGCATCACCTGCTCGACGGCGGGCTCGGCGATCTCCACCAAGGACGGGGAGATGCCGGCGGCGCGGCAGGCGCCCAGCACGCCGTCGTAGAAGGCCGGGTTGACCGAGCGCGCGAGCTGGACGAGCGCCGTGCGCTCGAGCCCGCCCAGTGAGACCTGCGCCTCGTTCGCGAGCGGGTGATCCACGGGCACCGCGGCCACGGTGCCCTCCTCGGCGATCGTGACGACCCGCAGGCCGGCCACGGGGCCGGGGAGGCAGGTGACGGCGACGTCGACCCGCCCCTCGCGCACGCTCTCGAGCAGCTGGCGCGCGGTGCCCGACTCGAGCGAGACGCGAATGCCAGGTGCGACCGAGGAGAAGCGGCGCAGCAGCCTCGGCACGGCGATCGGCAGGGCGTCGGGCAGGTAGCCGACCCGCAGCCGCCCGATCGCGCGCCCGTCCGCTTGGCGTGCGGCGAGCTGCGCGGCCTCGGCCTGCACCAGCACGCGCCGGGCCTCGTCGAGCATCGCGCTGCCGGCGTCGGTGAGCGAGACGCTGCGGTGGTTGCGGTCGAACAGCCTCACGCCGAGCTCCGCCTCGAGCTTGCGCACCTGCTCGCTGACCGCGGGCTGGGCGACGTGGAGGCGTTCGGCGGCCCGACGGAAGTGAAGCTCTTCCGCCACCGCCACGAAGTACCGCAGATGCCGAAGTTCCATGTGAGCCAGTCTCCTCGCAGCCCTCCCCGCTCGCATCCGCGACACCCTCGTGTCGGTCCCTAGTCACGGGCACTGGGGACTGGGGACTCACCGGTGCCGCCTTGGCAGGGGCACGGGGCACCGGTACGTTCGCGAAGCGAGATGGGTGATGCGACGACGCTGAGAGGCCGTGCCCGGGAGCGCCAGGCGATCGCCCGGCTGCTCGACGCGGTACGCAGCGGTGGGAGCCGGGCCCTGGTGCTGCGCGGCGAGCCGGGGGTGGGCAAGACCGCGCTGCTGGACCACGCGGTCGCCTCGGCCGCCGGCGTGCGGGTCGTGCGCGCGGCGGGCATCGACACCGAGATGGAGCTCGCGTTCGCGGGCCTGCACCAGCTGTGCGCGCCGCTGCTCGGCCACCTCGAGCGACTGCCCCCACCCCAGCGCGAGGCCCTGGCGACCGCGTTCGGGCTGAGCACGGGCGGGCCGCCCGACCGCTTCCTGGTCGGCCTCGCGGCGCTCAGCCTGCTCGGCGAGGCCGCCGCCGACCGGCCGCTGCTGTGCGTGGTCGACAACGCGCAGTCGATCGACCACGCCTCGCTGCAGACGCTCGCGTTCGTCGCCCGGCGGCTGGCCGAGGACTCCGTCGGGATGCTGTTCGCCGGCACGGAGGAGCACGCGGAGCTCCGCGGCCTGCCGGAGATCGAGGTCTCAGGGCTGCGAGACCCCGACGCCCGCGCGCTGCTCGCGTCCGTCATCACCGGGCCGCTGGACGAGCGCGTCCGCGACCGCATCGTCGCCGAGACCCGCGGCAACCCGCTGGCGCTCCTCGAGCTGCCGCGCGGCATCTCCCCGGCGGAGCTCGCCGGCGGCTTCCGGCTGCCGGCCGCCGTACCGCTCTCGCGGACGATCCAGGAGAGCTTCCAACGGCGTTTCGACGCGCTCCCGGCGGAGACCAGGCAGCTGTCGCTGCTCGCCGCCGCCGATCCGGTCGGCGAGTCGGCTCTGGTCTGGCGGGCGGCGGAGCACGCCGGCCTCAGCCCCGCGGCCGCGGGACCCGCCACGGCCGCCGGGCTCGTGGACTTCGCGGCGAGGGTGCGCTTCCGCCATCCGCTGGCCCGGTCCGCGATCTACGGGGCGGCCACGCGGGAAGAACGGCAGCGCGCCCACCGCGCCCTGGCCGACGCCACGGACCCGCGGCTGGACCCCGACCGGCGCGCCTGGCACCGCGCGCAGGGCGTCGCGGGCCCCGATGACGGGGTCGCCGAGGAGCTCGAGCGTTCGGCCGAGCGCGCGCAGGCCCGCGGCGGCATGGCCGCCGCGGCCGCCTTCCTCGAGCGAGCTGCCGAGCTCACCGAAGATGCCGCAGGCCGCGCCGGTCGGGCGCTCGCCGCGGCGCAGGCCAAGCTCGGCGCGGGAGCTCCCGATCCCGCGCTCGCGCTCGTGGCGCTGGCCGAGTCCGGACCGCTCGACGAGCTCTCGCGCGCGCGGGCCGGCCTGTTGCGCGGTCAGATCGCGTTCGCCGCGCGGCGCAGCACCGATGCGCCCCCACTGCTGCTGAAGGCGGCCGGGCAGCTCGAACGGCTCGACCTGCGGCTGGCCCGTGACACGTACCTCGAGGCGCTCGTGGCCGCGCTCTACGCCGGCCGCCTTGCGGTCGGCGCCGGTCCGCTCGAGGCGGCGAGAGCGGCACGCGCGGCGCCACCGGCACCGCAGCCGTCGGCCGCCGACCTGCTGCTCGACGGCCTGACGCTGCAGATCACCGAGGGCTATGCCGCCGGCGTGCCCCTCCTGCGGCGGGCCATCGACGCGTTCCGCACGGGTCCGGTCACGCCCGAGGAGGAGCTCCGGTGGCTCTGGCTCGCCTGCCACGCCGCCATCGTGCTGTGGGACTACGAGAGCTGGGAGGTGCTCTCCCGCCGCCAGGTCGCGCTGGCCCGTGACTCGGGGGCGCTTTCCGTGCTGCCGATCGCGCTCAGCTCGCGGATCGGCGTGCATCTGAACGGCGGCGACCTCGCCGCGGCGCGCTCGCTCGTGCAGGAGCTCGAGGCGATCACCGCGGCCGCGGGCACCCGGTTGCCTCCGTACGGCGCGGTGGCGGTGGCCGGATGGGAGGGTCGCACCGACGCGGCGACCCGGCTCATCGAGGCCGCGTCGCAGGACGCGCTGGCCGGCGGGGAGGGCATGGCCCTGACGTTCACGGAGTGGGTGACCGCCGTCATCCTCAACTCGCTCGGCCGGCATCGGGAGGCATTGCGGTCGGCGCAGCGGGCGGACGCCCACCCCGAGGAGCTGTGGTCGACCCTGTGGCTGCACGAGTTGGTGGAGGCCGCCGTGCGCAGCGGTGAGGACCAGGTGGCCGGCGAGGCCCTCGAGCGGCTCTCGGCGATGACGCAGGCCAGTGGCAGCGACTGGGCACTGGGGATCGAGGCCCGCTCGCGCGCGCTGCTGTCCCGCGCGGACGCCGCCGAGGACCTCTACCGGGAGGCGATCGAGCGGTTCACGGGCACGCCCCTGCAGGTCGCGCTCGCGCGCTCCCACCTGCTCTACGGCGAGTGGCTGACGCGCACGGGCCGGCGCGCCGACGCCCGCGAGCAGCTCGGGCGCGCGCACGACATGTTCGCCTCCCGCGGCATCGAGGCGTTCGCCGCCCGCGCCGCGAAGGGATTGCCGGGCGCCGGCGCGCCGGCCCGGCGCCGCTCGCTGGGGCGTGGAGGCGACCTGACCGCTCAGCAGGCGGAGATCGCGCGGCTCGCCCGCGACGGCATGACCAACCCGGAGATCGGCGCCCGTCTCTTCCTTTCGCCCCGCACCGTCGAGTACCACCTGCACAAGGTGTTCGAGAGGCTCGGGGTGGCCTCGCGCAACGAGCTGGCCCTGGTGCTCGAGGCACCGGCGGGCGCGGGCGTGGCCGGCTGAGCCCCTAGCCGCCGAAGTCCGCCGTGAAGGTCCGGCCCGCGCGGCGCGAGCCGAACGGCGTCCCGCCGGCGACCCCGGTGCCGACCAGGTGGAAGCGTGGAGCGAGCACGATGCGGCGGTGGTCGGCGCTGGCGAGCCACGCGGCCACGATCGCGCGGGGCTCTGCCTTGGCGCCGACGCCCCAGGCGAGCGTCTCACCGACGCTCCAGTGCGCGCGCGACCGCATCCAGCCCGTGCGCGCGA
>Ga0126313_10001309_pt1 | contig 13037 bp, 13 predicted proteins | sample Plot105A_FD_89954 | JGI IMG/M metagenome (GOLD analysis project Ga0126313, IMG submission 89954) | Serpentine soil microbial communities from UC McLaughlin Reserve, CA, USA - Plot105A | ecosystem: Environmental > Terrestrial > Soil > Grasslands | place: USA: UC McLaughlin Reserve, Lake County...
ACCGGGCGGTTCCATCTCCCGCCCCCCGTCCACCAGACCTTCCAGGGGCCGAACTTCGTGATCTGCTCGTTCTGCCCCCGGGAGCTCGACTACGACCCGCAGGCCGTGCCGATCCCGTACCACCACTCGAACCTGCAGTCGGAGGAGGTCATCTACTACGTCTCGGGTGAGTTCGGAAGCCGGAAGGGGATCGAGGTCGGCTCCGTCACCGTCCATCCGTCGGGCCTGCCGCATGGCCCGCAGCCCGGCCTCGTCGAAAAGGCGCTCGGTATGCGCCGGACCGAGGAGCTGGCGGTGATGTGGGACACCTTCCGCCCGCTGCGGCTGACCGACCTGGCCCGTGACCTCGACGACCCGGCCTACGCGTACTCGTGGCGCGACGGGGCGCCTTCGCCGGTCGCCGAGTCGACCACCGGATAGCGAGAGGAGCACGCAGATGTTCGAGGAGGCACAGCTCTACTCCCCGGTCACCCAGGCCGAGGACGGCTCGGTGACCGTCCACCTATCGGACGACCACCCGGGGAAGACCGATCCCGTCTACCAGGAGCGGCGAAACGAGATCGCGGCGGCGGCCCTGCAGTGGCGGCGCGGAGAGCCGATCCCGCAGATCTCCTACACCGAGGAGGAGCAGGAGGTGTGGCGCACGGTGCAGCGCGAGCTGGCGCCCAAGCACGCGAAGTACGCCTGCACGGCGTTCCTCGAGGCGAAGGCGGCGCTCGACCTGCCGATGGACCGCATCCCGCAGCTCAACGAGGTGACCGACCGGCTCGCTCCGCTGACGGGCTTTCACTACGCCCCGGCCGCCGGGATCGTGCCCGTGAAGGAGTTCTACGGCTCGCTCGCGGACCGCGAGTTTCACTCGACGCAATACGTCCGCCACCCCTCCGCCCCGCTCTACACGCCCGAGCCCGACCTGATCCACGAGGTGATCGGCCACGGCAACCTGCTCGGAGATCCGCAGTTCGCGGAGATCAACCGGCTCGCCGGCGAGGCGGCGCGGCGCGCCCACAGCGAGGAGGGCATCCAGTACGTCGCCGACGTCTTCTGGTTCACGATCGAGTTCGGCGTCGTCTGGGAGCACGGCGAGCTGCGCGCCTACGGCGCGGGCATCCTCTCGAGCTACGGCGAGATCGAGGAGTTCCGCCACATGGAGATCCGCCCGATCGACTTCCACCAGATGGGAACGATCGACTACGACATCACCAAGTACCAGCCGGTGCTGTTCGCGGCCGAATCGATGGACCACCTGGTCGACTCGGTCGGGGAGTTCTTCGCCGGATTCGACGACGACACCCCGAAGCGGCTCGCGCGCGAGGCTGCGGCGACCGTCTAAAGGCCGCGGTCAGGCGCCGGCGAACGCCGGATCGCGCTTCTCGACGAACGCGCCCACGCCCTCCAGGAAGTCCTTCGTGCGCGCGAGCTCGTGCTGGACCTCGGCCTCGAGCTCGAGCTGCTCGTCGAGGTCCCCGTAGATGAACCGGTTGAGGGCACGCTTCGAGCCCGCGTAGGAGCGGGTCGGCCCGGCCGCGAGCCGCTCGGCGAGCGCGCCCATCTCCTCGAGCAGCCGGTCGTCGCGGTGGACCCAGTTCACGAGACCCCACGCGAGCGCCCGATCCGCGGGGACCCGCTCGCCGAGCATCGCCATCTGAAAGGCGCGGGCGCGGCCGACGGCCGCCGGCACGAAGGCGGTGGTCCCGCCGTCGGGCATCAGGCCGATGTTCACGAAGGCGAGCCCGAAGTAGGCCGACTCGGCGGCCGCGATCAGATCGCAGGCGAGCGCAAGCGAGCACCCGATCCCGACGGCGGGACCGTTTACGGCCGCGACCACCGGCTTCGGCAAGCGCCGCACGGCGGCGATCGCCGGGTGGTAGAGCTCGCCGAGCTCCTTGCGGAGGTTGGGCATCCCGTCCTCCGCCGGCTCGAAGCCCGCCTTGAGGTCGGCGCCGGAGGAAAAGCCGCGGCCGGCGCCGGTGACGAGCACCGCGCGGACCTCATCGTCGGCCGCCTCGTTTTCGAGGGCCGCGCGGAGCTCTGAGCCGAACTGGGCGTTCCAGGCGTTGAGGGTCTCGGGCCGGTTCAGGGTGAGACGGCCGACCGCGCCATCCCGCTCCCAGATCAGGGTCTCGTAGCTCATTCGCTTCCTCCGTTTTCGAGTCGCTGGACCCTATTTGACCGATCCGGCGAGCAGTCCCTGGACGAAGTAGCGCTGGAACGCGAAGAAGACCGCGAGCGGGACGACGAGCGACAGGAAGGCCGCCGGCGCGATTACGTCGATATTGGCGCCGAACTGCCGGAACTCCGAGAAGATCGCGACCGTGATCGGCTGCGTGTCGCGGCCGAAGGTGAGGGCGACCAGGAAGTCGTTCCACGTCCACAGGAACTGGAAGATCGCGAGCGAGGCGATCGCGGGCAGGCCGAGCGGCAGGATCAGGCGCGTGAAGATGCGCAGCTCTGAGGCGCCGTCGATCCGCGCCGACTCGAGGATGTCCTTCGGGATCCCGATGAAGAAGTTGCGCAAGAGGAAGATCGCGAACGGCAGCCCGAACGCGGTATGGAAGAGGACCAACGCGAGCACGGTGTCGAAGATCCCGACCGAGTTGTAGAAGGAGAACATCGGGATCAGCGCCATCTGCAGCGGGACGACGAGCAGGCCGACCACTCCCAGGAACAGCCAGTCGCGGCCGGGGAAGTCCATCCACGCGAACGCGTAGCCGGCCATCGCGCCGACGATGATCGGAAGCGCGGTGCCGCCGATCGCGACGAACACGGTCGTCACCAGCGCGCTCGTGATCGTGTCGTTGTCGAGCAGCTCGCTGTAGTTGTCGAACGTCGCCGTGCTGGGCTCCGAGAACAGCGTCCACCAGCCCTGCGAGCCGATCGTGTCCGCCGGCAGCAGCGAAGTGAGGAAGAGCCCGAAGGTCGGGATCAGCCAGAGCAGGGCGATGAAGGCGAGCAGCGCGTTGAGCGGCGCCTTCCCGAGCTGGCGGACGAGCCGCCGCGAGAGCGGCTCGCGCTCGTTCGCGCGCACCGGTTGGGCGGCTGGTACGCGATCGGCGGTGGTCGCTTCCATCAGGCCTCCCGGCGGAAGTTGCGGATGTTGAACAGCAGCAGGGGGATGACGAGCAAAAACAGGAACACGGCGATTGCCGACCCGAGCCCAAAGTCGTTCACGCCGCCAAATGACGTCCGCCACATGGCCAGCGCGATCACGTTGGCGTCGTCCTGAACGGAGGCGGGCGCGACCGCGAAGACGATGTCGAAGACCTTCAGCACGTTGATCAGCATCGTCACGAAGACGACGATCAGCACGGGCCGCAGCAGCGGCACCGTCACCCGCCGGAAGATCTGGCGCTCGTTCGCGCCGTCGGTCCGCGCCGCTTCGATCACGTCGCGCGGCAGCGCCGCGAGCCCGGCGCCGATGACGACCATCGCGAACCCGGCCCAGACCCAGATGTAGGCGATCATCACCGCCGGCGTGATCAGCTTCGCGCCAAGCCAGTCGACGCCGGAGAAGGGCTCCTCGAAGGTGGCGGGGCCGACCGCGGCCGTGTAGCTCGCGTCGCCGACATCCTCGAATCGGAAGGTCCCGTCGGTCGCCGTCTCGGCCGAGGAGACGACCTCGCCGCCCTGGTCGCGCAGCTCGACGGTCACCCCCGGCAGGCCGAGCTCCTGGGTCTCGACCACGCCGGGCTTGCCGCCGCCGGGCTTGAAGTCGTTCCACACGACCCCGGCAACCCCGCCCGCGACCGGCTCGGGCTTGCGCGCCTGCTCGGCATCGCCCGGAACGTCCTCCGGCGGGATCGCGGTCAGCCCGAGCGTCGCGACATCTCCCGCGTTCAGCGGCCGGCCGACGCTGATCCCGCGCTCCGGGCTGCCGCCCAGGTCCTTGGTCGAGGGTTGCGCCGTGGAGAGGGCTCCGGGCGGATCGATCGCATCGCCGACCGCTCCGATGCCGGCATTCACCGCCCCGAGCTCGGGATCCTTCTGATCCATCACACGCCAGATCACGCCGGCCGCGAAGAGCGAGATCGCCATCGGCATGAACACGGCGATCCGGAAGGCGAGCGACCACCGGATCCGCTCGATCAAGACCCCGAATATGAGCCCGATCGCGGTGACGAGCGCCGGCACGACCGCAAGCCAGATCGCGTTGTTGCGAATCGCGGTGACGAGGATGTCGGTCGAGAAGATCTCGCCGTAGTTGTCGAGTCCGACGAACTCCGTGCCGTCGCGGTCGAAGAGACTGCGAACGATCGTGTAGATCGTCGGGTAGACGATCCAGATTCCGAGCAGGATCGCAGCCGGGGCCAGGAACGCGATCGTGACGCGATGGCGGCGCCAGCGACCGGGCCGCACCTCGGGCCCTGTCGCTGACGCCTCCACGTGCTCAGGTCGTCCGCTGCTCGCCGGCGGATTCGGCCTTACTTGTACGCGTCCTTCGCGTCCTTCTCGAGCTGCGCCGCCGTGCCGTCGACGTCGTCGGGGTCGGCCATGAAGTCGGTGAGGTCCTTCCACATGCCCTGTCCGACGGTGGCGCCGAACGCGGCCGGCTGCAGGTCCGACATGTCGAAGCGGAACGTGTCCGCCTCGGCGATCGCGGTCGCCGTCCGCGCGGTGATCTCGTCCGGATAGGAGCTCTCATCGAGGCTCGTGTTCGCGCTCGAGAACCCCCCGCGCCCGGCCCAGATCTCGTGCGCCTCGGCGCTCGCCAGGTACGTCACCAGCGCTTCGGAGGCCGGCGTGTCGTCGAACATGATGATCGTGTCGCCACCGCCGACCACAGCCGGCTCCGAGCCGTCGATCGAGGGGAAATCGAAGACGTCGAAATCCGTGCCCGGCTGCGCCGGCGTCGAGGCCGTGATCTCGCCCGCCACGAAGTCGCCCTCGAGCACCTGCGCGCCCTCCGGGTCCTCCTTGAACGCGTTTTGGACCGAGGTCGGGAAATCGGTCTCCAGTGCCTGGCTCGTGCCGCCGACGATGTTGCCCGAGTCGCCGACGACCTCGGCCATCGTCTCGAGCGCGTCCTTGACCGACTGGTCCGTCCACGGGATCTCGTGCTTGGCGAGCTGGTCGTACTTGTCGGCACCCGCCTGGCGCAGGTAGATGTTCTCGAAGAGGTCGGTCATCGGCCACCCGGCGTCGACCCCGATCGAGTACGCCTTCGTCCCCGACTGCTGCAGGGTCTTCGCGTTCGCGAGGAACTGGTCGAAGTCATCAGGCGGCTGGACACCGGCCTGCTCGAAGAGCGGAACGTTGTACCAGATGGTCGACTTGTTGGCCGCCTTGAAGAGGAAGCCGTAGACCTTGCCGTCGAACGTCGCGATATCGATCGCGCCCGGGTTGTAGTTCTCGTTCAGGTCGTCCTCGACGAAGTCGAGCGGCTGCAGGGCGCCCTTGTCGACGAACTCCTCGACCAGCCCCGGCTGGGGGACTGCCGCGAGGTCGGGCGGGTTGCCACCCTCAACCGAGGTCGCGAGCACCGTCGGAATCTCGTCGCCCACAGGGCGGTACTTCACGTCCACGTCCGGGTTCTGCTCCGTGAACCCGTCGAGCACGGCGTTGAACGACTTCGCCTCCTCGCCGGTCCACACCCCCGAGAGCTCCGCGCTTCCGGAGACCTCCTCGCCCCCGCCTTCATCACCCTCATCGTCGTCGCCACCACAGCCGGCGACGAGCAGCGCCAGCACCGCCGCGAACAGGGCGACGACGTAGAGCTTCGGCTTTCTCATGCGTTTCCTCCTTTGGGGGCATCGTCCGAGCCATAGATACCCTGGCTCGTTTCCGGATCGAAGAAGTGAAGGTTCCGGGTGTCGACGGCGATCTCGACCGTCTCGTCCTCGCGAACCTGGGAGCGGGGGCCGAGGCTGGCCACGACCTTCGCGCGGTCGCTGTCGAGGAGGAGCTCGCCGTCGCCGCCACTGTCGGCGGCGAGCTCCTTCACGTCCTCGGTCACCGCCTGGCGCGCGTTGATCGTGAAGTGGGCCAGGATCTCGGAGCCGAGCGCCTCGCGCAGCTCGACGCGACCCTTCAGGCGGCGCTCCGGCGGCGTGTCGGGCGCGAGCGCGGCGTCCTCGAAGTCCTCCGGCCGGATCCCGGCGATCACGTCGCGGCCGTCGTAGTCGCTCAGCGCCGGGCGGTGTGCGATGAGCTCCGGGTCAAGGGCCAGCCGCTGATCGCCGATCACTGCGGTGAGGCCGCCGTTCGCCCGCTCGAGCGTCGCGTCGAGCATGTTCATCGCGGGGCTGCCGATGAAGCCGCCGACGAACAGGTTGACCGGGCGGTCGTAGAGCTCCTGCGGGCTGTCGGCCTGCTGGAGCTCGCCCTTGCGCATCACCGCGACCCGATCGCCCATCGTCATCGCCTCGACCTGGTCGTGGGTGACGTAGATCGTGGTCACGCCGAGGTGGCGCTGCAGCCGGCTGATCTCGGCCCGCACCTGGACCCGCAGCTTCGCGTCGAGATTCGAGAGCGGCTCGTCCATCAGGAACGCCGCCGGGTTGCGAACGATCGCGCGACCCATGGCGACTCGCTGGCGCTGGCCGCCGGAGAGGTTGCGCGGCTTCTTGTCGAGCAGCTCGCTGAGCCCGAGGGTGTCGGCTGCCTCCTCGACGCGGGTGTTGATCTCGTCGCGGGGAAGGCCGCGAACCCGCAGCCCGAAGGCGATGTTCTCGCGGACGCTCAGGTGCGGGTAGAGCGCGTAGCTCTGGAACACCATCGCGATGTCGCGGTCCTTCGGCGGCACGTAGTTGACGACCCGATCGCCGATCGCCACCTCGCCCTCGGTGATCTCCTCCAGCCCGGCCACCATTCGCAGCGCGGTCGTCTTTCCGCATCCGGAGGGGCCGACGAGGACGAGCAGCTCGCCGTCGCCGGCTTCGAGGTCGATCGAGGAGACCGCCCGCGTTCCGTCGGCGTAGACCTTCGACACCCCCCTGAAGGTGACAGCGGCCACGAACGGCACGCTAACAGGCCTGGCTGGACGTTCAAGCGAGGTGAACGCAAGTCGCTACTTCGCCGGCAGCGAGGCCGCGAAGTCGGCGCCCGCGTCCACCCACCCGGCGAGATCCTCGTCGGACTCCAGCGCGGCGGGCCCGACCACGACGACATTTCGCATCGGGCGCCCGGTGAAATCGAACTCGCGCGTGTGCGGCTCGGCGATCGCCTCGTCGTAGGCGTCCGGGCCGACGCGCGCGATCAGCTGCTCGCCGAGGACGCCGCAGGCGAGGTTGCCGCCGACCATGAACGCGATCCCGCCGAACATCTTCCGCTCGGTGACCGCCTCGCGCAGCGAGAGCACCTCGCGGACGCGGTCGGCGAGCGCCTCGTCGTAGGCCATGGACCCAGCTTATGCACGCTCGGCGCCAGCCGCGACGCGCAGAACCCGGGGTTGTAGGACGATCGGTGCCGTGATCGACACGGCACCACTCGAAGTCCCCCGCGAGGACTTCGACCTCCCGCCGGAGGTCGCCTTCTTCAACACCGCCAACATGGGGCCTCTCCCGCGCCGCGTGCGCGACGCCGCCGAGGCGGCCCTGGCGCGCCGCGCGGCGCCGTGGGAAATCGGTCCCGCGGTGTGGTTCGACGACGTCGAGCGGTTGCGGGAGCTCGCCGCGCGCCTGCTCGGCGCCGACACTGAGGGCGTCGCGCTCGTGCCGGCCACGAGCTATGGGTTCGCGGTCGCGGCGCGCAACCTGCATCTCGCGCCGTGGCACCGGATCATCGTGCTCGCCGAGGAGTATCCGTCCGGGATCTATACGTGGCGCCGACTCGCGAACCGCACCGGCGCCGAGATCCACACGGTCGAGCACGACCCCGGCCAATCCTGGACCGAGGCGGTGCTGGCAGCGCTTGACGAGCGCGCGGGACTCGTCAGCGTGCCGAACGTCCACTGGACCGACGGCTCGCTGGTCGACCTCGAGCTGGTGGCGACGCGGGCCCATGAGCTCGGATGCCGGTTCGTGATCGACGCGAGCCAGTCGCTGGGGGCGATGCCGATCTCGGTCGATCGCCTGCGGCCGGACTTCGTCGTCTCAGTCGGCTACAAGTGGCAGCTCGGTCCGGTCGGCGTCGGCTACCTGTACGTGGCGCCCGAGCACCGCGACGGCGAGCCGATCGAGGAGAACTGGATCAACCGGGCGGGCTCGGAGGACTTCGCGGGGCTCGTCGACTACGTCGAGGAGTACCAGCCTGGCGCCCGGCGCTTCGATGTCGGCCAGCACTCGAGCTTTCAGCTCGTCCCGATGGCGATCGCCGCGCTCGAGCTCCTGCTCGAGTGGGAGCCGGCGCGGATCGCGGCGACGCTCTCGCAAACGACGGCCGCGATCACCGAGGGCGCCGCGGCGCTCGGGCTCGAACCGCTCCCGGCGGAGCAGCGCGGCCCGCACATGCTCGGCGTCCGGGTGCCCGACGCCGCACGCGAGCGGGTCCTCGCCGCACTGTCCGAGGCCGGCTGCTACGCCTCCCCGCGCGGCAAGTCGCTGCGGATCGCCCCGCACCTGCACAACACGCCCGAGGAGGTCGAGCGGCTCCTCGGCGCGCTGCGCGAAGCGGCCGGCTGAGCGCCTAGGGGAGCGCCGCCCAGCGCGTGCAGGCCTCCGCCGCCGCCTCGAGCGCCGGCCCCAGCGCGTCGGAGGCCGCCGCCGGATCCCACCCCCGGGCGGCGAGGCCGGCGACGAGGGTGCCCATGAACGCATCGCCCGCGCCGAGCGTGGAGACCACCTCGACCTCGACCGCGGGCGCCTCGGCCTCGCAGGCGCCCCGGATCACCGCGCCCTCTTCGCCAAGGGTGACCACTGCCAGCTCCGCCCCCAGCTCGGCGATCGCCGCCGCCGCCTCCCGCGGATCCTCCCGCTCGGTGATCGCCACCGCCTCCTCGCGGTTCGTGCGCACCAGGAACGAGCCGGGGATCAGCTCGCGCGAGAACTCGGCGGCAGGGCGGTGGTCGCCGCCCCATCGGTTCGGGCGGATGTTCGGGTCGAAGCAGACGCGCGCGCCGCGCTCGAGCGCGAGCTCGCGCGCCCTCAGGGTCACGGCGCGCTCGCGCTGCGTCGCCAGCGTCGTCGAGCCGTAGACGAGCGCGCTCGCCGCTTCGATCGCCTCCTCGAGCCGCGGCTCCACCGAGGCGACCGCGACCTCGACCGCGTCGCCGCAGATCTGAAAGCTCGCGTCCTTTTGCTCGTCAAAGGCCGCGAAGGCGATTGGCGTTTGCTCATCCGGCATCAGCTCGAAGAAGCGCAGATCGACGCCGTCGCGCTCGAGCCGGTCGCGAAGCCAGGCCCCCCAGTCGTCGTCCCCCGCGGCGCCCGCGAGCGCTACCTCTCCGCCTGCTCGCGCCGCGGCGACGGCGACGTTCGCGAGCGCGCCCCCGAAGTGGGGGTTGAAGCAGTCGGCGTCGGTGAGCGAGCGGACGGGCCGCTCGCAGATCAGGTCGACCAGGGCCTCGCCGAGGCAGACGATCATGCCGCCCGCCAGCGGCGAACTCCGTCGCCGTCGCTCTCCACCTCAGCCTCCCCGGCGAGCACCAGGTGATCGAGGTAGGCGAGCGCAAGCTGAAGCGCCCACGGCGCCATCGCCGGGTTGACCGTGTCGGTGCCGAGCAGCGGCGCCGCGACCTCGAACGGCGTCCGCTCGCCGTCGGCGATCTCGCCGCGGATCGCTCCCAGGTGCTCGTCGAGCTGGTCGCGGTTCGCCGCCACCTTCGCCTGCACATCGCGAAACGGCCGCCCATGGCCTGCCAGGCAGAGCCTCGTATCGAGCTCCTCCACGACGCCGAGGCTCGTGGTGAACTCGGCCACCGGATCGGGCGTGTGACCGTAGTCGAAGAAGATCGAGACACGGCCGAGCAGGTGGTCCCCGGAGACGAGGAATCCCTCCTCGGGCTGGTGAAGGACGACGTGAGAGGGCGCGTGGCCCGGTGTCTCGTGGACCTGCCACGCGCCGAGGTCGCTCAGCACCTCCACGCCCGGCACCAGCTCGCGGTCGGGCTCGACCACCAGAGCGATCCCGGTGCCGGTGTTCCGGCGCGCCTCCTGATATCCCGCGAGCACCTCCATCGGCACGCCACTCTGGCGCGCCACCTCGACCCGCCGCTCGAGCGCCGCCTCCGGGTTCTCGGCGTAGGCGCGCACGTGCTCCCAGCGCGGGTGCATCCAAAGCTCACAGCCGGCGGCGTCGAGAATCGGGCCGGCGAGCCCGTAGTGGTCGGCGTGGGCGTGGGTGCAGACGACGAGTCGCACGTCGGCAAGCCGCCACCCCGCCTGCGCGAGGGCGAGCTCGAGCTGGCGCAGGCCGTCATCGGTCGCCATCCCGGTATCGAAGAGGACGATCCCGCCCTCGTGGGCGACCGCGAACGCGTTCCCGTGCGGCACACCGGGCCAAGGTAACGGCAGCCGCAGCCGCCACACGCCGGGCTGCACGCGGTCGGCCCGGGCGATCTCGTTGCGGCGCGATCCCGACATCGAGCGGGGATCGTCTCAGAGCGCGCGTGTTTGACGGCGGCGTTCGGGAGTAAAGTGCGCGTCGGTGGCGCTCGGACGCCGACAAAGGGGGTTGGGGATCGTTGCCGCGCTCTGCGCGGTCATCGCTCTCGCAGCGGCGGCGCTCGTCGCGTTCGACCCGAACACCGAGATCACGGACTCCACCGCAACCGCCGAGGCCGACACCGTGGTTCGCGGCACTTTGAACGCCGACGCGTTGGCCAGGGCGCTCGTCGCGCAGGATCTCGCCGCACCCCCCGTCGCCGCCTGCACAGCTCAGTCGCTGATCAAGGACCTCGACCAGCTCCAGGTGAAGGCCATCATCAGCGGCCTGCCGGAGGGATCGCAGGGCCTCCGCGGCCGGATCGGCGCCGCGGTGCTGGTCTGCTCGACGAGCTGAAGAAGCGGCGGACGGGGCTCGAACCCGCGACCCCGAGCTTGGGAAGCTCGTGCTCTACCAGCTGAGCTACCGCCGCGTGGGCGAATCAGTCTAGAGCGACGCGCCCACCCTCGAACGCGACCAGATCGCCCCGAGCGCCGTTTCGCGACCTCTAGCCTTTTGCCGGTGAGCGCGCGGACCTTCGCCGTCTTCATCGGCGCCCTGCTTCTGATCGGACTCCTCGGCTTCGGCCTCGTCTCGAAGGGCGAGGGCTCGCTCTCCGTGGGCGAGGACGTGCCGGCCGCCGAGCTGCCGGCGCTCGGCGCCGACGGCACCGGCTCGGTCGCCGACTATGAGGGCCGCTGGGTGCTGGTCAACGTCTGGGCCTCGTGGTGTGACCCGTGCCGCGACGAGGCGCCGGCGCTCGAGCGCTTTTACCGCGAGCACGGCGGTCAGGACTTCGAGATCCTCGGCGTCGACACGCAGGACGACGAGGCGTCGGCGCAGGACTTCATCGAGGAGTTCAAGCTCACCTACCCGCACCTCCACGACGGCTCCGGCGACTACGCCGACGACCTCGAGACCACCGGCGTGCCCGAGAACTTCCTCATCGACCCAGACGGCAGGGTCGCCGCGGCGCTCCACGGCCAGGTGACCGAGAGTTACCTGCGCGACACGGTCGAACCGCTGATCGAGGGGAGGAGCTGAGCATGCGGCGGGTCGTCGCGCTCCTTGCGCTGGTCGGCGCCTTGGCGCTCCCGCTGCCCGCTGCGAGCGCGGCCGAGGCCCAGACCTCCCTCCCCGACATCGAGGACGAAGTCATGTGCATCGTCTGCGGCGTCCCGCTAGAGCTCGCGACCGAGGCGCCGCAGGCAAACCAGGAGCGCGACCTGATCCGTCGCCTGATCGCCCAGGGGCGCACGAAGGACGAGATCAAGAATGAGCTCGTCGATCAGTACGGGCCCGCGGTCCTTGCCGTGCCCGATGACGAGGGCTTCGACCTGATGGCCTGGCTCGTGCCGGGGGCAGCGATCGTCGCGGCGGGAGTTGCGATCGCGTTCGGACTCAGGCGCTGGCGCCGCGCCGACGCCGCGGAGGCGTCAGCCGAACCCGCCGCGGCCGTCGACCCGGCCGATGCCGAGCGCCTCGACGCCGACATCGCGCGCTACGAGCTCTGACGGAATCGATTGAGCACTGGTGCCGGCTATAGCCAGCACAACTGCTCGACGGAATGCGGCGCTCTACGAAAGCGGCGGCGCGCGCTAGGTTGCGGGCGAACCACCCGGAGGAGCCATGGCTGCCGCTCGTACTCGTCTCGCCACCGCCGCCCTGGCGGCGCTCGCCACACTCGTTCTTGCCCCGACCGCCCACGCAGTGCCGATCCTCGATCCCGGCACCCCCTCCCTCCCCGCATTCCAGGGAAAGCCGGCGAAGCCGCACAAGGTCAAGGACCCGGCGAGCCCGCCGCAGAACCCGTACATGGCGAGGAACCCGAACTCGAACATCCACAACGACACCTGGATGACGGACGCCTACCGGCGTCCCGGCCCGCTCGGCAACTCGCTGGTTACCCAGTCGGAGGCGCACTCGCCGTCGCTCTGCGGCTCGCTCGCCTTCGATCGGGAGGAGCGGCTGGTGAGCGTCTGCCCCTCCGCGATCGCCGCGCCAGTCGCACAGATCATCGACCCGGCGACGCTCGAGACGATCTCCTCTTTGACGCTGCCGGACGCGCCCGACCCGCCCGGGACCGCGGAGTACCAGAACTTCACTGGTGGCGGCTACTTCTTCCTCGACCAGAAGGATCGGCTGTGGGTCCCGACGAAGACCGACCACATCTACGTCCTCTCCGAGGGCGATGACGGCAACACGCTGACCCTCGTGCGCGACTACGACCTCACGCCGGTTCTCGACGAGGAGACCGAGCGGATCACTTCGGCGCTGCCCGACTTCGACGGCCTCATCTGGTTCGTCTCGAAGGCGAACGGCAAGGTTGGGACGCTCGACCGCAAGACGGGCGAGATCCACGTGAAAACGACCGACGAGGAGATCGAGAACTCGTTCGCCGTGGGCGAGGACGGGGTCTACATCGTCTCCGACCGCGCGATGTACCGATTCAAGGCGACGAAGAAGGGCGTGCCGCGGGTGGTGTGGCGAAAGAGGTATCCGAACTCCGGGATCGTGAA
>Ga0126313_10001310_pt1 | contig 13029 bp, 16 predicted proteins | sample Plot105A_FD_89954 | JGI IMG/M metagenome (GOLD analysis project Ga0126313, IMG submission 89954) | Serpentine soil microbial communities from UC McLaughlin Reserve, CA, USA - Plot105A | ecosystem: Environmental > Terrestrial > Soil > Grasslands | place: USA: UC McLaughlin Reserve, Lake County...
GGCGCCCGTGAGGTCTGGTGTGTCGGCTGTGCGCTAGGCGGCAGCGGCCGACGCCTCGCGGGCGGCATCGGCAAATCGGCGGAAGGTCTCGGGATCGCGCACTGCGATGTCGGCCAGCACCTTGCGGTCGAGCTCGATGCCGGCCAGCTTGAGGCCGTGGATGAACGCTCCGTAGCTCAGGCCGTTCTGGCGCGCGGCGGCGTTGATGCGCACGATCCACAGGCGACGGAAGTCGCGCTTGCGGTTGCGGCGGTCGCGGTACGCGTAGGAGTCGGCCTTCATGACCGCCTCCTTCGCCCGCTTGTAGTTGGAGCTCGCCTCGCCGCGGAAGCCCTTGGCGCGCTCGAGCGTCGCGCGGCGCTTCTTCTTGGCGTGGACGGATCGCTTGACCCGGGTCACTTGGAGCTCGCTCCCAGCAGCTTCTTGACGCGCTTGGTGTCGTCCGGCTCGAGGATCGTCGGCTGGCCGAGACGGCGCTTCCGCTTCGGCGACTTCTTCTCGAGGATGTGGCTCGTGAAGGCGTGCCGACCCCGGACCTTGCCCTTGGCGGTCACCTTGAAGCGCTTCTTCGCGCCGGAATGAGTCTTCATCTTCGGCATCGCGGACGGATGAGTATAGGAGACCCGGCCGAGCCGGCGTGGCGTGGGCGGTCCCGCGGTGCGCGCGACCCGGCGGCCGCGGGGCGTGGCGCCGGCCGTCGCTAGGAGCGCCGGCGCTTGCCAGAGGCGGCGGCGGGGCGCTCGCTCTCGGGCAGGAGGTCGAAGTCGTCGTCCGCGGCGGCCGCGGGCGCGTCCGTCGCGGGCTCTTCGGCCGTCGCGGGCTCCTCGGCCGTCGCAGGGTCCTCGGCCGCGCCGGTGTCACCGTCGACCGCGGCGGGCTCGGCGGTCGCGCCCGCATCGGCGTCCGCGCCGTTGGTCGCCGCGTCGTCGGCGATCGCATCGATCTCGCCGGTGCCCTGCTCGTCGCTGTCGTACTGTCCGCTGAGCACGGCCTTCGACGGGCCGAGCATCATCGTCATGTTGCGGCCGTCGAGGTTGGGCCGCTGCTCGACCACCGCCAGGTCCTGCAGCTCCTCGGCGAGGCGCTCGAGCAGCTGCTGCCCGCGCTCGGGGTGCGTGACCTCGCGGCCGCGGAACATGATCGTGACCTTGACCTTGTCCTTGCGCTTCAGGAAGCGCATGACGTGGCCCTTCTTCGTGTCGTAGTCGTTCTGCGCGATCTTTGGGCGGAACTTGATCTCGCGGATCGTGATCTGCTGCTGGTGCTTGCGCGCGGCCTTCTGCTTCTGGGCCTGCTCGTACTTGTACTTCGAGTAGTCCAGGATGCGGGTGACGGGCGGGCGCGCCTCGGGGGCGACCTCGACGAGGTCGAGATCGCGCTCCTGCGCGTAGCGCAGCGCCTCGTCGGTGCGCATGACACCGATCTGCTTGCCGTCCTCACCGATGACCCGGACCTCGGGCACACGGATGCGCTCGTTGATCCTGGTGGTGTCCCGCTCCGGCGGGCGCCGGTCGAACCTGCGGGGAACCGGCACTAGCTGTGGCTGCCGCGGGTCAAGAAGGACGCGGCTGTGTGGCGAGCAACTCGATCAACGACTGGGAGTATAGCCGCCCACCCCCTCCGAAAGAAAGCGATCCGCGCAGCCCGCATTCGTCTCGATCACCGCGCGCGCCCGCCGGCACGTCCGATGCCGCCGCGGCGGCACGCCGCGATCGACGCGCACGACCTCGCCATCACGCCCCATCCAGATGAGGTCGAGCGCGAACCGCATCGTGAACGTGTGCACCGCGCGAGCCCGCAGATGCAGCGCGCAGTCGGCCGGCAGCGCGTCCAGGCCGCCGAGGCCGCGCCCGCGGGCGAGGACCCCGCGCGCGTCGTGCACCCGCAGTCCGCCGCCGAGCTCCCGCGCGGGCAGCCGTCCCAGGCGCCGCTGCCACGAGCTCATCGCCGCTCCGCCGTGGCGGCGGCCAGCTGCTGCACGAGCTGGCCGACGGGCACGCTGCCCTCGTCGCCGACCCCGTGGCGGCGCACCGCCACGGTGCCCTCCTCCGCCTCACGGTCGCCGACCACGAGCATGTACGGGATCTTCCGCAGCTCGGCGTCGCGGATCTTGCGCCCCACCGACTCGGTGCGGTCGTCGAGCTCCGCCCGCAGCCCCGCCGCCCGCAGCGCCGCGACGACGGCGCCGGCCGCCTCGTTGTGCCGATCGGCGATCGGCAGCGCGATGCCCTGCACCGGCGCGAGCCACAGCGGGAACTCGCCGGCGTAGTGCTCGATGAGGATTCCGATGAACCGCTCGAAGCTGCCCATCAGCGCGCGGTGGATCATCACCGGTTGGTGCTCGGCGTTGTCGGCGCCGGTGTAGGCCAGCTCGAAGCGCTCGGGCATGTAGTAGTCGAGCTGCACCGTGCCGAGCTGCCACGAGCGCCCGATCGAGTCCGTCATGTGCAGGTCGATCTTCGGGCCGTAGAACGCGCCGTCGCCCGGGTTGAGCTCGAACTCGAGCCCATTGTCGACGAGCGCGCGCTCGAGCCACGCCTCGGCGCGATCCCACATCTCCTCCGTGCCCACGCGCTTGGCCGGGCGCGTCGACAGCTCCAGGCGCGGCTCGAAACCGAACCGGTCGTAGATCGCGAAGCCGAAGTCCAGGCACCGCTGCACCTCTTGGGGGATCTGCTCCTCGGTGCAGAAGATGTGGGCGTCGTCCTGCGTGATGTGGCGGACGCGCAGGAGCCCATGCAGCGTGCCGCTCGGCTCGTGGCGGTGCACCAGCCCCGCCTCGGAGTAGCGGATCGGCAGGTCGCGGTAGGAGCGGCGCTCGGACTTGTAGATCTGTACGTGCGCCGGGCAGTTCATGGGCTTGAGGCCCATGGCCCGCTCCTCCACCTCGGTGAAGTACATGTTGTCGCGGTACTGGTCCCAGTGCCCCGACTTCTTCCAGAGGTCGACGTCGAGCAGGATCGGCGTCTTGACCTCGCGGTACTCGCGCGCGGCGTTCTCCTCGCGCCACAGGGCGGCGAGCTGGTTCCACAGCGCCATGCCGTTGGGCTGCCAGAACGGCGAGCCCGGCGACAGGTCGCTGAGGAAGAACAGCTTGAGCTCCTGGCCGAGCTTGCGATGGTCGCGGGCGCGCGCCTCCTCGAGCAGCTTGAGGTGCTCGTCGAGCTCCTTGGGCTTGAAGAACGCGGTCCCGTACACGCGCGTGAGCATCTGGCGGCTCGCGTCGCCGCGCCAGTACGCGCCGGCCACCGACTGCAGCTTGAAGGCCCCGATGCGCTTCGTGCTGGGCGCGTGCGGCCCGCGGCACAGGTCGGTGAACGGCCCGTTCGTGTACAGGCTGACGGTCTCGACGCCCTGGTCGCGGACGAGATCCTCGATCAGCTCGACCTTGTAGTCCTGGCCCTCCGAGCGGAAGCGCTCGAGCGCCTCGGCCACCGGCACGTCCTGGCGCTCGAACGGCTCGTCGGCCTGGATGTGCTCGCGCATCCGCGCCTCGATGCGCTCGAAGTCGGCGTCCGACAGAGAGACGCCGTCCGGGAAGTCGAAGTCGTAGTAGAAGCCCTGCTCGATCGGCGGCCCGATCGAGATCTTCACGCCCGGGTAGAGGTCCATGACCGCCGCCGCCATCACGTGCGCGGCGTCGTGGCGGATGAGGTCGAGCGCGTCGCGGCCGCTGCGCTCGGTGAGGATCTCGAGCGGCTCGTCCGGGACGAGCGGCCGCGCGAGGTCGCGGACCTCGCCGTTCTGCTTGACTGCGAGGGCGGCGCGCGCCAGACCGGGACCGATCGCAGCCGCGGCGTCGGCGCCGGTGGCGCCGTCGGGGAGCTCGAGCGGGGTGCCGTCGGGGAGCGTGACCTTCATCGCGTCCGATGCTACGCGAGCACCCGAGAGGCCCGCCCGATCGCGCGACGACCGGCACGCATTCGGTGCACTTTCGTTGCAACCTCGTGGTGCGCCGGCACAGGGACCGCCAGTAGCCTGCGCCGCCGTGGATGCCGCCGCCCTCCGTTCGCACTTCCCCGTCCTCGCCGAGCGCGCGTACCTCAACGCGGGCACGTGCGGGCCGCTCTCGCGCGAGACCGTGGAGGCGACGACGGGCGTGCTGCAGCGCGCCGCCGACGAAGGCCGCACGCGCGCGTACATGGAGTCGATGCTCGACCTGCGCACGCGCCAGCGGGCTGCCTACGCGCAGCGGCTCGGCGCCGACGCCACCGATCTCGCCCTGACGACGTGCACGAGCGAGGGCGTCGTGCGCGTGCTCGCCGGCCTCGAACTGCAGCCCGGCGACGAGGTGCTCACTGCGCCCGACGAGCACCCCGGGCTGCTCGGACCGCTGGGCACGCTGCGCGAGCGGCGCGGCGTCCAGATCCGCACCGCGCCGTTCGCCGACCTCGCCGACGAGGTGCGCCAGCGCACACGGCTCGTCGCCTGCTCGCACGTGAGCTGGGTGACCGGCGCCGTGCGCCCCGCCGGGCTCGCGCAGCTCGGCCCCGAAGTGCAGGTCCTGCTCGACGGTGCGCAGGGCGTCGGCGCGATCCCGATCGACGTGAGCGCGCTGGGCTGCACGTTCTACGCGGGCTCGGGGCAGAAGTGGCTGTGCGGGCCGGTGGGCACCGGGATGCTGTGGATCGCGCCGCAGTGGCGCGGCCGCTTGGCGTCGGTCGGCGCGACCTACATCAACCTCGCCGAGCCGGGTCGCGGATTGGACTCGGCACTGCATCCCGACGCGCGCACCCACGATTCGCCGGCGTTGTCGGCCGAGGCGTCGGCCGGCGCGCTCGCCGCGCACGACGTCCTGGCGGCCGCGGGCTGGGAGTCCGTGCACGAGCGCGCTATCGGGCTCGCGGCGCGGTTCGCAGAGCGGCTCGCCGAGTCCGGGCGCACCGTGGCGGCGCGGGGCGACACGACGCTCGTGTCCTGGGAGGACCCCGACCCGGAGGGCACCCGCGACCGGCTTGGTGCCGCCGGCGTGCTGATCCGGAACCTGCCGGGCACGCCGTACCTGCGCGTGTCGGTCGGCGCGTGGAACGATGAGGCCGATCTCGACCGGCTCCTGGAGGCGCTCGAGCGCTAGGGGCGTGGCGCGTGCGCGACGTTGATCAGGGCGATGACGATCCAGATGACGATCGCGAGGGGCTCGACGTCAATCGAGGCCGCTCGGGGCGCCGGTCGCGGCGATGCCGATGCCGATCGAGCCGAGCGCGAGCGGGACCGCGCGGCCGGCCGACGGCGCGCGCTTCTCGGCCCGATGCTCGGCCAGCCGCTGATCCACGCGCGCGTCGATGGCTGTCCCGACCCGGTCGAGGAACGCCTCGACCACCCCGCGCTCGCTGTCGGGCCGAGCTCCCGTCGCGGGCCGACCGCCGCCGTCGGTCTTCGCGCTGCGCCTCAGGCGTCGCCATGGCCGTTACACGCCCCGGCGCGGGGCGGGGAAGCGCACGCGCCGGCCGCGTCAGTCGGTCCACCAGTCCTGCGCCATCTCGACGTCGCGGTTGTCCTGCGTCGGCGACCCGAAGGCGACGATCTCGGCGCCCTCCGGCCCGCCCTGCATCCCGCGCGTCGTGTCGGGCGGGACGCGGATGGCGTCCCAGGGACCGAGCTCGACGATCTCGTCGTCCACCTTGATCCGCGCGCTGCCGCTGACGACGAGGTAGACCTCCTCCTGCGTCTGGTGGCGGTGGCCGAACGGCATGCGGAACTCGGGCGCGATGCGGAAGTAGCTCACGCCCGATTGGTCGAGCTCGAGCGGCTTGCGCGCGAACCGCGCCTCGACGTTCGGGGCGAACCCGAACTTCGGCGCCATGTCCTCCACCTCTTTGAGGTTGACGAGCGTGTACCCGGCCACGGTGACCCCTCTCCTCGAATGCCGAACGGCGCGAGTGTGCCACCCGGGACGACGGCGCGGGCCCCCGCGCCGGTGCCTACCGCGGCTCGCCGGGTCGCCTCAGCGCGGCCGGGTCGTCGGGCAGCTTCCGCGCGGCCGCCTGGACCGCGCTGACCGCCTGCCGGGCCTCGGCGGTGCCGACCTCGCGCCGCGCGCGCGCGATGTCGTCCGGCTTGGCCGGCCCCTTCGCCAGCTTGGTGGGCGGCCTCTCGGCGTGGTGCCGCATAGCGTCCTCGCCTCATTTGACGTTCGCGGGATGGTTGCCGCCGAGCGGCCGCCCTACATGCGCTCTCGATGTCGGCGAGATCGCGTCAAGCGGCGCGTTCATCGGCGAACACGGCGGCTCTCCGCGCTCGGGCGCCTTCGAGCGCGCCATGCAAACGAAAAGCCCGCCGAAGCGGGCTTTGAAGGTGGGCGATACTGGGCTCGAACCAGTGACCTCCGCCTTGTCGAGGCGGCGCTCTCCCAGCTGAGCTAATCGCCCTGGGACGCGACAGGGTACCAAGCGCTCGCCCTACGGACCGGGTGTCGCGTCGATGTCGCGCAGCGCCTGCGCCGAGCGCCGCAGCTCGCGGATCGCCGGGCCGAGCTCGGCCGTGCTGCGGTCCAGGCGGCGGACCGAACGCGAGGCGTCGTCGACGACCCCGTCGACGTCGGACGTCGTCGACATCAGGCGGACGGCGAGCACGGTCACGGCGATCGCCGCGACCGTCACGGCCACGCAGGCGATGCCGGCGAGCACGCGCAGCGGGCTCGTCCGGCGAGGACCGGGGATGGTCGGGGCGCGACGCGACATCCGCCGCACGGTAGCCCGCCGCGGGCGGCCCGGATCCCCGGCGACCTCCTACGATGTCGGGGACGGCGACGTGGCGGAGTGGCTACGCAGCGGCCTGCAAAGCCGTGTACACCGGTTCGATTCCGGTCGTCGCCTCTGGCGCGCCCGCCCGTGAACGACCCGATCCAGTCCGCCGCCGTCTTCGGCGGAAACTCCGACATCGCGGTCGCGACCGTCGAGGCGCTCGCGCGCGAGGGCCTGCGCCGCGTCGTCCTCGCCGTGCGCGACCCTGACCGCGCGCCCGCGGCCGCGTCGCTGCGCGGCCGCGGCCTCCACGTCGACGTGATCCGCTTTGACGCCGACGACCCCGGGGAACACGAGCGGGCGGTGGCGCAAACGTTCGACGCGCTCGGAACCGTCGACGTCGCGCTCCTCGCGTTCGGCGTGCTCGGCGACCAGGACGCCGCCAAGCGCGACCCCCGCGCCGCGGTCGCGCTCGCACGCACGAACTTCGTCGGCCCCGTCAGCCTGCTCACGGTCCTAGCCGAGCGGATGCGGGCGCAGGGGCGCGGCGCGATCGTGGTCCTGTCGTCCATCGCGGCCGAGCGCGCCCGCCGCGCGAACTACCCCTACGGCGCGACGAAGGCCGGGCTCGACGCCTTCGCCCAGGGCCTGGGCGACGCGCTCGCGACGGCCGGCGTCCGCGTCATGGTGGTCCGCCCCGGGTTCGTGCACACGAAGATGACCGCCGGCCGCCGGGCCGCCCCCCTGGCGACCGATGCGGCCACGGTCGCGAACGACATCGTCGCCGGCCTCGCCCGGGACGCGCACACCGTCTGGTCGCCGCGGGCGCTGCGCTGGATCTGGGCCGCCATGCGCCACCTGCCGCGTGCGGTCTTCCGGCGCATCAAGCGCTAGCGCGAGGGTCACCGCTAGGACCGCGTCGCCGCGGTGATGACCGTAGGTGTCGTTGATCGCCTCGAACTGGTCCAGCTCGAGGACCAGCGCGGCCTCGGGCCGGCGCGCGCCCCGCCTGGGCGATCATCCGCTTGAGCGTGTCCTGCACCGCGCGGCGGTTCGGCAGGCGGTGAGCCCCTCCGTCGCGGCCCGCGCCTCGGCGAGCGCGAGGTTGCGCAGGTTGGCGAGCGTCCGGATCGCCTGGCCGACGGAGTAGTGCGCCGCTCCGCGCGTGGGGATGCCGCTCAGGCGGCGCTGCGCACCGCCGCGCGCATCTCGCGCAGCGTCTCGAGCTCGCGCTCGGTTGGCGGGTCCGTCGTCTGGACATCTTCGCGGACGCGCAGCGGCCAGCCGGTCGCCTCGCGCACCTGCTCGACCTCGACCCCCGGGTGGATCGCAACCAGCTCGAGCTCGCGGTCCTCCGCGCTCGGGCGCAGGACACCGAGGTCGGTGATGACGACGGTCGGGCCGGCCCCGGAGAAGTTCAGCTTCTCGCGGGTCCCGCGCCCGTCGCCGTGGCCGATCGAGGTCACGAAGTCGAGCCTCTCGACGAAGCTGCGCTTCGACTGGCGGACGATCACGACGACCTCGCGCGAGGCGGCCGCGATCTCCGGCGCGCCGCCCGCGCCGGGCAGGCGGACCTTCGGGTCCTGGTAGGGGCCGATCACGGTCGTGTTGATGTTGGCGAACCGGTCGATCTGCGCCGCGCCCAGGAACCCGACGTCGATGCGCCCCGCGCCGACCCAGTAGTTGAACATCTCGGGCACCGACACGAGCTCGGCCGCGGTCTCGGCGAGGTCGTCGTCGCCGATCGAGAGCGGCAGGCGCACGGGCTTGGCCTCGATCGCGCCGGACTCGTAGACGAGCACGCAGTCGGGCGCGTGCAGGCGCCGGGCGAGGTTCGCGGCCGCGTTGGGCGGGCCGACGCCGACGAGCAGCACCTGGCGGTCGCGGACCTCGCGCGCCGCCGCGATCGTCATGGTCTCCTCGGCGGTCGGGGCGCTGTTCTCCTCGCTCATGCCTCACCTCCGACGGCCGCGACCTCGCCCGTCGCGGCCAGGACGTGCTCCTCCATCCAGGCCCGGAAGCGCTCGCGGTCGCGGGCGATCTCGTCCCAAGCGGCGTAGAAGCGGTTGTCGCGCTTGGAGTAGTCGTGCGCGTACGACGGCCACGCGCCGTTCGGCACGTGGGCGACGGCGGTCACGACCCACGCGGGCAGCACGACGGCGTGCGGGCGCGGCTCGAGCTCGTCGACGATCTCCTCGACGGTGACGATCGCGCGCTCGGCGGCCAGGACCGCCTCCTTCTGCACGCCGGTCAGCCCCCACAGCATCACGTTGCCGTCGCGGTCGGCCTGCTGGGCGTGGATGACGGTCACGTCGGGGTTGATCGCCCGGACGGCGGACAGCCGCTGGCCGGTGAACGGGCACTCGACGAACGCGATCGCGCCGCTCTGCTGGCCGCGCTCCTCGAGGTCGGTGCCGGCGTAGCCCTTGAGGACCCCGAACGGCAGGCGCGAGGCGCCCGCGACGTAGGCGTTGGCCAGCCCGGCGTGCGAGTGCTCCACGAGCTCCAGCGGGGCGGGCCAGTCGTTCTCGACCGCGTCGCGCATCCGGTGCAGCGAGCCGACGCCCGGGTTGCCCCCGTAGGAGAAGATCATCCGCTTCACGCAGCCCATCCCGATGAGCTGGTCGTAGACGAGGTCCGGGGTCATACGCACGACGGTGAGGTCGCGCCGGCCCTGGCGGATGATCTCGTTGCCCGCGGCGAACGGGATGAGATGAGTGAAGCCCTCGAGGGCGACCAGGTCGCCGTCGTGGACGTGCGTGGCGATCGCCTCGGCGAGCGAGAGCTGCGTGGATCTGGTCATGACGGTACGCCGGAGGCTATCAGTACAGTATTCGCTGAGCGCACGTTTGTGCGCAATACGAACAGTTCTTCTTCCCCAAGTTACCCGAGCGAGGTTCCCGTGAGCCAAGAGGCCTTCCTGGTCGGTGGCGTGCGCACGCCGTACGGCCGCCACCGCGGCGCGCTCGCAGCCGTTCGCCCCGACGACCTCGCCGCGCTCGTGCTCGAGGCCGCTCTCGACCGCGCCGGGACGCCCGGCGAGGCGGTCGACGAGGTCATCTACGGCGCCGCGAATCAGGCGGGCGAGGACAACCGCAACGTCGCGCGGATGGCCGTGCTGCTCTCCGGCCTGAGCGACGAGATCCCCGGCTACACGGTCAACCGCCTGTGCGCGTCCAGCCTGCAGGCGGTCGCCTCGGCGGCGCACCAGATCCGCACCGGCGAGGCGGACGTCGTCGTCGCCGGCGGGGTCGAGTCGATGACCCGCGCGCCCGTGGTGATGGCCAAGCCCGAACGCGGCTGGGGGGCCCCGCCGGAGCTGGCCGACACAACGCTCGGCTGGCGGCTCGTGAACCCGCGCATGCGCGAGGTCGACGGCGGCAAGGCGACGATCAGCCTCGGCGAGACGGCCGAGGAGGTGGCGGTGCTCGATGGCATCACGCGCGAGGAGTCCGACGCGTGGGGGCTGCGCTCGCAGGAGCGCACCGCCGCGTCGGCCGAGGCGCGCAGGGCCGACCTCGTGCCGGTGCCCGTCAAGGACGGCGAGCTCGCCGACGACGAGGTGCCGCGACCACAGACGACGAGCGAGGCGCTCGCCAAGCTGCGGCCGTCGTTCAAGCAGGACGGCATCGTGACGGCCGGCTCCGCCTCGCCGCTGGCGGACGGCGCGGGCGCGATCGTGGTGGCCAGCGAGCGCGCGGTCGAGCAGCACGGGCTGACGCCGCGGGCGCGCGTCGTCGCGTCGGCCGCGGCGGGAGTGCCGCCGCACATCATGGGCCTCGGGCCGGTGCCGTCGAGCGAGAAGGTGCTCGAGCGCGCCGGCTGGTCGGTCGACGACCTCGACGCGGTCGAGATCAACGAGGCGTTCGCGACGCAGGTGCTCGCGTCGATCCGGCGGCTCGGCCTTGACGAGGAAATCGTCAACGCCGAGGGCGGCGCGATCGCGCTCGGTCACCCGCTCGGCGCCAGCGGCGTGCGGCTGGTCACCGGGCTGCTCGGCCGCCTCGAGCGCTCGGGCGGGAGGCGCGGGCTGGCGACCCTGTGCGTCGGCGTCGGCCAGGGGATGGCGATGCTGGTCGAGCGGGTCTAGGCCGCGGCCCAGAACGACGTGCGCTTCGCCGCGCCGGCCTTCGACAGGCCGAGGTGCAGGTGGTCGCGGTGCGCGATCATCCTGTTCACGCGCGCGCGCACGTCACCGTTGCGGTTCAGGCACGGCGAGTAGGCCTTGAACTCGTCCATGCCGGCGCCCCAGTAGCTGCAGTCCCAGATGATCTCCTCAACGCCCATGCGGCGCGCCAGGGCGCGCGGCGTGCCGGCCCGGTCGGTCGCAAGCAGGAGCTCGATGAGCCGGCGCGCCGCGGCGCGGTCGGCGGGGACGCTCACGTCGAGGTGCCAGTCGACGGCGCGGTTCTCGGCGTGTAGCGAGGCCTCGGCCTCGCCCCACCTCTCGCAGCGGTAAGAGCCCCACGAGACGCCGCGCGCGTTGCGCTGCAGCCAGCCGATCAGCGCGACGGTGCCGGGTTTGGGCCGCGGCGAGCAGTGCGTCGCGCGGTCGTACTCCTCGGGATCGGCGGGCAGCGACGCGAGCCGATCGGCCGGGTTGCCGGCGATCGGGCTGACGTCCGCGCCGAGGCGGAACGCGCTTGCCGGCGCGGCGACGGTGGCCAGGGCGGCGGCGACGAGGACGACGATGACGAGGCGGCTGCGCATCCGCCCGGTGATCGACGGGCCCCGACGGGGCTTGAGCGCCGGGCCGCGACCGCGCCGGCGCGGCGCAGGCCCACCGGGTTTCCCCCCGCACGGCGGCCTGAACAGGCTGCACCGTCGACGGGGGGTATACTTCGGCTCGCCTGCGGCTGTAGCTCAGTTGGCTAGAGCGTCTGCTTGCCATGCAGAAGGTCGAGGGTTCGAGTCCCTTCAGCCGCTTCGAAAAGGCCCGCAAAAGCGGGCCTTTGTCTGCTCGAAGTCGGCTTGGGGGCGGGCGTGTCGAAACCGTGTCCCAAACGCCGACGTTCATGCTCGTCGTCGTCCAGTAGCCGCGCGTTCGGACAGCGGATTATGAGTGCCGGATTGCACGGGATTGGGCTCTAGCAAGCACTTGTCGAGTGGGGCTAGCTCGGGTGAGACCGCGCTTGAACTGCCGAGTCGGGAACACGTGAGGAACACGGAGGGCAAGCGCGCCGGCCCTCGCCATGCGTGTCCCCAGACCGACCCGGAGCGACCGGCGAAACCGCGGACATAGCGACCGCACCCGGACTGTCTACTCTCAGTGCCCGGTCGGGGACTGTCGTGGTGGCTTCACGAGCAGGGCCTACTCGGCAGCCGGCAGCAGCTTCAGATGTCCGCTCGCATGGACCGCATGAATGCTTACTGGCGCGCCGTGAGCGAAGGCTGGTGGCCACCGGTACCGCGGGAAGAGTCGATCGGCCCGTGTCACCTCTGGGAACCCGGCGGCTGACGCACAAACCGCCCGAACAGCCCTCGCCCGCGATGTTGCGGCGCCACTCGTTTGGACCAGACGAGCGTCGAACTGAGGCCGGGCGCACATGCCGACGGCCCGCCGCGTTTGCGGCGGGCCCCCGATGCCATGGCCGGTTATGCCCATGGTAGTTGGGCGGCGTCAGGGCCCGGCACACGCCGCAAACCCCGATTCCATCGACGGGTTGCTATGGACGCCACATCGACAGCCGCGTCCACACCTCAGGTCGCAGCCCTCGGGTCATGGCGCTGGCGAACCGGCCCATCGGCACGACGGCCGGACTACGCTTCGTTCACAACGTCCCACGCCACGAAGGGAGCACACGTGGGCATCATCGGATGGATCATCCTCGGTCTCCTTGCCGGCGCGATCGCCAAGGCGATCCTGCCCGGCGACGACCCCGGCGGCATCATCGTCACCATGCTCATTGGGATCGTCGGCGCCATCGTGGGCGGGTTCATCGCGAGCGCGCTGAACATCGGCGACCTGGGCGACTTCTTCGACATCGGCACGTGGATCATCGCGATCGTCGGGGCGCTGCTCTTGCTGGTGGCGTACCGCGCGGTCAGTGGTCGGCGCACCGCGCCCTGACCGGCTACGTTTCGAACCCGCCACGGGCCGAAGCGGACCGCAGCCGGCGGGTCGCGTCGGGCCTGTTCTAGCGGAAGGCGATGAGGCCGACCAGCGCGGCGCCGGCCACGAGTGCGGGCTCGGGCACCTTGACCCTGCGCTGCAGGAGCAGCGTCAGCGCAACGAGCGCGATGACGATCGACCACGCGCTGGTGACGATGTCGCTCGCGATGACGATCGCCGCGCCGGCGATCGCACCCGCCGCCGCGGCGGTCGCGCCCTTGATGAAGCCCTGCA
>Ga0126313_10001311_pt1 | contig 13025 bp, 10 predicted proteins | sample Plot105A_FD_89954 | JGI IMG/M metagenome (GOLD analysis project Ga0126313, IMG submission 89954) | Serpentine soil microbial communities from UC McLaughlin Reserve, CA, USA - Plot105A | ecosystem: Environmental > Terrestrial > Soil > Grasslands | place: USA: UC McLaughlin Reserve, Lake County...
GGCGACGGTGACGACGCCGCCGACGCTCTCGACCTCGCTCGCGATCGACGCCGCGGCACCGCCGAGCTGGGCGAACACGATCTCGTGCTCGAGCGTGTGCTCGGCGGCGGATTCGTCCTGCGCGGACGCCGCCGGCGCCTGGCTCAGACCCGGGTCCACGTGGTATTGCTCGCGACAGCGATACCAAGACGTGGCCACTTCGGGCCGGACTCCTCGAACGCGGTCGTCCCCAGCGAGAAAGCGTTCACGCGCTGCCGTCACCGCTCGGTACCGCTCCGCGTCGCTCACGCGATGACGCCGTGCGGTCTGGCGCATATCTAGCCGGAGTCTACGCCGAAACGCAAGTGCCGGTGTCCGCCGCGTCCGCCACCGTGCGAGGGCAATTCGAGAACGAGAAACCCCGCCGAGCGGGGCTTCCTGTGATGCGCCGACGAGGACTCGAACCTCCACCCGGTTATCCCGGGACCAGGCCCTCACCCTTGCCACAGACGTTGCCACGCCGCTGATCCTGCATCCGCGACTGGGACGCCTCACACGTCGCGTCGAACTCAGACGACCTGCAGAATGACCCTTGTGTAGCGGGTGAGCGGGAAGTTGCCGTCATCCGTCCCCTGCAGCATCAGCGAGATCGTCTGACCTGGTTGGGCGTCCGCCGGCACGGTGACCGTCGTCCAGGCCCGTTCCGGGGAAGCGATCGTGACCTTGCCAGGGTACGTGCCCTCTTCGCCGTACTGCCACCACTGGAAGCTGACCCTGTCGCCGTCAGGGTCAACGGCAAAGCCGCGCAGTTTGAGGGTTCGGCCAGCGACGACCCGGATCGGGTCCCTCGTGAGGACCCCAACCTGGGGCTCATGGTTGGCCGCCCTGTAGCTGGGCGAGAGCGTCCACTGCATTCGCGCTGCGAAGTCGTTCTGTCCGGCGCCTGCCCACCGGAGGCTGGTGTACTGATTGATGTCAGCTCCGGTCGCGTCCTTCTCCGTGGGGACCATGGTCCACAGGTCCGGGAGAGTCGTGACCTGTCTCGAACGTCCGCCCCAACCACCCATAGCGGGGTTCTCGGGTGCCTGGATGCCGGTGTCGAGCAGGGGTAGGAAGGCCACGTTGTCGCCTTCCGACAGGAAGTCGTAAGGGCTCAGCGGCGGACACCACCCGGTTTGGGCCTTGACGGGGTCGCCGAAGACGTCGAGTTGGTCGCCGGGCATCGCCTGCCCGTCGAGCCACGATCGGTAGAGCGAGCCAAGCGGCCCGATCTGGATGTTGGCCTTGATCCAAGCGCCTTGGAAGTACTGGCGGTCTGCCGGCAGACCCCGCACATTGCCTCGTCCGCCGAAGTTGCAGTTGTAACCCCACGTGCCGTAGCCGGCCTGCAGGTTCTCCACGCGGATCAGCGGCCACGTGGGAGCGATGTACTGCGCGTAAGTGTCGTCCTGGAAGCCACTTGCCAGGATGACCGCCTTGCGTGACACCTTCTCCTTGAGACGCGCCCACCGCGGATTGTCGGCGTATTGATCCTCGATCGACTTCAGCGCACGTGCGATCGTGTTGGTGCCACCCCAGGCCTGCAGGTAGAGGGGCCGACGGTCGTCGTCGAGCAGCAGCTCCTTGATCAGGTCGGACCCTGCCGTGTCGCGGTCCATCGAGTTCTCGAACTCGATGTTGCCGATCTTCACCTTGGAGAGAAGCTGCGCCGGCGTCGGATAGGCGCGGTCGTGCGTCTTGAGGTTCCGGAACACGTCGGCGTAAGCCTTGAGTGCCAGATCCTGGATCGTGCGGGTACCGGTCCATCGCCACGATGTCTGCGGCGTCGTGTACTCGCGGCCGGGCAGGAAGAACGGCGTGCCCTTGCCGTCGCCGGCCCAGTGAAAGCGGCCGCTCGTGTAGATGATGCCCTCGGTGTCGAGCTCGTTGGTGTAGAGCAGGTAGCGGATCAGAGACGCGTAGTCGTCCTGTTCCATGTCGGTCGTCACGACGGTCCGCGGCTTCTCCACGTGACCAGTGGCGGTGGCGGCGCTGGATGCGACGGCCATGGTCAGGACGCCGGCAAGCAACGACAGCCCCAACTTCATTCCGAGCACACGAGCTCGCTGCCGACCAGCAGATGTACGGCGCACGCGGCCTCCTCCCGTCTCTGAATGGATATTCAGAAGCGAATTGACACTCTCCCGCCGCGGGAGTATGGGAGCGATCCGCCGATCCGTCAAGCATTGACTAGGCATTCAGCCGGGGCGGGCCTGAAGGGTGCGAGCTATGTGCCGCCCGACGATCGATGACTAGCGATTCACGCGAGATTTGCGCGTGATCCTCAACGTGCGCGCCGCTCCGGCGGCCGGCTGACCGCTCAGGTCGGCGGGGCCGCTCTTGACAATCGAGGGCGTCGGGTCTACACATGTCGGTGGCGCTGCATTCAGTATTGAATATCTATGCAGCCGCACAACTGGAGGAGGAAAGCGCATGCGTTTCGGCGCAGGGATTTGGTTGTTCAGCCAGTTCATCGATCGCTACGCGACCGACGCATACGGGCCTGCGGTGAGCACGATCGAGGCGATCGAGCGCGCCGGTGCCGTCGGAGACCTGGAGGTCCTGGACATCAACTACCCCTTCAGCGATCCCGGCATCACGGTCGAGGAGGTGCTGCGCGCACTCGAGGCCAACCGCCTCAGCACCTGGTGCATCACGCCGCACATCTACACCAAGCAGTTCCGCGGCGGGGCGTTCACCAACCCCGATCCCGACGTTCGCCGGCGCGCGATCGCGCTGTGCGAGGAAGCCGTGCACGTGGCCCGCCGACTCGGTGCGCCGACCGTGAAGCTCTGGCCGGGCCAGGACGGGTTCGACTACCCGCTCCAGGCCGACTACGGCGAGCTCTGGCGGCTTGCCATCGACGGCGTGAGCACCGTCGCCGCAATGGATCCTGCCGTCCGTGTCGCGATCGAGTACAAGGCGAAGGAGCCGCGCAACCATCTGACCTGGTCGACCGCGGCCCGGACGCTCCTGGGGATCGCACAGACGGGTCGCGATGACATCGGGATCGTCGTAGATCTGGGCCACTCGCTCTTCGCCAAGGAGGCGCCGGCCGACGTGCTGCAGCTCGTGCACGACCACGGCCGCCTGTTCACGATCGAGGTCAACGACAACTGGCGCGAGTGGGACGACGACATGGCCGTCGGGTCGGTCCACCTGGTGGAGACGCTCGAGTTCTTCCTCGGCGTTCGCAGTATCGGCTGGGACCAGCCGATCCTGCTCGATCAGTTCCCGTTCCGCGAGGATCCCGTCGAGGCGGCGCGAACGAGCATCCACACGATGCGCGCCATCGGCAGCGCGATCGATCGACTCGATCTCGAGGCGTTGGAGGACGCGCAGCGCCGTCAGGACCCGCTGAGCGCGCAGCGCCTGGTGGCCGATCTGCTGCTCGGGCAGACGCCGGTCGCATGACGACCGTCCGCACCAGGCCCGGACTTGGCGAGCTTCGCTCGACCGCCAACGCGATCCGGCGGCGAAACCTGGAGATCATCCACGCCGCCGGCCTCGGCCACACCGGCGGCGATCTATCGGCGGCCGACATCCTCACCGCGCTGTACTTCGCGGTGCTCGAGGTCGACCCGGCTCAGCCGGACGCACCGGAGCGCGACCGCTACATCCAGAGCAAGGGGCACGCCTCCGGCGTGCTCTACACCACGCTCGCGGCGGCCGGCTTCATCCCCGACTCGCTGCTGGACGCCTACATGGCTCCGGGCTCGGCGCTCAACGGCCATCCCGATCGCAAGCGGGTGCCCGGCGTCGAGACGAACACCGGGCCGCTTGGGCACGGACTCCCGGTTGCCGTGGGGACGGCGATCGCCGCCAAGCTCGACCGCTCACGCCGGCGGACGTTCGTCCTCTGCGGTGACGGCGAGCTCCAGGAGGGGTCCAACTGGGAGGCCATCATGGCCGCCGCGCACCACGGCCTCGACAACCTCGTGCTGATCGTCGACCGCAACCGGCTCCAGCAGGGCGCGCGGACCGAGGACACCAACGGGCTCGATCCGCTCGACGCCAAGCTCGCGGCGTTCGGGTGGTCGGTGCGCGAGATCGACGGCAACGACATCCCGGCGCTGCTGGAGGTCTTCGACGCCGTCCCGTTCTCCGCGGCCAGACCGAGCGCGGTGATCGCCAACACGATCAAGGGCCGCGGCGTGTCGTTCATGGAGGATCGCGTGGAGTGGCATCACAAGGTCCCGACTGCCGAGGAGCTCGACCGGGCACTGCGGGAGCTGAGCGCGTGAGCGAGCGCTTCGACTGCCGCGAGGCCTTCCAGCGCACGCTCGTCGAGCTGGCGGCAAGCGACGAGCGGATCGTGGCCGTGGTCAACGACTCCGTCGGCTCGAGCAAGCTCGGCGGGTTCGGCAAGGCCTACCCCGACCGCCTGATCAACCTCGGCATCGCCGAGCAGAACATGGTCGGCGTCGGCGCCGGCCTCGCGAATGGCGGCCGGATCCCGTTCGTCTCAGCGGCTGCGCCGTTCCTGACCGGCCGCGCCCTCGAGCAGATCAAGGCGGACCTGGCGTACTCGAACGCGAACGTCAAGCTGTGCGGCCAGAGCCCCGGTGTCGCCTACGGCGAGTTGGGGCCGACCCACCACTCGATCGAGGATCTGGCCTGGCTGCGCGCGATCGCCGACCTCACGGTCGTCGTGCCCGCGGATCCGATCGAGACCGAGCAGGTCATCCGCTGGGCGGCGGCAACGCCCGGCCCCGTGTTCATCCGCGTGAGCCGGATGCCCGTGCCGATCGTCCACGACGACGGCTACCGCTTCGCCGCCGGCGCCGCCGCGACGCTGCGCGAGGGCGGTGACGTGACGCTGATCGCCTGCGGAACGATGGTGTCGCGGGCACTGGACGCAGCGAACGTCCTCAGCCGGCGTGGGATCGAGGCACGCGTGCTGAACATGGCGACGGTGCAGCCACTGGACCGCGCCGCGGTGGTGGCTGCCGCCGTCGAGACGCGCGCGGTCGTCACGGTCGAGGAGGCCACCGTCCGCGGCGGCCTCGGCGCGGCCGTCGCCGAGGTCGTGACGCAGGAGCGCCCCGTGCCGATGCGGATCCTCGGCATCCCCGGCGTCTTCGCTCCGACCGGCTCGGCGGAGTGGCTGCTCGAGCACTTCCGGCTCACCGCGGACGGCATCGCCGCAGCGGCGCTGGAGCTCACGACGGAGCGCGTCCGGTCATGACCGACGCGATCCTGACCATCGACCAGGGCACCACAAGTACGAAGTGCGCGCTGGTCGACGCCCACGGCACGATCGTCGCGCGTGGCGCCGCCCGCGTCGCCTCCCGCTTCCCGCGGCCTGGCTGGGTGGAGCAGGACGCCGACGATATCTGGCGCAGCGTGCTCGACGCAGTCGCGCGATGCCTGAGCGCCGCGCCGGTGGAAGCGCGCCCCATCGCCGTGGCCATCTCCAATCAGCGTGAATCGGCGGTCGTCTGGCGGCGCGCCGACGGAGCGCCCGCCGGCCCCGTCATCGGGTGGCAGGACAACCGCACCGCGCCGGCATGCGATGGGCTGCGCGCCGCCGGGGCCGAGACGCTGGTGCGCGACCGGACCGGCCTGGCGCTGGACCCCATGTTCTCCGCCACGAAGCTGCACTGGCTGCTCGAGCGGGCGCCGGGCGGTCTCCCCGCGGCGCGACGCGGCGAGCTGTGCGCCGGCACCATCGACGCCTGGCTGACCTGGAAGCTCAGCGGGGGCGCCGTCTTCGCGTGCGAGGCCGGGAACGCCTCGCGGACGCTGCTGCTCGACCTGCAGCGCGTGGAATGGGCGCCGGAGCTCTTGGAGCTCTTCGGCGTCCCCGGGGCCGCGCTGCCGGAGGTCCGCCGCTCCGACGGCGGCTTCGGCCGCACGGTGGCGAGCGGACCGCTCGGGGCCGGCCTTCCGATCGCCGCCGTCCTGGCCGACTCGCACGCCGCGCTCTACGGGCACGGCTGCTTCCGCCCTGGCGGCGGGAAGGCGACGTATGGCACCGGCACGTCGGTGATGACGCCGCTGGACGCGATCGGCGAGCCGCCCGCCGGCGTGTCCCAGACCCTCGCATGGCTGACCGACCGACCGACATGGGCGCTCGAGGGCAACATCATCGCCAGCGGCGCGGCGCTGGACTGGATGAGCGAGATCCTCGGCGTCGACGGCGCCGCCGGCCTGCAGGCGCTCGCCGGCCAGGTGGATTCGAGCGACGGCGTGCACCTCGTGCCGGCGTTCGCGGGTCTCGGAGCTCCGTATTGGGATCGCGATGCGGTCGGACTGATCAGCGGCGTCACTCGCGGCAACCGCCCGCCGCATCTGGCGCGGGCTGCGCTGGAAGCGGTCGCCTTCCAGGTCGCGGATGTCCTGGATGCCATGGACGCCGCGACGCCCAAGCCACTGCAGGTGCTCTACGCGGACGGCGGCGCCAGCGCGGCGACGGTGCTGATGCAACTGCAAGCCGACCTGTCGGGCCGGCCTGTGCTGGCGAGCGAGACGGCGGAGATGTCCGCGCTCGGCGCCGCCCACCTGGCAGGAACGGCAACCGGGCTGTGGGCCGGCGAGGCGGCGCTCGCCGCGTTGCCCCGTCCGAGTCGCACGTTCCGACCGGCGCTTGCCGCCGCGGAGCGCGAAGCGCAGCGGGCGGCCTGGCACCGGGCGGTCGCGCGCTCGAGGGCGAGGGCCGACCACTCGGCGCCGCTTGCCCTTGCCGGCGAAGAGTCAGGAGGTTTCGCATGAGCGCCGAAGCCGTGAAGTCGGCGCGGTCGCGCCGGCGCTTGTCGCCTCGTCTCGTCGGCGCCGCCGCGGTGGTCGTCGTGATCGCCGCGATGGCGCTCGACACGACGTACCGCGACGTCGACGCCCCGCCGATCACCGCCGGCGGCCGCGAGGCGTTCGATCCCGCCAAGTTCGGACGCGACACGTTCGCGCCCAAGCTGGTGCCCGAGCTCGAGAAGCGCGCCGTGCCACTCGTTGAGCTGCTGCCGGCGCTCGCGGACGACCCCGACGCGACCAGCGAGAAGTACGGCAAGCGGGAGGGCACGAGCCCGTACTCGTTCGCGGTCAGCGGCACCGGCGTGGCGGGCAAGGTCGAGTCGGGCCTGATGCCCGTCCGCATCAAGGACGTGCCAAAGGACACGCGGGTGTCCGTGCAAGTCGGGCCGGCCATCAACGGCACCGCGCTGCGCGACGCGTCGGGCTTCATCTCCTTCAACCAGTTCGTCAACCAGGTGGACTACGCCGACGCAGCGACCGCGCTGAACAACGAGGTGAAGGCGCGCGTGCTCAAGGGCGTCGACGCGGAAGCGCTCGAGGGCCGCCGGGTCTCGTTCGTCGGCGCGTTCACGCTCGCGACGCCTGCCGTGGTCACCGTCACGCCCGTGAAGCTCGAGGAGGCGGCGGGATGAGCGCCACGACCACCGCTGCGGTCATGCGCGCGCGCGACGTGAGCAAGGTGTTCGGCGCCACGCACGCGCTGCACGGCGTCGACTTCACGGTACGGCCCGCGTCGGTGACCGCGCTGTTCGGCGAGAACGGCGCGGGCAAGTCGACGCTGATGAAGATCCTCGCCGGGATCGAAGCGCCGACCACCGGCCGGCTCGAGCTCGACGGCGACGCGGTCGTCCTGCGCTCCGCCCGCGACGCCGCCGACCGCGGCATCGCGATCATCCACCAGGAGCTCAGCCTGTTCCCGAACCTGAGCATCGCCGACAACCTCTTCATGGCCCGCGAGCAGACGAGGCGCGGCCTCGTCGTGGACGACCGGCGCGAGCGTGACCTGGCTGCCTCGCTGCTCGACCGGCTCGAGGAGCCACTCGACCCGCGCACGCTCGTGGGCGACCTGCGGCTCGGCCAGCAGCAGGTCGTCGAGATCGCCCGCGCACTGGCGCAGGACGCGCGCGTCCTGATCATGGACGAGCCGACGTCGGCACTCAGCGCCGCAGAGGTCGAGGTGCTCTTCCGCGTCATCCGCGAGCTCACCGCCGGCGGCGTGGCGATCGTCTACGTCTCCCACCACCTCGAGGAAGCACTCGAGATCGCCGACCACGTCGCGGTGCTGCGCGACGGCCGGCTCGTCGGGCAGGCCGAGGCGGCGGACGTCGACATCGGATGGGTGGTCGAGCACATGGTCGGCCGGAACCCGGACGACTTGTTTCCCGCCCTCGACCCCGAGCTCGGCGAGGAGCTCCTGCGCATCGAGGATCTCGTGGTCGCTGATCCCGCCAACCCGGCCCGCCTCGCGGTCGACCACGTGTCGCTGCGGATCCGGGCGGGGGAGGTGGTCGGCCTCTACGGGCTCATGGGCGCCGGCCGTACCGAGCTGCTCGAGACGCTCGCTGGCCGCGTGCGCCCGGTCAGCGGTCACATCGTGCTGGGCGGGACGCCGATCGACGGCGGCTCTATCTCCGACCGCATCCGGCTCGGCATGACTCTGGTGCCGGAGGACCGCCAGCGCGACGGGCTCGTCCAATCGATGTCCGTCGGCCAGAACATGAGCCTGGCCGGGCTGTGGCGCTTCGTCAGCGGTCCCTGGGTCGGGCGCGATGCCGAGCGCGACGCAGTCGGCCGCGTGATCCGCGACGTGACCGTCAAGACGACCGGTCCCGAGGCGCCGATCACGTCGCTGAGCGGCGGGAACCAGCAGAAGGTCGTGCTCGGCAAGGCACTGCTGACGGAGCCGCGCGTGCTGCTGCTGGACGAACCCACGCGCGGCATCGACGTCGGCGCCAAGGCCGAGATCTTCGACCTCATGGCCCAGCAGGCGAGGCGCGGCCTCGCCGTGCTGTTCGCCACCTCGGAGGTGGCCGAGGCGCTCAACGTTCCCGATCGCGTGTTCGTCATGGCCAAGGGACGGATCGTGAGGGAGCTCCGGCGCGGAGCGGCGACGAGGGAGGAATTGATGGTCGCATCGGGAGAGACGCAGCACGGCGAGGGAGGTGACGAACGATGAGCACGGCGAACGCCAGCGCCCCGGCGCCGTCGCCAACAACTCCGCTCCCAGCCACCGCGGAGGGTCGGCGCCTGCGCGCGATGAACCTGCTGTTCGAGCTGCGCGCGTTCATCGCCCTGTTCGTCCTGATCGCGGTCTTCGGGGTCCTGTCGGACTCCTACCTGACCTGGGACAACCTGGTCACGATGACGAGGCACGTCGCGATCAACGCGATCCTCGCCGTCGGGATGCTGATGGTGATCCTGAAGGGCGGGATCGACCTGTCAGTGGGCTCTACCGTCGGACTGGCCGGCGTCGTGGCGGGCGTCCTGCTCGAAGGCCTCCGGATCGGGTTCCTCGACGTCGTGGTCTACCCGCCGGTCTGGGCGGTGGTCGTCATCGCGCTCGCCGTCGGCGCCGGGGTGGGTGCCATCAACGGCACCCTCGTCACGCGCTTCAACGTCGCGCCGTTCATCGCCACGCTCGGCATGCTGTACATGGTCCGCGGAGCCGCGCTGCTGATCTCCGACGGCGCCACCTATCCGAACCTCGGGGGCAGCCCGGAGCTGGGCAACACCGGCTTCGACTTCCTGGGCAGCGGCAAGATCGTCGGGATCCCGACGGCGATCTGGCTCATGGTGCTGTTCGCCGCCGCGGGGAGCTTCCTGACGCGCAAGGCGCCGTTCGGACGCTGGCTGTACGCCATCGGCGGCAACGAGCGCGCGGCCGAGCTGGCCGGGGTGCCGGTCAAGAAGGTCAAGACCCGCGTGTACATGATCTCCGGCGTCTGCGCCGCGATGGCGGGCCTGATCATCGCGTCCGAGCTGACCTCCGCCGCGCCGCAGGCCGGCGAGACGTTCGAGCTCAACGCGATCGCAGCAGTGGTGATCGGGGGCGCCTCGCTGATGGGTGGCCGCGGCTACGTCCGCGGTGCCCTGGTCGGCGCGTTCGTGATCGGCTTCCTCGCCGACGGTCTCGTGATCCTCGGCGTGTCCACGTTCTGGCAGATCGTCATCAAGGGCGCGGTGATCGTGCTCGCGGTGATCCTCGACCAAGCCCAGCAGAAGGTCCAGCGCCGGGGCGCTGCCGTGGCGGCCGCGGTCGCCACAGGTCCCGGCGAGCAGCCGGCCGCACGCGCGGCCACCTGAGGTTCCACCCAGTATCACCCGGAGGAGGAGATCCCATGAAGGTCCATCCCAAGCGGATGAGGTTCACGGTCCTGGTGGCCGCAGCCATGAGCGCCCTGGCGCTTGCGGCGTGCGGCTCGGACGACGACAACGCCGCCGAGAGCACCCCGGCCGCCGCAGGGGGCGGCGGCGAGGCCGGCGGCCTCATCTCGATCATCACGCCGTCGGCCGACAACCCGTTCTTCAAGGCCGAGGCCGACGCCGCGGACGCCAAGGCGAAGGAGCTCGGCTACAAGACGTCGGTCGCCTCGCACGACGACGATCCGAACAAGCAGAGCGAGTTGATCGATGCGGCGATCTCCCGCAAGGCGAAGGCGATCGTGCTCGACAACGCGGGCGCCGACGCCAGCATCGGTCCGGTGCGCAAGGCCAAGGAGGCCGGCATCCCGGTGTTCCTCATCGACCGCGAGATCAACGCGACCGGGATCGCCACCGCCCAGATCGTGTCCAACAACGCCCAGGGCGCCTCGCTCGGCGCGCAGGACTTCGTCAAGGCGCTGGACGGCAAGGGCAAGTACGTCGAGCTCGTCGGCAAGGAGTCCGACACGAACGCCGGCGTGCGCTCCAAGGGCTACAACGACGTCATCAGCCAGTACCCGGACTTGAAGAAGGTCGCCCAGCAGAGCGCCAACTGGGACCAGCAGGAGGCGTTCACCAAGATGGAGACGATCCTGCAGCGCAACCGCGACATCGACGGCGTGATCGCCGGCAACGACACGATGGCGCTCGGCGCCGTGGCGGCGCTGAAGTCCGCAGGGTTGCTCGACAAGGTCAAGGTCGTCGGCTTCGACGGCAGCCCGGACGCCATCTCCGCGATCAAGAAGGACCAGATGGTCGCGACCGTTCTCCAGCCGGCTGCGCTGATCGCCGAGATGGCGGTCGAGCAGGCGGACGAGTTCGTCAAGAACGGCAAGGCCAGCAAGCCCGAGAAGCAGTCGATCGACTGTGAGCTCGTGACCAAGGACAACGCCGACGAGTTCGGCGTCTTCGCGCGCCTGTGACCTGCCTCCGGAGGGCGCCGAAATGGCGCCCTCCGGACTCGGCCCCAGGTGTGAGACGCCCGCAGGCACACGTAGGATCTGAGCGATGGCCGCCAACCCCAGACCGCCTCGACGCGCGCTGCGCCCGGCGCCCGACGAGCATCTGCGCCTGATGACGAAGGTCGCGCGGCTCTATCACGAGCACGGCGTCCGGCAGCCGGAGATCGCGCGGCGGCTGCACCTCTCGCAGGCGCGGGTATCGCGGCTGCTCAAGAGCGCCCAGGAGGCCGGCATCGTGCGCACCACGGTGCTCGTGCCCGAAGGGGTGCACACCGAGCTGGAGGAGACGCTCGAAGAGCGCTTCGGCCTACGCGACGCCGTGGTGGTCGAGTGCTTCGACTCCGGCGACAACGGCGTGATCTACGACCTTGGCGTCGCAACGGCCGGCTATCTGCAGGCGACGATGACGGGCGGCGACATCGTCGGGATCTCCTCTTGGAGCGCGACGCTGCTCGCGGCCGTCGACTCGATGCGACCGCTGCCACGCGTCGGGGCAGAGCGCGCGATCCAGCTCTTCGGCGGAGTCGGCAATCCCGCGGCCGAGGGCCACGCGGCGCGCCTGACGCAGCGCTTCGCGGAGCTGACCGGCGCCCAGCCGACCTTCCTGCTCGCCCCGGGCATCGCCACGTCGGCGAAGGTGCGCGACGCCCTCATGCAGGACAAGTTCGTCCAGGCCGCGCTCGACGCGCTGGACGACGTCACGCTGGCCCTCGTCGGGATCGGGTCGCTGGAGCCGTCGACGCTGCTCCAGAGCAGCGGCAACATATTCTCTGAACCCGAGCTGGCCGCCCTCGGAGGGCATGGCGCGGTCGGCGACATCTGCCTGCGATTCTTCGACGCCGAGGGCCGCCGCGTCCCGTCCGACGTCGACGAACGCGTCATCGGCATCACCCTCGAACAGCTCCGCAGCGTCGACCGCTGTGTCGGGATCGCGGGCGGCGAACGCAAGTACGAGGCGATCCGCGGCGCGCTGCGCGGCGGGCTCATCAACGTCCTGATCACCGACGGCGACACTGCGCAGCGACTTGTTGCGGAGGATCTGGCCTCGCGACAATCGGCCGAGGTGGGCTGAGCCCCCAAAGGCGCCGACGGCGCCCGCGGCCGCGCTGCCAAGGGCATCACTGCGCTGGTGCTGTCCGCGCGGCGCGGGTTCCTTTGCCGGGGCGTTGATCAGCTTGGGACCCGGTGGCGCGCATGGGCGAGCGCGGTGACGAGCTGGTCGACGTCGTGAGCGGTGGTGCGGTAGCTGGTGATGCAGGCGCGCAGGGCGGGGCGCTCGGCGAGTCGCGCGGCGCTGATCCAGGCGTGTCCGCTGGCGAGCACTCGTTCGGCGACGCGTGCGTGCCAGTCGAACGACGCCTGGGGATCGAGCGCCCGCGTGTGGGGATGGCTGAAGCAGACGACGGGGAGCGGCGTGTCGTTGACGAGCTCCCAGCCGTCGTCGGCGAGTCGGCGGGCGAGGTGGCGGCCCAGTTCGGCGTCGCGCTCGATCTGGGCGGCGTAGCCGGCGCGTCCGGCGACGGCGAGGGCGAGGAAGATCTTCAGGCCGGCGAAGCGGCGCGACCATTGCAGCGAGGTGGTGTAGGGGTCGGCGGCGTCCTCGACGGCGGTGGGCATGAACGCCGTCGTGAGGCGGAACGTCTGCGCGAGCGTGTCGGGGTGACGCGTGAGGATCATGCCCGCGCCCATCGGCACCGACAGCCATTTGTGGGCGTCGACGGTGACCGAGTCGGACCGCTCGACGCCGGCCAGCAGCGGGCGCAACCGGTCGGAGAGGGCGATGGCCCCTGCCCACGCGGCGTCCGCGTGAAACCAGGCGCCGTGCTCGGCGGCGAGATCGGCGAGCGGTCCAAGCGGGTCCAGGGCGCCGGCGCC
>Ga0126313_10001313_pt1 | contig 13024 bp, 9 predicted proteins | sample Plot105A_FD_89954 | JGI IMG/M metagenome (GOLD analysis project Ga0126313, IMG submission 89954) | Serpentine soil microbial communities from UC McLaughlin Reserve, CA, USA - Plot105A | ecosystem: Environmental > Terrestrial > Soil > Grasslands | place: USA: UC McLaughlin Reserve, Lake County...
GACCTGCTCCTGGTCCTCGACAACTGCGAGCACCTCGTGGACGGAGCGGCTAGCCTGGCAGAGGCTCTGCTGAGCGTCTGCCCGAAGCTGCGCATCCTGGCTACCAGCCGGGAACCCTTAGGAGTACCTGGCGAAGCCGTCTGGACGGTGCCTCCTCTCTCCTTGCCCGATGCGGACGGAGAGTCCACCGTCGAGAGCCTGATCCGCTTCGAGGCGGTGCGGCTCTTTGTGGACCGCGCCCGTTCGCGTCTGCCCGCCTTCGACCTGACCGACAAGAACGCCGCTTCGACGGCGAGCGTGTGCCTCAAGCTCGACGGGATCCCGCTCGCCATAGAGCTGGCCACCGCCCGGATGGGGGCGCTGGCGGTGGAGCAGGTAGCCGAGAGGCTCGAAGACTCCCTCGGGCTGCTCACCGGCGGCGCCCGGACGGCAGACCCTCGCCAGCAGACGATGCGGGCGACGCTCGCGTGGAGCCACGAGCTACTGAGCGAGCCGGAGAAAGATCTGTTCGGGAGGCTCTCGGTCTTTGCCGGGGGCTGGACACTCGAAGCGGCGGAAGAGGTGTGCCAGGACTGCGGCGCCGCGGACGGCGCCGCCGGACGGGACAACGTCCTTGACCTCCTCTCGCGGCTGGTAGACAAATCGCTGGTGGTGGCCGAGGCTTCGTCGGAGGACGGCGGCGTTCGCTACCGGATGCTGGAGCCGGTCCGGCAGTACGGAGAGGAACGGCTCGAAGCGAGCGGAGAAGCCGATGTCGTCCGGCGGCGGCACGCTTCCTGGTACCTCGAGTTGGCCAAGGGGGCCGAGCCGTGGTTGAGGGGAGCACGGCAGGAGGTGTGGCTGGAGCGCCTCGAGAGAGAGCACGATAACCTGCGGGCGGCTCTGAGGCGGGCACTCGAAAGAGGAGAGGCCGAGCTGGGACTATGGTTTGGCGGGGCATTGGGAGAGTTCTGGTACATGCGCGGGTACCTGAGCGAGGGGCGCAGGTGGCTGGAGGCGGCGCTCGCGAACAGCCGTGATGCATCGCGAGCGCCAGCACGAACCAAGGCGCTCGCCCGGGCCGGGTGGATAGCGTGGGAACAGGGCGATTACGAGCGCTCCGTAGCTCTCAGCGAAGAAAGCCTTGCGCTGTCGCGGGAGCTGGGAGATACGGCCGGCGCTGCGGCGGCACTCTCCAATCTGGCGTGGGCGGCGTTTTTGGGCAACGATCTCGAGCGGGCCTCGGCGCTGACCCGAGAGGCCGTAACGCTCGAGCGCTCCTTGCGAGATATCGGCGGCGTCGCCCGCGCGCTCCTGATCCTGGGCATGGTAGCGGTGGCCCGGCGCGACCACGAACGGGCCGTCGCGCTGCACGAGGAGAGCCTGGCGCTGGCCCGAAAAGCGGGAGATGGCCTGTCCATCGCCGTCTCGCTGGGGATGGGCGCGTTCGCCTCCCTTGGCCGGGGCGATAACCGGCGAGCGAGGGCGCTGTGCGAGGAGGGCCTCGCGCTTTCCCAGCAACCGAGGGTGATGAACGTGACCGCTTTCCACCTGCACGCGGCGGCTGCGCTGGCCAGCTCGCAAGGGCGACCGGCCCGCTCGGCCCGGCTCTGGGGAGCGGCGCAGTCGTTGCGCGAAGCTATCGGCACCATCCTCTCGCCCGTCGAACTCCACGCGTACAGGCCCTACATCGACGCCGCCCGCATGAGGCTCGAGGAGGCGGCGTGGGAAGAGGCATGGGCGGAGGGGAAGGCGATGACGGTCGAAGAGGCCGTTGGGTACGCCCTGGGAGCGCCTGAAGGAGAAGAGGAGCGGGCTCGATCACGACGGGCCGCTGCTCCGAAGGAAGCGCCGGCCACAAGGCAACCGGACGACGTACTCACCCGCCGGGAGCGGGAGGTCGCGGCCCTCGCCGGAGGGGGGCTGACGAACCGCCGGATCGCCGAGGAGCTCTCCATCTCCGAGCATACGGCCGCGACCCACCTCCATAGGATCCTCAAGAAGCTGGGGCTCCGCTCCCGGGCCCAACTCTGCGCCTAGAGGCTAGATTACCCCGAGACTCGGACCAGAAATACAAAAATACTCAACCTGAGTACGCTTGCCGGCCTCCCAGGTAAGAGCCCGGTAAGAGGCGCCATCTATAGTCCGGTCAGTATCAAGAGCCGGCGTTGGTGAGACCATGCGGATTTTTTCTCTCCGCCTCCCACGTCGCAGAGAATCCGGACGGTTGTAAAAACCCGGTCTGGAGAAAGGAAGGAATGATGGTAAGGACCATCTTCTCGGGTGCGTGGCGGATTGGCCGGGTGACGGCGCTGACTCTGGGGGCCGCGGTGATGCTCGCCCTGGTCGTGGGGGTGACCTCGGCGGCCTTCGGGTCCAACGGTGATCCGTGGTTTCTGGGGCAGAACAACACTGCCACGTTGATAACCAAGCTTGGGGGCTCGCTTGGGGTGGACGGAGCCATGGTACAGCTCAAAAACAACAACGCCGATGCCAACGATACGGCGCTGGACCTGCAGGTTCAAACGGGAGAGGCACCCATGACCGTCAACTCGAACACCAGGGTGGATAGCCTCAACGCAGACCTGCTGGACGGCAGAGACTCGACCTCGTTCGTGGCGAGCAACATCTACAAGACGGAGGATCCGATAAGCGCGGGCATCCTTCTGGGTGACGGCACCCGCGCCATCAGTAAGGCTTGCTTCCCCGGGGACGTCTTGCTTTCCGGAGGGCCGGCCAATATCAACGGCAGCGGTACGATCCTCCTGGAGAGCTTCCCGACGCCGGGCAGCACGAACTCCTGGACCGCGAGGATAGCCAATACCGACGGGACGCCGGACAACTTCAACGTGGTGGTGCTCTGCGCCAATCAGTAAGGCGGCAGACCGTTAGCCTTCGCAGGGACCGAGACTTCAAGAACGGTCCCTGCGAAAGGCGATAACCCTGCTTCCGCGTTACTCGAGGCAGGACGATAGCAACATCGCGACGTACAGATCGAGAGAAAGGTGGTCGCCGATGTCAAGAGATAAAAGCGGAGAAGGTGTGATGGTAGATTCGTCATCCGGCGGTCCGGCGAGAAGTCTGAGCGGCGGTACCATTTCGCGACGCCATGCGCTAGGGCTGGCCGGTGGAGCCTTTGCCGGGGTTGCCGCGCTAGCCTCTATTCCGAAGGCGGCTGGCGCCGCCGGGGTAGAGATAAGCTCTGCTCAGGAGCCACAGCGGTGTACGACCCCCGTTGACCTCTTACGGCCAGGGGACGTACGGCCGGCTCTTCCCGCAGCCGCCCACCTTCACCACCGACAGCCCTTCGATACGGGGCACGCTGCTCGAGCAGGGGAAGCGCGGAGAGCTCATGGCCGCGTGCCTGCTGAGCTCTCGGAACTTCAGCAAAAGTTCCAGAACGAGCCCATTTGGGGGATGCGTCTTCCCTCGTCCATAGAGTACGCCACGGTTGTTACGTAAAGCGGAGCGGGGGCATTCCTCCCCTCACTCCACCAGGCAGGGAGCAGTGGAGAAGTGATCAAGACCAGAGGCTTCGGCACGAGGGCGTGGGCGACACTGGTAACGGCACTGACGATAGCCGCGTTCCTGGTGGTGCTTACGGCGGCGAATCCCGCCCACGCAGCGACCACCTTCTTCGTCAATTCGACGAAGGACAGGGTAGATAATAACCCTGGAAATGGCACCTGTTACACGGGCGTCAACATACTACATGACGACGGTTTTATAGAGCTGGAGTGCACGCTGAGGGCGGCAATACAGGAGGCCAACGCCAACGCCCCCACGGTGGACAGGATCACGTTCAACATCCCGACGACCGGGGTCGCGACAATATCCCCGACCCGCGCGCTACCCACCATCAGGGGAGCCCTCACCATAAACGGTTACTCCCAGCCGGGAGCCAGCGTCAACACCGCCACGACCGGCACCAACGCCGTGCTCAAGATCGTACTCGACGGGTCCAAGGCCGGATCAACACCTAGTTCACCTGTCGATGGGCTTTACGTGACGGCCCGCAACACCACCGTGAGGGGGCTCGTGATCAACAACGGCTTCCGCGCAGGCGTAGTCTTCGACGAGGTGACCCCGGGCGAGGCAGGCCGCACATTGGAGGGCTGCTTCATCGGCACCGACGCCGATGGTGCCAATCCCCGGAGCAATGGTGCCGGCGTGATCATCGATGATGGCGAGGGCAACGTCATAGGCGGCACCACGCTCGCCGCGCGCAACCTCATCTCCGGCAACGACAATGACGGTATCTTCCTGAGTTCAGCCGCGAACGGTAACAGCGTACAGGGCAATCTCATCGGCACCAATAGGGACGGCGGCAACGGCGACAACCTGGGCAACTTCAGAGGCGTATACATTCTAGGAGGATCCAACAACACCGTAGGGGGCAATGGCGCCGCGAGTAACACCATCGCCTTTAACGATGGGCGCCACGGAATCCAGGTACAGGGGGTATCCGACCCGAGCTCGGGCACCGGCAACAGCATCCTCGCCAACTCCATCCACGACAACGCCGAATTGGGCATACAGCTGGGGGCCGAGGGAGGTACCGGCGTCACCCCCAACGACGGCGACAACCCAGCGACGCCCCAATCCGATCCCGACTCGGACACCGGCGCCAACCGCCTGCAGAACTTTCCCGTCATCAACTCCGCAACGAGATTTCTCGACGGCACCACGGATATCGCGGGAAGGCTCAACTCCACCCCCAATACAGACTTCACCATCCGGTTCTTCTCCAGCCAAGCAGCAGACGAGTCGGGCAACGGAGAGGGTGAGACCTTCCTCAAGGCGATACAGGTGACGACCAACATAAACGGCAACCGCTCCTTCAGCTTCACGACCGACCGGGGCGCGGTCTCCGAGGGACAGTTCATAACCGCAACGGCCACGAGAAACTCTACGGGCGACACCTCGGAGTTCTCCAAGGCCAGGGTCGTTCAAGGGCTGGTCATAGGAGGAGGATAGTTCATAGCGACATCGGGTTAGCGTCCGGCCAACGCTTCGAGCGCCTCCCCGGTCAGGCGGTAGAGAGTCCATCCGCTCACCGGGGAGGCGCCGATGCCCCTGTAGAAGCCGATTGCCGGCTCGTTCCAGTCCAGGACCGACCACTCCAGCCGCCCGCAGCCACGCTCTCTAGCGAGTCTGGCCAGGTGGACGAGCATGGCCCGACCGATCCCGGCGCCCCGGAACTCGGGCCTGACGTAGAGGTCCTCCAGGTAGATGCCGGGCTTGCCGAGGAAGGTCGAGAAGCTGTGAAAGAACAGCGCGAAACCCGCGGGGCGTCCGTCCCGGTAGCCGAGTAGAACCTCGGCGAACCTTCGTTCCCCGAAGAGCGAGTCCCGGAGCGCCTCCTCTGTGGCGACCACCTCGTGCGAGAGGCGCTCGTAATCGGCGAGCTCCCTTATTAACGTGAGGATCAAGGACACGTCCGCCCCGGTGGCGGGGCGTATCTCGACGGCCATCGCGTCTTCGGCGGCGCTACACCCGCGCACCGACGAGGGCTTCGGCGATCTGGACGGCGTTCGTCGCGGCGCCTTTGAGCAGGTTGTCAGACACGCACCAGTACTCGATCACGTTCCCCTCGACCCGGATCCGCCCGACGTAGGTCCCCTGCTCCCCCGCCGCCTCCAGAGGCGTGGGGAAGTCGTCAGGGTCGCCCGAGAAGACGACGCCCGGCGCCTCGCGCAGGACCTCGAGAACTTCGGGCAAGGAGACCTCGCGCTCGGTCTCGACGTAGACGCTCTCGGCGTGGCCGGTATGGACGGGGATGCGTACGGCGGTCGCGAAGACGGGCAGGTCGGGGAGGGAGAGGATCTTGCGCGACTCCTCCCTCATCTTCTTCTCCTCGGTCGTGTAGCCGTCCTCCCCCACGCCGCCGATGAGCGGTATGGCGTTCCCAACGATGGGCTTCGGGAAAGCGTCCTCCCGGCCGCTCTCGAGCGCCTCGACGCCGCTACGGCCGGCGCCGGAGACCGCCTGGTAGGTCGAGACGACGACCTTCTCGACGCCGAACTCGCGGATCAAGGGGGCGAGCGTGACGACCATCTGGATCGTGGAGCAGTTCGGGTTGGCGATTATGCCGTTGTGGTGTTCGAGGGCCCCGGCGTTCACCTCGGGGACGACGAGCGGGACCTCGGGGTCGAGCCGGAAGTCGCTGCCGTTGTCTATGACGGTCGCGCCGCGCGCTATCGCCTCGTGGGCGAGCTGGACGGCGGCGCCCTTCTCCCCCTCGGTCCCGGCGAAGAGCGCGTAGTCCACGCCCTCGAAGGCCTCGGGTTCGGCGACCCCGACCTCGAAGGTCTCGCCCGCGAGGACCGCCCGCCGGGCGCTCCGGGCCAGCACTCGCAGCTCCTTCAAGGGGAACTCCCGGCGCCTGAGCTCCGCCACCAGGCGCTCGCCGACGAGCCCCGCCCCTACCACGGCCACCGTGTATCCCTCGCGCATGTTATACGTCCCTCCCGTCGTCTCGTACGGCTTTATGCGCTATGTCGAGCAGGTCGAAGACGACGCCGCTCGCGGTGCGCTCCGGGCCGGCGCCGGGCCCGCGTATGGTGAGGGTAACATCGGAGTAGCGCCGCGTGCGGAAGTCGAAGACGTTCTCGGGGCCGCTGATCGGGCCGAAGGGGCTCTCGACCGGCTCGTCGACCAGCCCCACCGTCACCGGTCCCTGCTTCGGGATACGGGCCAGGTAGCGGAGCATGTGGTGCTCCTCGACGGCCAGGAGCCGCTCGGCGAACGCCTCGTCGTGCTCGGGCAGGCGCCCCATGAACTCCTCCAGGGAGACGTCTTCGAGGCCCTCGGGGACGAGGGACCTGTAGGGGATCTCCTCCGGCTCTATGGCGCGTCCCATCTTGCGGGCCAGGATTATCGCCTTGCGCGCGACGTCGAGGCCGGAGAGGTCGTCGCGGGGGTCGGGCTCCGCGTAGGCGAGCGCGACCGCTTCCTCGACCGCCTCCGAGAACCGCCGGCCGCCCTCGACCGCGCTCATGATGAAGCCCAGGGTGCCGCTCGGGCTCGCCTGGATCTCCAGGACCTCGTCTCCGCTCTCGATCAGGTAGTCCAGCGTCGAGATGATCGGCATCCCCGCCCCGACGGTCGCCTCGTGCCAGAGCCTGTCCGGCAGCATCCTTACAAGCTGCTCGTACTGCTCCGTGCTCCCGGAGAGAGGACCCTTGTTCGAGAGCACAAGATAGGAGCCATTCGCGACGCCCAGCAGGTCCAGGTCGTAGGTCCCGCCGTGGACCGCGACGTCCACGACCACCCGCGTAACCCCAGAAGAGGGCTCCGAGAGCAACACGTCCTCTAGCGGCTCGACCCCGAGCTCCGAGAGCCTGCCGCCGGACTCCTTGAGACGGACTGCCTGCGGGAGAAGCTCCTCCCCCACCAGCGCCCCCGAGGTGTCGGAGACGGCCTTGTAGACGACCTCCAGGCCATCGTGCTCGCGCCAGCGCTTGCGCTCCTCGAGCACGACCTGGGCCACCGCACGCCCGACGTGCCCCAGCCCGATCTGGACTATCTCCAGCCGCTTCACGCAACCACTTCCGCGGCGGGTGTGATCAACCTTCCGTGCAGGGCGCGTAGCGCCTCGTCGGCCGCCTCCGGGACCACGATGAACACTAGCCCGGCGGTCGTCGTCCCGGCGTGCAGGGGAGATATCCCAACGTCTTGCAGGCACCTGAGACCACGCTTGAGGTCCCCGTTCTCCGGCGACCCGATGCCGATGACCGCCGCCGCCTTCTTGCTGTGGCGCCGGGAGGCGCAGGGAAGCTCTACCGCGAAGCGCCGCCTGAGGGCGACGCAGCGGATACCCGCTCCGTCTTCGCGCTCCGAGACCCGCGTACCGGAGCACTCCAGGTTGAAGGTGTTGCGCACCAGCACCTCGATGCCCACCTCGGAGGCGGGCTCCATCGTCTTGGGGTGCAGAACCTTCGCCCCGAGAGCCGCGAAGAGGCCCGCCGTCCGGTAAGAGAGGTGCGGCATCAAGGTCGCCTCCGGCACCAGTCGCGGGTCGGCGTCGAGGACACCGTCCACGTCGGACATGATCCAGACCTCATCAGAACCCAGCGCGCGCCCCAGGACCGTGGCCGAAAGGTCCGAACCTCCCCTGCCCAGAGTGGTAGGCAACCCCTCAGGCGACCGCCCCACGTAGCCCGGCACGACCGCCACAGCCCCTTCGCGCAGGAGCGAGGCGACGAGGCGCGAACATCGCGCGCCCGTCCCGGCCGCGTCTACCTCCGCCTCGTCGAAGCCTGCGTCGGTGGCTATGGGGTCTCCCTCGACTACGGCGGCGGGCGGGCCGACGGTCCTTATGGCGCCTGCGAGGATCTCGGCCGAGAGCCGCTCGCCGAAGACCGCGAACGCGGCCCGCCGGGCCGCCGGATTCTCCGCCGGCTCGTTGACGGTCTCTATGAGTTGCTCGAGCAGGACCGATAAGCGGTCCTCGACCGCCGGGAGGTGTTCCGGAGAGACGGCCTCGCGGGCCGCCCGCAGGTGTCGCCCGGAGAGCGTACGGTGGAGTTCAGCTACCGACCCCTCGTGCATCGCGCCGGTCGAAGTTCGCTTCGTCGCCCCGCTGCTGATCTCGGCGTAGCCGAGCAGGGTGTCGGTGGTACCGCTCATCGCCGAGACGACGACGGCCAGCGGGCGGCTGTGGGCTGCCTCGGCGGCGATCCGCGCTGCGCGGACGAACTCCGCGCCGCCGCCGACCGAGGTGCCCCCGAACTTTATGACGAGGGGTCTGTCGCTCACTCTATCTTCACGCTCCGTTCAGTGCCTGATCGAGGTCGTAGAGGATATCATCTATGGACTCGATGCCGACCGAGAGCCGGACGTAATCCGGCGTCACCCCGGTGGACTTCTGCTCGTCGATCGAGAGCTGCGAGTGGGTCGTCGAGGCCGGGTGTATCACCAGGCTCTTCGCGTCGCCCACGTTCGCCAGCAGGCTGAACAGCTCGAGCCGGTCAATGAAACTCCTGCCGGCCTCCAGGCCACCGTCTATGCCGAAGCCCAGGATCGCCCCGTAGAGGCCGTCCTTATGGTACTTCTTCGCGAGCTCGTGCGTCGGGTGGGAGGGGAGGCCCGGGTAGTTGATCCAGTTCACCCGCGGGTGGTTCTGCAGGTACTCCGCGACGGCAAACGCGTTCTGCGAGTGGCGCTCCATCCTCAAGGGCAGCGTCTCGAGGCCCTGCAAGAAGAGGAAGCTGTTGAAGGGACTCAGGGCGGGACCGTAGTCCCTGAGCATCTGGATGCGGGCCTTCAGGATGTAGGAGAGCTCACCCAATGTGGGGTAGATCTCCAGACCGTGGTAGGAAGGGTCCGGCTCGGTGAACCCGGGGAACTTGCCGTTGTCCCAGGGGAACTTGCCGCCGTCGACGATCACACCGCCGATGGTCGTCCCGTGCCCGCCGATGAACTTGGTCGCCGAGTGGACCACGATATCCGCCCCGTGCTCCAGCGGCTGCACCAGGTAGGGCGAGGGCAGGGTGTTGTCCACGATGAGCGGGACGCCCGCCTCGTGTGCGATCGCCGCCAGGGCCTCGATGTCTAAAGTGTTGAGCGCCGGGTTCCCGACGGTCTCCGTAAACACGGCCCTGGTCCTGTCGGTGATCGCCGCGCGGAAGGCCTCCGGGTCGGTGCCCTCGACGTACTTCACGTCGATGCCGATCTTGGGCAGGGTGTAGTGGAAGAGGTTGTAGGTCCCGCCGTAGAGCTCGGCGGCCGAGACGATCTCATCCCCCGCGCCCATGATGTTCAGGATCGCCAGCGTCTCCGCCGCCTGCCCCGAGGCGGTCGCGAGAGCCCCCACGCCCTTCTCGAGCGCGGCCATCCGCTTCTCGAAGACGTCGGTGGTGGGGTTCATGATGCGGGTGTAGATGTTGCCCTCTTCGGCCAAAGAGAACAGGTCGGCCGCGTGGTTGGTATCGCGGAAGACGTAGGAGGTGGACTGGTAGATCGGGACGGCCCGCGCCGTCGTCGCCGAGTCGACCTCCTGCCCCGCGTGCAGCGCCAGGGTGTCGAACCCGTACTCGCGCTCCCTCATCTTCTGGTCTGCGGTATCCGTCATCCTCTTCCTCCTAACTATCGAGGAACGGCCCGACGGCCGCCCTGAGTTCGTTCCAGTCCTTCAAGAACGCGTCGTGCCCGCTCAAAGTGTCGATCTCTGCGTAGCCCGCCTCCGCCCCGGCCCCCCGCGCCCTCTGTGCCGACTGCCTTACCTCGTTCGGGGGGAAGAGCCAGTCGCTCGAGATCCCGACGAAGAGTACCTCGGCCTCGATCCGAGAGTAGGCTTCCTCGTCTGACTCGTAACCGGCGGCCACGTCGTAGAGGTCCATCGCCCGGGAGAGGTAGAGGTAGGAGTTGGCGTCGAAGCGCTCCACGATGTCCTTGCCCTGGTAGTGGAGGTAGCTCTCGATCTCGAACCGCCCGCCCAACTCCTCGTACAGGGCCGCGCGGCTCGCGGGCCTACGCCCAAACCTCTCCCACTGCCCGGCGGCGCTCTGGTAGGTCATCATCCCGGCCATCCGGGCGATGGCGAGCCCGGCGTCAGGGGAACGCCCGGTCCCGTAATAGTCGCCGCCCTGCCAGTTCGGGTCGGCCAGGATGGCGCGGCGCCCGAGCTCACTCATCCCGACCCCCTGCGGGCCTAAAGCGCCCGTCGCTGCGACCGGCGCCGCCTTCTCGACGAAGCCCGGGAACTCCACCGCCCACTCAAGCGCCTGCTGCCCGCCGATGGAGCCCCCTATCACCAGCGCCAGCCGCCGGACCCCCAGAGAGTCGAGCAACCGCTTCTGGGCCCGGACCATGTCCCGGATCGTGACGATGGGGAAGCGCATCGCGTACGGACGTCCGCTCTCGGGATCGATCGAGGTCGGGCCGGTGCTCCCGTAGCAGCCGCCGATCACGTTGGAGCAGACGACGAAGTGCCTCTCCGTGTCTATGGCGCATCCCGGCCCGATCATCGGGCTCCACCATCCGCCCTTCCTATACGCTTCCGAGGGTTCGCCGGCGGCGTGGGTGTCTCCGGTGAGGGCGTGTACTATCAGCACGGCGTTCTCGCCCGACGCGTCCAGCTCGCCCCAGGTCTCGTAGGCGAGCGTAACCTCCGGCAGATGGCCGCCGAGTTCCGGCTCGAAGGAGCCTATGCGGTGGTGGAGTTTGCCGAGGGAACCCTGGGCCGGGGCGTGCCTAGCCCCGGCCCCCGGGTCTAGTGTCATACTCGGTAGTAATACAGCCTCCTTCTAATCGTCGCGTTCTACGCCGCTGGCGTCCGCCCTACGCGCAACCCGCTCCGTAGAAGAGGCCTTCAGGCTCTCCCCACATCTTCCAGGACCTAAGCTTGGGTCCTGCTGGACTTGGCACCTTGCGGTCCGGCTCTCGCCTTGCCGCCGGTTGCCGCGGTTTCTCAGGGCCAGTTCCCTCCACCGCTCTCGATGCGGGTTCGCGCTAGGGTTGGATGCTAAAACATGAGCAAGTACGGCGTCAAGGCCGGATCGAGGATCTTCAAGGAGCTCCTCGCACGCTCCGCCGATGAGTAGGCTTGCTACCGGCGCACCCAGGGGTAAAAAACGTAGACCCAGTGGTTCTCGTACTTCCTGAGCCCCAACCTGCGCGCGACCCGCGGCGTCAGGTCCACCCCGGCGGGGTTGAGCACCTTCCTGCCGAACTGATCGCGGCCATGGTTGTAGTTGTGGAAGTATGCCGCCTCGGCTTCGGGCTGGCAGCGGGGAAGGTTCTTCCACATGTCCCGGTACCTGCGGATCTCCCAGTAGTCGTCCCTAATATTCCACGGGCCAACCTCCTTGATCGGAGCCCTGACGCGCCGGGGGCCGATCCGGAGTCGGACCCTGTAGCCGCCCTCAAACTTCATCTTCTTGTGCGGTAGGGCGACCTCGTAGCTGGTATAACCGATGTACTGGGTCGCAAAGGCCTTGCACGACTTTCCCTGTGCCGATGCCTCGAAAGTCGTATCTCCGCTGGCCTGGAACTCCGCTTCCTCTTGCTGCCACTGCCTGTCCACCCAAGCCTTCAGCTGCGATCTCCGGTCCTCGGGCAGCAAGTCCTCTATGCTAGCTTTCGTCTTGGCGACGGCCTCCTTGACCTCTTCGTCGTAGTCCGAGGCGAAGATCTTCTCCTTGATCTCCTCTTTGGGCAGTTCCTCGTTCACCTCGACTAGCCGCTCGCTCTCGGCGTACTCCCGGGCAAGCGCCTCGTTCTCCTTGCGGATGGCGGCGAGGACGCCTTCCACCTCCTCGTCGCCCAGGTCAAACTTCGTCTGGAATTCCTCGACGTTCTGCTCCTCCGAGAGGATGAAAGAGATCGCGGACTTCTCCGAATCGGAGTAAGCCGAGTATTCTTCGGCTTCGACTGTCGCGGAACCGCCCACGAACGCGAGCCACAGCGCCGCCGCCGCGAGTAGCAACGCCGCCCCGCAGCTATAACTACTTCTGTCTAAGAAAACCGTAAAGCGCCGCGCCAGATACCGCCAGGCAATTCTCATGGAGGCCCCCCTCCGGTTCGCGCAATTGCTGTAGGACTCTTGTTACTGCGCCAGCAATCTTACGCGCTCCCGTTCCACCAGTCAAAGGCTGTCGCACAGGAACGTCTAGTAGGCGCGGGCGAAGATGGCGGTCTCGCCCGGCTTGCCCGAGACGAGATCCTTACTCTCCTCCCGGTCAAACGGCAGCAGCCGGATCGTGGCCTTCGTCTCCTCCTTGATCCTCTGCTCCGTCTCTTCGGTGCCGTCCCAGGGCGCGACGACGAAACCGCGCTTCTCCTCAATGATCTCCTTGAACTCGTCGTAGGATTCGGCGTGGCGGGTGTTCGCGTCGCGAAACTGCGTGGCCTGGCGGAGCATGTTCTCCTGGATCTCCGCCATCAGCTCGTGCAGCCTCGGTGCCAGACGCTTGCGTTCCACGAACTCTTTCTCCCCGGTGTCCCGGCGCACGAGGACGGCCTGCCCCTTCTCGATATCTTTGGGGCCCAGCTCCACGCGCACGGGCACGCCCCGAAGCTCGTGCTCGTTGAACTTCCAGCC
>Ga0126313_10001314_pt1 | contig 13017 bp, 11 predicted proteins | sample Plot105A_FD_89954 | JGI IMG/M metagenome (GOLD analysis project Ga0126313, IMG submission 89954) | Serpentine soil microbial communities from UC McLaughlin Reserve, CA, USA - Plot105A | ecosystem: Environmental > Terrestrial > Soil > Grasslands | place: USA: UC McLaughlin Reserve, Lake County...
CACTGTTCGCCTTCTACAGCGGCGTTCACGTTGTTTTCGATTACTACGGGCTTCTCGATTAGCCGCTCGAAGAGCTTCGCGGGCTCCAGCTCAGCCCATCCGGGTATGTTGGGAACCAAGGACACCTTCCCGGTGCGTGGATCCACAACTCCGGGGGTTGAGAGCCCCCCCGCCATCAGGACGCTGAGCTCCAGGTGCCGCTGCGCGAGCACTTGATGGAACACCTCGGTAATGGTCTCCCGCACATGCTCTCCGTCCACGCGGGCGCCCAGGCGACGCCGCTCATAAGCTACCAACTCCCCGGCTAGGTCCGCCAAAACGACGGATACCTGGTACCCTCCTACGTCTATGCCGACTACGTATCCAAACTCCCGGTTGAACTCCAATAGCTGCGCCGGACGCCCACCCCGGGACTTGGTCTGCCCCAACTCGTTGACGTACCCCATCTCCAGCAGGGTCCGTATCCGAGCGTTTACCGTGGGTAAACTTAGTCCGGAGAGCTTGCTGAGCGCAGGCCTCGACAAGGGACCCTTCTCGCGAACGATGTTCAGCAAAACCTTGGCGTTTAGCTCGCGTAGCAGTTTCGGCTGCCCTCCATGGTCCAACAGTCCACCGCTCCTTACGACAAGGTTTAATTAAAAAACCTTCTTAATAAACTCTACCCTATTAGAGTGCGCTTTGCAAAGCAAAGGGTAGTAGGGTTCACGCCAGAGCGACATCACCCTTACGAATTGCGGGCTATGAGATGTATACCCGCACGCCCTCACCGGTCTGGGTGAGCGGGGCACCTCTGATGCCCGGCGATGTCCTGGATACCCACATCCAGGGCATGCTTGGCGCGCTGGAAGATGAGGATCTAGAAGGTGTGATCCTGACCGGGTGGCGGAGCGACTGGCCGCCTCGATATGGGGGTGCCACGGGGTAGTGACGGAGCGCGGTGCAGCGAGACGGTCGGGTCCGTGGTTGCCACAACGGCCCCGTTTTGCGTGGGGTCATAGCGTTTGGCAGTCTCGCTGATATACCCTGGCTCCTCTTTCCTGTTGTCGGAGAAGCTCTACCACGCCGACCCACTCCAATGGAGCGGCTTTACGAAGTAGTTCGGGTTCAATCTCTCCCCGGTAGCTCGGAGGACTGTGTCCTCCCAGTTGTTGCGGGCTCCTGGGCCGAAGACGGCTTCGATCAGGTAGCGCCCGGCCACCTCGCCCGTAAAGAGGGGTCAGCCGACCACCCGTTCTTCGAGGTGGTACCTCAGTTGGGCTGCGGTCAGATGTCCCAGGATGTAGTTGTGGTAGTAGACCGGGGCGACGGCGACGTGGATCTTGGCCGCCCAATCGGGCTCGTCTCTTCCTGGCGGACGGTTCACGAGCTGGAGACGTTCGACGAGGTCCCACCAAAGCTCGTTCAGGTCGTCGCAGTCCGGGTTTTCGTAGAACACCTTCTCGAAGCGGTACATCACGAGCGCCCAGCGGATGAAGACGAGCTTGTCAGTGCGGTCACGCCAGAGGAGGTACTCGCGGACCTCGTCGAGTTCGGCTTCGGAGACCCCGGCAACGGCCGACAACCAGCTTGGATCGTCCACCAAAGAGCCCATCATGAGTGCTATGGCCTCGGTCGTGCACATGTGGGCCACGGCGCGCAGGAAGTAGGGGAGCTTGGGGTTTATATGCCGGTCGTAGACGGCGTGGCCGAACTCATGGAGCATCGTGTTCATCCAGTAGGCGTCCGGCCGTATGTTGGCGAGTACCCGCACGTCGTAGGGGTACTCGCGCCCGACCGAGAGGCAGAAGGCGGGCTGGTTCTTGCCGTCTCTTCCGTAGAGGTCGCTCTTCGCCATGACGCCCCGCACGTCGAGGCCCAGAGAGTCATAGGTCCTGCGGGTGAGCTCCGTCAGATCCTTGTCCCTGAAGTGGTGGTCCACGTCGAGCTCTTCGTCCTCCGGGCCCTTGTCCCGCTTCTGCGGCTGACAGAGTACCGGTTCCAGCTTGAGGGGATGCATATAGAGCAACTATAGTTGCACACAGTTTTCGTACATGATACGTTATGAATATGAAGGGCGGGAGAGGATCTAATGCTGGCGATCACGCAGCAGCGCGTCTAGGAAAGGCAGCTCCAATTACGGCACCCCGGTAAGGAGGATTCTCGTGCGAATACCTTATGACAATCCAAAGATCCACATGTATACGCGGATCCGCAAGTCCCCCTTTTTTTATGCGCATAAGCGCCACGGCGTCCAGTCGTATAGCGTCTGCAACCGCATGTACCACCCCAGGCACTACGACGACCCCATCGCCGAGTACTGGAAGATAGTCAACGACGTCACGCTCTGGGACGTGGCCGTGGAGCGGCAGGTCGAGATCACCGGTCCCGACGCCTTCGCTTTCACCAACATGCTCACCCCGCGTGACCTGACCAAGTGCGAGGTCAAGCAGTGCAAGTTCGTGCTCAACACCGATGTTGACGGCGGCATCATCAACAACCCGGTGTTGCTACGTCTTGGTGAGAACCACTTCTGGCTGTCCGTGGCCGACGGCGACGTACTCTTGTGGGCCAAGGGGATAGCCAGCGTTTCGGACCTGGATGTACAAATCCGGGAGCCCGACGTAGCACCGGTCCAGATCCAGGGGCCGAAGTCCAGGGATCTCATGCTAGACCTTTTCGGCGACAAGGTTTTGGACATCCGGTACTACTGGATGGCCGAGTACGAGCTCGACGGTATGGACGTCGTCGTCTCCCGGACCGGATATTCCGGCGAGGTGGGGTACGAGATCTACCTGCGAAATGCCAGCCGCGACGGGATGAAGCTCTGGGACAGGGTGCTCGAGGCCGGTAAGCCTCACAACCTCGCGGTGATCGGGCCGTGCCAGATCCGACGGGTGGAGGCCGGCATCCTCAGCTACGGCTCCGATATAGCGCTGGACAACAACCTCTACAGCGACTACGCGTTCCTGAATCCCTACGAGGCCGGGTTGGAATACACGGTCGATCTGGACCAGGAGACCGACTTCATCGGGAAAGAGGCGCTGAAGCGTGTCGCGGCCGAAGGGGTCAAGCGCAAGGTGGTCGGCGTGGAGATAGAGGGCGACCCGCTGATAGGGTACATAGAAGACTACCTGCAGGTCGTCGAGGACGGCGCGCGGATCGGGCAGGTCTCCTCCGCCTTTTACTCGCCGCGACTGAAGAAGAACATCGGGTTCGCGCTTGTGCCCATCGAGTACGCCGACCTGGGGACCGAGATCACGGTGAGATCGCACACCGGCGAGACTGCGGCCAGGGTCGTGCAGAGGCCCTTTGTAGATCCGAAAAAGGAAACCCCCAAGACGGATCTGAGGAGAGAAACCGCCAAGTCGTATTAGTCCGGGACTTCTCTGTGGATCGATCACGGACTCGCCGAATCTCCGCGCGGGATGCAGAGACCGGCGACGACAGCGGGGTGGCCCTGGGCGAGGTGCTCGCGCAACCCAGGTACGAGGTGATCCCGACGAAGGGGGCGGACGAGTGGGTGGACGACCTCCCCGAAGGGGCGAAGGTGACGGTGACGTGCTCGCCGGCGCAGGGAATTGAAAGCACTCTGCGGCTCGCGGAGCGGCTGGCGAAGCAGGACTTCCGGGTCGTACCCCACATCTCGGCTCGGCTCGTAGCCGACAAAGCGCACCTGGAAGAGATAACAGGACGGCTGGACGATCTCGGCATAGGGGAGATCTTCGTCATCGGGGGCGACGTCAAGAAACCCGTTGGCGCGTTTTCGAGTGCATTCGAGCTGCTCTCCGCGATGACGGATCTGGGACACGGCTTCGAGGATATCGGTGTGGGAGGGTATCCCGAGCGCCATCCACTCATCGACGACGACACCCTTCGTCGAGCACTGCTCGACAAACAGACCTTCGCCACCTACGTCGTCAGCCAGATGTGCTTCGATCCCGAGGTTATCATCGACTGGGTCGTCGACATCCGGCGACGAGGAATCTCGCTGCCTGTCCTGGTCGGGGTACCGGGGGTCGTGAACAAAAAGAGGCTACTCCAGATCTCTCGCAGGATCGGCGTGGGGGACTCGGCGAGGTTCCTCAGGAAGCACTCCGGCCTGGCGGTGAGCCTTCTCGCAGATCTCTTCCGCTTCGGCGGCTACAGCCCCGACGGGCTGGTCAGAGAGCTGGCCCCGTACGTCGGCGACCGGGACTACGGCATCGTCGGGTTCCATTTCTACACTTTCAACCAGGTGGAGGGCATGGAAGAGTGGCGTCGGCGGATGCTGGCCCCCGGCGAGGGCACGACGGCGCCACGACGGAAGGGATCGGGTGGGCATCTTTAACAGCCTCGGCGGCTCGAAGAATGGTCGACGTGCCGATGGTTATCGCAAGCCCGCCCGGTACTCGGCGTTAGACCTGATCCACCACGGCCTCTCGGGGTCGGATTGGCCGCGGGCCTGGCACGCGCACGACCTCCAGCCCGGCTACGACGTCGTCGTCATCGGAGGGGGCGTGCATGGCCTGGCTACCGCCTACTACTTGGCCAGGGAGCACGGCGTCACGAACGTGGCCGTCCTTGAGAAGGGCTACATCGGCAGCGGCGGGTCGGGTCGCAACACGGCGATCATCCGCTCGAACTATCTGACGCCGGAGGGTGTGCGCTTCTACGACCGCTCCGTGCAGCTCTACGAGACCCTGTCTGAAGATCTGAACTTCAACGCGATGTTCGCCCAGCGCGGCCACCTCACCCTCGCCCACAACGACGGTTCGCTGCGCACGATGCACTGGCGGGCCGAGGTGAACAAGCTCGAAGGCGTGGACTCCGAGGTCATCGGGCCGGATGACGTGAAGCGGCTCGTCCCTTACATGGACACCTCGGAGAACGCGCGCTACCCGATCCTCGGAGCGCTGTACCATCCGCCCGGCGGGATCATCCGTCACGACGCCGTGGTCTGGGGCTATGCCCGCGGCGCGGACGCCTACGGTGCTCACATCCACCAGAACACCGAGGTGCTCGGAATAGACGTGGTGGATGGTCGGGTGCACGGGGTCCGTACGAACCGCGGTGACATCGCCACGCGCGTCGTGGTCAACTGCACGGCTGGCTGGTCCACCCTGATCTCGGACATGGCCGGCGTGAGGATGCCGATCAGCACCTTCCCTCTGCAGGCGGCCGTCACCGAGCCCGTGAGGCCCTTTCTCGACCCGGTCATAGTCTCCGGCACGCTGCACGTGTACGTGAGCCAGACCGACCGGGGGGAACTGGTCTTCGGCGCTAGCGTGGACCCGTTCACCTCCTACTCGATGCGGGGTTCGCTCGAGTTCACCGAGGGCCTGGCCGGCCACGTGCTCGAGCTCATGCCCTCGCTGGCCAGGATGCGCGTGCTCAGGCAGTGGGCGGGGCTGTGCGACATGACGCCGGACTTCGCCCCGATCATGGGCCCCACACCCGTGGCGGGCTTCCTCGTCGACGTGGGCTGGGGCACCTACGGGTTCAAGGCGGGCCCCGTCTCGGGCGAGACGATGGCCGAGCTCATCGCCACCGGCAAGACGCCGGAGCTCATCGCTGCCTTCGACCTCGCCCGGTTTGCCGAGGGAAGACTGGTGGGCGAGAAAGGGGCCGCGGCCGTTGGACACTGAGAGTCGCTTCGCTCCAGGGAGTGGGGAATCGGGAGTAGGGAGTCGGGAAAAACCCTATTCCCTACTCCCCACTCCCTACTTCCGAACGCACGCGGAGCCGAAAGAGGGTGGACGATGATACTGCTGCCCTGCCCGTACTGCGGGCCCCGCAACGCCTCGGAGTTCCGCTACGTCGGCGAGCTGTCGGAGCGTCCCGACCCGAACGCGACCGGCGTCGAGGAGTGGAGAGCCTTCCTCTACATGCGGGCCAACCCGGCGGGCTGGACGACGGAGACCTGGTTCCACCGTGCCGGGTGCAGGCAGCATTTCGTCATCGAGCGGCACACGGTGACCAACGAGGTGCGGGCCTCGCGGCTCCCCGCCGCGCAACTCCGCGATGGGGAAGACGAGCGGGCTACCGGCGGGAACGTCGCGGACGATAGCGGGGGTGCGACCTATTGACGCAGACGACGCCGAGGATCGCCAGGAACTCCATGTCCATGCGCCTCGATCTCCAGCGGGGCGAGGTTATCGACCGCGGACAGAGGTTCAGGTTCACGTGGAACGGCGAGGCGTACCCGGCGTACGAGGGGGACACCATCGTCTCGGCGCTCGCCGCTTGCGGGGAGCGGATCTTCTCCCGCAGCTTCAAGTATCACCGTCCCCGCGGGTTGCTAACCGCGAGCTTCCTGGATCCCGGCTGCATGGTGCAGGTCGGCGACGAGCCGAACGTCCGGGGCGCGCACCGCCGCGTGGAGCCGGGCATGGTCGTGAGCCCCCAGAACGTCTGGCCCTCGCTGCGTTTCGACGCGAAGTCGGCCAACCGGGCCTTCGGCCGTTTTCTCTCCGCCGGCTTCTATTACAAGACCTTTATCAAACCACGACAGCTGTGGCCCACATACCGGAGGATCCTGCGGCGCTTCTCCGCGGGCGGCGTGGTCTCCGCCGACTCGCCGCCCGCGTACTTCGACAAGCGCTACGCCCACCCCGACGTCCTCGTCGCCGGCGGCGGTCCCGCCGGGATGACCGCGGCAGTCGCCGCCGCCGAGGCGGGGGCGCAGGTTCTGCTGGTGGAGGAGGAGTACGAGCTGGGCGGCCACCTCCGCTGGGGGGACGAAGTCGAGTTGGAGACCCTGCGCGAACTCCGCGCCGCAGTGGCGGCGACTGCCAACATCGAGGTGATGACTGACTCGGTGGTCAACGGGCGCTACGACGGCAACTGGGTTGCGGTGCTGCAGCGGAACCTGCCGCACGTCGAGGAGCGGCTCGTCAAGGCCCGGGCGAAGACCCTGGTGGTGGCGCCCGGTTTGATAGAACGCCCCTACGTCTTCGAGGGCAACGACGCGCCGGGAGTTATCCTCTCCACCGCTGCGCGGCGTTTGATCAACCTGTACGCCGTCAAGCCCGGAGAGCGGGCCGTCGTCTTTTCCGCGAACGCCGACGGCGACGCGGCGGCGGAAGACCTCGAGCGCGCCGGTGTAGAGGTCGCGCGCGTCGTGGACGCCCGCCGGGGCGGCGATATCGTCCGCGTGGGCGGCGGCAGGGGCGTGCGCCATGTGGAGTGCGCCGACGGCGCCAGGATAGACTGCGATCTCCTCGTCACGGCTGTCGGCTGGACCGCGCCCACCTCGCTGATGAACATGGCCGGCGACCGGCCCGTCTACGATGAGAGGGCGGCCCGCTTCCTCCCGTCTCGTTTGCCCGACGACGTGCTGGCGACCGGAGGGATCGCCGGCGACGGAACGCTCGACGAACTACTCGCCCACGCACACGCCACCGGCCGCGAGGCCGCGCGGCGAGCCGTCCGGACCGCGCGGGCGCTGGGTGCCGGCATCCCGCAGCGCGCGGATGAACAGGAGAAGCCACGGCCAGAGTCGCCGCCCGTGGAGATCCCCGAGCTGCCGGTCACCGATCACCCGGCGCTGTTCTACGGCAGAACCCACGGCATCGTGGATTACTCGGAGGACGTTACGTCGAAGGATCTCCTCGCCGCCGAGAAGGAGGGCTATGACTCCACAGAGCTGGTCAAGCGGTACACGACGGTGACCATGGGCCCCACCCAGGGCAAGCTCGAGACCGTCAACACCGTGGCGATCATGGCGGCTGCGACCGGCCGCACCATCGAGAAGACCGGGACCACCGTGTGGCGTCCCCCGTACGCCCCGATCACGTTGGGAGCTTTAGCCGGACGGATCTTCGAGCCGGTGCGGTACTCGCCGATGCAGCCCTGGCACGAGCGCTACGGAGCGGAGCCCCTGGTCGCGGGAGCCTGGATCCGGCCCGACCACTACGGAGACCCCGCCTCCGAGGTACGCAACGTCCGGGAGAACGTCGGCATCATCGACGTGACACCCTTGGGCAAGTTTGACCTGCGCGGCCCGGACGTGCCCAAGCTCCTGGAGCTACTCTACGTGAACAAGTGGTCGAGCCTGGAGATCGGCTCCGTCCGTTACGGAGTAATGTGCCTCGAGGATGGCGTGGTCTTCGACGACGGCGTCACCGGCCGCCTCGACTCCGACCGCTACGTGATGACGACGACATCCTCCGGTGCGGCCTCCGTGTGGGAGTGGATCGACAACTGGCTGCAGACCGCACACCCCGAGTGGCGGATCCACATCACGCCGGTGACGACGGCGTACGCGAGCATCAACGTCGCCGGACCAAAGTGCCGGGAACTGCTCCTGCGCCTGACCGAAGGCGTGGATCTGTCGCCGGACGCCTTCCCCTACATGCGGGTCCGCACCGGGCGTATCGCCGGTGTGGATGACTGCTTCATGTGGCGCATCGGCTTCACCGGCGAGCTCAGCTACGAGATCCACGTGCCCGCCGCCTACGGGCTGCACGTGTGGGAGGCGCTCATGGAGCACGGCGCCGACCTCGGCGTCAAGCCCTTCGGCGTCGAGGCGCAGCGCATCCTGCGCCTGGAGAAGGGTCACCTGATCGTCGGCCAGGACACCGACGGGCTCACGGGGGCCTACGGCGCCGGTCTGAGTTGGGCGGTCAAGCTGGACAAAGACGACTTCGCCGGCAAACCCGAGCTGGTGTGGCAGAGCGAGCGTGACGACTACCACCGGCTCGTCGGACTCCAACCGCTCGACGGCTCCGTCGTTCCTCCCGAAGCGAGCCAGATCGTGGAGGGCGAGAAAAAGATAGTGGGTCGGATCACCTCCAGCCGCATGTCTCCCACGCTCGGGCGCTCGATCTGCTTGGGTCTGGTCGCTCCTCGCCTCGCCGAGCCGGGGACGACGGTAATGGTGCACCTGCCCGACGGCAGACGCATCCCGGCACGCGTCATGCCGCAACACGCCCACTTCGACCCCGAGGGGACGCGTCAGCGTGGCTGAGCCCGTCGCCCGGAGCCCGATCGCGCCGGCCCCGCCGGTGACGGTGGAGCACGGCTGGGAGATCAGCGCCCGCCGCAGCGACGCCGATCTGCGGATCATGGACTGCACCCCGCTCGCCAAGGTCCTCGTGCGGGCGTCCACTGAAGGCGAGGTCGCCCGCACGCTCGACGTCCCCTTCGGACGCGCCGCCCGCGACGAGCACGGGACGCTCGTCGTGGGTTCCGGCCCCGGCGAATGGCTGCTGCTCACCCCGCCCGGAGCGAATGCGGTGGTCGCCAGGCGTATAGAAGAAGTGCCGGATGAGGGACTGGTCAGCGTCTTTGACGCCACGCACGGGCGGGCGCTGATGCGGATCACGGGCGCGCGAGCGCCCGATCTACTGGCGAAGGTCTGCGGCGTTGACCTCTCCGAGCAGGTTACGCCCGACGGTACAGCCTTCCGCAGCTCGGTTGCGAAGCTCGTGACCGACGTCGTGCGCGACGACCGCGACGGGGATCGGTCGTACCTGTTGCACTGCGAGCGATCCTCGGGACACTACCTCTTCGACGCGCTGATAGACGCCGGCGACGAGTTCGGCATCGAGATCGAGGGTTTCGTCGCCCCCGACATACAAGGAGTACGCGGATGACGCTTCCCGCCAGGTTCCCCTCTGACCTTCGCATCGCCCGCAAGGCGGCGCTGAAGCCGATCCCCGACATCGCCGCCAGGATGGGCATCGGGCCACACCTCTTGGAGCCTTACGGCGACGCCGTCGCGAAGATCAAACTCTCCGCCATAGAAGAGCTCTCGGATAGACCGAAGGCGAAGTACGTGGTGGTTTCGGCGATCACACCCACACCTTTGGGTGAAGGCAAGACGACGACGACCGTCGGGCTGGGACAAGCCTTCTCCCACATCGGCAAGAGGGCGACCGTGACCATCCGGCAGCCGGCGATGGGACCGACGTTCGGGATCAAGGGCGGCGCGGCCGGGGGCGGCTACAGCCAGGTCGTGCCGATGGAGATGCTCAACCTGCACCTGACCGGTGACAACCATGCGGTTACCGCGGCACACAACCTGCTCGCGGCCATCATCGACAACCACATCCACCAGAACGACGACTTCTTCCACGTGGACCGGCACAGCGTCACCTGGCGGCGGGTCCTCGACGTGAACGACCGCTCGCTCCGTCACATCATCACTGGCCTCGGCCCGAGGGGAGACGGGGTTCCGCGCGAGACGGGCTTCGACATCACCGCCGCCTCCGAAGTCATGGCGATACTCGCGCTCTCCACGTCGCTCAAGGACCTGAGGGAGCGGCTGGGCAGGATCGTGATCGGCAACACCACCGACGGCAAGCCTATAACGGCTGAGGACCTGAAGGCTGCGGGCGCGATGACCGTGATCCTGAAAGAAGCCATAAAGCCGAACCTGATGCAGACCATCGAGAACACGCCGGTCCTGGTCCACGCCGGGCCTTTTGGCAACATCGCCCACGGCAACTCCTCGATCGTGGCTGACCTGATCGGCATCCGCGGCGGGGACTTCCTTGTTACCGAGGCTGGCTTCGGGGCAGACATGGGCGCCGAGAGGTTCTTCAACATCAAGTGCCGCAACTCGGGCCTGAAGCCCGACGCGGCGGTGCTCGTTGCCACCGTGCGGGCACTCAAGGATCACTCGGGCCGGTACGAGGTGAAGGCCGGCAAGCCTCTCCCCGAAGAGATGCTCGAAGAGAACCCCGACGACGTGCACGCCGGGGCGGACAACCTGCGCAAGCAGGTAGAGAACGTCCGCCTGCACGGTGTCTCGCCGGTCGTGGCCATCAATGCGTTCCCAACGGACTACGACTCCGAGCACGCCGCCATCCGCGAGGTCGCCGAAGAGATGGGCGCCCGGGTCGCCATCTGCACCCACTTCTCGGAGGGAGGCAAGGGCGCCGCAGAGCTCGCCGAGGCGGTCGCTGAGGCCGCGGAGGAGTCGACCGAGTTCCGTTTCCTCTACCCGGACGACGCGAGCCTGCGGGAGAAGATCGAAACCATCGCCACGAAGATCTACGGGGCGGGACACGTCGAGTACGATCTCGTAGCCTCACGCCATCTCGACTCCTACGAGAAGAACGGCTTCGGGAGATTGCCGGTCTGCATCGCGAAGACCCACCTGTCCATCTCTTCGGATCCGGAGCTGAAAGGCGCGCCGACAGGCTGGGTACTCCCGGTCCGGAAGGTCCGTGCTTCGGTCGGCGCCGGGTTCATCTATCCGATCTGCGGTGACGTGCGCACCATGCCGGGCCTCAGCGCTTCGCCAGCCGCCGAGCGCATAGACATCGACGAGAACGGCGAGATAGTGGGCCTCTCGTGAGGCGGGAGTCCGCAAACAACTGGCGTCTGAGCCAGCGCGCGAGCCTGTCCCAAGGTGATATCGCTTTCGACACGTTCGGGCAGGGGCCTCCGGTCGTTCTGGTACACGGCACCCCGAGCTGGTCGTACCTTTGGCGTCACGTGGTTCCCGGGCTCTCCGATCGGTTCACCGTCTACGCGTTCGATCTTCTTGGGTATGGGGGCTCCGAGCCGAAAGGGCAAGACGTCTCCATCGCGGCCCAGACGCGCCTGCTCACCGAGTTCATCGGATCGTGGGAACTGGAAGCGCCCGCGATCGCGGGCCACGACATCGGCGGCGCGATCGTGCTCCGCAGTCATCTTCTGGACGGGGTGCCTTTCAGCCGCATCGTCCTCATCGACGCGGTCGTCCTCCGCCCCTGGATAACACCGACGACCAGGCACATGCAGGCGCACCTGGACGTTTACCGCACGATGCCGACCCACATCTACGAACGGGTCGCGGCCGCCCACATCGGTACCGCCGTCCACCGCCCGATGGACGAAGCGACGTTCGAGCAGTACTTCGCCCGATGGCGAGGCAAAGACGGGCAAGAAGCTTACCTTCAGAAGGTCGCCCAGTTTGACGAGGAGTACACCGCCGAGTTCGAGCCCCTCCTCGGCTCGATGCAGGCTCCCGTGCGAATCATCTGGGGCGAACGGGACGCCTGGCTAGCCCCCGCCTTCGCCCGGCGTCTCCACGAGTTGCTGCCCAACTCCGACCTGAAGCTGATCCCGGAGGCCGGCCACTTCGTGATGGAGGACGCACCCGGGGAGGTCACACGGGAGCTCCGAGACTTCTTCGCCGCAGACGACGGCACGGCGGAGTCATAAGGTCGCCGTGGACTACCTGGAGCAACCACTGGCCGACTTCCTCGATTCGGTGGCGTCCGGCGAACCTACCCCCGGCGGCGGGGCCGTGGCTGCCGTGGCTGTGGCCCTCGCCGCCGGATTGTGCAGCATGGCCGCCCATCTGTCCGCCGACGCCACCGAGTTGGCCGAACGGGCCGAGAGCCTGCGTCAGCGCGTAGCCCCGCTCGCGCAGGAGGATGCGGCCGCATACGGACGCGTCCTGGCCGCCTGCCGCACCCCGGATGCCGGCGACCCGGACGCGCGCCGGGAGCGCATCCGGAGGGCGTTGTCTGGTGCCACCGACGTGCCGCTGGCCATCGCCGAGTCCGGTGCCATGGTTGCCGAAATGGCGGCCCGTCTGGCACGAGAGGGCAACCCGAACCTGCGCGGCGATGCGGTTGTGGCCGCTCTTTTGGCCGAGGCGGGGACACGAGCCGCGGCGGTCCTCGTGGAGATCAACATGACGGCGGGGGAGATCGCCGATGATCGGCTCGAGCGCGTGGGTGAGCTCGTTGCGAGGGCTGTCGGAGCCGCGCGAGGAGTCGTGGAAGGTGACCGCTGACATGAGTCATACAGTTATAATGTTGCGGGCCGCCGATCATGCGGCGGCTGCCCGGAGGTAAGGAGTACGAGATGCAGATACCTGCGCAAGTTGCCTACGTGATCATCGGCGCCGGTGTCCACGGCCTGAGCACGGCCTGGCATCTGGCGAAGGAATTGAAGGCGCGGGGACGCGGTTCGGGCGAAGACATCATCGTGCTCGACAAGACCGGCGTCGCCGCCGGGGCCTCCGGCATCGCCTGCGGTGTGATCCGCAACAACTACTTCCAGCCCGCGATGCGGGAACTGATGGCGCATTCCGTCTCGGTGTGGGAGTCTGACCCC
>Ga0126313_10001316_pt1 | contig 13016 bp, 12 predicted proteins | sample Plot105A_FD_89954 | JGI IMG/M metagenome (GOLD analysis project Ga0126313, IMG submission 89954) | Serpentine soil microbial communities from UC McLaughlin Reserve, CA, USA - Plot105A | ecosystem: Environmental > Terrestrial > Soil > Grasslands | place: USA: UC McLaughlin Reserve, Lake County...
TCCGGGTAGCGCTCGTCGACCTCGCGCCGGACGCGCTTCAGGAACTCGTGCGTCTCGGCCAGGTTCTCGCAGTTCGTTCCCTCGCGCTCGAAGAGGTAGGGCACCGCATCGAGCCGGAAGCCGTCGAGCCCGAGGTCGAGCCAGAAGCGGAGGACGTCGAGCATCGCGTCCTGTACTTCGGGGTTGTCGTAGTTCAGGTCGGGCTGATGCGCGAAGAACCGGTGCCAGTAGTACGCGCCTGCCTGGTCGTCCCACGTCCAGTTCGACGACTCGGTGTCGACGAAGATGACGCGCGCGTCCTCGTAGCGGTGGACGGTGTCCGACCAGACATACCAGTCGCGCTTCGGCGAATCGGGGCTCGAGCGCGCCTCCTGGAACCACTGATGGTCCGAGGAGGAGTGGTTCATGACGAGGTCGGCGATGACGCGGATTCCGCGCTGGTGCGCCGCCTCGACGAACGCGTGGAAGTCATCAACCGTGCCGTAGTCGGGGTGGATGACATTGAAGTCGGCGATGTCGTAGCCCCCGTCGCGAAGCGGCGAGGCGTACATGGGCAGGAGCCAGACGCAGTCGATGCCGAGCCACTGGAGGTAGTCGAGCTTCTCGGTGAGGCCGCGGAGGTCGCCGCTCCCGTCGTCGTTCGCGTCGAAGAAGCCGCGGACGTAGACCTCGTAGAAGACGGCGGTCTTGAACCAGAGCGGCGCGCTCTCGAACCAGCTGGCGGGGTGCTCGGCGGTGCCTCGTTCTTGCGCTTGGGAGCCGTCCGACGAAGCGGTCGCTCCAGTCGCCAGCGCTTCCGGATTCGCCCGGCGTCGTTCCACGGTGCTCACCGCGCGCCGACCCGTGGACGAGCCGACGCGAAGTCGTCACGACTCGCGACACACACGCGCGCGTCTCGGCGATACGCTCGCGCGGCAAGACGGAACCCGCCCTTGGCGGGTTCCTTGATGCGAATCGCGCGAGAAGCGGCGTGATTCGCCCGGCGGCCACCGGCCGCCTCCGGAGGGCAGGTCGGTGCGCATTCGCGCCGAGCTACACGCGCGCCCACGTTCATCCCGCCATCTCCGGCACCAGGATGTGCGCCCCGCCGGGCGCGAGCCGCACGTAGTTGCGTCCGATGCGCCAGGAGTGTGTCGCATCGTCCACGACGTCGCGCACCGGGAACGCCGGCGGCAGCCCCAGCGACACGGGCACGACCGCGACCCCCTCCCGCTCGGCATGCGGATCGAGATTCACGCAGACGATCACCACGTCCTCGCCCGTCCGCTTCGCGTACGCGATCAGCGCGTCGTTCTCCGTCCCGAGGAACGTGACGTTCTCGAGCCGCTGGAGCGCCCGGTGCGCCCGGCGCGCGGCGTTCACGCGCGCGACGAGCGGGAGGAGCGGCCCGTCCAGCGCACGCCGCTTCACCTCGTACTTCTCCGAGTTCAGGTACTCCTCGCTCCCCGGCCGCACGGGCACGTTCTCGTAGTGCTCGAACCCGGAGTAGATCCCGTACGTGGGTGAGAGCGTCGCCGCGAGGACGAACCGCGCGTGGAACGCGGGCGGCCCACCCTCCTGCAGGTACTCGTGCAGGATGTCCGGCGTGTTGGCGAAGAAGCTCGGTCGGAAGTACTCGGCCATCGGCCCGGCGAGCTCGCGCGCATATTCCGTCAGCTCCCACTTCGAGTTCCGCCACGTGAAGTACGTGTAGGACTGGCTGAAGCCGGCCTTGGCCAGCGTCTCCATGACGCGCGGCCGGGTGAACGCCTCCGACAGGAAAACCACCTCCGGGTGCTCGTCCCGGATCGTCCGGATCAGCCACTCCCAGAACGCAATCGGCTTCGTATGGGGGTTGTCGACCCGGAAGACGAGCACGCCCCGCTCGACCCAGAAGCGGACGACGCCCAGCAGCGCGTCCCAGAGCCCCCGCCAGTCGTCGGAGTCGAAGTTGACGTTGTAGATGTCCTGGTAGCGCTTCGGTGGGTTCTCCGCGTTCTTCAGTGTGCCGTCGGGCCGACGGTGGAACCACTCCGGATGCTCGCGCAGCCACGGGTGGTCCGGCGAGCATTGGATCGCGAAGTCGAGGCAGACCTCGCAGCCGACCTCGCGGCCCGTCGCGACCAGGCGGTCGAAGTCCTCCCAGGTGCCGAGCTCGGGATGGATGGCCGTGTGTCCGCCCTCGGCGCCGCCGATCGCCCACGGGCTTCCGGGATCACCCGCCTCGGCGGCTTCCGTGTTGTTTCGCCCCTTCCGATTCGTTGCGCCGATCGGATGGACGGGCGGCAGGTAGACGACGTCGAAGCCGAGCTCCGCGAGTCGCGGGAGCTGCTCGGCAACGCCCGCGAACCCTCCCCACGAGCGCGGGAAGAGCTCGTACCAGGAGCCGAAGCGCGCGCGTTCGCGGTCGACGTCGATCTCGAGCGTGCGCGTCGGCGACGTCGCCTCGAAGCGATCGGGCATCGCGTCCAACGCAGCGACGAGCTCAGGAGCGAGCGCCGCCTCGACCTTCGCACCTTGCGGCTCCGAGAAGCCCAGGACATCGAACGCGGCTTGCGCGGTCGCCCGCGGCTCGCCCTTCAGGCTTGGCACGAGCTCGCCCAGGAAGGTCGCACCCTCGGCGAGCTCGCTCGCCAGATCCCGCTGCCCGGCCTCCGCCTTGCGCTCGAGCTCCCGTCGCCACGAGGCGAAGCGGTCGACCCACGCCTCGACCGTGAAGCACCAGCGGCCGAGCTCGTCCACGATGAACTCGCCGCCCCATCGGTCGGCCTCGACGTGCTCCATCGGCGCCTCGCGCCACCGCCGCTCGCCGACCCGCCGATACCGGACGACCGCACGCAGGACCTCGTGCCCGTCGCGGAAGATGTCCGCCGTCACGAGGACGAGGTCGCCGAGAGTCCGCTTCGGCGCCCAGCGGCCGCAGTCGAGCTGCGGACGCACGTCCTGGATGACGATCCGCGGGGGTCGCCGTTCGGGAGCGGTCACGAGTTTTTCCGTTTCGTCGGGGGGCCAGCGGTAAACCGCGCGCCGATTGTTGCGGCTCTGCCGCGGGCAGGGAGGCAGGATGCGCTCGATGCGCGCCGCGGGTGTGCTGCTCCATCCGACCTCGCTTCCTCGGGGACGCCTCGGGGACGAAGCGCGGAGGTTCGTCGACTGGCTCGCGACCGCGGGCCAGTCGTGGTGGCAGGTCCTCCCGCTGGGGCCCCCGAAGGAGAGCGGCTCGCCCTACACGGCCGCGTCCGCGTTCGCCGGCTCGGCCGAGCTCCTCGAGCAACCCGCTGCGCCCGTAACGGGTGACGAGGCGCGGGCATTCCGCGCCCGCAACGCGTACTGGATCGAGGACTGGCTCGCCTACGCCGGCGAGGGCGCGCTCGCGGACCAGGTCCGTTTCGAGCGCGAATGGGCGGAACTACGCCGTTACGCGCGCGAGCGACGCGTACGGATCATGGGCGACCTGCCGATCTTCGTCGCGCAGGGGTCCGCCGACGTGCGTGCGCATCCGGAGCTCTTCCGGCGCGGCGTCGTCGCGGGCGCCCCGCCCGATGCGTTCAGTGCGACGGGCCAGCTGTGGGGGAATCCCGTCTACGACTGGCGGGCACACCGACGCGAGGGCTACCGCTGGTGGATCGAGCGCCTCCGCCGGACGTTCGAGCTCTTCGACGCCGTCCGCATCGACCACTTCCGGGGCTTCGTGTCGTTCTGGGCCGTTCCCGAGGGATCGAGGAACGCACGGCCGGGACGCTGGCGACGCGGACCCGGGCGGGCACTCTTCGACGCGGCGACGCGCGAGCTCGGGGAGCTCGAGCTCGTCGCCGAGGACCTCGGTCACATCACGCCGGCAGTCGTCCGCCTTCGCGACCGGCTCGACCTCCCCGGGATGGTCGTGCTCCAGTTTGGCTTCGGCATGCGCCCGGCGAGCCCGCACAGGCTCGACAACCATCCCGAGAACGCGGTCGTCTACACGGGAACGCACGACCACGACACGATCCTCGGCTGGTGGCGCTCGCTCGACGAACCGACGCGCGGCCGGGTCGAGCGCAGGCTCGCAGAAGCCGGGCTCGACCACGAGGAGCCGCACTGGGCGCTCGTCGAGCTGACCCTTCGTTCGCCCGCGCGCCTCGCCGTCGTCCAGGCGCAGGACATCCTCGGTCTCGGAAGCGCCGCGCGCATGAACACGCCCGGGCGGCAGGAGGGCAACTGGCGCTGGCGACTCCAACCCGGTGCGCTGACCGACGAGCTCGCCGCCCGCCTGCGCGCCGTCACCGAGCGGACCGGGCGCGCGCTCCAGAGCTAGGCGAGCGACTCGCGCACCGCCGCGCCCGCGGGACGCCGGCGAGTGGCCGCGATCCCCGGGACAATCAGCGTCCCGTAGGTCAAGTCAGGCGAGCGGTCGACCGCGCCTCCTCGAGCCGTGGGGGGACGAGCGCTTCGCGGGTCGCGAGGTAGAGGGCCGCCGCGGCCACGATCGCCACGACGATGCCGAGCACCAGGCGGTAGTCGAGGACGTGGACGAGCACTGCGCCGAGCGCGATTGCCGCCGTCTGCGGAACGCTGACGAGCGTGTCTGCGGCGGCGTAGACCCGGCCCACGACGGGAAGCGGGCTCCGGATCTGGATCGCGGTCCCGAAGCCGACCACGGCCCACGACAGGCCCCAGCCGACGAGGATCTGGCCGGCGAGCACGACCTCGAGGGACGAGAACGTCAGGAGCCCACACCCCGTCGCGACGAGAGCCAGCCCGGTGGCGAGAAGCCGACCGTCGCCGATCGTGCGCATCATGCGCGCCGCGACGAGCCCCGCGCCGATCGCCCCTACGCCCTGGAACGCCGCGAGTACGCCGAGGAAGCTTGCCGGACGCCCGAGCCCCTCGTCGAGGACGGCGAAGATGAGCGTCTCGGTGAATCCGATGGGGATGAGGGCGAGCGTGCTGCCCGCAACGATCTGACGAAGCGCGAGCGTGTCCCAGATGTGGCGCGCGCCGGCGGCGATCTCCGCGCGGATGTGGCTCTCGTGCGGCTCGGGCGGCGCCTCGCGGATCGTGAGCGATGCGAGGGCGAGCGCAGAGACGACGAACGTCAGCGAGTCGAGCGCGGCCACGGCACCGCCTCCCCAGAGCGCATAGAGCGCGGCCCCGACGAGCGGTGCGATGAGGCGCATGCTCTCCCGGAGCGTCTGGAGCACCGCGTTCGCGTCACCGAGCAGCTCCTCCGGGAGCATGGCCTTGAGGAGCGCCGACTGCGCCGCACCGAAGACGATCGAGGAGGCCCCGTAGAGCGCCGCGACGACATAGATGAGCCAGACGTCGCTCTCGTCGCGGACGAGCAGGAGGAGCAGGACGACCGCCGCCGTCGCGAGGTCGGTGGCGATCATGAGCGGCCGCCTGCGTACGCGGTCTGCGAGCAGGCCGCCGAGGGGACCCGCGAGCATCGGCGTCAGGAACGCGAAGAAGACGAGCCCCGCTGCCGAGTTCGAGCCCGTCAGCTCCTTCGCCCAGATCGCGAGGACGAGGAACATCGCCCGGTCCCCGAACATGGAAAGCGCCTCGCCCGCGAGCAGCCGGCGCGCGTCGGGAACGGCGAGCAGGCGTCTCATCGGAGGCTTCGACCGGTTGCGGTCCGGCTCACGTGCTGCCTCACGTCGCGGGAGGCTAGCGACCCGCGCGCACCCTGTCTACGGGCCGGATGCCAGCGGCGACGCCTGCGGTCGCGTCAAGACGCGCGCGATTCGCGAAGTGCGGCGAGGAGCTCCTGGTGGCGACGCTCCTCGTCGGGCATGCCTTCCTCGGCCGGCGAGCGCCGCCGCGCGAGCAACGCGTTCACCGGCTTCACGACGAAGAAGAAGATGGCCGCAGCGACCGCGATGAACGCGATCAGGTCGGTGAGGAACGCGCCGTACCGGAAGAGCGAGTCGTTGATCGTGAACGTCAGGGCGCGGAAGTCCGGCTTCCCGATGATCGCCGCGACGACGGGCATGAGCAGGTTGTCGACGAACGAGTTGATGAGAGCGCCGAAGGCGACGCCGATCACGAACGCAACGGCGAGCTCGAGAATGTTCCCGCGGAGGAGGAAGTCGCGGAACTCTCGAATCACGCGTGTTCGTTTGACGCGAGGGGAACCGCTCCTTCCTCGTGCCGCGTCGCCTACCCTGCCGGGACCACGACTTCGGGGAGGCCAATGAGCGGCTACACGGTGGCAAGGCTCCGGGAGATCGACGAGATCACGGACGGCCGCGAGCCCTGGCGGCCGGTCCGGCACCACCTCGGGATCACAGCCTTCGGCGTCAACACCTGGACGGGGCGCGAGGCCGGCGACCGGATCATCAACGAGCACGACGAGGCGGACGAGAACGAGGAGCTTTACCTCGTCCTCGAGGGCCGGGCGAGATTCGAGCTCGAGAACGAGCGGGTCGACGCTCCGGCAGGCACCCTCGTCTTCGTCCGGCCCGGTGTCAGGCGGACAGCGTTCGCCGAGGACCCGGGAACGACCCTGCTCGCGATCGGCGCGACGCCGGGCGAGGCGTACGAGCCGGAGGGCTTCGAGCTCTGGGCGCCGCTCGGTCAGCTGTACCAGGAGGGGCGATACGGCGAGGCCGCCGACCGCGGGCGCGAGCTGGTCGCCGCCCATCCCGAGTACCCGGGGCTCGCCTACAATGCGGCCTGCTGCGCGAGCCTCGCGGGGCGACCGGAGGACGCAGTCGAGCTCCTGCGCGCCGCGATCGAGGGCTCCGAGCGGTTTCGTTCGTTCGCCGCGGAGGACTCGGATTTCGATCCCGTGCGAGACGACCCTGTGTTCAGGACTTTGGTCGGCTAGGACCACCTTCTCGGGGGTTGTGGGCGGGCCGGTTGCGGTCTACCTTGCGTCGGGCCGTAGGGGTCGAGCAGGGAGACGGCGTGATGGGTTGGTCGAGGGCAGCTTGGGGAGTCGGCGCAGCGATCGCCGCGAGCATCGCGTTCACGAGTGCGGCGTACGGCGTGAACAGTCATGCGAATGCGCGGGCGGTGTGTCCGGGCCCGGTGGCGGATCACGCCCGCTGCCACGTACTCGTGACGACCGACCGGAACGGGAATCCGAAGGCCACGAGCGCCCCGACCGGACTCTCCCCGGCGACGGTCAAGTCGGTCTACGGCTTCCCGACGTCTTCGACGGCCGGCGCGGGCAAGACGATCGCGATCGTCGACGCCTATGACGATCCGACGGCGGAGAAGGACCTCGGCGTCTTCAGCAGCCACTACGGGTTGCCCGCCTGCACGACGGCGAACGGCTGCTTCCGCAAGGTGAACCAGAACGGCGGCACGAGCTATCCGCGGAAGGACCCGGGCTGGGCGCTTGAGATCTCGCTCGACGTCCAGTGGGCGCATGCCATTGCGCCGGGCGCGAAAATCCTGCTTGTCGAGGCCGCTTCGAACAGCTTCTCGAACCTACTCGCCGCAGAGGACTACGCCAAGACGCACGCCCAGTACGTCTCGAACAGCTGGGGCGCACCGGAGTTCTCGAGCGAGCGTTCGTACGACAGCCACTTCGCGCAGGGCGGCGCCAGCTTCTTCGTCTCCGCCGGCGATGCGGGCCTCCCGGCCGAGTATCCCTCGTCCTCGCCGAACGTCGTCTCCGTGGGGGGAACCACGCTCCACTTCGGCTCGAACGGCGCCTTCACCGGTGAGACGGGCTGGTCGGACGGCGGAGGCGGCTGCAGCGTTTACGAGACCGCGACCGCTGCGCAGTCGGCGTTCTCCCAGTACCCGCAGGTCGGATGCGGAGGGAAGCGCGCCACGCCCGACGTCTCCCTCGACGGGGACCCGAGCTCCGGCGTCTCCGTGTACGACAGCACGCGCTACCAGGGCCAGATCGGTTGGTACAAGGTCGGCGGAACGAGCGCCTCGGCTCCGATGTGGGCAGGGCGCTCGGCAGTCGCGGGGACGACGGTGAACGCGGCCTCCATCTACGCCTCGAACACGATCACGTTCCGCGACATCGTGTCGGGCAACAACGGCGCATCCTGCCTGGTTGGATTCGACCTCTGCACCGGGCGCGGAAGCTGGGTCGGGTAGGGCGAGCCGACACATCGCCGGCCACCGCGGCCGGCTCTTCGGGCTCGATCGCCGGGCTGATCTGTAGCGTCGCCGTCATGGAGGTGGATCTCTTCGCCGGCATCCCGGTCCGCGACTACGAGGAAGCCCGTCCCTGGTACGAACGCCTCCTCGGTTCCGAGCCGAGCCTCCTCCCCCACAGCACGGAGGCGGTGTGGGAGCTCGACGACCACCGGTTCCTGTACATCGTGGAGCGGCCCGAACGCGCGGGCCACGCGATGCACACCCTCTTCGTCGCCGACCTCGACGCCCTGGTCGCCGAGATCGCTGCTCGAGGGATCCAGCCCGCCGAACAGGAGACCTACTCGAACGGTGTCCGAAAGGCGACCTATCGAGATCCCGACGGCAACGAGGTCGGCCTCGGGGGCGCTCCGCTCACACCGCGGGCGTAGCGGACGTCACAACGCGAAGCCCGCGAACTTCGCCCACTTCCGGTCGACCACGTATGCCCCTTGCTGGTTGATGTCGAGAATCACGACCGGAACGACCTTGCGGTTTCCGGTCTTCGGAACGATCGTGATGCCCCCGGTGGCCCCGGCGTAGCTCGTCGTCTTGGAAAGCTGGGCACGCACCGCGTCGGCGTCCCACGCACCCGCCGCCCGCACGGCCGAGAAGAGGAGGTCGACCGAGTCGTAGGTGAACGTGCCCCAGGTGCCCGGTGCGACGCCGAACTTCTGCCGGTAATCCGTGACGTAGTCGGTGGCCCCGGCGAACTGGTCGGGTGAGGGTACGCCGCTCGAGTAACAGCGCTCCGCGGCATGGAGACCCGCGATCTCGACGAACTTCGGATCCTGGTTTGCGAGACCCGCGAGGCAGGTGGCGTCCAGGCCCTGTGCGTCTGCCTCCTTGGCGATCTTGCCGCCCTCGGGGAAGTACGTGCCGACGTAGAAGAGATCGGGCTTCGCCGCGGCGATCTTCTTCACGACTGCGGCCGCGTCGAGCTTGTCCGCGGCGAAGGACTGGTAGAGGACGACCTTCACGCCGTAGTTCTCGAGTGCCGTCTTCAGCTGGTCGGCGATCCCCGCGGTGTACGACGACGTGTCGTAGACGATCGCGACCCGACGGGCCTTGACGTACCCCGAGATCGCCGCGGCCTCGACCGGTGCGACCTGGTAGTCCTTGGGCTGGACGGTGTATCCCAGCCCGTCTGTCGCGGCACTGCTCGTCAGGTGGATCGGGATGATGCCGGCGTCGACGTAGGTCTTCAGGTTCTCGATCCCGACGGAGGAGTTGTACGGGCCGATCACGGCGAACGCGCCGTCGTCGACTGCTTGTTGGGCCACGCGCTTTCCAACCGCCGGGTCCGCCTGGTCGTCGCCTTCGATGAGCTCGATCTTGCGGCCGAGGACACCACCCGCTGCGTTCGCCTGATCGACTGCCAGCCGCGCGGCGTTCGCCATGTCCTTCCCGGTCGCCGCCTGATCGCCCGAGATGGGCCCCTCGACGACGATCTTGATCGGCTCGGAGGAGCTCTCGTCCCCGCCGCCGCCCCCGCCGCACCCAGCGCCCAGAAGCGCCACGGCGAGCAGAAGCGCTCCCGGCCCTGCAAAGACGCGCCGAACGCGCAGCCCAATGGCACGCGTCGGAAAGCACTGCCCAGACTCCTCGCTTCGTCGTGGCAAGACGAACCCTCCTGTCGCTTCAGATTTCGATCCCGCGAAGATAGGTCGTTTTCACCGCCGCGCAAAATCACGGAGGACGAGCGAGCTGGGCCGGACCCGACCTTTGGGCTACTGCTCGGCCAGAAGAAGCGTGTCGAGCCCTCGTGTCAGGCCGACCAGGTCCCTCACCTTGCGGACGGCGAGGAGCGTGCCCTCGACGTACGGCTGCGGGGTCCCTCCCGCGTCGTGGCGGATCGTCAGGCGCTCGTCCGGCCGGGCGAATACGACTTCCGTGGACACGACGAAGCTCGGGAGTCGGACGGAATGCACTTGCGCACCGGCCACCGTGGCGCCACGCGCCTCCTTCGGCCCCTCGAGCTCCTCGATGGGATAGCCCGGCTCGGGTTGTCGAACGTCGCCGAGACGTTCTGCCAGCTCGCGCGCGGTCCCGCTCGGAGCGTCCGGCTTCGCGGCGCTCGCGTAGTCGATGACCTCCCATTGCGGGAGGTGCCGAGCCGCGAGCAGCGCTCCGGCCTGGCACATCGCCGCCGTCAAGGAGAAGTTGCCGGAAGCAACGACGCCGACCGAGTGCTTCCTCGCGGCGGCGTCGATCTCCTCGAAGTCGGCGCTCGTCAGGCCCGAGCTTCCGATCACGACGCAAACGCCCGCGGCGATCGCCTCGAGGGTGTTGCTCTTCACCGCGGCGGCAGACGTGTAGTCGACGAGGACGTCGACGCCCTCGCGCGCGTCGGCCACTGCGCCGTGGACGGGGACGCCGAGCGGTTCCCCCCCGAGCGCCTCCCCGAGATCCCGGCCTGCTGCCGAACGGCTGACGGAGGCAACGAGGTCGAGGTCAGGCGCGTCCAGGACGGCCGGGACCAGCGCGCGGCCGGTCCAGCCCGTCGCACCTGCGATGCAAACGGAGATCACGAGTCAGCCGGGTTCGATCAGTGCGACCCTGTAGCCGTCTAGCAACAGTACGTTGGTAAGTCGACGCCTCAGGCGCCGCGCTCCTCGATCAGTTCAACCCGATAGCCGTCCAGCAACAGTACGTTGGTAAGTCGAAGCCTCACGCGCCGCGGTCCTCGATCAGCTCGACCCGATAGCCGTCGGGATCGCGGACAAAACAAATCCGCGAGCCGCCCTCGCGAACGGTGTAGGGCGGCCGCTCCGGCTCGATCCCCCTCTCGTTGAGCCGCTCAAGCGTCACGTCGAGATCGTCGACCGTCAGCGCGATGTGGCCATAGCCGGTACCTACGTCGTACCCGCCCTCTGGCGTCTCGAAGTTATAGGTCAGCTCGAGTTCGGGCCCGTCGGTGTCTGGCACCCCGAGGAAATAATTGATTGCCTCCTCGCGGATCGGAAGCTCCCGCCGCTTCTCGAGCCCGAGCGCCTCGTAGAACGCGACTGAGCGATCGGGATCCGTCACCCTGTAACACGTGTGGATCAGCTCCATCTGCGAAAGATTAAACGGCCTGCCTCAAGCCCGCTGGATGAGAAGGGGCCACAATCCGCGGGCTGCCCAAGAGAGTTCCTGAGGCCGCAGCAGTGCCTGCAAGACAGCGTGTTTCGGGGTAGAGGCTCAGACATGGGGGTCGGCATTATCGACGAGATGGGGCACACGAGGTCGGCTGCGACGGACGCGATCGTACGGTCGCGGGCCGTGAAGAAACTTGTCGTCACAGGCCCGGGCACCGGCAAGGCTTACACGTTCAAACAGGCGCTCGAGAGCGTGGATGGGAAGGGCCTCGCCGGCGACTTGACTTGGGCTGGAGCTGCGCACGGAAGGATTCTCTTCGCGCTTTTCGTCCCAGTGCTTCGTGGATCGCTGACCGTCCTCGGATTCGTTTCGGCTTGCCGCCACAGCCGTCGACTTTCGGGCCGACGCGACCCGAGTCCGTGTATCCATTCGGTTGACGGGCTAGGGAGCGGAGGGGGAGGGATTCGAACCCTCGATCCGCCTAACGACGGATGACGGTTTTCGAGACCGCGCGGCTACTCGTCGATTCCAGGGGAAAGCGGCTTTCGCGGGTCGTGCGCGACAGTTCCCGCGACAGTCGGACGGCTACGCGGCCGGCCGTTCGAGCTCAGCGGCAACGTGGTCGAGCGCCCGGCCGACGAGTTGGCGCGATATACGGAGGTCGGCGGCTACGTGCGCGAAGGTCTCTCGGCGAACGCGATGTCCCATTTCCGTCAGGATCCAGCGAGGCTTCCGCTGTTTGTCCACAGCACAGGGAACGGCGAGGGCCGGATTCCTCCGGCCCTCGGACGTCCCTAGCTCTTAGGCAGGTGACCCCTAAACAGGAGAGTCGAGCCAGGAATGAACGCTTTACCCGAGGTTTAATTGGCCAAACCCTCCTACGCCCATGGCCACCCGCCTCTGCTATTGCGGACGGCCCCAGCCCCTGCGCCGACCACCAGCCCGCCACCCGGCGGGCGAACACGACCCGGCGCGGCTACGGCTGGCCGCACCAACGCCTCCGCAACTCATTACGCCTAACCGTCGAAGCGAGCGTCGTCACCTGCGCCAGCTGCGGCGACCCCATCCAGCCAGGCGAAGCCCGGGGCAACCTTGCGACGGCTGAGAAGGATGCTGGGTGGCGTTATTCGAGGGTGTGGTCAGCCGCGGAGAGTGGCTTGCTTACTTCCCGGGCGGAGAGCCCGACTGATCACTTCGCAGTCGAGGCCGGCGCTGAAACGATTACTGCGGTCGAGTTCGGGGTCGTGACTTTCCTGAGTGCCCCCTTAGGTAGAGGCGGTCCAGCGCCCAAGAGCTGAGGTGACTTGCGCAATCCCGCTGTGTGTCCCGCCAAGCGCGAGACGCCGCAATCTCATTCTGATGTTTGCCCGTCTCGGCGCACGGGTAGCGGGCCACTCGTGCGAACAGGCGGTACGAGTTGACGGACGTGACGCATCTGGATGCGATACGCACGAGGCGGGTGGTGAAAGAGCGCCTCATGGTCGACGTCGGCGTTTCTCGGGTCGCGATCGTGGCCGCGCTCGTTGTTCTCGTCGCGAGCGTCGCAGGCGAGGGGAGAGCGCTTGCGGGGACGACGGGCGATACGACGACGACGGCTGCATCCTCGACGGAAAGCACGTCGACCAGCGGTGGCCTGGCCGGCACGACAACCGACGAGGGCACCTCCTCGGCAGGGACGACGACAGACGGCACCTCCACGACGGACGGGATGTCCACGGCGGGGGCGACAACCGGCGAGGGCACGTCAGCGACGGGCACCACGACAGACGGCACCACCACCGCGGACAGCACCTCCACCACCGGCGCGACAACCGGCGCCGGCGACGGCACGTCAGCGACAGGCACCACGACAGACGGCACCACCACCGCGGACA
>Ga0126313_10001317_pt1 | contig 13009 bp, 14 predicted proteins | sample Plot105A_FD_89954 | JGI IMG/M metagenome (GOLD analysis project Ga0126313, IMG submission 89954) | Serpentine soil microbial communities from UC McLaughlin Reserve, CA, USA - Plot105A | ecosystem: Environmental > Terrestrial > Soil > Grasslands | place: USA: UC McLaughlin Reserve, Lake County...
GTCAGTTGCGGGGCTCTCCTCCACGCCGCGAGTATGCCATCTTGAGCGCTGCCGCAACCGGCGTCGTCCCGGAGCGCGGCCGCCCGGCGCGGTTCTCGCTCCGTGCCGCTCCTCGCCCGACCAAGCTGCGGTTGGGCCAGGACGACGGTTCCGGGTCGCGTCACCGCTGATCGAGCGTTTCGTCGGCTGGGAAGTCCGGTTGTCCACCCTAAGGCAGGCAGCGCAGCTCAGCACCCGGTCGTTACGCTCGGCATCGATGGCGAGGGTGACGGGAAGCGGCGGCTTTTTCTTCCGGGCAAGGGACCCAAAGGCGCTCAGCCGCTCGCACGCCGGGCGGCGGCTTGCACGGACGCACAGCCGTGAGGGCAGCCGTTGGACGCCGTATCGCCACGTCGGGGCCGAGCGGCGCGCAGGTGCCCACCTACGGGTCCGCCAAGGACCGAGTGGACGTCGCCGCGCTCGCGACGTCCAGGCCGACGTCCCCGCGCTGTAACCCTTTCCGAAGCGGGCCGATACTTCCGGGTCCAGGCGTATGTACGAGTTCACCTGCACGCGCTGTGGGCGCCGCTATTACAGCGCCTCACCGACCGGTCCGCAGGACCGCTGCGAAGCCTACGGCGGAAGGGGCGAGCGAACAGGCGTCGAAGGACGGCGCGAGGAGACCGCGCACCTTCGCCTGATACGCCGGCAAACCCGGCCCACGCGGGAATGACGCCACGGAAGCGTTAGCCAGCGGGCCGGGATCGTCGCGGTCGATCTTCGCTACGGCGACCCCCTCGAGGAGTTCGGGTGCACCCTGAGTGCCTGTGTCGACGGGCATCGACTCGGCGCGCAGGCGCCCGCTGCCGCCCGATGGTCGCCTCCGCGTTTGCCCTTAGTGCCTGCGAGCCGCCGCTGTCAGTAGCTGGGGCTCGGCATGCTCTACCCCGGGAAGGTGCTCCAGACGGTCGAGGTTTCGGAGCGCGTCTACAACCCTCCCGGTCGCAGGGCGGACCCACGCGGCGTGCGGCGCATAGCTGGGGACTTGCTCAAGCCGGTACCCAGCCGCGACCAGATCCCGTTCGTGCTGGGCCGCCGATTCCCCCTTCGCGAGGCGCACAAAGGCCCGTCCGGTCGGCACCGCCACCGCTCCACCGGGCACGCGGCGGTAGACCGGTCCGAGCTTCCTCTCTTCGAGGCCGCGGGTCGCGACGGCGGCTAGCGGCTCCACGCTGATGTCGTCGCCCTCGAACGTAAGGACCGCTTCCGGGCTCGGTTCGGCGGAGTGAGTTGCGACCAGGTCGTCGGCTAGCTCGTAGGAGACCTCGGCCGGGTCGCTCCCGCGGACGCGGAGGCGCGCCGGCGGGGAGCCCGTGAGCGTTCTGACGTCCATCCCCCGATTGTGGCGGCCGGGACGCTTGCGGGGACTCGGGCGGGTGATCAGAATCGGCGGCCCGGTTTCGCGCAACACGCTTGAAGGGAGCAGGCCATGGTCTCGTGTCGGTTTGGTGGCGAAGAGGGCACCGAGGTGCGGCTGGTCGATGAGGGGGACCTCGTGGTGCTGCGCACCGACCGGCAGGGGGCCCGCCATGACATCTCCCCGCTGTCGCGCACCAGCCGTCGGGCACACGCCACGCTCACGCCGCTGTTCGGGTTCCCAGGGGCAGGCGTGGGGGTCTGGCAGGCGCCCAAAGGGCGCTCCGAGGAGCTTTCCCGCGTCCTCAACGAAGACACCGACGTGCGTTTCGCCGGCCGCGGACTGCGGGACGAGTTCGGTGCGCCGGTGGTCTATACCGAGGACCTGTTCGTCAAGTTCGCCGACGGTGTCAAGGAGTCGGACTGCGAGGAGGCGCTCGGATCGCTGGGCCTCCGCGTCAAGCGTGCGTTGCCCTACGCCGGCAACGCCTACTTCGCCGCGGGCGAGGAGGGCGTCGGCCGCGAGATCTTCCAAAGGGCGGAGCGGCTGCTAGAGCGCGCGGAGGTCGAGCTCTGCCACCCGGAGCTGATCCGCGAGATCGGCTGGAATTCTGCCTTCCCCCAGCAGTGGCATCTCCAGCAGACGGTGGTCGACGGAAACAACGTCGATGCCAACGCCAACGTCACATCCGCCTGGGAGTTGAGCGAGGGCGAGGGCGTCGTGATCGCGGTGATCGACACCGGCGTGGACGTGAGCCACGAGGAGTTCGCGAGCGAAGGCAAGGTCGTGGCGCCGCGCTCGCTGACGCCGCCGCGGTCCGACGACCCGAGTCCGGCCCAGGAGGAGAATCACGGCACCGCCTGCAGCGGCGTGGCCTGCGGGGATGGAGAGCGCGGAGCGAGTGGCGTAGCGCCGCGGGCCCGGCTGATGCCGCTGCGCATGGTCTCGGGCATCGGCTCCCAGGACGAGGCCGATGCCTTCGTCTGGGCGGCAGAGCACGGCGCGGATGTGATCTCGTGCAGCTGGGGTCCCACCGATGGCGACTGGTGGGACCCCGACGACCCGATGCACCAGCAGGTGGTACCGCTGCCGGACTCAACACGTCTAGCGATCGACTTCGCCGCCGAACGGGGCCGAGGGGGCAAGGGGTGCGTGATCACCTGGGCCGCCGGCAACGGCAACGAGAGCGTCGAGAACGACGGCTACGCGAGCTACGAGAAGGTGATCGCCGTCGCGGCCTGCAACGACACCGGAGCAAAGAGCGCCTACAGCGACTTCGGCGATGCGGTGTGGTCCTGCTTCCCGAGCAATGACTTCGACGGACCGCTGACTCCTGGGATCTGGACCACCGACCGCAGTGGAGTGGAGGGTTATAACCCCGGTGACGTCAGCCTGGGCGACGGCGGCGGCAACTACACGAACTCGTTTGGCGGCACCTCCAGCGCATGTCCCGGGGTGGCGGGCGTCGCCGCGCTAGTCCTAGCCCGGAACCAGGACCTCTCCTCGCACGAGGTGAAGGAGCTCCTGCGGGAATCCTGTGACCGGATCGACGAGGCGCAGGGTGACTACGACGAGCGGGGCCACAGCGCGTGGTACGGGTTCGGCCGCATAAACGCGCGAGCTGCGGTAGAGGCTGCCAGCTAGCGCATGCACCCATTTCTTCGGGAGGGGCGGCACGGCTGCTAGTCACGAGGAGCTGCTCAGCGCCGGCCGAGGACGATCCGCTAAGGGTGAGCGGGGTCTCGCCCATCGCGGCCGCCACGCTCGTGACCACGGTCTATCCCAGGGGGCAAATAAAGACAGGCTCTCTACGAACGCGGATCGGAGCGCTGCACCCGCTGCGGCGGGAGCCGGTTGGTGATGGTCGCGGACGAGCGCGAGCCGGGTCGAACGGCGACGAGCTGCGCCGACTGGGGCGCGCCGAGTAGGACTGAGGCGGATAGGGCGGGCGGTCTCGGCGAGATCCGGGCTGCCCGCCTACCTGCTGCAAGAGGCCCTGGTGGCTTTCGTCGTTCTGCAGCAGCTTCCCGGTCGACAAGCTTCGTGGCCCTCCCGAGCGGGCAGGACAGCGATTGGCTTAGAAGCTCGTCCGCGAAACGAACACGGATCGCGAGGGCGCCGGTCGGGCGGCGCTTACTTGGTTGCGAACTTCAGCAGGTCCGACAGCGTGAACTTGCCGGCCTGGGCGGCCGGGACGCCGGTTGGCTTCCAGGTCGGCTCCCTGTTGAGGTAGGACTGCGGGTCGCCCTTCAGGAGCCCGATCAGCACCTCCGCCACGATCCTCGCGCCGACCGGGCCTAGCCGCTCGCCGCTCGACTTCACCGACGCCTCCTTGAGTACGTAGAACCCAGAGCGGCGTGTCCTGTTCGAGCACCGGCTTGTGCTCGGGCTTCAGGCCAAGTCCGCCGAGCTGGAGCTGCGCGGGCGTGAGCGGTGTCTCGCCGATCGCGGCGGCGACGCTCTGGCCCGAGGGGAGCCGAAGCGCCTTGCCGCGGCGGAGGTTGAGCACCGCCAGCGGATTGCGCGCCGCGTCGATCGACTTCGGCAGCTTGAACAGAGGCTGGGCGAGCCGGACGTTGATCTTGCGGCTCTTCTGCGGGGCCCGGCTCCCGATCTTGACGAAGTGCGACCAATCGATCGTCCAGAACTCCGGGAGGCGACGGAAGCCGCCGAGGTGCTCGAGGGGCCCCGGCCTCGCCTTGCCGGAGAAGATCGGGATGTCCTGCACGGTCTCGTTCAGGTCGTAGCTCGGGCGGATCATCGAGTGCCCGAAGCGGCCGTGGGTCCGGTGGGCGCGTCGGGGTTCTTCAGGATGTCGTCGACGACCACGTCGCCGGCCACCCGACGGAGGAAGTCGTGCACTACCACCCACTGGTAGTGCCAGGTGACGAGCCTCCGCGCCTCATCGAACAGCGCCGAGCCCGAGAGGTCCTTGTCCCCCTTCACCCTGTCCACAACGCGGTCGTGGAACACCGCGCCTCGGGTGCTGTCCGTGTGACTCATGCGTCGCCGACGACGGTACTGCGCGTTTGCCTACCGCCGATGAGGTCCTCGAACGCCGCGATTGATGAAAGACGAGAGGAGCAGGAGAATGGAGGAGCTAATGGACGACCCGTACTCGAAGGTCCCGGACGGCACCGAGTGGTGCCCGGAGTGCAACGGCGATGGCTCGTCGCTGTTTGAGGAGACCGAGCGCTGCACGCGCTGCGGCGGGAGCGGCCTGGTGATGGTCGCGGACCCCTCCGAAGAGGGGCCAAATGGTCACGACCGGGCAAGGCTGGGACGGCAGGATTGAGCTGAGGCAGGAGGGCGGGCGCGGCGACACATGGTCGGCGTGCCCGCCTGTCTGCTCCCCTGGGGATCGACGTTCTTTTTTTGTGCTCTGTTGCCCTGGGCGTGCCTCAGACGCTGACGTGAGAGGACCGCCCGCGTGGCGCTACGTGACGGTCGCAGCGGGCAGTCCGTAGGTCACGTCCGTCAGCTCCTGGGATGCCTCCCACAGCCTGCGGCCTGTTTCAGCATCCCTTCCTTCGGCGATCACGTTCACCTTCGTCGGTCGCCCGCGCAGCTCCTGAAACCCGTCCGGGCCGTAGTACTCGCCGCCGTCGACGCCCGCGGCCGTCGCCGCGTAGAGCGTCGGTAGCGCGCCGTGCTCGGCGTCTTGGGCGACCACGCGGTTGCTCACTGCGAGCAGCGCCTTCATGACTCCCGTCGGACCCGTGCTCTGGAGGTTCGTGGCCGAGTAGCCCGGATGTGCGAGCAGCTCTTTACGGGCGAGCGAGCCGCGCGCAGGCGGCGATCCAGCTCGAGGCCGAACGCCGCGTTGGCGAGTTTGGACTGCCGGTAGGCCATGCGCGGGGCGTAGCCGTGCTCCAGCTGGAGGTCGTCGAAGTGGATGTGGCCGGCCTTGTGCTCAAGGCTCGAGAGCGTCACGACCCTCGCATCCGAACCCTTTCCTAGGCGCTCGAGCAGCAGCCCCGTCAGAGCGAAATGGCCGAGGTGGTTGGTGCCGAACTGGAGCTCGAAGCCGTCGACCGTCTTCTGCTGCGGGGCCATCATGATCCCGGCGTTGTTGACCAGCAGGTCGAGCCCGCCGACATTCAGCGCAGCGGCGAACGCACGCACCGAGTCGAGGCTGCTGAGGTCGAGCTCGGCCACCTGCACCTGTGCGTCGGGAACCACGGCACCAATCTCAGCGGCCGCCGCTTCGCCCTTCGGGACGTTTCGGCACGCCATCACCACATCCGCACCGGCGCGCGCGAGCTCGCGCGCGGTCACGAGCCCGAGGCCGCTGTTGGCTCCGGTCACGACCGCGGTCCTCCCGGTCTGGTCGGCGATCTGGTCGGCGCTCCACTTGGCGGTCATCAGCCAATCATCCCCGACACCAGCGCCTCTACGACATCCGCTAGGCCCGGCCCCCCCGGTCAAACCCCGGACGACAGTTCCGCTTCAGTCTGCGCGGTCATGCCGGTGTCTCCGTAGATGTCTCGAGCGCAGCGTGGAGCGTCCGCACGAACGCCCGAAACTCGAGGAGGGGGCGAGGAATAGCCGATAGACGACCGCTGTTCGCCGCAGCGGACGGCACCGAGTGGTGCCCCGAGTGCAACGGCTACGGCTCGTCGCTGGCCGAGGAGACCGAGCGCTGCACGCGCTGCGGCGGGAGCGGGCTGGTGATGGTGGCCGATCCCAAGAGGGAGGAGCCCAACGGTCACGGCCCGGAGGTACGAGCCGCCCCCGAGTGAACTGAGGCGGACTGGCGGGCGCGACGAACTTGTCGGTGCCCGCCTGTCTGCGTTCCCGGGGACGAGGACTCTTTTTGTGCCCGCGTTCCACGGTGGCACGCTCTTGCCGAGCGACGGCGGATTTCGTCGGGTTCCGTCAGGCTGGCGGCCGGGCTCTGGATCCGCTCGACGCGGGGAGCGAGGCTCGAATCTCGTGGTTCGAGAATCGTCCAGTTAGTTCCATCCAGAAGCGCCGGGCTCGAACCGGCGACGTCGTTCAGCATCCAGCCTCACCTCCGGTTCGGGTCCGGCTAGCTCCATCCTCAGTCGGCCCGCTCGTAGATCAGCACGAGCACGCCGTCGCCGACAACCTTCGACTCCTTCAGCCTCAGGTTGCGTCGCTCGCGCGTCTCCTCGAAGGCCTTCTTGCCCGTCCCGAGGATCACCGGGAAGACCATCAGGTTGATCTGGTCGACGAGGTCACTCTCGATCAGCTCGTGTACCAGCCGGTGGCTCCCCGGCACCTGCAGCTCGCCGTCGAACTCCTCCTTCAGCTTGCGCACCTGGGCCGTCGCGTCGCCGCTGTCGAGGACGGTCGTGTTGTTCCACTCAGGGTCCTTGAGCGTCGTCGAGACGACGAACTTCGGCATCGCGTTGAACTTGTCGGCGAACTCGCCCTCACGCTGTGGCCAGGCGCCCGCGAAGCTCTCATAGGTGCGCAGCCCTATCAGCAGGGCGTCGGCCTGCCGCGTCTCGTCCAGCTTGAACTGGTTCCCGTCGTCTCCGCGGTCGAACTCGAAGGTCCAACCCGGGTACTTGAATCCCGGCTCGCCTCCCGGCGCCTCCATCACGCCGTCGAGCGATACGAACTCCGTCACCACGATCCGTGCTGCCATCAGTCGATCTCCTTTACTCGAACTCGTCGCTTGACAGGACCCGTGCCGACTCGCGAACTCATCGCACGATGGCACGCGTTCCCTTCTCGCTGAGCCCGAGTCGGCCATGCAGGCGGGGCAGCGGCGCCGGCGGCCATCAGTTCCAGCGACCGAGCAGGGCCATCAGGCTCGGGACGAGCAGGGCGCGGATGATTGTGGCGTCGATGAGGACGGGTGAGCCAGCCAGAGAAGATCGCTGCGACGCACTTCTCGGTGCTCGACGAGCGGTCCCGCGCGACTGTGGAGCGCTTGATCGACTTGATCCTCGATGTGCTCCCTGACGCGCAGCTGGGTCAGCTCACGTTCACGCGGAAGCGCGACTGGCACCAGTGGATCTGCGCGATCACCTCGACGCGTGGTGTCATGGAGGGGGGCGGCCGGTATTCGCGCACCCTCGCCTTCCGCTCGCGCGAACAGATCGACCCCGACGCCCTGGCGCCGATTCTGATCGAGGCTGCTGCCCGCCAGATGGAGATGTGATCCAGCGGCCCTCCCGCGCCGGAACTCTGTGCTGGGGTTCGGCTCGGCTGTATGGAGCGTGATGGCGCCGAGGTGGAGCATGAGTCCGATGATGTCCGCGCCTCCGGCAAAGCCAGCCAGCGCCGGCGAGCGACTCGCGCGAGGACGGCCAGCGCCAGCCCGGGTCCGACGTGCCGGTGCTCGGGCACCTCAGGGTGCTCCCGCAGAGGGCGGCGGGAGGCTCATTTGGTGGCGAACTTCAGCAGGTCCGACAGCGTGAACTTGCCGGCCTGGGCGGCCGGGATGCCGCCCGGCTTCCAGGTCGGCTCCATGTTGAGAGAGGACTGGGGGTCGCCTTTCAGGAGCCCGATTAGTACCTCCGCCACGATCCTTGCCCCGACCGGCCCGAGGCGCTCGCCGCCGGACTTGACCGCGGCCTCCTTGAGCACGTAGAACCAGAGCGGAGTGTCCTGCTCGAGCACTGCCTTGTGGTCGGGCTTCAGGTTGAGCCCTCCCAGCTGGAGCTGCGCCGAGGTGAGCGGGGTCTCGCCGATGGCCGTGGCGACGCTCTGGCCCGAGGGGAGCTGGAGCGCCTTGCCGCGGCGAAGGTTCAGCACGGCCAGCGGGTTGCGCCCCCCGTCGATCGACTTCGGCAGCTTGAACAGCGGCTGGGCGAGCCGGACGTTGATCTTGCGACTCCTCTGAGGGCTGCGTCTCCCGAGCTTGACGAAGTGCGACCAGTCGATCGTCCATTCGGCGGGAAGGCGACGGAAGCCGCCGAGGTGCTCGAGGTTGCCCGGCCGCGCCTTGCCGGAGAAGATCGGGACGTCGGCCACGATCTCGTTCAGGTCGTAGGTGGGGCGGATCATCGAGTGTCCGAAGCGGTAGGCCGCGGCCGAGAACTCGACCGGCATGAACGGCCGCTCCTGCCAGCTGAAGAACTTCAGGTCGACCGTCGGGCCGGTCGGCGCGTCGGGGTTCTTGAGGATGTCGTCCACCACAGCGTCTCCTGCCACCCGGCGCAGGAAGTCGTGCACCACCACCCACTGGTAGTGCCACGTCACGAGCCGCCTGGCCTCCTCGAACAGCGCCGACCCCGAGAGGTCCTTGTCCGCCTGAACCCGGTCCACCACGCGGTCGTGGAGCTTGATGAAGGCCAGGTGCAGCTGCCCGATGATGATGTTCTCGTCGTTGCGGGGGTCGCCGATCAGCGCCCGTCCCTGCTCGTTGCGCGGCAGGTCCTGCCGGTCCAGGTCCTGGCCCTCGACCGGGTCCTGCGCGGGGTTCCTGCCCGCGATCAGCTTGACGCCGCGCATCTCCGGGTTCAGGCACTCGTACAGGTAGGGGCTCTCCGCGGGGCCGCGGCCGTAGAGGGAGTCGAAGTCGTAGCGGGGGGTGCGGAAGGTAACGAGCGCGTCGGGGTCGTTGAACTGCTGCAGTTCGAGACCGGGTCGAAGGTGATGTCGTGGTCGATGAACTGGCCGAGGTAGGTGTAGGCGGCGGGGATCTTCGGGTTGTCCTGCTGGGAGCCCCCGGGCTCGGCCAGCGCCTTGCCCAGGGCGATCAAGGCCTCCCGGGGCGGCACGGGGATCGGGAGGTTGCGGAACATGCGTCCGAAGCGGCCCTCGAACAGCGGCGACTTGGGAACGGCCGTCAGCCCCCGAGGCTCGATACCGCCATGGGTCGTGAATCCCTCGTCCGCCCTGCTTACGTGCCCAACTGCTTCCACGAGGTCCGGCATGGGGGAGCCTCCTCTGACCAACCGGGGCAGTGCGTGGCGAGTCTAGGCTGGCCGCGAAGCCCGAGTCAACGCCCGTGATTGGCTGGGGGAAGCTTCCCTCGAGCGGTCGCGACTGAGCGCTCGCTTTCGCGTGGAGAGGTCTAGGCGCCCCCCTGCGACTCATCCAGGCGCGCGCGCCGGGCTCGCAAGTGTGCGCGGTCACGGGAGCGGGAAGGACCAGTGGAAGTCGCGAAGCACTCGGAGCGCTCGAGGCCCCGCCTGCGGGCAGCGGCCGAGTTTCCGTTAGCAGGCGGGGTCGCTGTGTGGGCCGTCCGACGGCAGCAGGCTGGCGGGCTGTGGACAGGCACACCGTCCCGTCGTAGCTTCGTTGGTCATGGAGGGCGACGCGACCGCGATTGAGTGGGACGACGAGACCTTCGAGCAGGCTCTAGAGCGCGTCCGGACCCAAGGGACAATTGACGCGAAAGGGATGCGCATCAGCCGTGAACAGCTAGAACGCATCCTGGACGCAGCGCCCGAGGACCGCGATCATCCGGGGCGGTCGCTTTTCAAGCACGCCTCATTCGAGGAGGCGACCTTCCAGGGCGGCGCCTCTTTCGGCGGGGCGAGGTTCGTCCACGTCGCTTTCGATCGCGCCAGGTTCGCGGGCACGCCCGATTTCATGGGAGCTACCTTCGAGAAGGGGGTCTCGTTTAGTGAGGCGTCCGCCGAGTTCGGGCATTTTGATTTTGCGCACTTCGGGGCTGGCACTCGATTCGATCGCATGCGCATCGCACGCGGTGCCCGGTTTGACCGCGCACGATTTGGGGACGACACTCGATTCCGTCAAACGGAGTTCGGAGCCGCTCGCTTTCTCCATGCGCAGTTTGGCGAAGTTGCGTTCCAGGGCGCGAGCTTCGGGGAGGCTAGCTTCGCGGGGTCGGCCTTCGCCGGCAGGCCCAATTTTCGCGCACGACGTTCGGACCGGCCAGCTTTGTCGGGGCGAGCTTCGCGCGTGCGGCCTCATTCGACGAGGTGAGGTTCGTCGGTCATGCCGACTTCGGCCGGGCGAGCTTCCAGGGGGACGCCTCATTCGGCGGGGCGAGGTTCGAGGCCGACGCCCACTTCCACAACGCGACCTTCGAGGGCTACGCTCACTTCGGATCCCTCGTTGCACGTGGGGCACTCCACCTCGACCGGGTTGTATTCCCGGAGCGGCTCAGGCTCGAAGGCCAGTGCGCGAGCCCTCTCCTGCGTGCGGGTCCAGTTCCGCCGCGGAGCCGATTTGCTGGTCCGGCATGCAGAGGTCGCCCTTGACGACGCGGAGTTCGCCGAGCCATCGACACTTGCGCTATGGGGAGGGCCTGTCCCGGGCGAAGAGAAGCTCCTGTGCGAGGACGAAGACTCGGACGGGGACCCGCGCCCGCGAGTGGTCTCGCTGCGCCGAGCCATCGTGGCCGATCTCGCTATCGCTGGCGCCGACCTGCGAGCTTGTCGATTCGAGGGCGCCCTCGGCCTGGACCAGTTGCGCATCGAGGTGGACTGCGAGTTTGCCGAGGCTCCGCCGCACTGGCACTACGCGCGCCGACGCACCTTGGCGGAGGAGCATGTCTGGCGCGCGGCGAGACCGTGGCGTTGGAGTTGGCACTCTAATTGGTGTCCGCCCGAGTGCTACCTGCCGGAATGGCTCGAGGGGCCAGATCCCCCCGGGGGTTTGAAACCGGGTCAGATCGCAGCGATTTATCGATCGCTGCGCACGGCGCTCGAAAACCGCAAGGACGAGCCTGGCGCGGCCGATTTCTACTACGGCGAGATGGAGATGCGTCGGCTCACTAAGCCAGAGACCGACGCCAAGGCTGACACCGGCGCGAGGCTCGGTAACGAAATGAAAGGCTCCGGTGAGCGACTCACCCTCAATCTCTACTGGGTCGTATCGGGTTACGGGCTCCGCGCCAGCCGAGCCTTGCTCGCCCTTGGGCTCACCGTCTTGGTCTTCGCATTCCTCTTCGACCGGTGGGGCTTTCGTCCAGATCAAAGCCTCGGGCGCGGGCTGCTTTTCAGCGTCGAGAGCACGTCGAGTCTGTTCCGGGTCCCCGAAACAAAGGACTTCGCCCTCACCGCTGGCGGCGAGGTGCTGCAGGTCTTCCTCCGGCTCCTCGGTCCGCTCTTCTTTGGTTTGGCGCTGCTCTCGCTGCGTGGGCGCGTTAAGCGCTGATGGCATCGTGGGGGCCCGAACCCCGACTGCGTGCGCCTCGCCGCACCATCTCCACGTTCTGGTCAGAAATACGCGCTCACCCCGACCGCAGTCTCGACCATTTCATTAGTCGATGTGACGGCCAACGGCCGTCATGAGTGTCTACTCAGAAATACGCGCTCACCCCGACCGCAGTCTCGACCATTTCACCGGTCGGTGTGACGGCCAGGGCCGTCATGGCCCCTCCTGCGGCATCGCCTATTCCCGCAGCCCGACGGCTTCGACGGCCTCGGCCTTCGTGCGGTAGGCGTCGAAGTAGGTCACCTTCTCCCCCCGAAATCCGCAGACATAGACAAGCCGATTCGCGACCTCGGCACCGCTCGCGCGTCCTCGGGCGATCTGCCGGGCGACGACTACGACCGCGTCCCCGGCGTCGATGTGCGCCTCGGCTCTTAGTCCGTCAGCGGGCGAGGCAGGAGGCGATTGCAACGAAGGATGCCAACCCCCCGGGGTGGGTTGTATCCAGCGGCGAACCAATCCTCGGTAACCAGGCGTGGCCCGCTCGACTGAATCTGGAGATCGGAGTTGTCGTTGGGGAACGAGAGTCCGATCCAGGAGCCGCCACCGCTGATCAGTTTCTGCCCGGGACCGCAGCGGGCGATCGAGCCCCTGCCCTGACCGTCTGGCACGTCCACGATATCGCCCAGCCGCATGTCGATAGTGCCTACCTCATCGGAGCCGATCGCGCCGTTCGAGACGGTGCCCGCCGTCGAGGCCGAACCTGCGGTCGCCGCCCGGGGTACCTGACCGAGCGACGACTCGTTGATGTCAATGCCGGCGAGCGTGTCGAGCGCGACGTCCCGACTTCGGATGGTGCTGTTGCGTATGTCGCGGCCACGGACCTGGCTGTTGCGGATGTCTTTGCTGCGGACGGTGTTGTTCTTGATCTCGCGGCTGTCGACCGAGCCGGTGGACAGTCCATAGGAGGTGCCGCCGAACACGATGAACAGGCAGATGGTCGAGACGACATTGGCGTAGCTGAGGCGAGAACGGAGCTTCGAGGGCATGGCCGATCCTCCCGTTGGGGCAAGCGACTTCGCCCGCCGAGTATCCCGTCCGGCGTAGGCTCTGCCAATGGCCAGCGCCGAGCTCAGCCGCCGCGTTGGAAAGGTCGTCGGCTACCCGCCGCTTGTGGAGATCGACGACAGACAGCGGCGCGAGTTCCACGAGGCGCTGCTCGACGCCGCCAGGTTCGAGGACCTTCCAGGGAAGTGGCAGGCAGCGATCCTCAAGGCGGAGCAGAACCGGCCGAAGCTGCGGCTGTTCTCGGACGCCAACGCCTAGGCCAAACCGGGGCCGTCGTGGTGATTTCTAGTCCATTCTCGAGCGTTCACCACGGAAGCCGCGAGCAGCCGTCCACCGCGCGCCTCCGCGTGGTACGTCCTTTCAGGATTGAGCCGCCGCCGGAGGGGTCCCGAGTCACTGCAACCGGCGTCCTCGCTTCCGCCGCCGTGGCGCACGAGCTGTAGTGCAACTCTCCGGCTCCCCACAACAGGCCCGCGCCGATCAGGAGCGCGGCGATTA
>Ga0126313_10001318_pt1 | contig 13006 bp, 14 predicted proteins | sample Plot105A_FD_89954 | JGI IMG/M metagenome (GOLD analysis project Ga0126313, IMG submission 89954) | Serpentine soil microbial communities from UC McLaughlin Reserve, CA, USA - Plot105A | ecosystem: Environmental > Terrestrial > Soil > Grasslands | place: USA: UC McLaughlin Reserve, Lake County...
ACGTACTCGCGCCACTTCAGCGTCGGCTGGGACTGCAGGTCCGCGACCGAGCCGGAGCTGCTGCTGACGCGGAACTTGACCTGGAAGCCGTACTTGGTCGCGCCCGGCGCCCAGGACGTCACGATCTGCTGCAGGTTGACGGGGACCGCGGTCGCCGGCGGGGCCGCGCTGCCGCTCCCGGACGTCGACGGCGCCGACGTCCCGCCGTCGCCGCCGTTGCGGGACAGCTGGCGCGTCTCGTCGAGGAACTCGGAGTCGCCCTCCTCCTCGCCCGTCGCGCTCAGCATGTCGAGCATCGAGCACACGGCCTGGTTGCCGGCCGACTGCTGCAAGTGCATCAGGCGGTCGTGCGTTCGCGGCTCGGTGCGCGGCTCCTGATCCCGCTGCTGCTCCTCGGGGCGGCCTTCCTGCCGGTCGTGACGAGCCTCCATCGCCACGCGAGTATGCAGACGTCGCGCAGGCCCGATCAAGGCGCGTGACCCGTCTTGCCCGATTCTCTGTACGAGTGGCCGCCCGACCCGTCAGGACACGAACAGCGCGCCGCTAGGGTGCGCGTCGCGATGAGCGTCTTCCGCGAGAGCGAGCTCCGTTACATGGCCGGCGGGCGGCAACTCGGGCGGATCGCGACGGTCGGCGCGGACGGCACGCCGCACGTCGTCCCGGTCGCGTGGATCTACAACGCGGTGCGGGACACCATCGACGTCGGCGGCCACGAGCTCGAGCACACGAAGAAGTTCCGCGACGTGGCCCGGAGCGGGCGCGCCGCGATCGTGATCGACGACCTGGCGAGCACTGACCCGTGGCATCCGCGCGGGATCGAGGTCCGCGGGCGGGCCGAGGCGATCGCGATGCCGACGCCGATGATCCGGATCCACCCGGAGCGGATCGTCAGCTGGGGCCTCGTGGGCGGGCGCAGCGCGCGCACGGTGGAGCGCTAGCTGTTCGCTCACAAGTCCTCGTCGGGGACGACGCCCGCCGCGATGCTGACCACCTGCGCCTCCGTGAACGGCGGGCGCGCCAGCTCCGGGTGCTCGTGCCAGGCGCGGAACAGGTGCAGGATGTAGTGCATCCGCTGCTCGAGCACCGACCAGTCTCGCGCGCCGCAGTCGTCGCCGCCCGGTGCGGCGGCCGGCTCGAACCGCGTGATCAGGGCTTCGAGGTCGTGGTCGGTGATCGTCTGGAGCGCCTCGGGATAGGGGTCGGCCAGGTGGGTCCCCAGCCAGAGGACGCGGCCCGGCAGTGAGAGCACCATCAGCGAGCGGGTGATCACGCCGCGGGCGAGCTCCGCCCCGGCTCGTTCGATCCGCACCGCTGCCATGCGGAGGACGGCCGCGGCGACCGGGTCCGGGACGGCGCGCCGAGCCCGCGTGCCGCGCGGCAGGAGCGCGTCGAGCACCCGCCGCCCCATATCGCCCTGGGTGACGTACGCGGCGTCGAGCGCCTCGCGGATCTCGGGTTCAAGGCGCGTCTGCTCGTGCAGGCCGATCTCGAGGTTGGCGCTGAGCAGCGACTGAGCGCTCCCGTGCTGCTGGTAGCGCGCGAAGGCCCGGCGGAGCTCACCCGGCCCGAGCGAGTCGAGGAACGCCTGGACCTCGGGCGCGCTGACCGGGGCGTCCGCGGGGCATTGCTCGAGGTAGCGCGCGAACTCGAGCCCGATCTCCTCGAAGACCTTCTTGTTGCCGCGAGCGACGGCGTCGCTCGCCCGCTCGAGCGCGTCGAACGGCGTGTGCAGCTCGGCGACGACGCGGCCGAGCCGGCTGCTCGGATCCAGCAGACCCCGCCGGAGCAGCCGGCGCCACAGCGACTCCACCGGGTGCAGGAGCTCCGCGCGCCGGCCGAGATGGGCGCGGAGCAGACCGACCATGTCCTCGCCGCGGATCGTGCTGCCGGCCTGCTTGGAGGCCCACGTGGCGAACGTGCACCAGTTGGCGCCGGTCCCGGTGCGTCGCGCCACCGCCTGCGCCAGCCGCCAGTAGCAGTGCGTGATCTCGAGGTTGCGGAGCAGCGGATCGCGGATCGCGGTGATCCGTCGCACCTCCGCCGGGTCGGGCACGCGGCAAGGTTCTCATGCAGGCCGTATTGCGTGGCCGCACGCGCTCTGGCGAAATGGATGCCGTGCCCGAGACCGTCGACAGCCTGATCATCGATCTCCTCGCGTGGATCGGTGACGAGCCGCGGCCCTACGCCGAGGTGATGGAGGCGTGGCGGACGTCGTGCCCGCGGCTCCCGGTGTGGGAGGAGGCGAACGAGCGCGGCTTCATCTCGCGCCGGCGCGCGGTGGTCTCGGTGTCGCCCGCAGGCGCGGCGCACCTCGCCGCCCTAGGCAGGCCTTGACCCGGCCTTAGGGCTTCCGTAGCGTCGGGGTGACGGAAGCCGGCCCTGCCTCCCCCGATGCCATGTGAGGTGCCGTATGGATCCCGAAGGATTCTTTCCACTGATCGTCCGCGGTGGTCGAGTCGCCGCCGGTCATGACGGCAGCACGCTGACCGTCCGGTTCTCCAAGTCGCCGGTGGCCGCCGGCGACCCGTCGCACTTCGGGCGGATGCCGCACGGGTCGGGCGCGTGGCTGGACCGCCCGCTCAACGACGCGGAGCCGACCGTCCTGCGCCAGCAGATGAGCGCGGCGGATGCGCAGAGCGTGATCTCGATCCTGCGCATCAACGACCGGTTCATGAAGTTCATCTGCGCGAACACGAACATGGGCCACTTCCAGGTCCACCGCTCCGAGCCCGCCTTCATGCAGGTGATCATCGACCAGGGGTAGCTGACACACTCAGGCGGAGGTGAACGCCGCCGTCCTGCACGAGCACGGGGCCGCGCCCCGCTACGGGCCGTTCGACGATCCCGATCCGGCTCCGGGCGCCGTCGTCGTCGATGTCGGCGCCGCCGGGCTGCACCACCTCGACCTGCTGAAGGCGAGCGGCTCGTTCTACATGGGGCCGCCGCCGCTGCCATGCGCCGTCGGCACCGACGGCGTCGGCCGCCTGCCCGACGGGCGCCGCGTCTACTTCGACGAGACCATCGCCCCGTTCGGCTCGATGGCCGAGCGCGCGCTCGCGCGCGAGGGTGCGCTGTTCGAGATCGACGCGAACCTCGACGACGTGACCGCCGCGGCGCTCGGCAACACGGGCCTCGGCGCGTGGCTGGCGCTGTCGTGGCGGTCGGGCCTGGAGCCAGGCGACACCGTGCTCGTGCTCGGAGCGTGCGGCGCGTTCGGGTCGCTCGCGGTCCAGATCGCGAAGCTCCTCGGGGCGGGCCGGGTCGTCGCGGCGGACCGGGGCGGGGAGCGCCTCGAGAGCCGGCTCCAGCGCGGCGCCGACGCCGTCGTCGCACTCGACGCGGAGGACGATCTGCCCGCCGCGTACAAGGCGGCGGCCGAGGGCGAGCTCGACGTCGTGATCGACACGCTCTGGGGGGAGCCCGCGACGGCCGCGATCCAGGCGGCGGCGCGCTTCGCCCGGCACGTCCAGGTCGGCCAGCTCGCGGGCCTGGAGATTCCGCTGCCGGCGCCGGCGGTGCGCTCCGTCTCGCTCGACCTGCGCGGCTTCTCGGTCGCCCACCCGCCACCGGAGCTGCGGCAGAAGGGATTCCTGGAGCTCACCCGGCATGTAGCGGCCGGTGACATCGTGGTCGACGTCGAGGCGCTGCCGCTCGAGCAGGTCGAGACCGCCTGGGAACGTCAGCGCCGCGCCGAGGGCGGCGCCAAGCTCGTCCTGGTTCCTTGACCATGCAACCGTCGGCTGGAATGGTGCCTGACAGCCCGAGGGAGAGGAGCCCGACTTGAGCGAGATCGAGACCGGCCGGCCGATCGTGCTGCGCCGCGGCACGGTGCTGACCATAAACGACGCCCACGACATCCTGCGCGACGCGGACGTGCTGGTGGTCGGCGACACGATCGCCGAGGTCGGGCCGTCGCTGGACGCGCCCGAGGGCGCGCTGGAGATCGACGCCTCGGACGGCATCGTGATGCCGGGCATGATCGACACCCACCGCCACATGTGGCAGACCGCGATGCGCGGCTACGGCGCGGACTGGACGCTGGCCCAGTACTTCGTCTTCTACTACCTCGAGTGGGGCAAGATCTTCCGGCCGCAGGACATCTACGCCGGCAACCTGTTGTCGGCGATCGAGTCGCTGGACGCCGGCGTGACCACGACCGTCGACTGGTCGCACGGGCTCCAGACGATCGACCACGCGGAGGCCGCCGTCGATGCGCTGCAGGCGGTTCCGGGCCGCTTCGTGCTCGCCTACGGCAACCTCCAGCAGGGCCCGTGGGAGTGGTCGACCTCGAAGGACTTCCGCTCCTTCGTGGACCGCCGCTTCGCCACGCGCGACGACATGCTCGGCTTCCAGATGGCCTTCGACGTCACCGGCGACCCCGAGTTCCCCGAGAAGGCGGCGTTCGAGGTCGCGCGCGAGCTCGGCGTGCAGGTCACGACGCACGCCGGCGTGTGGGGAGCGACGAACGACGACGGCATCCGCCTCATGCACGAGCACGGCTTCATGGAGCCCGGGCACATCTACGTCCACGCGGCGACGCTGACCGAGGACTCCTACAACCGGATCGCCGCCACCGGCGGCTCGGTGTCGGTCTCGACGGAGAGCGAGCAGAGCGCCGGCCAGGGCTACCCGCCCACCTGGCAGCTGCGCAAGCACGACATCCCGGTCTCGCTCTCGATGGACACGAGCGTGTGGTGGAGCGGCGACCTGTTCTGCGCGATGCGCTCGACGCTCGGCGCGGACCGCTCACGCGAGCACCTCGAGGCGCACGCCAAGCAGGAGACGGTCACCAACCACCACCTGCGCGCCGAGCAGGTCGTCGACTGGGCGACCCGCGGCGGCTCGAAGGCGCTCGGGATGGACGACAGGATCGGCAGCCTCGAGGCCGGCAAGAAGGCAGACGTCGTGCTCGTCAAGAACGAGCACTCGCCGGTCATGTTCCCCGTGCTGCACCCGTACGGCCACGTCGCCTTCCAGGCGCAGCGGGGCGACGTCCACACCGTCATCGTCAACGGCCGCGTCGTCAAGCGCGACGGGCGCCTCGTCGGCATCGACCTCGCCCACGCGCGGCGCGCGATCGAGGACACGATCGAGTTCGCCTCCAAGACGCTCGGCGACGAGAAGTGGACGGCCGGGATGCACCCGGAGATCCCGGAGACCAAGATCCTCGAGAACCCGTACCAGTACACCGAATGGGACGCAGGAGCAGCACAATGGAAGCGATGAGCACGGTCGGCAACGCGCGGTTGGCAGAGGTGGTGCCCGACGTCCTGTCGGCGCTGCACGAGGTCCTCGAGCGCCACCGCGTCACCCAGGAGGAGTGGATGGCGGCGCTCGCCTTCCTGACCGAGGTCGGGCGCGCGGACGAGTTCGTCCTGCTGTCGGACGTCACGCGCACGTCGGTGCTGATCGACGCGCTCTCGCACGCCGACGACGACGGCGCCACGGCGAGCGACGTCGAGGGGCCGCTGTACGTCGACGACCCGCCGTTCCGCGAGGGCACGCCGGCGAAGATCTACGAGGAGTACGAGGGCATGGGCGACGCCGACGTGCTGATCGTCGGCGGGACCGTCACCTCGACGGCGGGCGCGCCGCTGCCCGAGGCGATCGTCGACGTCTGGCAGACCGGACCGGACGGCGGCTACGACATCTGGGACGAGCGCCAGCCGGAGATGAACTTCCGCGGCAAGATCCGCACGGCCGAGGACGGGAGCTACGCGATCCAGACGATGCTCCCGAAGCCGTACACGGTGCCGACCGACGGGCCGGTGGGCCGCTACCTGCAGGCGGTCGGCCAGCACGCGTGGCGGCCCGCGCACATCCACTTCAAGGTGACGGCGCCGGGCCACCGCACGCTCGTCACGCAGCTGTTCTTCCCCGACGACCCGTACCTGGAGAACGACACGATCGGCGCGGTCAAGCCGGCGCTGGTCCGACCCGTCGAGCGGCGCGGCGACCACCTCGGCTGCGACTTCGACATCGCGCTCGCGCCCGCCGCGTGAGCCGCTTCGCGAGCTGCGTGCTCGGCGAGCGCCGCTTCGCCGCCCTCGTCGAGGGCGACGAGGCGCTGCCGCTGGGCGGCGTGCAGGAGCTGGGCGCGGCGACCCCGTCGGAGCTGCTGGCGGAACCGCCGGTGACCGGCGAGCGGATCCCCCTCGCGGACGTCACGCTGCGCCCGGTCGTGCCGCGGCCGGGAAAGATCGTGTGCGTCGGGCTCAACTACAAGGCGCACGTCGAGGAGGGCGTCTACGACCTGCCCGACTATCCGGCGCTGTTCCCGAAGTTCGCGGAGACGCTGGTCGGCGCGGGGGAGCCGATCATCCTGCCGCCGGAGTCGGCGGCGGTCGACTACGAGGCGGAGCTGGCGTTCGTGGTCGGTCGCGGCGTGCGGCGGGTGGCGGGGGAGGAGGCGCTGGCGGCGGTCGGCGGATACACGATCGCCAACGACGTCTCGATGCGCGACTACCAGTACAAGTCGCACCAGTGGCTGGCGGGCAAGGCGTGGGCACGCTCGACGCCGCTCGGGCCGTTCCTCGTCACCCCCGACGAGGTCCGCGACCCGCACGCGCTCGACATCACGCTCGAGCTCAACGGCGAGCGGCTGCAGGAGGCGAGCACGCGTCTGTTCATCTTCGACATCCCCACGATCGTCGCGACGATCTCGGAGTTCGTGCCGCTGGCGCCCGGCGACGTGGTGCTGACCGGGACGCCCGCGGGCGTCGGCTACCGGCGCGACCCGAAGGTGCTGCTGAAGGACGGCGACCGCGTGGTGGTCGAGATCGAGAACGTCGGGCGGCTCGAGAACCCCGTCGCGGCGGAGTGACGCCCGCCACCGTCAGCGTCACGTTCGACAACCTCGGCGAGGCGAGCGACCTCGAGCGCGGCTGGTGGCCGGAGGACGAGCCGCTCGGACAGCACTACTCGGTCACGCGCGCGCTCCCGCGGGTGCTCGAGGCGCTCGACGAGGCCGGGCTGCGGGCGACGTTCTTCGTCGAGGGGCTCAACACCGAGCTGTACCCGGGCACGCTGCGCGAGCTCGACGCCGCGGGGCACGAGGTCGCCTGCCACGGCTGGCGCCACGAACGCTGGTCCGCGCTCGACCCGGCGACGGAGCGCGAGCGCCTCCAGCGCAGCGTCGAGGGGATGCGCGCGCTCGGGCTGCGTCCCGTCGGCTTCCGGCCGCCCGGTGGCGAGCTGACGGCGGCGACGCCGGCGCTGCTGCGCGAGCTGGGCTTCACGTACTGCTCGCCCGCCGACGGCGTTCCGACCGGCGACATGCCGGCGCTGCCGTTCAGGTGGCCGCTGCTCGACGCGTACCACTACCTCCCCCACTTCGCCGGCATGCGGGGGACGGAGGAACCGCTCCCGCCGGAGCGATTGAGGGACAGTGTCTTCGAGGCGCTCGATCGGACGGAGGGCTTCCTCGCCCTGCTGTTCCACCCGTTCCTCGCCGACACCGACGAGCGGCTCGCCGTCATCCGCGACGTGCTCGCGCGCGTGCGCGCGCTCCTGGACGAGGGCGCGCTGCGCTGCGCGCCGTGCCGCGAGCTCGTGAACTAGAGCCGCTCGCGCACGATCCGCGCGCCCTCGACGAGCGCGCGCAGCTTCGCGAACGCCAGCTCGCGCGAGAGGTACTTCATCCCGCAGTCCGGGCCCACCTGCAGCCGCTCGGCGGGCACGACGGTCAGCGCCGCCTCGATCCGCTCGGCGACCTGATCGGGCGTCTCCGCGGTGTCCGTCGCGAGGTCGAGCACCCCGACGACCACGGTCTTGTGCGCGATCGGCTCGAGCACCGCCGGGTCGAGCGCCGGCTGGGCCGCCTCGATCGCCAGCACGTCGGCCGCGCAGTCGCCCAGCTCGGCGAGGAACGGGTAGCCGTCCGGCTTGTCGTGGACGACGGCCGCGTAGCCGAAGCACGTGTGCAGGGCGCTGGTCCCAGGCAGGTCCTGCAGCGCGCGGTCGATCGCCGGCAGCGCGAACTCGCGCGCCTTCTCCGCGCGCGATTGCAGCCACGGCTCGTCGATCTGCACGATGTCCGCACCGGCCGCGAACAGGTCGCGCAGCTCCTCGTTGACCGCCACGGCGAGATCCATCGCGAGCTCGGCCTCGTCGCGGTAAGCCGCGTTGAAGGACTGCTGGCTCATCGTGAACGGGCCGGGCAGCGTGATCTTGATCGTGCGATCGGTTCGCGCCCGCAGGAACTTCAGGTCCTCCACCTCGACCGGCCGCGCGCGCTGCACCTTCCCGATCACGCGCGGGACGGCGTTCGTCCCGCCGGCACGGCCGGGCACCATCGCCGGGTTGTCGATGTCCAGTCCCTCGAGCGCGGTCGCGAAGCGGTTCGAGTAGCTCTCCCGCCGGATCTCCCCGTCGGTGAGGATGTCCAGCCCGGCGCGTTCCAGGTCGAGGATCGCGAGCGCGGTCGCGTCGTCCTGGGCCTGGGCGAGGAACGGCTCGGGAATCCGCCATAGGTCCCTCGCGCGCACGCGCGGCGGGAGCGAGCCACGGAGCTTCTCCCGGTCCACGAGCCAGTCGGGCTGCGGGTAGCTCCCGATCACGGTCGTGGGCAGCAGCGGCAGCACCCGCGCGAGCCTAGCGGACGTGGTCAGCCGGAATCCGGCTTGTTCTGCTGCTGACCCGCAGCTGGAAGCGGAACCGCGAAGCCCCGCGGCACGCTTGCGAGGCGTCGATCCGCGATGAAACGATCCGCAGTCGGGGATGAGCTCAGAAGAGCGCACGACTGCGGTGCCGAGCGCGCCGGCTGTTGCGCCAGACCAAGCGCCAGCCCACGCCGGCCCCGCCCAGAGCTTCGGCGACACCACCTTCGCCGCGCTCGCCTCCGTGTCCCCGACGGCGGCGCTCGCCGGAGGCAGGGGGCTCTCGCCGGCGCAGGTGCTCGCACTGCAGCGCTCGGCCGGCAACAGCGTGGTCGCGGGAATGCTCCTTCGGGACGACAAGCCAGCGGGCCCGAAGGCGGCGGACACCGCGCACATGGCGTTCATCGAGACGCGCATGAAGGAGATCCAGACGAACGCGAGCCTGAGGAACAAGGAGTTCTCGAAGGCGCGGGACACCTGCAAGGAGGAGCTGCAGAACGTCCACGAGCACCTCACGGAGGTGAGCACGAGCTACACCGCCGCCTACGACAGCTTCTCCGCCGTCCTCGCCGACGCGGACGCCGCCGCCGAGAACGCGAAGCAGGTCGGCGAGTTCGTCCAGGACGTCCTCGTGGCGGCGCTGGCGGACAAGATCATGGCGGCGTATGCGGCCACCAAGATCGTCAAGGCCATCGCGGCCAAGGCGACGGCCCTCGGCGCGCACCTGGGCGGCACGGCGGCGGGTGAGGCGACCGAGAAGGCTCTCGGCGGTGTGGCCGACGCGGGCAAGTCCGATGCGAAGCCGTCCGACACGAAGGAGAAGGCAGGCGCGTCGGCTGCGGCCAAGATCCAGAGCGCGCTCGACAGCGTCGGGATCGCCATCGGCGAGCTCCCGACGTTCAGCGCGGCGTCGGACTCTCAGACCACGCTCGCGGAATCCGCGGCCGACGTCGGCAAGGAGGCCGGCAAGCTCGCCGGTGGCGCGACCAACGCGGAGCACGACGAGCAGTGGGTGCGCGACTGCGAACCGCTCGCCGAGCAGGACGAGCAGGCGGGCATCCGCCTCTACAGCGAGGTCGCGGCACGGGTGATCCAGTACCAGGCCCTCATGAAGGAGGCGCAGAAGGGACCCGCGGAGACCGACTCCTACAACCTCGAGCGCCGCCTGTGGATCCAGTGGGGCACGAGCCTCTCCAACGAGGAGGCGAACGAGTACCTCGACAACTCGGCCATCGTCAAGCGGATGCGCACGTTCTCGCTCTACGACGAGATGCCGTCCGGGGCCCAGGGCAACCATCCGATGTACCGCCTGAGGGAACTGAAGGAGTGGGGCCAGATGCAGGCCGAGGAGGACGTCGAGCGCGCGCAGGCCCAGGAGCCGCCGGAGCCGACCGCCGCTCCGCCCCTGCCATCCGAGCCGCCGACCCACAGGCCCGGACCGGGGGAGGAACCGAACCAGACGCCTGCCTCCCACACCCCGGCGGAGGGCACTCCACAGCCGCAGCCGCAATAGCGGATCCGACCGGCCCTCAGATCTGATCGAGCAGCCAGCGCGCGCCGGCGACCTCGGCGCCGTGCTCGCGAACGCGGCGCGCGAGCTCGGCGTCGGAGGTGACGACGAGCAGCTTCTCCGGCTCCGGATCGCCCCCGACGAGCGCTGCGATGTCGTCGTCGGCGGCGTCCGGGCCACGGCGGCGGGCGAACCGGACTTCCACCCGCTCCGGCGCCGGCATCTCCGGCGGGCGGGGGCCGTCGAAGACGACCAGCACATCGTCGCCGCTCTGCGCCGCCCAGGCGCCGAGCTGCTCGACGAGCCGCCGGGCCGCGCCGGCGCGGTCATTCCACCAGCCGTCGGGCCGGCTGCCCATCACGTTGTTGCCGTCCACGACGATCATCTGGCCGACCTCTGCCATCGGCCCGGCAGCCTACGATGCGGCCAGATGGGAGGCTGCTCGGCATGCTGTGCGTGGTCGGGGGTATGGCTCGGCGCGGCGGCTACCGCGCAGGCCGAGCCGAAGGCACCAGCCCCGTGTGGGACGGGTTCGTCGGGCTCACCGCGACGCCCGACCTCGTCGCCGCCCTGGTCATCCGCGGGCGCAACGGCGACCTCGAGGACTTCCGGGCCGCCGTCCGGCCCGCTCACGCTGCGCCTGCGCGTGCGGGGGCGGACCGACCGGTCCTGGCTGCCGCTCGGCGTGACAGCGGACGGCGACCGCGTGCTGCTCGAGGAGACGCGCTTCGCGCCGTTCGAGTTCCGCGCGCGGGTGTTCCCGCCCGGCGGGGCGCCTGAGCCGGTCACCTGGGGCGGCTCGCTGGTGGGTCCGACGGCGCTCTCCGGCGAGCGCGTCGCGTTCGTGGGATCGGCGCGAACGGGGGAGAATGCCCCGCTCGACCACGTTTACGTGATCGACCGCCACAGCGGGGCCGTCGAGGCAACCGCGAAGCTGCGCCGCCACGAGGACGCCGAGGGAGACGACCTCGACCTCGCGCCGGACGGGCACGCGATCGTCGCGGTCGACGGCAGCCTGCTGACGGTCGCGCCGGGCGTCGCCCCGGCGCCGGCAGGCCGGCCGCTTCTCGCGGCCGCGCTTCTCCGGCGTCGAACTCACGCACGAAGCGGGTGCCGCTGATCGTCATCCAAACGCCAACTCGGCCACAGCGATCTCGGCATCACCTCGATCTACCTGCAAGGCGTCGACGACGCCGAAATCATCGAAACGGTCCACGCTCGCCGCCAGCCGATGATCCCAGTGAGCACATCGCTGCGGCGCTGACCACCATCTCGGCGTCGCCGTCCTCGTGCATGCCGCCGCGACGATCCCGCCCGGCCGCCGCACGACGCGGCCGCACGAGCGCAAGAGCTCAGATGCCAGCGTGGTTGGGGTTGACCGGCGGCCGCGGATCGTCGCGAGGCGGTTCGGCGCTACCTCGCTCCTCGGTGCGCCCCGGCTTCGGTGCCGCCGCGAGCCCCGGAACCTTGATCTTGAACTTGCGCCCATCGCTCGTCGTGAGCTCTGGGAGCTTGGGATCGAGCGGCTCACCGGGGATCGGGCTCACGGGAAAAGCCTACCGCTCACGCGGAACGCGCTCGAGCAAGAAGCGCGGTCGGCGACGGGCGATCCGGAACTCGTGCAAGGAAGTGGAGAGCGGGTCCCTAAGTGGCCCCGCCACGTTGCTCCGTGACGCGCAGAGGAGCACTGAGCATGGTCGCTGGAAGGAGCACGTGCGGTCCTGGACGGTCAGCCGGGAGCTGCGTGCGGCGAGCGGGGGGCCAGCGTGGTGCGCGAGAGGCTGGGGTAGGTCGCCCGGTAGCCGCGGCGCCGGGCGATCGGTGCCAGCGCGGAGAACACGACGCGTTGGACACGCGGCGGTGGCCTGCGGAACACAATGACGTCGGAGAACTCTTGCGCGGTCAGTGCCAGTTGCAGTGGATTCGGCATCCCGTTCGCGTTGACGTGCCCCTCGCGCGCGAGCCCGAACGTCGTCTCGATCAGGTGCACGAAGCGCTCGCCGGGCGTGATCTCGACGCGGACAATGGCGTCCGCCTCGCCCTCGTTCCACCAGTCGTGCCATGTACCGGGCTCGATATCGGCGCCTTCACCTGCGCACAGTCTTGATCGTCGGCCGTCGCGCACGACGGTCAGCTCGCCCTGCACGACGGTGAAGCGCTCATGCAGCGATGGGTGCAGGTGCTCGCCGAGGACGCGCGCGCCGGGAAGCGCCGTCAGTTCGGCGACCGCGCGGCCCTGAGGGTTCTGCCACGGCAGCTCAAGGGCGACGGCGCGCTCGCGCGTGACAGGATTCTCCAAGACCTCTCCGGGTTCGATCGGCCGACGGTCCGCCGGAGCAAGGGGATCCGGATGCGACACGCGCCGATCCTAACCAGAGGGACGTCGCGCTGCTCACGCGCGCCAACCGCCCTCCCATCACCATCGCGCTGCCGGTCATCGCGGGCAGGGGCAGGCGACGCGCGCAACGCACCGATGCCCTAGCGCCCGGGGCGCGAGAGGAAAACGCGTCGTGCGAAGGCCTCAAAGACTGAGGTCGTTTCGATGCGCGCCGAACCAGGCGGACTGGCGAGTCATCCGCTCGTGGGGGGTCGCGTCGCGCGAGAGGCCGTAGACGGTGCCCGGGAAGTCCAGCGTTTCCTGCACGGCCCACAGCTCCTCGTGGCGATCCGGCGAGAACAGCTGCGCCGGGTCGCCGACCGCGATCCAGCCGATGGGAACCGTGGCGCCTGGAGCGAGTTTCGAGTTGACGTGGACCACGCCGTGGATGCGCACCTCGCATGCGGCGCCGACGACCGCGCCGGGGAAGACGGCGGCTCCCGTGGCGAGGAAGGCGCCGTCGCCGACGGTTGCGCCGTTGACGTGCGCGTGCGGTCCGACCAACACGTCGTCACCAAGCCG
>Ga0126313_10001319_pt1 | contig 12995 bp, 17 predicted proteins | sample Plot105A_FD_89954 | JGI IMG/M metagenome (GOLD analysis project Ga0126313, IMG submission 89954) | Serpentine soil microbial communities from UC McLaughlin Reserve, CA, USA - Plot105A | ecosystem: Environmental > Terrestrial > Soil > Grasslands | place: USA: UC McLaughlin Reserve, Lake County...
CGGATCATTCCTGGCGACGACCGGCGACGACGGCAGCTCTACCGCGGTGGTCCAGCGACTCGACCGGGCTTGCGCCAGCGCCCGCTACCAGCTACCCGGAGGTGGCCGCCATCGGTGTCCACGGATGGGTTCAAGTTCACGCAAGGATGGCCGATGCGCGGCCTCATCGAGGTGAAGCACATCGAGAACAATCAGTTCACCCCGCGCAACGGCCCAATTGCCTTGCCTATCTGAAGGAAGAAGCAGCTTCGGCATCTAGCTGTGCATCGGGTATTGAGACAGGGATTTCGACCGAACGGCTGGCGGTCGCGCCCGCGAGACCTGCACGTGGGTGATCGCACTGAGCTGGGCGCTGTCATCATCGTTGGCGAGTTGGGATTCAATCTGGAAGCGAGACTGAAATCTGGGGTGAGACCTTTTCCGCGCCAGACAGGAGGACAGCGTGAGCGCCGATATGGGGTCTGATCTCACCTAACTTAACGTGTCAGTACCCGATTGCGCCGGCTAGAACGGCACTACTCGGATGAGTTGGAGATCGTCGTGGTCGGACGGCTTGGCCAGAATGGCACGTGCGTCACCTGAACTACTGACCCGGGCCATGGCCTGGACGGCGACGGGGATGATCCGTTTCCGCTGCCGGCACTGCTCAGCGCCTACTGGACTCGCAGATTGGCTGCGCAGCCCGAGCGGCGCCGATAGCCGTTGTCGCCGGGATCCCGGGCGGCGAGCGTCTGGGTGGCGGAGGCGCCAAGCGTAGGGACCAGGTGGTAGTGCCCGTCGTCGGGGGTACAGGATTAGGGATCGCAAGCTTATCGACCAAGAAGGGACCGAGATCGTGCGAAAACTGCTCGGACTGGCACTAGTCGCAGGAATCGTCGTTGGGGTTAAGAAGTACCTCGACAACAACCCCGAAGCCAAACGCCAGGTGAAAGCGCAAGCGAATAAGGCGATGGAACAGGCCAAGCACCTCGCCGAGGGAGCTGGCGAGAAGGTCAAGGCGCGGACGTCCCAAACTCAGGACCAGGTGGATTCGTTTACCGACTCTGGCACCCCCGGCTCGACAAGCTCGACGTCATCGGCAACCACGCCGAACGACCCCGCTACAGGAGCCCCGACAACGTTGTAGTCGGGCGCAGACGGTCCGCAGTCATGGGCCAGGTCGTTCACCAGGCCGATCTCGTCCACTGCGATGAAGTTGTGTCCGCGGAGGTGGTTCAAGTTTCCGGGAAGCCGCGCGGGAAGAGCGGCTCCGCGGCATATGACATATGCCAGTTGAGGCTCGGCGGATCTGTGCCACCTGATCCGCGACAGTTGGGCTAGAAAACTAGGGGTCGGGTCGATCCGCGGTCGACCGCTGGCCATAGTAGGCCTGTCGCATTGCCGGCTAGCCGGTTGGCTGCACGGGCCGGAAGGCCTTCAGGTTCCGCGTCGGCAGCGTCGTGGTCCGCGGCACGGTCCGGGCCCCTGTCACCCAGTTCAATGGTCAGGTGGTCTCGGACACCGCGACTGTGACGATCTGACCCGCGCGGACCGCGAGGTTGACCCGCTGCCGACAGACCAGGATCACACCCCGGTGCTGGCCGCCCGGCGCTGCACGGTGACCGGCTGGTTCGACGAGCGTGGTGGTGGCCGGCCGACGGGCCCTGAACAGCCGGAGCACCTGGTCGCGGGTCAGCGCGTTGGCCCGAACCCGCAGCAGCTGCCGGGTGTCTGGGTCGAAGAACTGCAGCACCGCCGGCTCGATCCAGATCCCAACCCGTCGGCCGGCCAGGAGACGTTGGGGTCCGAGCGAGCGCGACGAGCACGGTGCGGCTGGACCACACGCTCGAACTCGATCGCCTCACCCTGCTCAACCGGTCACCGGCGAGGGACCAGCTGGGACCGCGCCCCTGGCCCGAAACGGCACAGGTCGGCCACGCTCAGCTGGGACCGGATCATCTTGACCCGCGAGGCGCCCATGCTCAGGTGCCGGCTCACCGGACGCGATGGGCCGGCTTTGTGAAACGGGCTCGCAATCTTCAAAGGCTATGTGCTGGAGCGAGTGGCTGCATGGCGCCAACTCCTCGGTGACATCACCCCAGCCACACACCGCTCGAACCCCGTCCAACAGCCGCCCGAAACAGACAAGACAACCAGCGCCAATCCCGCTGGAGTCCAAACCTGGGACGTACAAAAATTGAACGTCAACGTCGGGACGGTAACGGCGGCCGGCGTGGTGGCTGCGGCGTGCCTCAGGAAACCGGAGCAAGAAGCCAGCAAATCGAACAGCAGTCGCACGCCGGGCCCTTCGCGGGCCCTAAGCCAGAGTCAATGATGGTGCCTCGCGGTGCGAGAAGGTCAGACCAGCAGGCGCATCCGAGTCGGCTCGGGTAGGCGCGCAGATTCCTTCCAAGCTGGTCATGCGAGTTCGATTCTCGTCACCCGCTCCACGTGAAGGCCCTAGTCAACGCCCATTCGCTGCGCCCGCGTTGTTCGAACAAAGATGACAAGAATATCCAGGCTGGTCATCTGTTTTTATGATCATCGCGCGCGACCTCCCTACACGGGTCGACGCCGTGCTGAGCAAGGAGGAAAGATGACCGACCTGAACGGCAAAGTAGTACTAGTGACCGGAAGCTCGCGCGGCATCGGGGCGGAAATCGCAGTGGCGTTCGCCAGACAGGGCGCGAAGGTCGTCCTCCACGGCCGTGATACCGAAGCCTTGGCGAAGGTCCAGGCCGACATCACCAGCCGCGGCGGCCACGCCATGTTTGTCACCGGCGATGTCACGAAGTTCGCCGACATCGAGGCCATACGGGCGCGCGTGGAGCAGGCCTACGGTCTGATCGACGTGTTAGTTGCCTGCGCCGGCGGCACCGGCAGCCGCCCCGGTCCGATCGAGGACATCGGTGAGGAGAGTTGGCGGGCCGATCTCGACGCCAACCTGACCGCCACATTCCTGACGATCAAGAGCTTTTTGCCCGGCACGAAGAGGCGCAGAACCGGGAACATCATCACCATGTCATCCGCGGCCGGCCGCCGGGCCAGTGGCCACACGCTCGTGGCGTACGGGGCGGCGAAGGCAGGTGTCCAGCTGCTCACTCAAGACCTCGCCGCCCAGGTCGGTCCCCATGGAATTCGGGCCAATTGCATCGCCCCAGAGACGATCCTGACTGAGAAGAACAAGGCCTGGATCCCCGAACAGCAGCAGCAGGAACTGATCCAATCCCACCCGCTGCGGCGGCTCGGCACCCCGCAGGACGTAGCGCGGGCGGCCGTGTACCTCGCCTCGGATGAGGCAAGCTGGATCACCGGCGTGGTCCTCGACATCAGCGGCGGCGCTGTGATGGTGTGATCCGCTTAACGGCTTTAACGCCAAGCATCATGGGCCAAATGAGTCCTGAAGCAAGTCCGTTGAAATACTGATCGGGTCCTGGGATGCGCTGGTGGTGGAGGGGCTTTTGTCGCCCACTGCCAACTGAGGTAACGATGGCGGTCTCAGACTGTTCTTGTCCGGCGGTATCAATCGCGCAGACAGTTGCTGTCCCGGTTCGGTCCGTGTCGCCCGGCGCCAACGGCGGATGAAGATCAACAGGCCGAGAAGCCCGATCAAGCCCAGCAACGCCCAGTTGAGGATTGTGTAGATATGCACCTGGGCTGGCGTGACCGTCGGGGCGTGGCCCGCCTCGATAATGAGCCATTGCGCCGGCGTGTTGGTGAGCAACAGCGTGAGCCAAACCGCGACACCGGCGGAGGCGTCCCACAGCGCGTGCAGGAGTGCAATAACCAGATACCAGCCAAGTAGAAAAGCGATTGCTCGCGGCCGCCAGCGTCGTGACGCAGCAGCCAACAACGCCCCACCGAGGATCGCAATCCATACCCCATGCCCGATTGGGGTCAGAATGCCGCGCAACACCTCCGTCTCGACAACGGCCAATAAAGACAACCCATTGGTGGTGAATAACGCGTTGAAGGCGTAGCCGGCACTTTCGAAGGCGGCAAAGCCTAAGCCGACGGTGGCGCCGAGAACCATCCCGTCACGCACGGTGTAGCGCGTCAGGCGCCGCGCGAGCAGCCATAATGCGGCCAGCTTGACTGCCTCCTCGATCAGGCCCACTCCGAGGTAACTGAGCGCGAATCGTCTCGTCAGGAACTCCGCTTCCAGGACCGAAGCGCCAAGCACACCTAGAATCCCGCCGACGATGAAGGCACTGAAGATGCGCTGCGGAGTAATGATCGGATCGGCGCGGCTGAATGCGTACGTCACGAACGTGACGGGAACCAAAAAGCTACCGAGCAGGATGATGGTCGGGATCAGGTTGCTGTTTTGGGTTGCGAAGGTCACCAGCACGGTCGCCACCCATAGCGCCAAGCCCCCGAGGAAGATGCGCAGCCAGGTCCGTCTACCTCGCTGCGGGCGGGTTTGCGCGCCAGGCGCCTTGGTATCCGCGGCCGCTGCTGCTGTCTGATTCATGTCGACCTCCTGGTCTCGCCTTCAAGCCTGGCGTCAGGAGCGCGGCGTGTCATCACGGGCAGCTGCCATCTGTGCTGGCGGCTGGCTGGAATGCCTGTGGGCCGGCGGGGCGTGGCGACGCGGGGGGTTTATGACATTCGCATGATCGCTCGATTCAGGTCACGGCCACGTAATGTCCAGCTAGCCGGAATGTGCTGCAACCACCGATCCGGCAATCTTGATTTCATGCTGCGGTGCCTGATCGTTGATGACAACTCACGATTCCTCGCAGCTGCACGTTGCTGGCTGGAACGCGAGGAAATGACCGTGGTCGGCCTAGCCTCGACCGCGACCGAGGCGCTGCAGCGAGCAGCGGAGCTGCATCCGGATGTTGTGCTGGTCGACATCGACTTGGGCGGTGAGAGCGGCTTCGAGTTGGCCAATCAGCTTCAGGGGAACGTCGGTCTGGATTCGTCACGCGTGATCTTGATCTCGGCATACGCCGAGGAGGACTACGCTGAGCTGATCGCTGCTAGCTCGGCTGTCGGGTTTCTTTCCAAGGCGGCCCTTTCGGGCCAGAAGATCCGCGACCTGGTCGAGAATCGGCCTCGCCAGAGGCTTAGGTAACTGTAGCTACTGGGCCTGGAGAAAGGTGACAACCGCGAGGACGCGGCGATGGTCCTGATCCGCTTCCGGCAGGTTCAGCTTCCCAAGGATGCTGCGGACGTGCTTCTCAACCGTTCCTTCCGTGACCCATAACCGCTTGGCGATTCCCGCGTTGGAGCGTCCCTCGGCCATGAGTGCGAGCACCTCGCGCTCGCGCTCACTGAGCACCGCCAATGGGTCAATACGCCGCCGAACGGAGACGAGCTCTTGGACCAGCGCCGGATCGACAACCGAGGCACCCTTCGCGATGCGCTCGAGCGTGTCGACGAACTCCGTAATGTCGGTAACGCGGCTCTTGAGTAGATAGCCGATCCCCCGACCGCTTGCCAACAGCTCCATGGCATGCTCCACTTCGACATGAGCCGATAAGACCAAGATGCCGATCTCTGGATGCTGCTGGCGGATTTCTCGGGCCGCCTCCAACCCCTCCCGGGTCCGCGTCGGTGGCATGCGGATATCAACCACGACAATATCCGGCGACGTGTCGCGGACCAGCGCGAGCAATTGGACGGCATCGCCAGCTTGTCCCACGACCTCGAAGCCGGAGCGTTCGAGCAGGCTCGCCATCCCCTCGCGGAGTAGCAGCTCGTCTTCAGCCAGCACTATGCGCATTGTCGGTCGCTCTCACCTCCCGTGGCCCCCTAGGGCCGATGAGCCCGCCGACCAATCCATCGTCATGGTCAGCATTATCGGCTAGCCTCCCTGACGTGAGCCGCCCGCAGAGCGTGGCGAGAGGCGGCCTGGCCCGCCGGACACTCATCAGCGGTGTCCTACTGGCGCTCATCGGCGCCGCGGCGTTCGCCATCGTGCTCTCCTCGGTAGCTGACCTGCACCAATCGGAACGTCGCGCGCGGCGGTCCCAGGAGGTGCTGGTGGTGGCGAACCATCTTGAGCGGTTGGTCGTCGATCTTGAGACGGGACTGCGCGGGTACATCATCACTGGGCAACCCGAGTTCCTGCGGCCGGCCCAGGCCGCTCAGGCCTCCTTCCCTCAGCGGGCCGCGATGCTGGAAGAGCTTCTTGCCGACGACCCGTCCCAGCTCGCGCGTGGGCAACGTATCGTCCAGGCCACTAACTCCTACATTGATGACTATTTCGTCCCGGCACGTGACGCTGCCCGACGAGAGCTCGCCTCGGCGCGGACGGTGGCGATCACCGAGGAAGGAAGCCGGCGCGTCGATGCGATCCGCACCGAATTCGATCAGTTGATTGGCAGCGAGCTCGACCTGGCGGCCGTACGCCAGCAGCGTGCCGAGGCAGCAGCCAACCGCGCCCTACTCGCCGCTGTCGGCGGTCTGATCTTGATGGCCGCACTGATCGCTGGATTCGTCATCGCCGAATACCTGACAATCATCCGGCCACTTCGCGAGGCGGCTGCGATGGCTGAGCGGCTCGCGGGCGGCGACCTGGGCGCACGCTTGCCCGAACGGGCGCCCGGTGAAATTGGTGTGCTGGAACGTAGCTTCAACGCCATGGCGAGCTCTCTGCAAGGAAGCCGGGACGAGCTCCTGGCGTCCCGAAGGCGGATTGTCGCTGCGGCCGATGAATCCCGGCGCCGAATTGAGCGTGACCTCCATGATGGGATCCAGCAGCGGCTCATATCGATACTGCTCGACCTGCGTACCGCCGAGGCGGAGGTTCCGGAGGACCTGAGGCAGGTGAAGTCTCAACTCGCCGGCGTAGCCGAAAGTCTCACAAATTCGTTGGACGACTTGCGAGAAATTTCGCGTGGTATCCACCCCGCAATCCTGTCCGACGGCGGGCTCGCTGCGGCGCTTAAGGCTCTGGCCCGGCGATCGCCGGTCCCCGTCGAGGTCCAGGTCGATCTCCCAGCACCCCTGCCCGAATCGGTTGAGGTCGGCACGTACTACATCGTCAGTGAAGCGCTGGCAAATACGGCCAAGCACGCACACGCGTCCGTCGCCCACGTCGATATCCGCGCGGACGATGGCAGCCTGCAGCTGTCTGTCCGTGACGACGGAATGGGCGGCGTCGATGCCACCAGGGGATCCGGCCTCACCGGACTTGCCGACCGAGTCCAAGCATTGGGCGGCGTCATCTCCATCACAAGCCCAACCGGGCAAGGCACAACCTTGACAGTCAAGATTCCTATCCCGGACTCTTAGGCACGATCACATGATTCCCGGCCCCAGCGGTCCGGACCACTGCGCTGGTCCGGGCCTAACATGACAAATTGCTGGCGAATCGACGACATCGGGCAGGGATTGCCGCGATCTGCCAGGAGTTTGTTGTCTTGGCTGAGCCCACTTCAGCGCGTGTGGCGGGAGCCGAATATTTCAAGATCGAGACTGATCGGCACGGCTAACTCTACGACAACAGCGGCGCGGCGGCCATGACGACAGAACGCGGGGCTTACGGCGAATGCGCCGCGACGGGCGCCGCTAAATCCTGGTCGGGATGACCATCGGTGAGACTGATGGTGACAGTCGGAAGGTTGTCGTTGTGATCGGCGGTGGGTGGTCCCGCCCTGTATCGGCCATGTGGAGGGATGACGGTCATGACTGCCTCTGGTAACCAGCGGCGGTTGGCATCGGTCAGCATCGCAGTTGCTTTATGGAGCTTGGGTTACGCCCTTTACCGCGGTTACTACGCCGTCGGTGGGACAGGTTTTTTGCCCGGTACGCCGGCCGACGCTCAGCAGTTCAGGCTCATCAACGCGGTGGCGGTCGTCATCATCGTGATCGCGGCCGCGGTACCGCTCGTGATGCTGCTCTTGTGGCGAAGACGAAGGGCACGGCCGGTGCTGCTTGCGGTGTGCTGGTTGGTCGCAGTGGGTTGCATTATGCATGCCATGATCGACAGCATCGAGCGGATGCTCAGCCTCGCCGGGCTGCTACAGATCGAATACCCGCCGAGGGTATGGGCATCGATCGACCACCGAGCCGCCGACTTGCAGGACCTGTTGTTCAACGAGCCGTGGTTCCTGCTCGAAGGACTCGGGTACGCGGCGCTCGCATGGATCGGCCTGGGTCCCGGAAGCCAACGGCGATGGTGGGTCGGCAGCGCGCTCGCCGCGATCTCCGTGCTTACCGTGATCGGGCTGCTCTCGGTGACCGGTGTCATCGGCAAAGTGATCATCGGTTGATTACGCCGCCCCTCCCTGGCGGCGGGACTGGGACGGCGAGATGTCACGGGCTGTTCTGCATGCTCCAGTAGGCGAGAAGGCCCTGGTAGGTGCGGCGGCCGAATAAGACTTCGCTGGCGGCAAGCCGCTTGCCGCACGCCCCGACGGAGATCAATCGCCCTCGTCACTACGGACGGCTGGAAGAAGAGCTCGATGACCAAGTGCGCGTTGACTCGGTCGATCCTGCGGTTTCTGAGGTGGAATCTAGACCGATCATGGACTTATCGGTCCGCACCCGTCGGCTCCCTAGGATTACCAATCCCACCGCCACGAGCGCGAAGATCGCTTGGCCCGTGAGGTCGAGGGCATCGTGCTGAACCTGTACGACGCCATACCAGGCGTAGGTGAGCAGTGCGCCAGCGGCCAGCGCGAACCTGTGCTCTGCACTCCAGCCGACCCGCCTCGACCAACGCCAGACCGCTAACACCGCCAGTCCGTAAAGCAGGAAGTAAGCCAAGATCAGGACAGCGGCAGGCAACCTCAGGTCGTGCGAGAGCCTTGTCAGACCCATGAAGGCGCCAGTCAAGACAAATGCCGCGCCCCCCGCGATCCAGGGGATCGGCGCGGGCCGATTGTCGGGCGGCCGAGTTCCGCGACGTACCGGTGGCAGGAACGCCGCGACCGCTATGACGGCTGCCAGTACGAGCGAGAGAGCCACTTGACCTGCAGAAAGCTGGTACCCCTGCCCCCCAACGAAATGGACCAAAACGACGCCGAACACAAAAACGACACCGGAAACCACAAGGCCATGCCTGCCGAGCCATGGCGATGGCCCATAACGGGCAAACAAAGCCTCGGCAAGAGCAATCGAAACGCCGATGCTCCATACCGCGTGCAAAGTGAGCACAAAGAACCACCATGGCCAGCCGATGCCGAAGACATTGCCGTAATTCAGGAGGTGCTGCCCTAAGAAATTCGGGTTGAACAGGCTCATGTCTCCCAGCCCTTCCTCGACGACACCGTACGCAACCCCCAAGATCAAGATGGTCGGCCAGCCCCGGCCCGTGTGGCGGCTGATTTCGCGAATGAACAAGGCGCCGAACCCGTACATCGGGAGCACGAGTAGGTAGACGAATATCAATCGCAAGGGGATGTCTCCGAGGAGCAGTTCGGCGACGAATGGGGCAAGGAATACCAGCACAACCGCTGGAGCAATGCGACGCGTCATCTAGGTAGATCCTTTCTTCCTCGGCAAGCCTCGTGCGGAGACCATCGCGGCACATCGCGACCAGCCGCAATCCCGCGATACCTGCCAGCCGCCATCCTGGATTGGCGCTGGCCAGGATGCGCCAAGCACGGGAGCACGCAATTCTGTGCCGAAGAAGATCGGAGTCGCGCGACGCGCACGGCTTGGTCCGAAGGGACCACGGTCCCCCACCTACCGTTTCTAGTCCCTTTTTGAGGAACCCATGACCAACACCTGGCAAATGAGCCCAACGACCGGATCACCGGTTCTCGTACGCCTCGGCGCCGTCGCGCTGGCCGTGTCAGGCTGGCTGTTCCTTCTCTATCCGGCGGTTCGTCCGTGGCGTAACGAGTCCACCGTCGGCGGCGCTGTGGCCTCAATGAGTTCCGACGCTTGGGTGGCTGCACATCTGTTCGCCGTGTTCGCTTTGATCTTGATGCCGCTGGGCCTTCTTGGTCTTTGCCGTCAGCTGGCCGGAAGCCGCGGCTATGGTCTGGTGCTCACCGGCACAGTGGCCGTTTGGCTCGGGGCAGGCCTGGCGCTGCCCTATTACGGCGCAGAGGATTTCGCGTTGCATGCCCTTGCCCGCCAGGTGAGGTCCGGGACATCGCTTGACCTGGTCCGAGTCGTCGATGCGGTCCGATTCGGTGCCGCGGCAACCGGCACATTTGCCGCCGGCCTGCTGCTCCTAGGGGTGGGTGGCGTACTGATCGCCATCTCGATCTGGCGTACGGCGGTACTGCCGCGGTTTAGCGGTGTGCCGCTCGCGTTCGGGCTCGTGCTCTTTATCCCGCAGTTTTACCTGCCCGCTTGGGCGCGGATCGCCCATGGGATAGCGGTCGGGGTCGCCCTGGTCCTGCTCGCAGTGGTCCTCTGGGCCAGTACGCGCGTCCGGACCTCCCGTCACGCCGAACCATCGCCAGCCCCCGCGGAGTCCCGGTCGAGGCGGCTCAGGCTAGGGGAGGCACGATGAGAGTCTTGGTGGCACGTGCCAGCGGTACTCAACCGCTGTGGCGCGCCCTCACGGCAGTTCGCCCCCGGTGGTTGAAGCGCTTGTGGAACTCGAGCGGCAGACCCGCGACGCCGGCGGGCTGGTGCTGCGGATGGGCCACCTCTACGGTCGGGGCACGATCGATGCGCCAGTCGCGTGCTGGTAGATCAACGGAGCGCGGATGCTGCCGCGGCCCATCGGTGCATCAGCTCACTAGCCTGTGATGCTGCCCCTTTGCAAGCAGCGGCGACCCGAGCGCACCAAACCCGCTCAGTGCGGGAACCAGCGCAGCTATTGTCGGGAAGTGCCTGAGGTCCGCCTGGAGCCGATGAGCGATGAGGAGTACGCCGAGTTCCGCGAGCGCAGCGAGGTGAGCTATGCGGCTGCGATCGCCGCGTCGCGGGCGGTGTCGTTACCGGAGGCACGTCGCCAGGCCGCCGAGGACCACGAGCAGCCTGCTGCCGGAGGGTGCGCATACTCCGGACCACTACCTGTGGACGGCCTGAGGGCGACCAGCCCGTCGGTGACCTCTGGCTGCATCTGGAGAGAAGGCCGGACGGTCTTCACGCCTTCGGTTATGGGATCGAGGTGCGCCAGGAACTTCGCCGGCGCGGCTATGGTCGGGCGATAGCCGCGGCGGCCGAGCGAAAGTGTCGCGAGATGAATGTCCTGTCCATTGGCCTGACGGTGTTCGGTCCCAACAAGGCGGCGCAAAGCTTGTATGAGGACCTGGGCTTTGAGGTCACCGTGCTTCAGATGCGCAAGCACTTATCGGCCTGACCCAGTCGTTGGCGCCCAAAGGCCCGCACCAGTCTCAGTTCTTCTATGAGTGGCGCAAGCGCAGCCCCTCGACGCGCGACCTGGCTGACGCGCATCTATCTATGGGCGCTCCACCTTGCCAGGCAACCACACGTTGTCGCAGCTCGACAGCCATGCGAACTTCTGTGACCGCCCTCCGAATCGGATGCTCGGCCGATCCAGGTGCATTCGCACACGGACTGGGTCCTCAGAAGTGGCGCGCCTCCTCCCATTCCATTGGAGGCCGGTACTCGACTGAGTGCTTTGCGGCCGCATCGACTTCTTCAGGCGTCAAGAGCACCACTGTCCGGACGCTGGCGCCCCCGGCCTCGCTAACGGCAAGTGCGAAGGCAGCAGCGCTCTCGTTGTTCGGTAGGTCGGCGACGGCGAAGGCGTCATGGTCGCCGAAGGCGAAATAGAAGTGCTCGAGTCGTCCCCCGACACTCTGGGCGGCTCTGGCCACAGCTTCGCGTCTAACGCTTCCGCCTCGCTGTCGCAGACCCTTGACGCCTTCCACCGTGTACGACGCTTCAAATAAGAACCTCGGCACAAGCCCCCCATTCTGCGGTCCTCTCCCAACAGTCTCACTGCCCAGCAGATCTGCTCAAAATGTCCAGGCATCGCCGGCGAGACGCCGATGCCGGGCAGTCCGACCCGTCGCGCGGAGTGGGGTTGGATTACTGCGAGGTCAGGACTCACGGATCTCGGCGTGTCCACGTCATCGGCAGTGCGGCCCTGCCTGCGCCGCTTGGGGTGCCCTGCCAGTACACGTCTCGAGAGAGACTTCCTCATCCGCTCGGGACGAGGTTGGCTGGACCCCAGCGGCGGGACACGGACGTCCCAGCCGGGGTTTGCCTATGTCGAGGAGTCTGTCCATGCGTGTTGCCGTGATGACCGCCCCTGGTGCGGTCCAAGTCGAAGACCGCGCCGATCCGACCATCCAGAAGCCCACAGATGCAATCATCCGGCTGTCCGCGACCTGCATCTGCGGGTCGGATCTGTGGCCTTACCGCGGAATCGAGGCGTTGGGCGGTCCGCGTCCGATGGGTCACGAATACGCCGGCATCGTCGAAGAGGTCGGGTCCACTGTCTCGAATGTGCAGCCGGGCCAGTTTGTCGTCGGGTCGTTCTTCGCCTCCGACAACACCTGTGAGATTTGCCGATCCGGCTACCAGCCCTCCTGCCCGCACCGTGAGGCCTTCGGCGCGACCGGTGCTGCGCAGGCGGAGCGGATGCGGGTGCCGCTCGCCGACGGAACGCTGGTGGCGACTCCCGAGGTTCCCGGCGCGGATCTGGTGCCGCACTTCCTGGCCACCTCAGACGTGCTGGGCACCGGTTGGTTCGCCGCTGTCGCGGCCGAGGTGGGGCCGGGCAAGACCGTCGTTGTCGTCGGTGACGGCGCAGTCGGGCTGCTGGGGGTGCTGGCCGCCAGAGAGCACGGCGCGGATCGGGTCATCGCGATGAGCCGCAATGAACCGCGGCAGCAGCTGGCGCGAGAGTTCGGGGCCACCGATATCGTCACCGAACGGGGTGCGGAGGGCGTGGCCGCGATCAAGGACCTGACCGACGGCCTGGGCGCGCACTCGGTGATCGAGGCCGTCGGCACTCAAGAGTCGATGATGCAGGCCATCCACTCCACCCGCGCCGGTGGCCATGTCGGCTATGTCGGGGTGACTCACGAGGTCGCTCTCCCGGGCATGGAGCTGTTCTTCTCCCACGTTCACCTGCACGGCGGTCCCGCCCCGGTCCGTCGGTTCCTGCCCGACCTGATGGACCG
>Ga0126313_10001322_pt1 | contig 12993 bp, 12 predicted proteins | sample Plot105A_FD_89954 | JGI IMG/M metagenome (GOLD analysis project Ga0126313, IMG submission 89954) | Serpentine soil microbial communities from UC McLaughlin Reserve, CA, USA - Plot105A | ecosystem: Environmental > Terrestrial > Soil > Grasslands | place: USA: UC McLaughlin Reserve, Lake County...
GAGGCGATCAACTTCATGGCGCGCGAGGGCCGCGGGCTGATCTGCCTCGCGCTCACGCCGGAGCGCTGCGACGAGCTCGGGCTCGACCTGATTGCGGCCAAGAACGAGTCGGCGTTCGACACTCCGTTCACGGTCATGATCGAGGCGCGCGACGGCGTCACCACCGGGATATCCGCCGCCGACCGCGCGCGCACGATCGCGGTCGCCATCGACCCTGCCTCGTCCCCGCGCGACCTCGTGCAGCCCGGTCACGTGTTCCCGCTCAAGGCCAAGCCCGGCGGCGTGCTGGAGCGCACCGGTCAGACCGAGGCGGCGGTCGACCTCGCGCGCTTGGCGGGCCTCACCCCGGCGGGCGTGATCTGCGAGGTCATGAACGATGACGGGACGATGGCGCGCGTCCCGGACCTCGAGAGCTACTGCGCCCGGCATGGGCTCAAGATGGTCACGGTCGCCGACCTGATCGCCTACCGGCGGCGCCACGACAAGCTCGTCGAGCGCGTCGTCGAGACCAAGCTCCCGACCGGGTTCGGCGAGTTCACCGTCGTCGGCTACCGGTCGCTGGTCGACGACAAGCACCACGTCGCGCTCGTCAAGGGCGAGGTCGACGGGCACGAGCACGTGCTGGTCCGCGTGCACTCGGAGTGCCTCACCGGCGACGTCTTCCACTCGCTGCGCTGCGACTGCGGCGAGCAGCTCGAGTCGGCGCTGGCGATGATCGAGGAGGAGGGCAAGGGCGTGCTCCTCTACCTCGCTCAGGAGGGGCGCGGGATCGGGCTGCTGAACAAGCTGCGCGCGTACAACCTCCAGGACGGCGGGCTCGACACCGTCGACGCGAACCTCGAGCTCGGGCTCCCGGTCGACCTGCGCGACTACGGCATCGGCGCCCAGATCCTCGTCGACCTCGGGCTCACGAGCATCCGCATCCTCACGAACAACCCGAAGAAGATCCGCGGCCTCGAGGGCTACGGCCTGTCGGTGACCGAGCAGCTCCCGATCGTGCACGCGCCGAACCCGCACAACGAGGAGTACCTGCGCGCCAAGCGCGACCGGCTCGGCCACACGCTGCATCACCAGGCGCTGGCGCTCGACGAGCAGATGGTGCACGCCGAGCACGAGCGCGACCGCGAGCTCGGCCGCGAGGCCAGGCTGGGAGTGAAGCCCCAGGCCGGCAGCGAGACGGCGAGCGACGCGTGAGCCGCTTCGCGATCGCCGTCGGCCGCTTCTACGAGGACCTCGCGCAGCGGCTGGTCGCCGGCGCGCAGCGAGCGTTCGCCGAGGCGGGCGTGGGCGAGGCCGACGTCTACGAGGTGCCGGGCGCTTTCGAGCTGCCGCTGGCCGCCAAGTACCTCGCCGGCAGCGGCCGCTACGACGGCGTCGCCTGCCTCGGAGCGGTGATCCGCGGCGAGACCGACCACTACGACTACGTCTGCGCCGAGAGCGCGCGCGGGATCCAGGAAGTGCAGCTCGAGACCGGCGTGCCGTGCTCCTTCGGCGTGCTGACGGTCGAGAGCATGGAGCAGGCGCTCGCGCGCACCGGCGGCGGCAAGCGCGACCAGGGCGCGCACGCCGCCCAGGCGGTGCTGGCGCTGGCGGCGCTGCGCGCGACTTTGTCGCGCTGACGCGCCCGGATCGGCGACCGTCGCGTTGAGCACGCCATCTGTGCTCGACGCGACGCTCGCGCGTCACGGGCCGCCGAGTGTGCGGATACGCCGGCGGGCGGCTCGGACCGCGCGGCGGGCGCTGCCGGCCATCAGCGCGCCGAGCGGCCGCGAGGTCTCGATCGTCATGCGGCGCGGCTCGCCCGGCGCCTTGCGCGCCCAGCCCCACCACTCGTCCTGCACGTGCAGCTCCGTGAACGACGGGTGCTGCGCGACGATCAGGTCGAAGACGGCGCGCAGGTGCGGCTGCGTGCGCTCGGGTTCGGACAGCTCGCGGTGCACGACGCCGTCGGTCGCCTCGCGCCCGGGGTCGTCGGCGTAGGTCCAGTCGAGGTCGTCCATCAGCAGCCAGCCGCCCGGGCGCAGCAGCTTCTCGACCAGCACGACCGCGAGGCCGTCGATCGTCCAGTTCTTCGCACCGTCGAGGTAGACGAAGTCGAAGCGCGGCTCGACGTTGCCGGCGGCGTCCGAGCGCGCCGCTACCTGCTCCTTCAGCCACCACGTGTAGGACGAGAACTCGCGCACGATCGTCACGCGTTCGGCGACGCCCGCGCGCGCGAGCACGTCCTCCGGCGCGGGGTCGTACGCCGCGCCGGCGAAGTCGACCGTCGTCAACGCGCCCGCGCCGTTGTCAGCCAGCGCCGCCGCCGCGTACGCGGCGCCGGCGCCGTGAGCGGTGCCCAGCTCCAGCACCTCGGCCGGGCGCGCGGCGCGCACGTGGTCGTAGACGATCCGGCCCTGGGCGGGCGACATGAACGGCACGCCCGCGATCGCGGCCGCGACGGTCTCGAACGGCATTGGGCGCGAGTCTGTCAGTCGCCTTCGCCCGCCGCCGCGCGCGCCCGTGCGAGCTCCTGCTCGACCGCCTGGCGCTGGTCGTCCGGGAAGCGCTGCAGGCGCTCCTCCAGCACGGCGATCGCGCTCTCGGAGTCGCCGGTCATGCGCAGCGCGCGGGCGTACTCGTAGAGCGCGTAGGCGCACGGGCTGACGGCGGTCGATCCGCGGCACAGCTCGACCGCCTTCTGCGCCAGCGGGAGCGCCTCCTCCGGCTTTCCGGCGTTGTTGAGGCTGTAGGCCTGCAACTGGAGCTGCGACGCGTCGCCGGCGGGCGCGGAGGACTGCTTCTCCCTGCCCTTCGCCTTGCCCTTGCCCTGCTGCTCCTCTTCCTCGGCCGCGGGCGGCGGCTCCGCCGTCGCCGTCGCCGTCGCGGTCGCCGTGGCCGTCGCCGTCGCGGTCGGCTCGGGCGTCGTGGTCCGCTCGGGCGTCGCGGTCGCGCGCGGCCGCTCGCGCACGCTGCTCTCGCGGGGGGTATCGCCGCCGCCGCTGAGCAGCGCGATCGCCCCGGCCACGATCAGGGCGAGCGCCGCGAGCGCGACCAGCGCGCCGGCGCGCGGTCCGCGGCGCCGCGCGGGCGGCGGCGTGCGGTCGCCGAGCACGCGCGTCGGTGCGGCGGCGGCGGGCACGGGCGCGCGGCGGCGCGGCGGCGGCGCCGAGAGCGCGTCGTCGAGCGCCCGCACCATCGCCCCTGCGCTCTCCCAGCGGTCCTCCGGCTCCTTGGCCATGCCGCGCACCAGCACGCCGTCGGCGGCCGGCGGCACGTCGACGTCGTGCTCGGACGCACGCGGCGGCTCGTCGTCGACGTGGGCGCGCGCCTGAGCGGCGAAGTTCTCCCCCGGGAACGGCTTGTCGCCCGTCAGCAGCTGGAACGCGACGACGGCGAGCGAGTAACGGTCGGACGCCGGCGTGGCCGGCTCGCCCATCGCCTGCTCGGGTGAGATGTAGGCCGCCGTTCCGAGCACCTGGCCGGTCTGCGTGATCTGGTCCTCCAGAGCGAGCCGCGCGATGCCGAAGTCGGCGATCGCGAGGCGGCCGCGCTGATCGAGCAGCATGTTCGCCGGCTTGACGTCGCGGTGCACGATGCCCTTCTCGTGCGCGGCATCGAGCGCGGAGGCCGCGTCGGTGAGCCAGCGCAGCGCGACGCGGTGGGGGATCTCCTCGCCGGCGCGCAGCCGGTCGGCGACGGTCCCGCCGCCGACGAGCTCCATCACGATGAACGAGTTGCCGTCGTGCTCGCCGACGTCGTAGATCGTGACGACGTGGGGGTGCGAGGAGAGGCCCGCGGCGGTCCGCGCCTCGCGCGCGAAGCGGCGGCGCGCGCGGTCGTCTTCACCGAGGTGGAAGGCCAGCACCTTGACCGCGACGCGGCGGTCGAGCAGCTCGTCGTGAGCCTCCCAGACGCTCGCCATCCCGCCGTTCGCGATGTGTCGCACCACGCGGTACCGATCGGGCAGCGCGATTCGAGCTGTCGCCTGGGGCACTCATTCACCGTACCCGACCGAACCGGACGCTATTCTTCCCGCCCGCCATGGCTCGCATCTGTCACTCCTGCGGCAAGCGTCCCGCCTTCGGCCAGAGGCGATCTCACTCGATGGTCGCCACGAAGCGCCGCTTCGACCCGAACCTGCAGAAGGTCCGGATCACCGAGGCAGGCGCGCCGAAGCGCGTGTACGTCTGCACCCGCTGCCTCAAGGCGGGCAAGGTCACCAAGGCTTAGTGGACCCGTCCAAAACTTCGACGGGTTCTGACGGGCCCCGAAATTCCGGACGGATCCACTAGCGGCCTTGCCCGATCCCAGCCTCGTCCGCTTCCGCACCGTCGTCGAGCGCTCGCTGGCGGAGCTGGAGGCACGCCGCGAGGAGGTCAACGACCTCAACGTCTTTCCCGTCGCCGACGGCGACACCGGCGACAACATGGCGCTGACGCTGCACGCCGTGCTCGCCGAGCTGAACCGGCTCCAGGACCAGGGCGCGATCGACGAGATCGGGCGCGACGAGATCGTCGACTCCGTCGCGCGCGCCGCGCTGCTGGGCGCGCGCGGCAACTCCGGCGTGATCCTCTCCCAGCTGATCCGCGGCGCCGCCGAGGAGCTGGCTTCGCGGCCGGGCGAGCTCGTCGACCCGGTGCTGATCGGCGCCGCCATGGCGCGCGCGGCCGACCGCGCGTACGACTCGGTGCGCGAGCCCGCCGAGGGCACGATCCTGACCGTCGTCCGCGAGATGGCGCACCGGGTCGCGAGCGAGCTGGCCCACATGGAGCAGCCGCGGCTCGAGCAGGCCGACGAGGAGCGCCAGGACGCGCTGATCGCCGACGTGCTCGACCACGCGCTCGACGCCGGGCAGCAGTCGGTCAAGCGCGGGCCGGACCTGCTGCCGATCCTGCGCGAGGCCGGCGTCGTGGACGCGGGCGGCTACGGGCTGACGGTGCTGTTCGCCGGCGTCATCGCCGCCCTGCGCGGAGCGCAGGCGCCCGAGCTCGAGCACCATGCCCCGGCGCGCGTGACGCACCCGCAGCACGAGTCCGCGACCTTCCGCTACTGCACGAACTTCGCGGTCACAGGCGACGGGCTCGACGCGTCCACGTGGGTGGCCGCGCTCGAGTCGATCGGCGACTCGGTGCTGGTCGTGGGCGACCAGCGGACGCTCAAGATCCACGTCCACACCGACGAGCCGGAGCGCGCGACCGCGCTGTTCGCGGGCGTCGGCGCCGTCTCGCGGCTCGACGTCGCCGACATGCACGAGCAGGTCGAGCAGCGCTTCGAGCGGCTCGCCGAGCCGACGGCCATCTGCGGCGTCGTCGCCGTCGTCTCCGGCAAGGGGATGGAGGATCTCTTCAAGTCGCTGGGCGCGACGCCGCTGTCCGGCGGCGGGACGCTCAACCCGTCGACCTACGAGCTGCTCGCCGGGATCCACGACGTGCGGGCCGAGGAGGTGGTGGTACTGCCGAACTCGCCGAACGTGCTGATGGCCGCCGAGCGCGCCGCCGAGCTGTCGGACAAGCGCGTCTACGTCGTGCCCACGCGCTCGCAGCAGGCCGGGCTGGCCGCGGCGGTCGCGCTCGATCCCGAGCGCGATGCCGCGACCAACGGCGAGGCGATGCTCGCGGCGCTCTCCCTCGTGCGCACCGGCGCCGTCACCGGCGCCGCTCGCGACGACGCCGAGGAGCGCCCGGCGCGCTTCCATCGCGGCGACGCCGTCGGGTTCATCGACGAGCGCATCGTCGCCTGGGGCGAGCCGGCCGAGACGCTCGAGGCCGTTCTCGGCGAGCTCGGGCGCGAGGCCGAGCTGGTCACGCTGATCGCCGGCGCCGGCGCGCCGCTGGACGGCGAGGAGGTCTCCGCGCTGGCGCCGTCGGGCGTCGAGCTGGAGTACTCCTGGGGCGGCCAGCCCGCCTACTGGTGGCTGATCGCCGCCGAGTAGGCGAGCCGGCGAAGGCCCGCTAGATGCCGTAGCGCAGCCCGGACTGGCCGGCCGGGCCGCTGTTGTTGGCCAGTCCGGTCCCGCCGGCGCCGCCGCTGCCGTGTGCGAGGCTCGTGTTCGTGAGCGCGAGCTGGCCGCCGGCCCCGTAGAGCGCCGCGCTGATCCCGCCCGCGCCGCCGCCGCCGGCCGCGCCGTCGCCGCCCGGGCCGCCGGTGCCGCCGTTGCCGCCGCGGCCGACCTCCGCGGTGCACGCGGCGGCTCCCGTGCCGCCCTTGCCGCCATTCGCGCCGGCGGTGCCTGCACCGCCGTTGCCGCCCTTGCCCCCGTCCCCGGCGGCGACGGCCGAGTCGATGAGTGCGAGGCCGGCCGAGTCGAGCGCGTAGATGCCGAACGACGAGCCGCCGCCCTGACCGCCATCGCCGCCGATGCCGCCGCCACCGCCGCCGCCACCGCCGCCGCCGCCGCCGTTGCCGGCGCCCAAGAGGAGGTTGCCGTACTGGCTGCCGCCGCCACCGCCGCCGCCGCCGCCGTCGCCGGCGTCGCCGTCCCCGCCGTCGTGCGCGTGATAGGGCGCCCAGAAGCCGTCGGCGCGGATCGCTCCGGGCGCGCCCGGCTGGCCCGGCTGGCCATCCACTCCGGGCGCCCCGGACGAGCCGTCGGCGCCGGCCTTGCCGACCAGGCCGGCGCTGCCGCCGTCCCCGCCGGCCCACCGTGCAGCAGTCCTCCGGCGCCGGCCAACCCGCCGTAGCCCGGATCACCGCCTTGACCGCCTGTGCCGCCGTTCTTGCCGTTCCATCCGGCACCGGCGGTGCCGCCGGCGCCGCCGGCCCAGCCGTCGCAGGAGCCGGACTTGCCGTCTCCGCCCGGCGACCCCGAGATCGCGGGGTAGGCCGAATACGTCTTGCCCGGCGCGCCGGGCGCGCCGTTGCCGGCCTCGAGCCGCACAGACTCGAGCCGCAGGCCCGGGCTGTGGGCGGCACGCAGGCCGTCGACTGTCCCGGCTGGGTAGGCGATCGCGGGCGCGTAGATGGTCATGAGCTGGATGCGCGTCGCGTCGACGACGTCGACCGCGACCGCGCCCTCGCTGCGGCCGTTCGTGCTGGCGCCGGTCACGACGGTCGTGGCCAAGCGCGTCCGCTGCCAGCTGACGGGGTCGTAGCCGCCGAAGACGTCGATGCCGGCGGCGATCCACAGCGTCCCGGTGTAGCTGCCGGACGCGGCGAGGACGACCGTCTTGCCCTGCGCCTTGGCTGCCGCGATGGCGGCGTTGATCGAGCGCTTCGGCCGGGTGCGCGTGCCGGCGAACTCGTCCTGCCCGAGCGGCGAGACGAAGATCGCGGCGCTCTCGGTCCCGTCGATCTCCGTCGCAGTCGCTGTCGACGAACGCGAGGTCGGGGAGGTCGGGCTGGCCGGGCGCGCACGGCGCAGGCGCCGGCGGCACGGTCGAGGCCGCCTCCGTCGTGGGCGCCGGCTGGGTGGTCGGCGTCGTAGCGGGGGCCCGGACCGTCAGCACGGCGCGCGCGGCACGGCAGTTGTTGCGCTCGCGCGACTCCTTCACGCGCTTGCGGCTGTCGGCGCAGGCGATCAGCCGGTAGGCGCCCGCGGCGCCCGCCGGCGGCGCGAAGGCCGCGCTCAGCCGCGTCCGCCGCGACGGACGGATGCGCCCGGTCGAGGCGCGGGCGACCCGGATGTCGCCGTTGCCGGCGCGGGCGTCGCGCGAGAGCAGCAGTTGCGTCGAGGAGCGGCCGGCGGCGCGCGCGCCCCGGTTCGCGACCTTGATCTGCGCCTGAACGCTGGTTCCCGGCGCGATCGGGCCGGACGGCGGCGTGAGCGCCGCCACGCGGAGGTCGGGGCGCGCCGCATCCGCTGCGGGCGCGGCGAGCATGCCGAGCGCGACGGCGCCGGCCAGAGCCAGGAGCACATGCGGTTTCATAGCTGCGGGAGCCTTCTAGAAGTGGGTGCCGGCCGGGAAGTGGCCGGGCCGCCACTTGTGGCGGACAACCGCCGGCGGTGCGTCGGCGGTCCGTCCGGCTCCGGTCAGTCGCCCGTGGGCGCGACGCCGGCGGACTCGACCATCAGGATCGCCGTGCGGCGCGGGGCGCGCGTGCGGTGCACGACGCCGCGGGGAACGGCGAACGCCTGGTGCGGGCCCAGCGTGACGGTACGCTCGCCCTCGCTCAGGTCGATCAGCAGCTCGCCGTCGAGCACGAGGAAGAACTCGTCCTGGTCGTCGTGCTTGTGCCAGTGGAAGTCGCCCTCGATGACGCCGAGGCGCACGACGGTTTCGTTGACCGTGGTCAGCGTCTCGTTGAACCAGGGCACGTGGGCCGCCGCCTCGGCGTCGACGTCGATCAGCTCGAGATGACCGAAGGCGTCGCCGTCGCGCAGCTCGATATGGCGCACGCGCGCGTCGTACTCATCCAGCACCGCTCGCGCCTCGGGCTCGACGACCGCGGCCTCGAGCTCGTCGCCCGCGAACGCCCGGACGGCGTCCAGCGACTCCCAGCGCGTCACGACGACGATCTCGGTCCGGCCGCCTTCGTGCTCGACGCGCTCGACGGTGGCGTCGACGAAGCCGCCGGTCTGCGCCAGCCGCGGCCGCACGGAGCGCTCGAAGTGCGCGACGTACGCGTCCGCGTTCGCCGCGCTGTCGGCCCAGCCTCTCCAGCGCCGGGCGATCATGGCGCGGCCGCGATCGCGGTGATCGAGCCGACGCGCACGCCGAGGTCCTGCCAGCTCTCGCCGCCGTCGCGGCTCTCCAGCAGGCGATGGTCGGCCATCCCCGCGAACAGGTCGCCGCCGGCGGCGACGAGCGCGTAGGGCATCGAGTCCGGAGCGAGCGGGAGCTCCTTCCACGAGCCGTCCCAGCGATACAAGCGCCCGCGCGCGCCCTCGCCGCTATGCGCGGCTCGCGGCCCGGTCGCGGCGGACACGTACCAGCGCTCGGGATCGGCGGGGTCGACCGCGAGCGCCCAGCAGTAGCCGAGGCGGCGGCCCGCGTCGGCCGCCTCCCAGGTGCGGCCGCCGTCGCGGCTCCAGGCGGCGCCATCGCCCGCAGCCTGGTACGCGCGGTCTTCGGCGGCCGGGTGCCAGGCGATGCAGTGCGCGTCGAGCTTCGCGCCGGGCCGGTGGTCCGAGAACGTCGCCCCGCCGTCGTCGCTGTACATCAGTCCGCCGAGCTCTATACCCACCAGCAGCCGCTGGGCGTGGTGCGGATCGGGAGCGATCCAGCGCACGTGATGCGTCCATGGCCGCGGCGGATAGCTCCAGCGATTGCGCGACGGGATCCGCTGGAGCGCCTCCAGCTCGGTCCACTCCCCGCCGTCGCGGGCGACGAAAAGGCGGCTCGGCTCGGTGCCGGCGTACAGCGCTCCGTCGGCCGCGCTGACCGCGACGGAGAAGACGTCGGGCTCGGGCAGCTCGACCGGCTGCCAGGTCACGCCCCCGTCGTCGCTGAGGAACGCTCCGTTGCCGCGGGTGCCGACGAGCACGCGGCCGCCGACGGCCGCGACGCACTGCGCGCCGACTCCCTCGAGCGCGGGCTCGGCCGCCCACGATCTGCCAACGCGCCGAAGCCGCACGAGCCGCTCGCGCGTGCAGACGAGAAGCGAGACGGTCACCGCACCAGGATCGCACGTCGCCGGTGCCGACCGGGCGGAGCGCCCGGTCGCTACCGCGGCGGCGCCGGCGCCGACCGGGCGCCCCGCCATCATTGTCGCGTGCCTTCACCGCCCACCGCGTTCGGCTCGTCAGCGCCGCTCTCGGAGGACGACCTGCGCGCGGACGGCGGGCCGCGCCTGCCGCGGCCGTCGCGGCTCGCCGCTCCGCTGAAGGTCTCGCCGGCGCCGGCGGCGAAGGGCGCCGAGCGGCTCGGGCTCGACACGGTCGGCGACCTGCTCGAGCACCTCCCGCGCGACCGCTCGCAGGCGCGCACGATCGCCGAGCTCGTCCCCGACGAGGTCGCCACCGTGATCGTCGAGGTGCGCAGCATCCGGTCGCGGCCGGTGCGCCGGCGCGGGATGAAGCCGCTCGTCGAGGCGACCGTCGCCGACCAGACCGGCGTCCTGAAGGCGACCTTCTTCAACCAGCCTTGGCTCGAGCGCAAGTACCGCGCGGGAGCGCGCCTGATGCTCCACGGCAAGTACCAGGGCCGCAACGGCTTCCGCGTCCAGTTCCACGCGCCGACGGGCGAGCAGACGGGCGCCGGCGGCGACGTCGCCACCTACCCGGCCACCGAGGGGCTCTCGACGACGCAGATCGCGGCGCTCGTGCGCGAGCATCGCGGTGCGCTGCGCGACGTCGTCGAGCCGCTGCCGGCGCGGATGCGCGCGGCCGGCGGCTGGCCCGACCGCCCCGCGGCACTGACGGCGGCCCACTTCGGCGACCTCGAGCGCGGCCGCGTGCGGCTCGCGTTCGAGGAGCTGCTGCTGCTCGAGATCGCGCTGCTGCGGCGGCGGGCGCTGCGGCGCGAGTCCGCGCGCGCCGAGGCGCTCGCCGCGCCCGGCTCGCTGAGCGCGCGCTGGCTGGCGGAATCGCTGCCGTTCACGCCGACCGCCGACCAGTCCGCGGCGATGGCCGAGATCGACGCCGACCTGGCGACCGGCCGCCCGATGCAGCGGCTGCTGATGGGCGAGGTCGGCTCCGGCAAGACCGTCGTCGCGCTCTACGCGATGCTGCGGGCGGTCGAGCAGGGCGCTCAGGCGGCGCTGATGGCACCGACCGAGACGCTCGCCGAGCAGCACTTCGCGACGCTCCAGAAGCTGATGCCGGGCGAGCTCGTCCAGGCTGCGCTGTTCACGGGCTCGACGCCGGCAGGCCGCCGCGAGGACCTGCTCGGCAAGCTCGCCGGCGGCGAGCTCAAGCTGCTCGTAGGCACGCACGCGCTGATCGAGACCGCGGTCGCCTTCGACCGCCTCGCCGTGGCCGTGGTCGACGAGCAGCACCGCTTCGGCGTGAACCAGCGCCGCGCGCTCGACCGCAAGGCGCCGGACGGCCTCGCGCCGCACGTGCTGCACATGACCGCGACGCCGATCCCGCGCACGCTCGCCATGACCGCCTACGGCGACCTCGACGTCACCGTCCTGCGGGAGCTGCCGGCCGGCCGGCGGCCGATCGAGACGTACGTCGCGTCCACGGAGCGCGAGCGCGCCCGCGCCTACGAGCGCATCCGCGAGGAGCTGCGCTCCGGCCGCCAGGCGTTCGTCGTCTGCCCGCTGGTCGAGGAATCCGAGGCGCTCCAGGCGCGCGCGGCGACTGCGGAGTACGAGCGGCTGTCGCGCACCGAGCTGCGCGACTTCCGCGTCGTGCTGATGCACGGCCAGATGCGCACCCGCGACAAGCAGGAGGCGATGGCGGCGTTCGCCGCGGGCGGCGCCGACGTGCTGGTCTCGACCACCGTGATCGAGGTCGGCATCGACGTCCCGAACGCTTCCGTGATGCTCGTCGAGGGCGCCGAGCGCTACGGGATCTCGCAGCTGCACCAGCTGCGCGGCCGGATCGGGCGCGGCGCGCACGACTCTGTCTGCATCCTCTTCGGGCCCAAGGAGTCGGCGCGGCTGCGCGCGCTGCGCGAGCATCGCGACGGCTTCAAGCTGGCGGAGATCGACCTGGAGCTGCGCGGGGAGGGGGAGATGCTCGGCACCCGCCAGTCCGGAATCGCTCAGTTCCGCGTCGCGCGGCTGCCCGAGGACGCCGAGCTGCTGGGCGGCGCGCGCCGGATCGCCGCCGCGCTGCTGGAGTCCGACTCGGACCTGGCCCTGCCCGAGCACGCGCTGCTGGCGCTCGCCGTCGAGGCGGCGTACGGCTCGGAGGCGCTCGACCCGATCCCGGCGTAGCGCCGCCCGATCGTCTCCGCCGACGTCTGTCAACCTCGCGCGATGCCGCCGCGCCGCCACCGCCGCCCGTGCGCGTGATCGCCGGCCGCTACGGCGGTCGCCGTATCGCGGCGCCGCCGGGCGAGGCGACGCGCCCGACCGCCGACCGCGTCCGCGAGGCGCTGTTCTCGATCCTCGGCGCGCGCGTGCACGAAGCGCGCGTGCTCGACCTCTTCGCCGGCGCCGGCACGCTCGGACTGGAGGCGCTCTCGCGCGGCGCCGCGAGCGCCACGTTCGTCGACAGCGCGCCGCGCGCGCTGCAAGCGCTCGAGGCCAACCTGGCGGCGCTCGGGATCGCGGCCGAGGTCGTGCGCGCCGACGCGCTCGTCTGGCTGCGTGCCGCAGCGCGCGGCGCGCGCGAATACGATCTCGTGTTCCTCGATCCGCCGTACCGGCGGGCGGGGGACCTGGGAGAGCCGCTCTCGGAACTGCTCCCCGCGGTGCTCGCGCCGGGCGCGCTCGTCATCGCGGAGTCCGACCGCCGCTCGCCGCTCGAGCTCGAGATCACCGCAACCGACGAACGCCGCTACGGGGACACCCTCATCCGCATCCATGCCGCCTGATCCCGCCAGCCCGCACATCGCCGTCTACCCGGGCTCGTACGACCCGATCACGAACGGGCACCTGGACGTCATCACGCGCGCCGCCGAGATCTTCGACGAGCTGGTCGTCGCCGTCGTCAACGCGTCCGTGCGCAAGGACCGCTACCTGTTCAGCGCCGACGAGCGAGCGGCCTTCGTCGACGAGGCGACCAGCCACCTGCCGAACGTCCGCGTCGAGACGTTCGACATCCTGATCACCGAGTACGCGCGCCGCGTGGGAGCCGGCGCGATCGTGAAGGGACTGCGTGCGATCTCCGACTTCGAGTACGAGCTCGAGATGAACCAGCTCAACCGTCACCTGGCCCAGGACATCGAGTCGGTCTACCTCATGGCCTCGCCGCAGTACAGTTTCCTGTCCTCAAGCGGAGTCAAGGAGATCGCCACCTTCGGGGGCGACGTCTCGGACCTCGTCCCGGACTTGGTTGCGAGGCGCTTGAAGGAAGCGCTCGCCCACTGACGAACTACGCGCCAGGAGCCTCATGGACGTCCTCGTTCTCATCGACAAGCTGGACGACCTCGTCCACAACGCCAAGGGTGTCCCGATGACGGACCAGGTGCGTGTGGACAAGGAGGAGATCTACGACATCCTCGACCAGATGCGGGC
>Ga0126313_10001323_pt1 | contig 12989 bp, 19 predicted proteins | sample Plot105A_FD_89954 | JGI IMG/M metagenome (GOLD analysis project Ga0126313, IMG submission 89954) | Serpentine soil microbial communities from UC McLaughlin Reserve, CA, USA - Plot105A | ecosystem: Environmental > Terrestrial > Soil > Grasslands | place: USA: UC McLaughlin Reserve, Lake County...
CACACCAAGCCCCCTCCTCCCCCTACGATCAGGGGATCTCAGCACGGCAGCCGGTTGCACCACTGGCTCCCCACGCCTCCTAGGTGCCCACCTTCTGCGGGACGCAGTTCTGGGCCTCTGCCCTCTGTTGGGAGGTAGCGTACCAAGATTGTGCGGTATGGCACATCCCCCAAACGTCGTATCTTTGCTATTGCTTGGCGTTGCTAGCGCGTAGCGAACTTCTTAGAACTCCTCTTCTAGGCACTTCGATGAATAGAAGGGGCCGAGTACATAATCTCGGCTGTGGGACTTTTCACCTAGGAAAGATCACTCATTTGAGTGATCCGCTCAGCTCCTCCTGCTGCGAACATGGATCTTGTGATGAAGGCTTCAAGCGAAGGAGGTGGATAGCAGTGAAGCGCATACTTTTGGTTATGACGGTAGCTCTGGTTATGGCGGCGATGATGGTGGCCATGGCTGTGCCGGCATTCGCCGACAGCCAGCCGCAGTCTGGCCAACCGGGGCTTACGGAGGGGCAGAACGGTCCCCCGCCTTATCCCCAAACTGGGGATGGAGGAGGGCAGCCACAGGCTGGCCAACCGGGGCTGACAGAAGGTCAGAACGGTCCGCCGCCTTATCCGTAGGCTAGTTCATTGAGGTGTTGGTGAGGGGAAGCACAAATCGGAGGAAAGGAGATGAAAGACTGTGAAGCGCATTCTTTCCGTTCTCGCGGTGGCTCTGGTTATGGCAGCGATGATGGTAGCCATGGCCATGCCGGCGTTCGCCGCCATAACCTTAGAAAACCCCGCAGGCAACACACCGCAGGGGGCGGGCGCGAATAATGGGCAGGCGATCGAGGCCGTGAACCCCGCAGGCCACGCTCCGCCGGGACAGAATCCGTAAGCCAGGTGTCGCCCTAGAGAAAGGCCGGGGTCCTACGGGGTCCCGGCCTTTATCGTGCCCATAGCCCCGGTCCATACGGGCCAGGACCGCCGTGCAGTAGGACACATCCGACGGGTATTATGAGGCGGCTTGTGCATGCACAACAGGGCTGGGGGACGGGGGATGCGTACTGCATAGGACCGGGGCTATGGGCGGGCAAAAAGACCAGGGTTTGCCTATGATACTCGCAAACCCTGGTCTGACTTCTTCTACGCGGGGGCGGCCTGCGCCTCAGCGCGTGGCTGGACCTCCCGCTCGATGCGCTCTCCCTCCCGATCCTTCTCGACTTCCAGGTCGTAGTGGGCCTGCGCACGGAGCCAGTAGTCCTCGCTCATCCCGAAGTACCTGGACAGCCTGAGCGCTGTGTCAGCGCTTATGGAACGCTTGCCGCGCAGTATGTCGTAGACACGCGTGTGCCTGACGCCTATGTCCTCCGCGAGCCGGTATGCAGTGATGCCCATCGGCTCGAGGAAATCCTCCCGGAGCAGCTCGCCCGGGTGGACGGGCTCCAGAATCCTCCTACTGTCGGTCACGTAATGGCCCCGCCTCTTCGGCGGACGGAGCCATTCACCTCCTCTCTCGCCTTCCTTTCTCATCCCTTCGCTGACAAAAGCACGCCCTCAGTGGTAGTCCGTCACCTCCACGTCGTACGCGTCGCCGTCCTCCCAGACGAAGCACACCCGGTACTGATCGTTTATCCGGATGCTGTGTTGCCCCTTCCGGCTGCCGGAGAGAGCGGCTCCAACCTGTTGCCAGGCGGGACGGCCAAATCCTGCAGGCGTCCGGAGACGTGCAGCTGCGTCAGCTTGCGCAACGCCACCCTTTGCAGCTGCGTGGGCACGGCCTTCGACCGTTCGCGTCGCCACAGCTTCTCCGTCTCCTTGTCAGCGAGGCTCTTTATCATGACCAGCAAATATTACCGCTTCGCGTTACTACTGTCAAGCGGTAATACCGCAGCACGGTAACGGGCTGGGGCTCCGCTAAGGATACCCCCGCCCGGTCGGTGGCCTGTTCTCTACTCGTCCAGCAACCCCGGCCCGCCGGACCGTCTACCGCTGGATCAAGGCCGAGGACCTCAACGCCTACAAGTTCGCAAACGAGTACCGCATTACCGAGCAGGACCTTAAAGACTTCCTCGAGCATTGGCGGACCAGGCCGGAGTAGCCGCCACTCATCGTGGCTACTACACGCACATAGCCCACATCTTGTGTCCCTGCGAGAGCACGCTGAAAACTCCTGCTAACCCCCCTCACAGGCGTTAATTAACGCTGTAGAATGTGCCCAAGAGCAACGACCCGGAGCTGGAGGGCAGATGATCGGCAAGGAAGTTAGACGCCGGAGAGAGGAGCTGGGCCTGACAGGCGCAGAGCTGGCCGCGAGGTCCGGCCTGACGCCCGCTGCCGTCTCCCAGATCGAAACCGGCAAGAGAACCCCGAGTTCGGCCAGCGTGGTTAAGCTGGCTGCGGGACTCGGGCTGGAAGTGGGAGAGCTCTACCCAAGAGGCCAGAGCCCGCTGCCGTTTGATATGGAGGGGCGTGCAACGGTTACAGCCCTGCCGGAGCGGGGAGACCGCACTGACTACCGCCAGATGTACCGAGACGCGATTCGACAGTTATTCGACCTTGCGAGAAAAATCCTCGCCGACGTTGATGAGGTAATGGGGACATGGGAGTGGGAGGAGTTTCATCAGCTGCCCCCCGAGGAGCAACACAGGCGCATTGGTTACGTCGAGCGTTACCTCGACATACACCGGGACGTGATGAACACACTTGCGGAGCCACATGAAGACCTTGAAGAAGAAAGGCGCGAACTGGAGACACGAATTGCCGAGTTCAGGAAATCCGCGTAAGGATATGAAAAGGGCGAGCTGGCCACTCGCCCCAGACGTCAAACCCCCAGCCCAGGAGGTTCTATGGACAATGTAACACAGAGTAATGCCGCTCGCACCGGTGTTCCCGACGTAGGTGGCGGGACAAGTGTTTATGGTGCGCGCACCATAAAGAGGCGCACACGAAGGACCAGGGCGGAGATGGCCGAACTTAGGGATGCGCTCTACGAGATCGTATGCGACAACGAACCCGTTACGGTTCGCGGCGTGTTTTATCTGGCCGAGTCCGCCGGCCTGGTCCCCAAAGACGACGCGAAGGGCTACCGGCCGGTACAACGAGAGCTCCTCAAGATGCGCCGCGAGGGTCTCATACCGTGGGGCTGGATCACGGACGGCTCCCGGACGGTATATAGCCTCAACCGTTATTCGGGACTTGAATCCTATGCCCGGCACGTCGCAACAAACTACCGCCGCGACTACTGGCACGGCTCAGAAGAGTATGTCGAAATCTGGCTGGAGAAGGAAGCGCTTCGGGGTGTCATAAGCCCGGTAGTGATAGACGAATTTGGCCTCGATCTCTACGTCACAAAGGGCCAGCCGTCGGCTACTTATCTGCACGAAGCTGCAGAGGATATTGCCAACGACGGCAGGCCGACCTACGTCTATGTGCTTGCGGACCTGGACCCGGGCGGCTTCCGGATATTCGACCGCATCAAGGAAGAACTCCTCGGATTCGTAGCCGAGGCCGCGGACCTCCATGTTCGGCGTCTGGCGCTCACTCCCTACCAGGTTCAGCTCTACAATCTTCCGACGCGGCCAGGCAAGGAGAGGGACCCCAACGCCGCTGAGTTTAGGCGCAGGGTGGGGGAATGTGTCGAGTTGGACGCTATGCCCCCCAACACCCTGCGCAACCTAGTCCGGCAGAAGCTGGAGAGCCACATGGACTCGGAATACCTGCGGCAACTCAAACTTGCGGAGCAAGAGGAGCGGCGCGGGCTGCGGGGAATCCAGAATCTCCTCGGAGGTGCGGCATGAGCACCCACCTCTCACCGAAGCATTGCCGAACACTCGAGGAAGCCTCCGGCATTGCCCTCGACGTCTACGAGGAGAGCGGCGTCCGGAGCATAGCCCACGGCCGCGAGCTGCCCAAAGGCTTCTCTGGTAGACAGAGGAGGCGAGGGCCGGGGATGCTGTTTACGGTCCACCGCCCAAACAGAGAGACGACCTGGGTATTCAGGCCCGACGAGGCGGACCCGGATAACCCCGGGCTGAAATACGAGGCCATGTGCAAGAAGCTCGGTGGGCCCGGGAACGTCCTCTACGTTCACCCGAGCCAGCGCCACCTTATAGGGGATAAGCGGGTCCCCGTCATATTCGTGGAAGGCATCAAGAAGGCCCTCGCCATCGTCAGCGCGGCGAGGATCGCCGGCGTCGAGGTCCTCGTGGTCGGGATCCTAGGGGTGTGGAACTGGCTCTCAGACGGCGAGCCCATCTCCGATATGCTCGCCATCTCCCTCAAGGGGCGCAAAGTTAGCATCTGTTTCGACGACGACGTTTTCTGTAACCCCGACGTGGCGGACGGCGCACGCCGCCTGGCGGGGCACGCGGTCGAGCGCGGGGCGGCGTTGGTCGAGTTAGCCTATCTCCCCCCATCGCCGGACGGCTCCAAGACCGGGGCCGACGACTACCTCGCCAGCGGCCGCTCCTATGTGGAGCTGGCGGCGACATTCAAACCCTTCGACCCAGCGGACCTAGCCGCCGAGCGCCTCAAGCGTGGGGACCAGCTGCGGGCCATGCTCGAGGACCTCTGCCACACGTTCTGGGCTGCAGAGTGGAAGGGTATGGGCGGACACTCCTCACGCGATGTGTTCAAGGTCCTCGTGGACGTCGCCGGCGAGCGGGCCAAGCTACACGAGGACGGCTTGAGGGTGAGAATGTCTCGCGGCGAGCTGGCGAGGATGGCGAAGGTCTCCAGCCGCACGCTGCAGAAGGCTATAGAGCGGCTCGAGAACATGGGGCTTATCTATCGGGATAACGAGGGACGAAGGCCGCGTGAGCGTGGCGCGTTCGTCCTGAGCGCAAGTGTAAACCACTATGGGGAGGGCCAGGCTGCACCACGGGCCGCGACGAGGCCAGAGAGTGATTCTGCCATTGGCACTTTACACTTGCGCGCCCCTCGCCTCATGTGGTCCTCGCCGGCGTTTAAGCCCCGCCGGGGCACGGTCACAGGGACCCGTAGGGTACGCCAGGGCCCTCGTCCGGAGCCCCGGCCCGCCGTAAAGCGCCTTGGCAAGATACGCGGCGCGGTAGTGGATGCCCTAGATGTCGGCGGCGGCGCGATCACCATAGAGGACGTATGCGAGGTCTTGCACCGCTCGAGGCAGCGTGACCTAGTGCGGTTCAAGGCCAGCGAGAACGGCCACGATGGCCCGGTAGTGATGCTGCTGGAGGCTGGTATCGTGCAATGGGTTAGCGTCGTGCAGACACGCCGCGAGGTCTTGCGCCTCACCCCTGACTGGCTCCAGAGACTTGAGGAGGCCCGCCAGCTGGGCGGCGAGACAGATGACGAGGTCCTCAGCGGCCGCAAGAACGAAGACGGGCAGCCATCCTTCGTGCGGCACAAAGGTGTCGAAACCCTCCAGCGCGAGCGCCACAGGCGCAAGGGTGAGGCATTCAGACGTCAGGATGAGCACCCCGCCGACGCCCACCCCGCCAATTTGGGCGCGGACGGAAACGTGCAGGAGCTGTACCCGCTAGACGAGCCAGAGCATGCCGAAGCCACGGAGGAGGCGAGCGTTTCCCCGCTTGCCTTGACCATCCGGCATTACTTGGACGTCCATCCGGGGGACGCTTGTCAGCCACTGGGATGGATAGGGGCGACCCTCTGGGCTTACGAGCTACACCCCGGCAAGCCGGGGCCGGGCGAGGTAAGAGCCGCCATAGAGGAACTCGGTGGGGAGAGATACCTTCGAGAACGCCTCCAAGCCGCGAAGAAGGTGGCGGCATGAGCGCGTGGGATCCGGATCTCGCCTTCGAACGAGCACGGACAGCTTACCGCTACGTCGCGGTGAACTTCCCCGATTCAGCGGACCTCGAGGTTCTAGTCCCCCACACGGAGGCGGCACACGAGGCGGCGGCGCGGCGCGGGGATATGCCCGCCTACCTGGACGCTCTCTGCGAGCTGATGAAGACGGCCAGAGCGGAGGCCATGAGGCAGAGGAGCGGCGTAGGGGGAGGAGGTAATAGCTATTGGCTAAATGCACTGGCATAACGCGGGATGGGGAGCGTTGTAGGGGTATAGCTATTGATGGCTCCGACTACTGCTACGCCCATGACCCTGACCGTGCAGAGGAGCGCAGACGGGCGGCCGCGAAGGGCGGTAAGCGGGGTGGCCGTGGTCGTCCATCGGCGGAGCTTGCTCGCCTCCAGGCCCGCTTCGAGGACCTCGCAGAGAAGGTCTTGAGCGGCGACATAGAGCGTGGCGTCGGAGCGGTGGCCGGGCAGCTCCTGAACGGTGCCAGAGCGTGCGTGCGGGACTCCCTTGCAGCCCGCGAACAGGAGGAGCTGGTGGCACGGCTTGAGGCTTTGGAGGAGGCGCTCGAACACAAGAATGAGGCAGGTTATCGCTATGGGGCTTAGAGGTTGGCTGAGGAGGCTGGAGCGCGAGGCCGAGGAGGAGATGGTAGTCATACCCCAGCGCTACGGCCCGCCGGCACGCTTCCCCACCTCAGCCCTTAAGGACGCTTACCTGAACCTCATGGAGCGGATGGGAGCCCGAGAGGATGCACCGCCCGAGCACCCGCTCCTCGTGGCCGTAAGGAACTCCTCGGACCCCGAGTGGACCGCCACGTTCTACTTTGCCGCAGATCCTGACGAGGTAACACGCCCCGTTCCTGACCTCTCCGAGCCCTGATTCGCATAACACAGCCACGAGGATGGCCCGAGATGCGTGCGGTAGCGGAGACTGAGGCCGGCGCTTTATTCCACCGGCCCTCAGCTCTTCTCTCCAAAACCGCGAGGAGGCAGGGGCTGGCAAGCCTGAAGTAAGTCCAGTCGGAAGCTGACGTCACCTCATCTTGTCGTCGTCGCACGCCTCCTCGATCGTTGCCACGAGTTTCTGTAGCGCGCGCGCCTGACGTTGCTCCATATCGGAAAGGCCCCGGCGGCGTTCTAGTGGCGCCATGGTCAACAGCGCCTCGGCTGCGAGGTGCTTTACCTCCAACAGGGTGCTACGCGCGTGTGCTCCGGGCGGCACCGGAATGCTCTCGATGGCACGCCTCAGGGGCTCGCTGATCTTCCACTCCTGCATTGGCTTGGGCTTGGTGGGGTCGGTACCCACTATTCTGCCTCCTCTTCGACGCAGGTTACGGGCTCTCTGGGCCCAGGTCACGGGCCTACGGCCTGCTTGGCGCGGACGAAGGCCGCCGCTGGTAGCCTTCGTGTGACCACGCGGCGGTCGTCTGGCCGTGAGCGGACGCATCCGGCGGATTTGTCGGTGCTTCCTTCTGGCGATCTTGCGGGCATCATCCGACGAGGCGCCCCCGTTGGCCGCGTGCCCAGACGGTTCGGCCAGCCAGGGGCCCTCCGCCGCCAATGTCAGGTTCTCTGCCTTTGGAGCCCGGCGCCGCGTATACCTCCTGGGGCCCCGGACTACCCGGACCACGTGCAGCGCCAGGATGAGGGCAAGCACGGTGGAAATCGCGATGAGAGCGCCGCCGAGCAGCTTGCGCCCTGAATAGGACCCGCGCAGGAGGGCTTCGCTCACCGTTGCAACGCTGGCCGAGACGATCGAGAAGATGGAGCGCGCCCCGCTTGTGACGGGCTGTGCTAACGGAGAGGGCCCATTCGGGGTGAGCAATCTTACGGCGCCCACGGGAGCGGCTCGGGCCGGCTCGGGGAGGGATAGCGTTTCGGACTGGCCATGTGGCAGTTGCCTTGCTTTGTGATCGACTTTGCCGACCGCAGCCCCCGCGGGCGTGTCGGATCCGTTGTTTGCGGCACGGAGCAGGGGACTGGATTCCGTCGGTTGGCCGGTGTGTTGTGCGGGCGCAGCTCTTCGCGGTTCGGGCCGCCGCTGCTCAACCTGAGATGGCAGCAAGAGTTTCTGTCCCGTGAAGATTAGGTCCGGGTCGCTGCCGATCTGCGTCTGGTTGCGCGTGTAGATCCGCTCGACCCCGTTTGCGATCTGCTGCGTAGTGGCCTCGGGTCCGAGCCACTGCGCGCTTATCGACCACAAGGAGTCGCCAGGCGCGACCACGATGCGCTTGGCGGCACCGGCGTCGTGGTTGGTTATCTGCGGGTCGTTGGCCTGAGACGTTTCCTTAGCGGTAGCTGTGGCGGGTGAGACCGCCAGGAGCACCGCCCACAGCGCAAATGCTGCTATGGGCACGTATGCGTATCGTTTGAGTCTCATGAACAAGGTGTTTCCCCTTTACCGAGAGAAGTGCGAGCACGACGCTGATGGCACGCCAAAGGGCGCACCTCTGGTAAGAGGTTACTTAGCCAGGGAGTTCAACTGGCAACCGCACGGCCGAGTGAGGCCTGAGCGGGTCGAGGCGATACCACGAGAGTTTGCCACCTTGCAGATGGGCGACCAAGAGCAGTACTAAGACAAAGAACAGCTGTTTGAAGGCGTCGGTGGAGGATCCCGACGCGCCACTGAAGGACGAGTAGCTTAGGGGAGTGGGCGCGCTGGGAACCACCGGGGCAAGCGGTGGTGGCGCGACTGGCGGAGGAGCAAACGGCTTGTGGCTCGGGTTCGGTGGCCCACGCTCGCTAAGCGCCCCTCCCGTCGCTTGTGCGACGTTGGCCATTGCGGTGCCAGCCTGCTGGAGCGGTTCGGTTATCCGCTCTGTTAACCCAAAAAAGGCGAGCGGTGTGGCCATGGGGGTGCTGGTCGGGTCGAGGGCATAGCCTCCGCCCGATGGGAGTGCGCCTTGCGCATCGCCCAGCGCCTGCGCGATGTTGGCCACGACATTGTCAACCTGCTCGAGTAGCTCCTTGACCGGTTCCGGCGCGTCGGTGCCCAGTAGCGCGCCTAACAAATCGGTGGCCCGCTTGACTTCTCCCGACACCCGCTCGACCATGCCTGCGACCCGCTCGGAAACGACTTCCATTGAATCCTGCGCCAGCCGTGCCGCGGTCCCGGTGAGGGTTTCGGCGTCGGTGGGAGGCGCCGACCCGTGGTCGTGCATCCCCGCTATCGCATCAGGAATCGCCTGAGGCTCAGGTTCGCTCGGTGTTCCCGGGGGCGAGGGCTTCGCGTATGGTTTGGTCGATGGTGCAGACGCGGCCGGAGCGGGCGCAGGCGCGGCCGTACGCTCGGTGACCGTTTCGGCGGGAATTGGGTCAGAAGCAGGTTTGGAAGTAGTGGGAGCCTTTTGCGCGGGTTCGCCAACCATGTCGGTAGGAACAGGCTTTGGGGCAGGCTCGGGAGCGGGCCTCCCTGCAGGCTTTGTGTCAGGGGGCAGGGGCTCAGTGAGAGCGGGCTTTGGAGCAGGTTTACTAGTAGGCGGAGATTCGAAGGTAGGCTCTGGTGGAGGTGCCTGCGAGTAGGCAGGTGCCTGTGAGTGAGCTGGTGCTTGCGAATGGGCAGGTACTTGCGAGTAGGCAGGCGCTTGCGAGTAGGCAGGCGCTTGCGAGTAGGCAGGCGCTCGCGAGTAGGCAGGCGCTTGCGAATGGGCAGGCGCTTGCGAATGGGCAGGCGCTTGCGAATGGGCAGGCGCTTGCGAATGGGCAGGTGCTTGTGAGTGAGCAGGTGCCCGTGAATGGGCAGGTGCCTGTGAGTGGGATGGTTCGGACCCTTGATCGGTAGGCGCGGGTTGGGAAGTTGGCTCTGGTGCGGGCCGTTGTGATCGCTCCGGTGCCCGCTGGGACGAGTGACTCGGTGCGGGCTGAGACCGCTGTTGCGGTCCGGGCGAGGGGGCGGGGGCCTGCTCTGTGGTATTTGGATCTTCCTGCGCAAAAACCGGCGAAGCGCTAAGCAACAAAGCAATCGAGACTGCGGACAGCGTTACCATAAGCGCAATAAAGCACCTGAGCGCAGGACTCGGCGTGCCCCTCATACGAGGGCGTGCAATCATCCCATCGTGGTAATGCTCGTGCAGCTACCAGCCTCCCCTACTGCGGGGCACGGCGGTCTTGCAACCGCACCCTAGCATCTCATACTAGCTTAGCGTACAGTGCCCGATATCGCATACGCCCGATGGCACATTTTTAAGCGATCTCCCTAGCTTTTCCCGATCTATGGGCCGGATAGCAGATGCGCAGCAGGCTTGGAGCCCATAACCTCGTAGTTTGAGGTGTAGCAATGATGGGGAGGTAGTTAGCGATCCGGGTACTCGTGGCCCTTGACGACGTATACCGCGTCTACCGCGAGGTGATAGGCGCGGCAATCCAGCTGCTACGCCCCCAAGTAGAGGTGACCACCATCAGCCTGGAGGCCCTGGAGCAGGAAGTCGCACGCCTTGATCCTCAGGTCGTCCTGTGCAGCCGGGACAGACCGGCGAACCTTACCCCCGAGGTCGCCTGGGCCAAAATCCCTATTAATCTTGGTCCGCAGTGGTCCAAGTTCACCGTGCCAACGCTGCTAGAGGTCATCGACAGGGCCGAGGAAACAAGTTCGGCAGAGGGCTTAGAGCGAGGCAGGAAGCGAAGGACAGCGCCACCACTACCCTTCTCGAGCGGACTGAACAAGCAGTCCGCTCGAGAAGGACGCTCCTGAGCGGAGCTATAACCCCGACACCCCCTCGTGTTAGCAATCGTTGGTTAACCCAACAGCTTGTAGCTGCATGAAAGCCTTCCAGTCGTCTGAAGTGGGCGACGTGTGCAAGACTACGGTAAGCTGCGGGCGTGGCCGGAGAGGTCCGTTACTACTCCGTGGAGGAAGCCGCACGGGTGCTGCGGCTCACACCCGAGCGCGTCTTGGAGATGCTCGAGGCCGGAGAGATCGAGGGCGTCCCTAGCACCGCTGCCGGACCTGGCGAAGTCAGCGGAGCATGGAGAATCCCCATACACGGCGACGTCAGCGTGCCGCCTCCCCCCGTAACTGCGGTCCCTACCGAGGCCCCCACCGGCCACAGCGAGGCCAGGGATCTCCCTGATGAGCCAGGAGAGCCCGGGCTACCCCTGGCCGTTACCGAGGAGCCGCGGCAACTCACCGAAGTATCCCGCGGAGAGGACGTGGCAACCGAGAGTGAACCTACCTCGGTCTCCGGGTGGGTTTCAACCCAGCAAGCGGCAAGAGCTCTAGGGATAGCCGCGAGGACTGTCCGCTGGCATATCGAGCGAGGCAACCTTGAGGCTAAACCCGAAGGTGAAGGCGTGCAGCGCAGTTGGCTCGTATCGGTTGACAGTCTACATGCCTTCAGGGACGCTCGGCAGCCTGCCGGGGAGTGGCCGCAGAGCTACCGCGCTCCCAGGGGAGCCGCGGAGATTGCCGCGGAGGGTTCCGGCAGTGCCATCCGGGAGCTCGCGGACAGGCTTGTGGAGGAGGCGAGGCGGGCGGAGGCCGCAAGAGTGCGCTTGGAACTGGCTGAGAGGGCCCAGTCCACACTTGAGGCGGAGCTCTCAGAGGAGCGCCGACGGAGGGAGGTGGCCGAGAGGGAACGAGAAGAGGCCCAAAGGGAGCGGGACGAGCTGCGCCGACGGCTAGAAGCTCCTAAGTCGCCCGAGGTGCCGAGGGAGCTTGGCACGCCCACGAGTAGCGACAGGGCCCCTGGCGAGGTTGTCCCGCGAGCGCCGGAGACGCCCGCGCACGGATTCGGCACCGACGCAGCCGGCGGAGGACCGCAGCGGCAAGCCTCGCCGCGCTGGTGGCGTCGCTGGCGACGCTCATGAAGCAACTGACCGCTTGGCTCCCGGAACTCGAGGAGCCGCCGACAAGGCCGACCATGCCCGAACCGATGGAGCCGGCAGAACCTGCGGACCCTGTGAGGTCTGAGCCGGACAGAGAGGACCCGGAGCGGGCAGAGCCGGAGAAGGTAAGCCCGGAGTGGCCGGAGAGAGGAACCAGAACGCCCGGAGAGGGTGGAGCCCATACCCTCAGAGCCGAGCGGGGGCTGGGAGAGTACCACACAGCGCCCAGTGGAGCGGAGCTGGTGGCGTAGGCTGTTCGGCGGCTCCTAAGCCCCGACGTCCGGAGGGGCCCAGACGCCGGAGCGCGAAGCTAGGGGCGGGGGCGCAGCTGGAGGGAACTCAGGAAAGTTTCCAACGCGCCCCCGCCCAGTGTGCACCCTAACAGGCGGCGATGAATCCGCGATGAACCGGACGCGGCGTTGCAAGGTGCATGCAGCCTAGTGCACGATCAGGCGACCTCCTGGGGAATAGATAGATGAGGCTCATGGATACAGTCGAAGGCTCCACAGACTCTATCGGCGAGCTCGTAAGCTCCAAGCAACCTCTCGGGCTGAACTACCTTCCTCTTGCCATGAATCCACTGCGGCTCTATTGCGTTGAGCCACGGACTTTTGGTGGGCAACAGACATGGCACTATCCGTACCCCCTGGCCGCTGGCTTTGACCTCGCGGTTGTGGGCGTTGATCCACTCTCTCAGCTCATGGCTCTTATGCCAGCTTGCGTTGTCCCAAATAAGGAGCAGAGCCTTCTTGCCCCTCCGTTGGAGCTGCGAGAAGCACCAAGAGAGAAACTGCGTAGTTATAGCGCTCACGGGGCGGCCATCGACGAACCTCAGCCAGGTCTCTCCTATCCCCGGCAGATACATCCCGTAGCAGGCGAGGGCCTTGGGCTCAGGGTCGTCCTTTGCGGCCTTCTTCTCGAGCAGAGACGCGTCGGTCGGCCCGCCTCGGCCCAGGAGTGCAAACTCGGTCGCTCAAAGCGGGAGAACCAGGTCTCGTCCTCAAATCCCAAGACCCACTCAGGATGATCAGGATGAACTTCGGCGAGCCGGATCAGCCGGTCTCGAGCCCCTTTTTGCGGGCGTACTCGGGATCGGGGCTCTCGATCCAGCGCTTGGCCCGTTCCCAGAGCACACCAAGTCTCCCAAGTGTTGCCCGGATGGTCTCGCCACTGACCTGCCTCTCGGTTATGCCTTGCTCAAAGCTCGCCTCTGCAGCGTAGTGCAAGGTCCAGAAGGTATCCTCCTTACCGAACTTCCTAGGGTCCTGGTGGAGCAATTCAAAAAGGGCTTCGCTCTGCTCGTCGTCGAAGGCGCGATGGGTGTGCTTCGGACGTGAGGATCCGGCTACCAAGGCATCCAAGCCCCGTCTGTTGAAGTCGTGGA
>Ga0126313_10001325_pt1 | contig 12982 bp, 9 predicted proteins | sample Plot105A_FD_89954 | JGI IMG/M metagenome (GOLD analysis project Ga0126313, IMG submission 89954) | Serpentine soil microbial communities from UC McLaughlin Reserve, CA, USA - Plot105A | ecosystem: Environmental > Terrestrial > Soil > Grasslands | place: USA: UC McLaughlin Reserve, Lake County...
CAAGATTGACGTGGGCCGAAAGGGAGTTGAACCCTCGACCTTTCGATTATCAGTCGAACGCTCCACCAAGCTGAGCTATCGGCCCTAAAATTATTATTGTTAAAATTCAACGCTATTTAATCTATCCACAGAAAAAAACTGATTATTTACGCACAAAAAAGATTAAGTATGTTTACTATTTTTAACGATTAATGGGAGAGCAGGCTCATTTAGGCTAAAGTTAACCAATAAAAGGAGCATTTATGCATGATTATAATTATATCAAATGATACTGAACAAGACAACAGTTAGTGGTAACCACACAGGAAAGAGAGTTCAACAGACCAGGGATAATAACTCTTGCAACACTTGGTGCAACAACTCCAATACTATTATTGTGCTCGTTACAAACAGCAGATGCTAATCTAGCCCTCTCTATTCTGGGTTTGAAAAGCCTTACCTGCAATCACGGGTTATAATGTCTATGTAGCATCGAATGACTGTACACCTCTGTATTACCACCGCTACACCACGCCGAGACTCGCTTAAGAATTTGATATCATGCTTATCGGGATCGTAGATAATATATTAAATGTCCTGCCAAATACTAATGTTACACAGGTTTCACCACCGCTATGCCCAATATTATTCAAAATGTTGCCATAATGACCAAGGCCAACAGTGACGAAGCTTATCAGACAGCAAAAGGGGTCAGCAAGTTATTATTCGAAAAAAAAATAAACGTCTTTGCAATCCTGCCTCTATGTGGCGATAAAATGACACCCGTCAGTGCCGAATCTGTTAAAGATCTCGGCCTCGACCTTATCCTCGCAATTGGCGGGGACGGGACGACTCTTAAGGCTTTTAGAATTCCTCCATTTCATATACCTGTATTGAGCATAAATATCGGGGGTCATAAGGGGGTATTGTCAGAATTAAGAAGCGGATCTCTCGATTATATTATCGAATCACTGGTCTTGGGTAATCATTTCTATGACTGCCGGATGCGCATTCAAGCTTCCATAGAGGGTATTAAAACATCACCCGCTTTGAATGACATTTTATTGACCAGAGTGAATCTCACAAGGACTCCTTTAATGTCAGTCACAATTATGGGAGATAAGATAGAAGAGAAAATGGATGGGATCATTATTTCCACTGCTACGGGGTCGACAGGACATTCATTTTCAATCGGCGGCCCTGTAATGCATGAAAGCCTCCGTAATATCATGCTCAGTCCTCTAGCCCCAATCAATAGATTGCCCTTTCTTGTTCTTCCGGTAGATGATGTCCAAATAAAAAGTTCGCATGACACTATTTTGACTATCGACGGACAAGAAACCCACCGAATTTCAGCGGGACAAAAGGTAACAATTTCCCACTTTCCAATAGATGCGTGTTTCCTGAGAATGAAAAAAAGAGGGGTCAGACAACTTGAAAAGCTCGGGTTCATATGAGTATGTCCTGGATGCAAATGCCTTTTACTCTGGGCTCCCTTTCTTGTCATTTACAAAATGCTACACTACATCTCTAGTATTTGAGGAGGTACGACATTTGAAGGGCTCGTATTCTTTATTGGAAACCCTTGTCGAAACTGATAACCTAAGAATAGTAGATCCCGATGAAAAATTTGCCAATAAAGTGTATGGTATGACAATAAAATCAGGCGATTATTCGAAGCTTTCGAAAGCTGACATATCAGTGCTTGCATTAGCATATCAGTTGGGTAAGACTTTGATATCGGATGACTTTGCGGTCGAAAATACAGCAAAACTCCTTGGAATTTCCATAAGGCCTTTAGGAACCAAGGGTATAAAGCACACCCGGAAATGGAGTTCATTCTGTGGGACTTGTGGAAAAGGTTATGGCCCCAATATAACCGAATGTTCAATATGTGGCAATAGGCTAAAGCGTAGATATAAGAGGTTACAGCATTTTGAATGACCAAGTAATTATGGCTTATGCTATCGTATTAGACAAGAGACATGTAAGGATCAATTGTATAGCTCAAATTCTAGGTGACTGTAATTGTCAGAAGTAATAAAGGTAAGTCCTAGTCTAGTAAAAAGTCTCATAGTTCCACGCCTGAGCGGATCTAAGAAAGGCGACAATGGGACGGTTTTGGTCGTGGGCGGAAATAAAATATATCATGGAGCACCGATACTCGCTTCACTGGCTGCTATGAGATCTGGAACTGATCTCGTCTATACTGCCGTGCCAAGGTCAAATACTTTGCCGACAAGGGCTCTATCACCAAACGCAATCGTGCTACCCATGTCAGACGACAAGTTGACTCTCGGTTCTGCCAACAGGTTAACCTCTATGCTTCCAAAGAGACCGAATTCAGCCGCCATTGGAATGGGGATGACGATAGCCAAACCGGAAGCATTGAAATCACTTATTAAGAGACTAAGGGAAAAGGGTACGCGATTACTGCTAGACGCTTCGGCTCTTATCCCGGCAGTAATAGATGATATAGCCGGCACGGACACAATCGTTACTCCTCATCCTGGAGAATACAAAAGAATCTTTGGAGAGGAGGCCGGGAAGGATGAGGGAGAGCAAGTTGTAAATGTCCAAAAAATGACAAGCAGATACAAAATAGTTATGGTCCTTAAGGGACCGGTGAACATAATCTGTGATAGCAACAAAATTGCTCTTATTAAAAGAAGTACTCCTGCAATGACAGTGGGTGGGACAGGCGACGTACTTTCAGGCCTAGCAGCTGGATTCCTTAGCAAGATGGATCCCTTTGATGCATGTCTTCTTGGAGTTTATTTTAATGGGGCTGCTGCATCATTAGCACACGGGAGGTTGGGACTCCACATGGTGGCAACTGATATCATAGATGAACTGCCAAACGTATTGAAAGACTATGACGTAATCGAATAGTTGAAGCATAGACCTAACAAAAGGTTAGTCTATCCCGCCTCTCTATCCCGCCTCTCTATCCCACCTCCCAAAACGGCAAAACTTTAGCCGGTGTACGAATACCTAAAAATATGTCTGATGTAAGAGGGCCAAGGTCTTAAAAGCGAGGCTTGTAAAAATCGATAATAGTTTAGTGTATATTGTTACCAGAAAACTTACACTAGTGCCGAAAATCGATTTTGCACTCTGCGGCACGATTTTAAAAAAAACTTTTAGTGCTGGGAAGGTGCATCAATTTCAGTTTGATTCACAACTATCTATCAGTTTCCCTCCTTTGGAAAGTTAAGTAAGACGAGCATAGATAGGTTGGTAACTACTACGAAGAACCCAGTTCTTGTCAACAGTCATGAGCGGGAGAATCTTGTGCAAATTATTTTGTTTCTTAAACAATATAGATTTACATCCTAGTAATTCAAACCGTAATCCGACTCTAATTAGTCTGTAATTATAATGAGCTTAGCCCCGCAGGAATTAGAAAATAGTGCTAGTAAGTATGCCGCTGAGGCAATCCGACTAGATTCGGAGGGATCCCGCGGAATGGCCATTCAATCTTATCAGAGGGCAATTGAGGCCCTTGTAAAATTAGTTCAGGTATATCCAGAGTATAAATTAAATAGAATATACATGGAAAGGGCCAGCACTTATCAAAATAGAATCAAAGCATTACAAATGACTCTTAGCATCAGCGACGAGACATCCCAAGAGATAGGCGCTCCAAACTTCGAAAAATCTCATAACCTGAAGGAGAAAAGAACCATACCCCACGTAAAAGCGCAGAATCATAATGAGTCTTCTGACAGGCAAGATGATTCTGCCAAAGTCGCCGAGTCATCTAAGACAGACTTTGGTGACCTTTTGTTGAAGGAGAAGCCTGAGGTATCTTGGGACGAAGTTGTAGGTCTTGAAGACGCAAAGCGTGCTATTAGAGAATCAATAGTTTATCCAACCAAAAGGCCAGACCTGTTCCCCTTAGGTTGGCCTAGAGGCATATTACTGTACGGGCCGCCAGGCTGCGGCAAGACATTGTTGGCAGCCGCTGCTGCTGCTGAGATCGAGGGTTATTTCATTAATGTCGATGCCTCGTCCATGATGAGTAAGTGGTTAGGCGAAGCAGAAAAAAATGTATCAAAACTTTTCATTATGGCAAGAAAGCTTTACGGAACCGAAAATGTTCCCGTTCTTCTTTTCATAGATGAAATAGATTCGCTGCTGGGCGCTCGAAACAGCGAGGTAGGGGGAGAGGTAAGGGTAAAGAATCAATTCCTGACCGAAATGGATGGAATTAACGAAAAATCAAAGGAATCATTTCTGTATGTAATAGGAGCTACCAATAAGCCCTGGACATTGGAGGCTGGATTTTTAAGAAGGTTTCAAAAGCGGATATATGTTACACTGCCTGATAGCGCGTCAAGAACTCATTTATTCAATCAATACACAAAGCCTCTGAAGAAGGACAGGGTCTTTAAATGTGAAGAGTTAGCAAAGGCAGCTGAAGGTTACAGCGCAAGCGATATCAAGGACATTTGTCAGGCTGCTCAATTGAAGGTTGTCGATGAATTATTTGAGAGCGGAAAAGCATTGGAAACAACATCAAATCCACGAGCAATCACAATGGCTGATTTGAAAGAAATATTCAAGGTAAGAAAACCGAGCATCAGTATGGAGATGATTCGAGCTTATATGAGGTGGAGTGATCAGTACAAGGCCTTGTGAACGCGAGGTTACTTCACTGCAGTTAAAACTCTTGTCCATATAGTCTAGATGTAGAGAATCTAATTAATAGAAAGATATTTCATAAATTGAAGCATATAACCCGAAGCAGAGGGCTCATTTTCACTTCAAGATTATAAAGATGCAAACTCTTTTGTTGGTCTATCTTACTAGATAAAATCACTCTCTGTCTATAGGTTAAGGAATAGATAACTGAGATCAGGTTTTTCAACCTTACAATCTAACACGGTTGTAAGGTTGTAATGCATAACAATAAACTTTATCCTATTGCTTGGCTTTCTCTTTGTATCTTTGTATAGACTGAACTATTTTGTTCATTGCTATTTCCTTTCTTTCCCAGCCCTTCACCTTCACAAACTTTCCCTGCTCTAACTCTTTATAGTGTTCGAAGAAATGTTTGATTTGGTTCTGGATGTGTTCAGGAATATCTTTAGCGTCGTTAACCTTTGAAAAAGTAGGATCTATCTTCGACACGGGAGTCGCAATAACTTTGGAGTCCTGACCCTCTTCGTCTTCTGTTAACAAAACCCCTACTGGCCTAGACCTTACTATTGATAGCGGTACAACGGGGTCTTCACCCAGAATAAGTACATCTATGGGATCACCGTCCATTTCTAGGGTCATTGGGATAAAGCCATAATTGAATGGATAAAACATTGCAGTATATAATTTCCTGTCGACGAACAACAGCCCCGTCACCGAGTCAAATTCGTACTTAATACTGCTACCTTTTGGGATTTCTACCACTACATTAATAACTTCGGGCGGATTAGTTCCCGCATCTACTGAATCTAGTAATTTCAAATTAATCTCATGCTAATTATTTCGAATATATTCCTATTCCCATTGCGGGTTGGCAAAAATATAAACAATGGTTTAGGCTTGCCTTCCCGTAAATGGAACTTCGTGGCAAATTTGTTGCCAAAGCGGTTGAAGATGAAATAAGACGCTATCTTAGCACTATAGATTCAAAGTCACTTATAGAAAATGAAACTAAAGGGAAAGGCGATTTGGTAGGCTACATCGAGGGCCCACCAACAATGAATGGTGAACCTCATGCGGGCCATCTACGCGGCCGCATAATTAAGGATCTATGGTATAGATATAATGTGCTACAAAAAAGAAATGTTGTGTTCAGAGCTGGTTGGGATTCGCAAGGTCTTCCCGTTGAACTGCAGGCTGAAAAAGAATTGGGATTGACCGGCAATAAGATAGATAACATAAGGAAAGTTGGGATAGAAAAAATTGTCGCAACATGCAAGAAAATAATTAAAACGTACAACGAGAAATGGACTATTGTAGACAAACTTCTTGGTATGTCATTTGACTATGACAAAGCTTACTGGACGTATCATGATAAATATATAGAAAGAGAGTGGAAGTATCTTGAGAGAGCCTGGGAGGATGGGCTACTCAGAGAATGGTTTAGGGTTGTGGCATATTGCCCGTCATGCCAAACCTCTCTAAGCAATGCCGAAGTTAATCAAGGATATGAAACAGTTGAGGATCCATCCTTCTACTACAAGGTAAAGCTGTTTGATGATAATGCAAACTTGATAGTCTGGACTACTATGCCCTTCACCATTGTAACAGACGAGATGGTTGCTGTAAATCCAAATCAAAACTATGTGCGATTAAGAGTTGGACAAGAAGAATGGATAGTCAGTCAAGACCGGGCCGAAGATTTAATGAAGGAGCTACAAATTGCTGAGTATTCGAGAGTTGAGGTTATTAAGGGCAAAGACCTTGAAGGACTACGTTACCTGCATCCGCTTTTGTCAGTAATTCCGGGCCTTGACGATTTTTCTAGAAAAGCAAAAATCCATTTGGTGGTAGCAGAAGGGTTCGTAGATGTAACTACCGGTAGCGGTATAGTACATCTATCACCAGCTAATGGACAGGAGGACTTTCAAGTTGCTGAAAAAAGAAACATTCCAGTGTTTATACCAATTGATGATAGAGCTTCTTTTACTCAGGAGGCAGGCATATTCCAAGGATTATTTGTAAGAGATGCTGATGACAAGGTGGTTGAAGCAATGAAACAAGTCGGTGCGTATGTAAAGCTCGGAATTGTGAAGCATCAATACCCTACTTGCTGGAGGTCACGTCATAAGGTTGTCTGGCTTGCAAGAAGAGAGTATTTCTATATGATTGAGCGACTGAAGGATAAACCGTTAGCTGCTGCTCATAAAGTAGAGTATTTTTTTGATCCCCCAAAAAATAGATATTGGGAAATAATTAAGGAGAAAGTGCCTTGGTGTATTTCCAGAGAACGAATATGGGGTACGCCTCTTCCCATCTGGTCGTGTCTGAAATGTAACCATAAGCTAGGCCTATTTTCAAGGAATGAAATTGTAAAAATTGCGGAATCCCTTCCAGACGGCCCAGGTTTTGAATTGCACCGCCCACAAATTGATAGGGTAGAAATAAAATGTCAGAAATGTGGCAGTAGGATGGAACGAGAACCATTTGTTCTAGATACTTGGCATAACAGCGGTGCAGCTCCATATTCATCTCTAGACAATGAGGAATACTTTAGGCTCATACCTGCTGCATTTATGACAGAGGGGATTGATCAGACAAGAGGGTGGGCGTATACATTACTTATCCAAAATATAATCATGACAGGAAGACCAGTAGCGCCATTTAAATCATTTCTCTTTCAGGGTCTTGTCTTGGACGACAAAGGTAATAAGATGAGTAAGAGTTTAGGGAATGTTATAGACGCCTACAAATTACTCAATGAAAATGCTGTAGACCTGGTTCGATTTTATTTCATGTGGAAATCTTCTCCAGTAGAATCACTGAGTTTTAGCCTAGAAGAAATGGCAACACGAACATATCAGATCATGAGTACGTTATATTACTTACACATTTATTTTGACCAAAATAGCAAATTCGACAAATTCAATCTAGAACGGAATAGCCTTCAATGGGCTTTCAAGAATAGCTTGTTGCACATCCCAGATAAATGGGTATTGTCAAAGCTTCAATCTGTCATCAAGGAAGTCACCAGCTCATTTGAAAAATGCAGATTCCATGAAGCCGCTAAGTCAATTGAAGAATTTATAATAAATACCTTGAGCCAGACATACGTACCAGTTACAAGAAACGAAATCTGGGATGATAATAAGGAGACGTTGAATCGTAGGCTAGCGATCTATGCTGTACTGAGTCACGTTCTAAAAGTAGTTGACGTAATGCTTCATCCGTTATCTCCTTACATTTCCGACTATCTATATCTAGCCTGTTTTCCGGGGAAGAAGGAAAGTATATTGCTTGAAGACTGGCCAACCCATGATGACAAATTCATTAATAAGGAAATCGAAATATCATTTGACAAATCAAGAGAAATAATTTCACTTTCAAACGCCGCCAGAATGAGAGCGAAACTAAAAAGGAGGTGGCCAATAAAGAATGTTTGGATTTGTTCTGCCATAGCTGATTTTATAGATTTTGAATCGATATTGAAGCTGTTAAAGATACAGATAAATGTTCAAACCTGTACGGTAATACGATATAAGAACGACACTAATTTACACAAGATTCTAAGCCTTTTACAAAGTGAGGCTCCTATAATACCAAATATCAGATTATCAAGGAAAAATGTAGGACTAAGGGCGAAGGACAATTTAAATAAAGTACTACAATCATTCGAACAAGTCGACAAATATCAGCTGCTAAGAACCTTGGAATCTTCGGGAAAATATTTGCTTAGATACGACGCTGGGTTAGAACTTGAGTTGAGATTAGATGATGTGGAGTTGTCATATGATCCCGCAGAAGGATATGCTATGGCTGAAAAAGATGACATGATAGTCATCATTGATTCAAAGCGTGACAGAGAGCTAATCACAAAAGGATTAATGAGGGACCTTGCTAGGAATTTGCAACAGCTAAGAAAAGAACGAGGGTATAACACTACAGACGTACTAGCCAAAGCATACATTGCTGAATTGGAGGAAGAAGAAATCCTGGGGTTATCTTCATTGGCAGAAGAATTAAAGTATCTTGTAAGAGTGAATGATTTAGTTATATCAAAACTACGTGTGGAAGGCATTGAGTATAAGATGATAGAATTAGAAGGAAGGAAGTTATACTTATCGATCTAGACAAGTCACCATGGCAGACCATGATGACTTTTTTTGGAAACAATTGAATTATGATGATATGGGAATCTTTCCCGACTGTGAAAGGGATAAGCAGTTTACTTTCACATTATTTAAATTGTAGATATGGTCAAATTGTATAGGAAATGACCCTGATAGTGCCCAATCTAAAAATATAGACAGAAGAATTTTAAGTAGTATTTCTTTATGAAACAATGCTAAATTGAACAGTAAAATTCAAAAACAAATACCAAATCGAACACTGTTTAAAGAGCACACAATACTATTCAGAATATGCTCAGAATTTGTGATTCTATTATAATTAGCATTAGTAAAAGTTAATGAAAATTCATTATTCAATACCCATATCTAGTGAACCATTGCACCATTTGGAACCTCTCGCGCATCAATTGTGAGTAAGACCGGTTTACCACCATAGCCGTCGGCGGCTAGTATCATACCATCTGATATCACGTCACCTATCTTACGTGGTTGCAAGTTCGTGCACACAATAACTGTTTTGCCTATAAGTTCATCGGGTTTGTAATGTGGGGCAACCCCCATGGCTATTTCTCTGTGCTCAGATCCAATGTCAACTTTTACCTTCAGGATTTTCTTCATACCTCTTATTCCTTTTGCTTCAAGAATTTTTCCAACCTTCAGATTTACCCGAAGAAAATAATCTATCGAGATAGGATTATTCGTCATGATATGGGTGTTCTCGCCATTAAGGGACATACGTTTGTACGTTCAAGGGTTATCAGTTGAATTTATATCTTTTAACCGGTTCAGCGCAGCACTATATAGGACTGAAGTCTTATATCTTATTAACCTTAGCCTGGAGTAACAATGTTTTTAACGTAAAAACCGCATTATGAGATGGCACGACTTCGCAGTTTTTCACATAAAGATTGAGACTCGAATATATTTGCTTGATAGATCTCCTTCTAATAGGTATAGTATGGTACGTGGACATCAGATGACTAAATGGATTACAACTAAATTCAAGAACTATAATAATAAAAAAAAGTTGTTTAGATATCTTGCCACCTTTGACAAGATGCATTTTACAGAAGTCAATATAGTATCTATCTATTTACCACCAGTCAAGAGGTCTCCAATTATCGGAATCTTGCTTAACGGACTCCCGCCTTCAGACTGATTACCTCCGCCTGTCATATTGCCTGCCGTCTCATTAGCCAAACCCGACATATTTCACATTGTATCTTGTGCAAAGGCAACTGATGATGGAACCAATACAACTAGAAGGAGGCCGAATGCATTCATTAAAGTCACTTGTACAATTGATCTATTATTCATCGTCTTTAGATGTCGAGCTCCGCTTTTAATACTTTCAGATCTCCAGATAAATTTTGACCTAGATATCCCAATCATCGGTGGCAGAAACCTCGAGTATGGGTCCTTGTCTTCGACTGAACATAAGGCGAGTGAGACAATTAACACTTCACGATTTTACGTTCTGTCATTGTTGATATTGAAAGGTTAAATTCAGCCCTCATTGCTATATCTACTAGTAAATATGGTCCTTGTGAAAGTCATTAATCATTTATGTCCTTTTTCGAGATTCTGTTGTAGCACCTAGTTTGTTCATACCAGTAATAAAACTAATAATGTGCACTTTGCTGGATTTAATAGGTGTATAAGAACAAGATGCAAATTGGCCGCAACTTTTATTCTAGCCATAAGAATTGGCTCGATGACCATTATCGCTGCGTGACAAGTAAGCGAGTAATAATTTACTTGAATCCCCAATTCAAGATAATTTCAATCAAGTCTAATCCTGTCGCCGCCTATCTTGTAGTGCTAGTAACAAACTGGGATATCGATCTAAAAATTCCCATTGGCATCATTCAGAATGTACTAAAAATGGAAATCTTGAGAGGCACAGACATTGGCAACAGAATAGTCTTTACATTTCCAAGAAGACCTAGGTTTATACAGACTTCAGTCGTTGTGAGTAGTGTGATTTGACCTTCGAGTTTTTTCTTCACTTGATTATTGTCACAGTACTACTTATTACAACTGGGATTTTAGTGACGTGGTCGTATTTCCTTGTATATATGCTAAAATCCTTTAAAAAGTCACCTAAATTGCAACAATTTGTAGAACCTTCGATCAGAAGATATCCCAGAGTCAGTGTAGTCGTACCAGCTAGAAATGAAGAAAAATACATCGCTGCATGCATTGATGGCTTGGTCAAGCAAGATTATCCCAACTTTGAAATAATTCTTATCGATGATTCATCGGAAGATGGAACTTGGAGGATAATGCAAAGTTATGCAGCAAAATACAAAGGACTCGTCACGGCTTTGCAAGCCGGGTCCAAACCGAGTGGATGGGTGGGTAAGAACTGGGCCTGTTATCAGGGATATCTTCATTGTAAGGGCGATATCTTGTTGTTCACAGATGCTGATACCTACCATAGTATATCTTCAATGAAGCTAGCGGAACACTATTTGTGGCTACAGCATGCCGATGCTGTCACAGTCATTCCTAGATTAATTTGCAAGGATTTATGGACGAGGATAACGTTGCCTATGCTATCTGTTTTTCTCCACACTAGGTTTTCTGCCTTGCGTGTGAACAATCCTAGAACGAAAATTGGATATTTCTTCGGTAGCTTCTATTTGATTACACGCTCCTCTTATGAAGCCGTAGGAACCCATAGAATCGTAAGGCAAGAGCTAGTAGAGGACGGCGCTTTAGGGTCAGAACTCAAAAGAAAAAGATTCTTGATTAGAATGGTAAGGGGGGAATCATACGTAGCAGCTGTATGGGCAAGAGATTTCAATACATTATGGCATGGACTGCGCAGGCTTATAATTCCACTTTATTTTCAGAACAAAAATGCAACAATTCTTATGACAGTTGCTACTATTTTTTTACTGCTTGAACCTTTCATACTGTTACCATTTTCAATCTGGTTGTATTTTTCTCTTCCTTTGTTATTCCAAAAATATAGTACAGCCAATAGTCTTCATATACTATTAACAGTCCTAGCAACGATCTGTATCTTATCGGTCATTTTGATATTTGTGTGCAATGCAGTGCAGTCAAAGCTCGGTGTATTTCAAAGCTCCCTTTACGCCTTATGCTGTCCGTTAGCAGCTTCTATCATAACTTCAAGCTTTATTTCATCCCTATATGATGCAAGAAAAGGTGGGGCAGTAACATGGAGAGGGAGGCGATATGATATGACAAAATACACAAATACCATTCAATAATTCGTAGATTAAACTCAAACGCTAGGTTGAAATTGTTTATTAATAATGAATGGATGTTATTATGCCAAGAATAAGAAAATATGTTTTCTGATAACTTGGTATCATCTGCAGCTATTCAAGAAATTCTCTCGAGGAGCATCGAAGGAAAATCGATTTTGAGAACAGAGGCATACGAACTATTGAGATCTGGTGAGGATAATCTCATTACTTCTACTGCTAGATATATACGGAACGCTAATCTCGATTCGGAGACTATTACTTATTCTAGGAAGGTTTTCGTTGAGCTAACTAACCTGTGTCGAGATTCATGTTCTTATTGTACATACAAAAAAGATCCGTATGATAAAGCAGCAAGGATGATGATGCCATCACAAGTAATTGCATTGGCCGAGCTTGGCAAAAAATTTAAATGTACAGAAGCATTGCTGGTTACCGGGGAGAGGCCAGAACAAAAGTACGTGCAAGCTAGGAATTGGCTGAGATCAGTTGGTCATACTACTATGGTGGAATACATAGCGGAGATAAGCGAAAAAGTCTTGAAAAAGACCGGTTTGCTTCCCCACACTAATGCAGGAAGCTTAACGAAAAAGGAGCTGTCATTATTAAAGAATAGCAATGTTAGCCTAGGCATGATGCTTGAATCTACAAGCCAAAGATTAGCTCAAAGAAATATGCCCCATCATAAGGCACCGAGTAAGAATCCAAACGTCCGAATAAAGACTCTAGAAGACGCGGGACAACTGAAAATACCCTTCACAACAGGACTACTACTAGGCATAGGAGAATATGCAGAAGAAATTATTGATTCCCTGTTTGTGATAAAGGAAATAAACAAAAAATACGGTCATATTCAAGAAGTAATTTTGCAGAATTTCATGCCAAAGACTGGCACAGGAATGGAAAATGCAACTCCTATTGGATTGAATTACTTTCTCAAGATTGTGGCTATTGCAAGAATAATTTTGCAAGACGTAAATATTCAGGTAC